>Ga0182030_10009816_pt1 | contig 19545 bp, 12 predicted proteins | sample 812S3MmetaG_FD_121299 | JGI IMG/M metagenome (GOLD analysis project Ga0182030, IMG submission 121299) | Permafrost microbial communities from Stordalen Mire, Sweden - 812S3M metaG (Illumina Assembly) | ecosystem: Environmental > Terrestrial > Soil > Wetlands > Permafrost | place: Sweden... | reverse complement strand
TCGGCGATGGGAGCCGTTTTCGCCGCCTTGGTTCGAGGCGCCTTGCCCGCCAGGTGGAGCTTGGTCTTGATCTGCGAGAAGGCGAACGGCACAGCGCGCGGGTTGCCGTGCAGCGCCAGGGCGTCGATCCACGGGCCGCCGGGGTAGCCCAGGCCGAGCAGCTTGGCCACCTTGTCATAGGCTTCGCCGGCAGCGTCGTCCAGCGTGCGGCCGACGAGCTGATAGTGCCAGGTGCCGGCAGTGGGGCGAGCCAGATAAAGGTGCGTGTGTCCGCCGGAGACGACCAGCGCCAGGGACTGCGCGTCCAGCGGTTCGGCTTCGCCAGGTACCCCAGAGCCGGGTGCCCCAGGTCTCGCTTCTGAGACCTGGGATTCCCGCTCATTCAACAGCACCGCGTGGATATGCCCTTCCAGATGATTCACCGCGACCAGCGGCAGCCCGGTGGCAAAGGCCAGAGCCTTGGCGTAGGTGATGCCCACCAGCAGCGCACCGGCCAGTCCCGGCCCGCTGGTCACGGCGATGGCGTCCAGATCGGCAAGAGTAACGGTGGCCTGAGCCAGCGCCGCGCGAACCACGGGAACAATGGCCCGCAGATGTTCGCGGCTGGCCAGTTCCGGAACAACCCCACCATAGCGTGCGTGGGTGGCAATCTGCGAGGCCACGGCAGAGCTGAGCGTGCGCGCCCCGCGCTCGACCACAGCCGCAGCAGTCTCGTCGCACGAGGATTCGATAGCGAGGATCAGGCCGCGGCTCATGGTTCTAGTGTAGCCGGGCAATCAGGCCTAGCGACTCTTGGAGGGCCAGCGCTTAACAACAAGGTTCTTGACAGACTGTACACAAACCATCTGCATATGGCCGCTTTGCTCTGGCGTGAATGGACACACCTCAAAATCACCAAGATGCCCTCATCGCCCGGGGCGAATCGCAGCATTTGTTTAGGGGCTATCGGGTCGTCTGCGTCGTCCGCTACCGGCCCCGCCGTGACTCCGAGCATGCGCTTCGTTCCAATTGGCCAAATTCGAAGAGCTGGTGTTCCGGCTCCAAATCTTGCTCTGCCATGGACTATGTAGCACGCACTAACCACCTTTGGATTGGTCCTGCACTCTTGGCCCAGCCCGACGGCGGAAATGGCAATCAGCAAAATTCCAGTCAACAACCTCGTCCTCATCGCGTCCCCCAGAGTTAACGTTCATCATAGTGCGGATCGGCCGCAGCGATCAGAAATATGCCTCCGGCGTGGTTTCTAGGCATTCGGGAGCGGCGGGCGCGAAAATGGAGACACGGATGTTTCACGCTTCGAGCCAATTCGATGCAGCTTTGGGGGTAATCGCGCGGCTGCGCGCGGCTGGCCACGAGGCCTATCTCGCCGGCGGCTGCGTGCGCGACCTGCTGCTGGGCCGCGCGCCCTCAGACTACGACGTAGCCACCAGCGCCACGCCCGACGTGGTGCTCGGCCTCTTTGACCGCACCTTCGCCGTGGGCGCGCATTTTGGCGTGGTGCTTGTTGCACACGACGAGGGCGACAGCTACTTCACCACCGAAGTGGCGACCTTCCGCTCCGACGGCGCCTACTCCGATGGCCGCCATCCCGATGCGGTGCGCTATACGATCAGCGCCGAGGAGGATGTCCGGCGCAGGGACTTCACCATCAATGGGCTGCTGCTGGACCCATTGGCGATGCTGGGAGAATCCGCCCCGCCCTTTTCCGCGCAAGACGCAGGAACGGACGAGTTGCATGAGCCTCGCGATGCTTCCTTCGGGCCGCCCCTCCGGGGCTCCCATTCAACGCAGGGGGACTGTTCCCAGGGTTCCGTCCGCCGTGGCGGACTTCACCCTGGGCTATTTTCGCGTGGCCCCTCCGGGGCCGGCTTGGTGCGGAATGCAGTAATCGATTACGTTGGCGGTGTTGCCGACCTTGAGGCCGGCCTCATCCGCGCCATTGGCAACGCCGCCGAGCGCTTTGAAGAAGACCGCCTGCGTATGCTGCGCGCTGTGCGCTTTGCCGCGCGCCTCGGCTTCGCGCTCGAGCCAGCGACCGCCACTGCCATCTGCGCCCTGGCCCCGCGCCTCGCCTCGGTGAGCCGCGAGCGGGTGCGCGACGAGCTGACCCGCATGCTCACCGAAGGCCACGCCCGCCGTGCCTTTCAGCTGCTCGACGAAACGGGCCTGCTAGCCGAAGTGCTGCCGGAGATCGCGCGCATGAAAGGCGTGGAGCAGCCCCCGCAGTACCACCCCGAGGGCGACGTCTGGGTGCACACGCTGGGCCTGCTCGCGCAGCTTGACCCAGGCTGCTCCATGACCCTGGCCTGGGGCGCTCTGCTGCACGACGTGGGCAAGCCGCCCACCTTCCGCCGCGCGCCCGACCGCATCCGCTTCGACGGCCACGTCGACGTGGGCGTGGCCATGGCCTCCGAAATCTGCCGCCGCTTCCGCTTCTCCAACGACGAGACGCATCAGATTCTCGCCCTCGTCGAAAACCACATGCGTTTCGCCGACACCGAGCGCATGAAGACATCCACGCTCAAGCGCTTTCTCCGTCTCGACGGCTTTGACGAGCACTTGGCCCTGCACCGCATGGATTGCCTCGCCGGCAGCGGCAACCTCGATCACTGGGAGTTTGTCCGCAGCCGCCGCGACGCCATGCCTGAAGAGATCGTGCGCCCCGCGCCGCTCATCACCGGCCGCGAGCTGATTGCCGCCGGCTACGCGCCCGGCCCGGCCTTCAAACCGATGCTGCGCGCGGTCGAAGACGCGCAGCTGGAGGGCACGATCCAAACCGCGGAAGAAGCGTTGCACCTGGTTAAAGAACGATTTGCGTGAGAACGATTCGGACGACGGTTTTATCCCTTCGCCTTCGCCACTACCTCGAACGGCCGCATCATCTCGTTGGCGGCGTGCTCCAGCAGGTGGCAGTGCCACACATACCGGCCCACGTAGCCCTCGAAGCGGACGATGATGCGCGTAACGGTCTCCGGGTAGGTCTGCACGGTGTCTTTCCAGCCGCGTTCGGTCATGGGCGGCGGCGTGGGCGCGCCGCGATAGTTGAGCTTGCCGGAGAGCAGGTATTCATCCGCGTCAAAGCTCTGTCGGTCGAGGACCTGAAACCGCACCAGGTGCAGGTGGATGGGATGGATGTCGGCGGTGGTGTTGGCAAAGCTCCAGATCTCGACGGAGTCGAGCTCCGGCCGCTCAGTGACCGGCTCATGCCAGCGGGTGCCATTCAGCAGCATCAGCATCCGCTTCGGCTCGCGGTCCATGTACTCGCGCAGAATCATCAGGCGCGTCTTGACGGCGACTGATGCGGGCATGCGCTCGATGGTGCGCAGGGTCCTGGGCAAATCCAGAGCCGCCGCCGCTCCCGCCGCCTGACCCACGCGAAACTGCATCAGCTCCCACGACAGGTTGTTGATCGTGATGCGCTGGCCCGCGGCGCCGCTGAAGTCAATCACCACATCGGCCCGCTCGCCAGGCGAGAGCTGCACCTGGTTCACCTCGACCGGGGCGGCCAGCAGGCCCTGGTCGGAGCCGATCTGGTGGAAGCTTTGGCGATTCGAGAGTGAGAAAACAAAGGTCCGCGAGTTGGCCGCATTGAGCATGCGAAAGCGATAAGCGCGCGGCTCTACGTCCAAGTAAGGTGTCAGCTTGCCGTTGACGAGCATGGCGTCGCCGTAGACCTCCGGGATCCATGGAGCGGCCGGGTCGCCCGAGTCGGGATAGTAGAGCGAGCCATCGGCTGAGAAGAGCCGGTCGGCGAAGGCTAGGGGGATCTCGTACCTGCCGCTGGGCAGGCCGAGCTTGTCCTCTGCCTCGTCGCGAACCAGAAAGAAGCCGAACAGGCCTGCATATTGGTTCAGCCGTTCGATGCCCATGGCGTGGTCGTGATACCAGAGCGTGGCCGCATCCTGGGCGAGCGGATAGATTGGCTCGACGCTCTCACCCGGCTTCTGCCAGTCCTCGGGATAGCCATCGTACTGCGGCGGCACCTTGGCCCCGTGCACATGGACGGCGGTGCGCACCTCGGGCTGATCCGCGCCGGCGCCGTGCAGGGTGTGGTCGATGGGGAAGCAATGCTTCGTGGGCAGCTCGTTGCTCCATTCGATCCGCACCGGCTGCCCGCTGCGTGCCTCGATCGTTGGCCCAGGCACCGTTTCACCGTAGCTCCACATCGGCGTGGGCGGCAGGTCGCGGTGCACGTGCGTCTGCACCTGCCGCATGGTGAGCCGATAGAACACGGCAGGCCGTGCGGGGGCGCCGGCCGCATGGGGCAGCGCGCCCACACTCTTTGCCACCGGAGGAATCGGCAGCGGATCAACAAACTTTTCCAACCGGTCGACCAGCAGAGGCTTGTGTACGGGCCGCGCGCTGGGCGCGTTTGCGGGCCGGCCCATGCCGCTCATCGAATGCGAATTCATTGCGTGGCCGGGCTGGCCGGCAGCGCCGCTCTGCTGCGTAGGCTCCAGGGCAAGCCCCTTCAAGGCGCCGGTTTGCGAGGCAACCAGAGCAGCCGCGCATCGGCCGCCGTCCAATAAGAGCTTTCTTCGCGTCGAGTCCAAAAATGTTCCTGTTCTTTGAGTTTCTTGGAAAAGGATTCGGGCTCCTGCCCACTTCTCCGCGCGCAGTTTGGCGCGTCGGAGCCGTGGGCAGGAGCCCGCCTTATTTACAGCATAGGCTGTCTCGGCTAGCGCAGAATCCCGGGGTTGGTGCCGGTCTCGGGGTCGAGGACCAGCTTCTTCCGATCGGCTTGCGCCTTCTGCTCGTCTGGTGTGGTGGCGGAGAAGGTGAACATGTTCTCGATCGAGCCGGCAATCGTGTCGAATGAGCCGCCGGCCTGGATTCGCTGCCCGCCCAGCCAGTTGTCTTCAATGAAGCGGATGATCGAGCTCTGGTCGAGCAGGGTGTGGTCGATGGAGTTGGTCTTGGCGTAGGGCGAGATCACGATGAAGGGAATGCGCGTGCCGTAGCCGCAGCGGCCCAGAGCGGGGTTGCCGTCGGTACCCAGCAACGGCGTGGCCGGTGTGGTGACGCCCTGCTGCGAAGCCGCGCCGGTGACGCCGGTGCAGACGCCCGTGCCGCCCAGAGCGTCAACCAGCGTGCTGCTGGAGGAGTTCACGATCGGCGGCATCTGGTGGTCGTACCAGCCGTCCGAGTCGTCATAGGTAATGACGATCGCCGTCGAAGCCCACTCCGGGCTGGCCATCACCGCGTTGACCACCTGCACAATGAACCGCTGCTCGTCGAGCGGGTCGGAGTAGCCGGGGTGGCCGTCCTCGTAGCCCGGAGCCTTGACGAACGAGACTGCCGGCAGGCTGTTCAGGTTCAGCGCGGTAAAGAAGTCGCTGCTGTCGTACTGGTGGTTGGCCGGGTCCGGCGTCTTGCCGTCCGCCTCATAGGTGTAGCCGATCTGGGCTTCCGCGCTGGGCCGCAGGTGCTTCAGGTTCTGCGTGGTCGCGTAGTACTGGAAGGGCTCGTGGTGCTGGATGTAGTCAGGATCGGTCTCGTAGTTGCCCTGGGTGCCCGGCGTGTTGCGGTTGCATCCATAGCTGCCGTTCGAGTTGGGAGCGGCGTTCAGATTAAAGCCGCCCTGGAACCAGCCCCAGGTCACGTTCTGAGCATTCAGCAGGTCGCCGATGTTCTTGCCGGCCATGGAGACCTCGACGGTTCCGGTCGAGCACACGTCGCCGATCGGGTCCGCATCGCCCACCAGCGTAAAGCCGCCGTTGCCGTCAGGCACTGCCGTGCCGGCGCTGTTGGTGCAGGTGTTGGTGGAGCTCGGCGTGCAGGCGCCCGGCTGCACGCCGGTGGTGCCCGGAATCAGGTTCAGCGTTTGCGACAGCCCGTTGGTCTGGCCGGAGATCAGGTTGAGCGCGCCCGGCGTGGACGGCCCAAACTGCGAGGTATACGCGTTGTCGTTCATGGCGAACTTCTGCGCGTAGTTCCACAGGGCAGTGGTCGTGGTTCCGTCAAAGTAGCCCATCACCTGGCCCTTGCTGGTGTCGGCCGGAGAGTCAGTGGAGTTTGGCGTGGGCACGGATGCTGCGGAGCCGGTCGAACCCGGGAACTGATCCACCGCGCCATTGTCATAGGCAATCTGCTCTGGCTTGGGCGAGTGGTTCTGGTCCGCGGTGGCTGCCTGGTTGTTCCACAGGAGGAACGGGTTGGTCGCATTGCCGCCGTTATAGGCTGCGCCGGAGCCGGACGTGCCGTTGGGGTTTGCGGTCAGCAGCGTGGGGCTCGTCAGCGGCGCCCAGGTGCTGGGATTGAGCGGAGCCAGCAGGTTGTTGTTGGCCGGAGCGGTTGCCGTCGCCGGGAAGTTGCTCTGGTCGATCTCGCCGCCGTCAGCCGAGTTGGCGCCGCTGTAAGCCACCGCGGGATAGGTCGCGAAGTAGTGGTCGTACGAGATGTTCTCGCCGAAGATCACGACCACGTGCTTGATGGGGGTTACCGGCTGCCCCAGGGGCGTACCCGACGGGGGCGTCGTCGACGTGGAGGTGGCAGGGTTAGTGCTGGAGCAGCCGGCCGCGGCCAAAAGCAGGGCCGTTGCTGCGGACGAGATAAGTAGCTTGCGTGTCATGGCTGACCATCCTCGGGAGTTTTCTTTGTGAGTGTTGGCAACAATTGCAGCGCGAAGGGGATGCGCGTACCGGGAAGCGATTTTGAGTCTAGGCAGCCAAAGTGAACAGGAGTTGAACGCCATGTTGCTGTTCGGCGAATCTCACGTGAAAAGGCGGCCACGCAGCGAGCGGCCCGGCCCGGCGCGGCGTCGTTGCTGCCCGGCAAACAGACGTGCGCGTGCATGCCGGCCGGGGTGTGATCGGGCGCACTGCCAGACGTGCAGCAGAATGAGATAAAAATCTTGACCCTCCTTGGCTCTGGCGGGGTTCAGCTCCGGCAAATTCTTCCCTCAGGAGAGGAAAACTCATGGCCACGGCGGCGGTTCAAGGCGGCTTTGTCGACTTTCAAGCAGCGTGGGCTGAGCTCGATCTGCCGCAGGCGGTGCGCGCGGTGCTCAGCGCCGCGCCTCTCGTCCAGGCCCCGGAGACGCGCGCCCAGTTGATGGACTGGGCCCTCGGCCGGTCGTCTGGAGATACCGACTGGACCCTGGGCAATCGCGACGACCACGGGCAATATGAGGCCGTCTTCCAGGCGCCGGGCGCAGGGCGGATTGTGGAGGCGGTCATCACCAAGGCACGCAATGGCCTGGCCATCAACTTTCCCGACCCGGCCATGCGCCGCCGTGACCCGGATGCCATGGTGATCGGCGACAAATTGCCCACCGACAAGCCCACCTACAAGGAGAGATTCGGCGAGGAGTTTGCCGGAACGCGCCAACAGACGCTCGACTGGCTGAAGACGCAGGAGCTGGTGGCCATGCCGTTCTATGCCGGCGCCGATGCCCTGGGCTACGGTAGCCTGCTGATCGTCCCCCGCCAGGCCGCATTTTTCGCCGCTGCCTTGGCCGACCTGCAGGGCATGATTCCGCGCAGCCAGGTTCCGGCAGGTTTCAGGGTCACCGGCGGCGTGCTCTTCGTCGCTCCACCCTTCCGGCACTCTCACTTTGGCGGACGCCAGGTGGTGGTACACGACCGCCAGGCGACGCACCAGGAGATCTTCGCCTACAACCTCTATCCCGGTCCCAGCGCCAAAAAGGGCGTCTACTCCATGCTGCTGGATAAGGGCGAGCGCGAGGGCTGGACCACCAACCACTGCGCTGCTGTAGCCGTGGTCACGCCGTATGAGAACCAGCTCATCCTCATGCATGAAGGCGCCTCGGGCGGCGGCAAGAGCGAGATGACCGAGCACATCCACCGCATGGACGACGGCCGCCTGCTGCTGGGAACCAACGTGGTGACCCGGGAGCAGCGCACCCTCAACCTGCCCGAAGCCTGCCACTTGCGCCCCATTGCGGACGACATGGCCTGCGCCCACCCGAGCTATCAGGGCGGCCGCGATGAACAAGTCGCCAACCACGGCCGGCTCACCGTGGCCGACGCCGAGAACGGCTGGTTTGTCCGCGTGGATCACATTCACAGCTACGGCACCGCGCCCAACCTCGAGCGCCTGTGCATCGATCCGCCTGAGCCGCTCATCTTCCTCAACCACTACATCGTTCCCGGCGGCACCTGCCTCACCTGGGAACACGTCGAGGACGCGCCCGGCAAGCTCTGCCCCAACCCGCGCGTGATTCTGCCCCGGCGCATGCTCGAGGACATTCTCGACGGACCGCAACGCGTGGACGTGCGCAGCTTCGGCGTGCGTTGCCCGCCCACCCATCGCGACTCGCAGCTCTACGGCATCTTGGCCATGCTTCACGTGCTCAGCCCGGCCCTGGCCTGGCTGTGGAGGCTGGTTGCTCCGCGCGGCCACGCCAACCCCAGCATCCAGGCGCAGCAGAGCGCGGGCATGCAATCCGAGGGCGTGGGCTCCTATTGGGCCTTCGCCACCGGACGCCGCGTGGACCAGGCCAACCTGCTGTTGCGCCAGATCGTCGAGACGCCGGAGACCCGCTACGTGCTGCTGCCCAACCAGCACATCGGCGCCTGGAAAGTGGGCTTCATGGCGGAGTGGATTGCGCGCGAGTACCTGGCCCGCCGCGGCAGCGCCAAGTTCGGCCGCGACCAGGTGGGCGAGGCCATCTGCCCGCTGCTCGGCTACATTCCCAACCAGCTGCGCATTGAGGGGTCCATGATCCCCCGCGTCTTTCTCGCCGTCGAAGAGCAGATCCAGGGCGGCATGGATGTCTACGAGGAAGGCGCGCGGCAGTGGCGCGAGTTCTTCGCGGCGGAGCTGAAGCAGTTCCTCGTCCCCGACCTCGACCCACTGGGCACGCAGATCATTGAGGCCTGCCTAAACAACGCCCATCAGGAAGACTACCGCCGCCTGATTCCGCACCCCATGTTCCGCGATGACGACTGAGGCGGACGGCCGGTGACCTGTACCCGGTCCCAACCTGGAGCCGGTCCGAACCTGGAGCCGTTCCCGATCCGGAATCATTCCCTGGGCGAGCGGCTATCCTGAACGGGACCCCATGCCAGCCCCGCGTGAATTCGATGTGATTGTTCTCGGCGCGGGCGCGGCGGGGCTGATGTGCGCGGCTACCGCTGGCCAGCGCGGACGGCGCGTCGCCCTGCTCGAGCACGGCGGCCAGCCGGGACGCAAGATCCTCATCTCCGGTGGCGGGCGCTGCAACTTTACCAATTTGCACTGCACGGCGGCCAATTTCCTCTCGGAAAACCGGCATTTCGCCAAGTCCGCGCTGGCGGGCTACGGGCCGCAGGATTTTCTTGGCCTGGTCGAGCGCTATGGGATTCGCTGGCATGAGAAGACGCTGGGCCAGCTGTTCTGCGACGGCTCGGCGCGGGCCATTCTCGACATGCTGTTGGCCGAGTGCGCGCTGGGCGGCGTGGAGCTGGTGCTCAACGCGCGTGGGATTGCCGTGGAGCAATGCCCTGCCGACGGCTTTCGCATCTCCAGCTCGGCAGGCGAGTTTGCGGCCCAGGCCGTGGTCGTGGCCACCGGCGGCCTGTCCATCCCGAAAATGGGCGCGTCCGGCCTGGGCTACGAGATCGCCCGGCAATTTGGACTGAAGGTTGTTGAGCCAAGACCGGCGCTGGTGCCGCTGGTGCTGGGCGGAGCCGAAAAGGCATGGACGGAGCTGGCCGGAGTGTCAGCCGAAGTGGTCGCCCGGGCCGGTGCAGGCAAGTTTCGCGAGAAGATGCTGGTGACGCACCGCGGCGTAAGCGGTCCGGCCGTGCTTCAGGCCTCGTCGTACTGGCGGCCGGGCCAGGAGCTGATCGTCGATCTCGCCCCGGGCGCCGACCTGCTGGCCAGCCTGAAGCAGCTCCGCGCCCGCCGTGATCAGGCTGCCCTGCGCCAGACTCTTCGCGAGCATCTGCCGCAGCGGCTGGCTGGTTTTCTTGCCGAGACGGCCGGGCCGGAGGGCTGGTCGAACGCGGCGATTGACGCCTGCGAGCACCGCCTGCACGCCTTTGAGCTGCATCCGGCTAGCACCGAGGGCTTTGAGAAGGCCGAGGTGACCGCGGGCGGCGTGGACACCGAGGGCCTGCAGGCGCGCACCCTGGAGGCGCGGGCCGTTCCGGGGCTCTATTGCATTGGCGAAGCAGTGGATGTGACGGGCTGGCTGGGTGGATTCAACTTTCAGTGGGCCTGGGCTTCCGGCGTGGCTGCTGGGAAGGCTTGTTAGCGATTCGGCGAGCCAGCGAGTCGGCGGGTCGGCAAGTCAGCGGCCGAATCGGGGCTATTGCTGAGTCGGCTGAACGGCAGGCGCTTTGGGAGCGGCTGGCGGGGCCTGAGGCGTGGGTGGGGCCATCGGCCTGGCCGGCGGCGTCAGAACAAATCCCTTGCGGACCAGCGCGAAGCCTTGCTGAGGCAACTCGGCCTGGAGGAGCTGATTCTCCGGACCGGAGAACAGATCCGTCTTGGCCCCCGCAATGGTGGCTACCAGGTGATGCGCCGTGATCGGCTTGCCGTTCAGGGTTCCCTGCTCGTCCGCATAGGTGGCCAGCACGACTGGATTGATGGAGCCGGCCTGGACTGATCCATCCGGCCCGCCAGTCTGCTTGGGGATGATCGCCCACAGCCCGCGATTATTGTGCGCAACCCCAAGGGCCAGCAGAGTCTCCAGGGCGCCAGGGTCGAAGTCGGGCAGAAACACCGCATCCTGATGAAGCGCCAGCCGGGCCGTCGAGCTCTTTCCATTCGCGGACACGTTAAGCAGGAACTGCGCAGTGTCCGTGGTCGCAGTCAGGTTGACGGCGGAGCTGTTGACGGTGGCGCTCAGCAGCTCGTGGCGCAGATGGCTGGCGCTCGAGAGCGACTCAGTCTTTGACAGCGCGTAATTGAGCCCCTGCATGGCGATGCGGACGGTGGAGGTGGAGCTGTAGCCATGCGGCGTTGTGGTGAAGTTGAACTCGGCCGTGCCCACCACTTTGCCGCGCTGGGCCACAATGAAGCTGCCCGACTGCGCAGCAGCAGAGAGCGAGAGCAGGCCGCCAACCAAGGCAAATGAAGCGGGATAAAAAGCAAGTCTACGCATGGGTTTATAGATCGTCCCTGCCTGGTTAGACACCGGATGGGAGAAAGAGTTGTGGAAAGACAGGGAACCGGTAATGGGGAACAGGGAATAGGGAACGGAGGCGCGGAGAAATTGGTGCCCTCCCACCCATTCCGCAGAAAAAAGCGGAATGGATGGGGCACGGAGTGATAGCGGCTGAGCTTCCAGGGGGCCGGGGTTCTATTCCCTGTTCCCTATTCCCTATTCCCTGCCTCTACCCTTTGGCAACCGCGAAGCGCTTGTTCACTTCATGCCAGTTCACCACGTTCCACCAGGCTGCCAGGTAGTCGGGACGTTTGTTCTGGTACTTCAGGTAGTAGGCGTGCTCCCACACGTCGTTACCCAGGATGGGGTAAAGCCCGTGGGTCAGGGGTGAGTCCTGGTTGGCGGTGGTGAGCACCTTGAGCTTGCCGCCGGTGAAGACCAGCCAGCCCCAGCCGGAGCCGAACTGCTTGGCCGTGGTTTCGTTGAAGGTCTTCTTGAACGCCTCAAAGTCGCCGAAGTCGGCCGTGATGGCCGCGGCGATGGCACCCGTGGGTGCGCCGCCCACGCCGGCTGAGCCAACCGGACCCATCAGGTTCCAGAATGTGGTGTGGTTGGAGTGACCACCGCCGTTGTTGCGCACCGCGCCGCGGATATCCTCGGGCACATCGGCCAGGCCGCGGATAAGGTCGTCAACGGACTTGGCGGCCAGGTCGGGGTGGTTAGCCAGCGCGGCGTTCAGGTTGTTGATATACGCCTGGTGGTGCTTGTCGTGGTGGATCTTCATGGTCTCCGCGTCGATGAAAGGCTCGAGCGCGGCATAGTCGTAAGGAAGCGCCGGAAGTTCGTAGGGCATCGGGGAATTCTCCTTCGATTGAAATTGTACTGTGAGGATCTGGCCCGGCATTGCGCAGAAGAGAACAGTCGATTGAAGTCGGGCGTGGAAGCCGGGCCGCTTAAAGCGAAATCTTCACACACGGCGACAAGCGCCTATGTTTGGATGGATGCCTGGGGCAAAGGGTTGGGTGCAAAAAGCAGGGAATAGAGAATAGGGACTAGGCAGCTTCGCCCGATCGGTTGAATTTCCCTGCGAATGAAACCTTCGTGGGCTGGTTTACATCGATACTTGAGATGGTATTGCGCAACGCGCCCTCCCTTTGCGTCTCCCAGGCACGGTTGATTCCAACTCCACCCAATCGGAAACGAGTAATGTCCCAATGACCGAACAGCCGTTGTACCGGTGGCTTGAGCAGCAGGGCGAGGCCTTTGGCGCGCCGGGCACGGAGCCGCGCTGGACTTCAAGCGTGAAAGATGCGGTGGGCACGGCCTACGCGGCCTCCAGCCGCATCTGGTTTACCTGCTCGCACGGAATCCTGAACGAGATCTACCACCCCACCATCGACCGGGCGCAGGTCCGCGACATGGGCTTCCTCATCACCGACGGCGAGACGTTCGTCCACGAAGAGAAGCGCGACCTGCAATCCACCTTCGAGTATCTCGATCTGGAGGCGCTCGGCGTGCGCTACATCAACCGCGATCCCGAGGGCCGGTACACGCTCACCAAGGAGATCATCTGCGATCCGCACCACTCGGTGGTACTGACTCACGTCCGCATTGAGGGCGACGCCGCTCTGCTGCCGCGGCTCAAGGTCTATGCGCTGCTGGCGCCGCATCTCGATGGCGGCGGGGCCGGCAACTCGGCGCGCGCGGTGGACATTGCCGGCCGCAAGGCGCTGCTGGCCTGGAAGGACCGCTGGTCCCTGGCCATGGGAGCCAGCTGCGGCTTCAGCCGGGTGAGCTGCGGATTCGTTGGCGCAAGCGACGGCTGGCGCGACCTGATGGACAACTTCCGCATGGACTGGGAGTTTGGCTCGGCCACCGGCGGCAACATTGCGCTGATGGGCGAGTTGGGCCTCAAGGGCGTTGGCGCGGACGGGGCAATTGAATTTACGCTCGCTTTCGGCATCGGCGAAGGCCACCACACCGCTGCGCAAAAGACCATGGGCTCGCTGGCCACGCCCTTTGTCGACCACAAGAGCCGCTTCATCGAGCAGTGGCACCGTGCGGCTAACCCAATGAGGCTGGCGGCCAAGGCCTGCGACGGCGGCAAGCTGTTGGGAACCAGCCACAACGTGCTACTGGCCCACGAAGACAAGACCTTCTCCGGCGCGTTTGTGGCTTCTGCCTCCATTCCCTGGGGGCAGGCCAAGAGCGACGACGACCTGGGCGGCTATCACCTGGTGTGGACCCGCGACATGGTGCAGACAGCGACGGCCCTGCTCGCCTGCGGCCGCGCCGAGACAGCGCGCCGAGCCCTGGTTTACCTGGCCTGTACGCAGGAGCCCGACGGCGGCTTTGCACAGAACTTCTGGATCGACGGAACCCCTTATTGGAGCGGCCTGCAGCTCGACGAAGTCGCCTTCCCCATCATCCTGGCCTGGCGCCTGTGGAAGGCCAAGGCCCTCGGCGACCTGGAAATCTTCCCATTTGTGGAGCGCGCCGCCGGCTTTCTGGTGAGCCACGCGCCCATCACCCACCAGGAGCGCTGGGAAGAGAACGCGGGCTACTCGCCCTCCACGCTGGCTGTCGTCATCTCCGGGCTTATCTGCGCGGCAGAAATCGCGCGCGCCCACGATTCTGTGGAGCTGGCGATTTTTCTCGAGGAGTTTGCCGACTGGATCGAAAAGCACCTTGAAGACTGGACGGTGACCAACGAAGGCGTGCTGCTGCCGGGGGTCACGCGCCACTACATGCGCATCCGTCCGCCGGAGAGCGGCGAGGCGTATGCCTGCGAGGATTGCGGCAAGGAGACCATCCGGCTCAACAACCGGGCGCCCGGTACCCGCGTAGAGTTCGAGGCGCGGGAGATCGTCGATGCCGGCTTTCTGGAGTTGGTCCGCTACGGTGTGCGCCGCGCCGGCGATCCGCTCATGGTGGACTCGCTCAAAGTCGTCGATGCCGTACTCAAGCGCGGGCTCCCGCAGGGGCCCGGCTGGCTGCGCTACAACGGAGACGGCTACGGCGACAAGCCGGACGGCGGCCCATTTCAGGGGTGGGGCCAGGGCCACGTTTGGCCTCTGCTCACCGGCGAGCGTGCACACTACGAACTGGCCGCCGGCAACGACATCACCGAGCTGATCCGCACCTATGAAGGCTTCGCGACCGCCGGACAGATGATGCCCGAGCAGGTGTGGGACGAGCCAAACCTGCCCGGAACGAGCCTGAAGCTGGGACAGCCGGCCGGTTCCGCGGTCCCGCTGGTCTGGGCCCACGCCGAGTACCTCAAGCTGCTCCGCTCGGCCCTTGACGGCAAGGTCTTTGACCGAATCGACCCGGTCTACGAGCGCTACTCGGAGCCGGCCGGCCAGAAGCGCAAGCGCACCGATCTGGAAATCTACAGCCGCCGCCGGCCGATCCAGAAGATTGCCGCCGGAGAGACGCTGCGCATTTTGGACGAAAAGCGATTTGAGTTGGTGTGGACAGCAGACAACTGGCAGACCAAGCAGACGGCAATCAGCCGCAGCCTGGGCAGCGCGGGCTACAGCGCGGACATCAAAACAGGAACGGAGAGCGGCCAGCTGCAATGGACTTTGCACTGGCCGGAGCCCGACAGCTGGCTTGGTTACAATGTGGAAGTGCACGTAGAAGCCAGGTAACACGCGGAAAACCGCGAGAAACAAGGCGTTCAAGTTACCGGATTTTGTAGAGCGCCGCGCCGCACACGGAAAGGAAATTCAGACTTTATGACTTCGAGCATTGCCGGACTTTCGCTGGACGAACTTTCAATCGACACCTTGCGGCTGCTTGCCGTGGACGCGGTGCAGAAGGCCAATAGCGGCCATCCCGGCGCCCCGCTCGGTTGCGCGCCCATCGCCTACCTGCTCTACCACAAGCTGATGAAGCACAATCCGAAGAACTGGAAGTGGGCAGACCGCGACCGCTTCATCCTCTCCAATGGTCATGCTTCCGCGCTGCTCTACAGCTCCCTGTTTCTCTCCGGCTACAAGGTCACCTTGGACGACCTGAAGAGCTTCCGCCAGTGGGAGTCGATCACACCGGGCCATCCCGAGTACGGTGACACGGAAGGCGTGGAAGTGACGACCGGCCCGCTCGGCCAGGGCATTGCCATGTCGGTGGGTATGGCGATTGCGGAGAAGCACCTCGGCGCCATCTACAACAAGCCGGGCTTCGATATTGTGAACCACCACACTTACGCGCTCTGCGGCGACGGAGACCTGATGGAGGGCGTAAGCCACGAGGCCGCCGCCCTGGCTGGAACGCTCAAGCTGGGCAAGCTGATCTGGATCTACGACGACAATCTCATCTCGCTCGACGGACCCACTGAGCTCAGTTACAACGACGACGTGCTGGAGCGCTTCAAGGCCTATCACTGGCACACGCAGCGCGTCACTGATGGCAATGATCTGGCGGCGATTGAAGCTGCCATCGAGAACGCGAGAAATGAAGCCGAGCGCCCGTCGATCATCGCGGTGCGGACTATCATCGGCTATGGCAGCCCCAAGGCAGGCACGAATAAGGTCCATGGCGAGGCGCTGGGCGTTGAAGCCGTGGCGGCAACCAAGAAGTTCTTCGGCTTCCCGGAAGATCAGAGCTTCTATGTGCCCGACGATGCGCTCGCTAACTGGCGCCAGGCCGTCGATCGCGGCGCCAAGTTAGAGGCTAAGTGGACCAAAGAGTTTGAGGGGTATAAGTCGGCAAATCCCGAGTTAGCCGCGGAGTTTGAGCGTACCCAGAAGGATGTGCGCAAGAACGGCTGGGAAAACAATATTCCTAGCTACCCGGCCGGCAAGCCGCAGGCCACGCGCAACGCCGGCGGCGCGGTGATGAATGCCATTGCCGGGGTGGTGCCGGAGCTGTTTGGCGGCGCGGCCGATCTGACCTCTTCCACCAAGACCATCTTCAAGCCCGGCGAAAGCTTCCACGTCGATCCCACCGGCCGCAACGTCTTTTTCGGCGTGCGCGAGTTCGGCATGTGCGCGGCAGTCAATGGCATGGCGGCGCACGGCGGCCTTATCCCGTTTGGTTCCACGTTCTTTACCTTCTCCGACTACTGCAAGCCAGCCATTCGTCTGGCGGCGCTGATGAAGATTCGCTCGCTGTTTGTGTTCACGCATGACTCCATCGGCCTGGGCGAAGACGGCCCCACGCACCAGCCCGTCGAGCACCTCATGATGCTGCGCGCCGTGCCGGACCTGACCGACTTCCGCCCCGCCGACGCGAACGAAACGGCAGCTTGCTGGCGTCTCGCGCTTGAGCGCAAGGGTCCAAGCTTCTTCGCCCTCAGCCGTCAGGACCTGCCGGTCATCGATCCGGCCACGCACGACGCCTACGCGAACGTCAGCAAGGGAGCCTATGTGCTCCAGGATGCATCCAATCCAGACGCATCCAGCCCGCAGGTGGTCCTGATCGGCACCGGCTCGGAGCTGTGGGTAGCCGTGGATGCTGCCAAGCTGCTTGCGGCTGAAGGCATCGCGGCGCGCGTAGTCAGCTTCCCCAGTTGGAAGATCTTCGAGGAGCAGAGCGCGCAGTACAAGGCCAGCGTGCTGCCCGCGGGCGTACCCAAGCTGTCTGTCGAAGCCGGCGCCACGCTGGGCTGGTGGAAGTATGTGGGCCTGGACGGCGACGTGATCGGCCTCGACCGTTTCGGCGCTTCCGCTCCGGGGCCGATTGTGCTTGAGAAGCTGGGCTTCAGCGCGGATAACGTTGCCGCGCACGCCAAAAAGCTGGTGAAGTGAGCGGGTTGGCAAGCCAGCAGGTCAGCAAGTTGGCGGGATCCCTACCTTGACCAGTGGATCGGGTCCTCAAGGGCCCAGCGACAATCTGTAGCCTGACGCTGACTTGCTGACCTGCCGACTCGCCAAGTAGAAAGGAACTTATAGTGAAGTTAGTCATCGCTGCTGACCACGCGGGCTTTCCCCTCAAGGAAGAAGTGCGCGCCTTTCTCGCCAACGGAGGCAACGATGTCGCCGATCTGGGCGCCTACACAGGCGACCTGCCCGACGACTATCCCGATTTCGCCGAGAAGGTGGGCGACGCAATCAAGCGGGGCGATGCGCCGCGCGGCATTCTCATCTGCGGCTCGGGCGTGGGCGTCTGCGTGGCCGCCAACAAGATTCCCGGCATCCGCGCCGGCATGTGCCATGATACTTACTCGGCGCACCAGGGCGTGGAGCACGACGACATGAACGTGATTGTGCTGGGCGCGCGCATCATTGGCTCGGCCCTGGCCTTTGAAGTGGTCAACGCCTTCATCGGTGCCCGCTTCATCGCCAGCGAAGAGAGATTTGTCAGGCGATTCAAGAAGGTGCTGGCCATCGAAGCCAAGTATCAGTGCGGCGACGGATCGGCCAATCCGGCCTGACACCACCGCTGTGTACGGAGGGACCAGGGGGTCTTAACCCCCTGAAACAGAGCGAGAGAAAGCTGGGCCTTCAGGCCCGGATTCTCTTTCATAGCGGCAATGCAAAAGTGCAAAATCCGGCAATCTGCGGAGGGTTCGGCAGCGGCCGGCCAGTCAAGGTTGAACTTCATCAAGCATTCATCACCGAATCGCATACTGAAAGGCGCCGATGTTCCCCTTCGACGTGATCCTTTTCGATGTTGGCGGAGTGCTGCTGACCAACGGTTGGGACCATGACGAACGCGCCCTCACGGCCAAGTATTTCCATCTCGACTTGGAGCCCTTTGAAGCCCGCCACGCCGGCATCTATCCCGCGTGGGAGAGGGGCGAAACGACGCTCAAGCAATACCTGGACACGGTCGTCTTCAATGAGCCGCGCCGCTTCTCGCAGGACGACTTTTTCGGCTTCATGCTGAACCAATCCAAGCTCCTGCCCGACGGCGCGCTGGGAATCCTCGAGCAGATTTCCGCATCTGATAGGTGTATGACCGGCGCGCTCAACAACGAGGCTCGCGAGACCAACGAATTTCGTTTCGCGAGCTTCGGCCTGCGCAGTTACTTCAACGTTGCGCTGAGTTCATGCTATCTGGGCCTGCGCAAGCCCGACGCGGCCATCTACAACCGTGCACTGGATATTCTGGGCCGGCCGGCGGAGCGGGTTCTGTTCATCGACGATCGCCCGGAAAATGTGGACGCCGCAGTGGGTGTGGGCATCAAAGGAATTCGTTTCACCGGCGCCGATCAGTTACGCCGGGAGTTAGTCACGCTGGGAGTTATCTAGAAAATGGAGGCGGTATGCAACTGGGATTGATTGGTCTGGGTAAGATGGGCGGTAACATGGCCGAGCGGCTGCGCCTCGGCGGGCACCAGGTAGTGGGCTTTGACTTCAACCCGGACGCGGTTGCAAAACTCACCGCATCGGGTAACATCGGCGTGTCCACGCTGGAAGACCTGGCGAAACATCTGCATGGACGCAAGGCGATCTGGATCATGGTGCCGCAGGGCAAGCCTGTGGACGACACCATTGCCAAGCTCGAGCCGCTGCTCAATCGGGGCGACATTCTCATCGACGGCGGCAACTCGAACTACAAGGATTCCATGCGCCGCCACGATGAGATTGCCGGCAAGCACTTTGACTTTGTCGACGTCGGCACCTCCGGCGGCGTGTGGGGCTTGAAAGAGGGTTACAGCATGATGATCGGCGGTGACAAGGACCCGGTCGAGTATCTGCGCCCGATCTTCGAAACGCTGGCTCCGTCGCCAACCACCGGCTGGGGGCACGTTGGCCCGGGCGGCGCCGGCCACTTTGTCAAGATGATTCACAACGGCATTGAGTACGGCATGATGCAGGCCTACGCGGAGGGCTTCACGATCATGGAGACCAAGAAAGAGCTGGCGCTCGACTTGCCGCAGATCGCGCAGATATGGCGCTATGGCAGTGTGGTGCGCAGCTGGCTGCTCGATCTCACCGCCGATGCACTCGGCAAGAATCCGACTCTCGATGGGCTTGAGGCTTTTGTCGAAGACTCCGGCGAAGGACGCTGGACGGTGATCGAGGCGATCGACCTCAATGTCTCCGCCCCCGTCATCACGGAGTCGCTCATGCGCCGCATCCGCTCGCGCGAAGAGAACAACTTTACCGACCGCATGCTGGCCATCATGCGCAATGAGTTCGGCGGCCACGCGGTCAAGAAAGACTAGTGGTCACTAACCACTGATCACTAACCACTGTCATGGAGGCAAGGATGGCGACGATGCAGATGAGTGTACGGCCGGAGGACCTTTCGAAAGTCCCTCATGGGGGCGAGAGGACTCCCGATCCGGCGATCCTGGTGATCTTTGGCGCGTCGGGCGACCTGACCAAGCGCAAGCTGCTGCCCGCCTTGTTCCACCTGCGGCAGAACAATCTGTTGCCGGCTAACTTCTCCATCGTCGGCGTGGCGCGGCGGCCGTTGGGCGATGAGTTCGCCGCGGACATGCGCGAGGGGATCATCCAGTTTGGTGGCGTGGATGCGAGCGACCCCAAGCTCGATGAGTTTGTGAAGCAGATCAGTTACTTTCCCCTTAACTT
>Ga0182030_10009814_pt1 | contig 19545 bp, 18 predicted proteins | sample 812S3MmetaG_FD_121299 | JGI IMG/M metagenome (GOLD analysis project Ga0182030, IMG submission 121299) | Permafrost microbial communities from Stordalen Mire, Sweden - 812S3M metaG (Illumina Assembly) | ecosystem: Environmental > Terrestrial > Soil > Wetlands > Permafrost | place: Sweden... | reverse complement strand
GGGAAGTCGAGGATGTTGCGCACCGTCGCGGCGCGGAAGGAATAGATCGACTGCGCGTCGTCGCCGACCACGGTGAGGCCGCGCCCGCGCGGCCGAAGTTTTAGCGCGATCTCCGCCTGCAGCCGGTTGGTGTCCTGATATTCGTCAACCAGCAGATGGTCGAAGCGGCCGGCGATCTCCGCGGAGATTTCCGGCTCGCCGAGCATTTGCGCGAAGTAGAGCAGCAGGTCGTCATAGTCGAGCACCGACTGCCGTTGCTTGGCCTCGACATAGGAAGCAAAAAGTCCGCGCAGCGCGTCCTCGTGCATCGCCGCCCAGGGGAAGTGCTTTCCCAGCGTTTCGCCGAGCGGCAGCCGCGAATTGACGACGCGCGAATAGATGGAAAGGCAGGTCGCCTTGGTCGGGAACCGGTCCGGCCGGTCGGACAGCCCCGCCGCGTGCCGCGCCCAGTTCATGAGGTCGCCGGAATCCTCGCGGTCATGGATGGTGAACTGCGCATCGAGTCCGAGCCGGGCGGCATATTCCCTCAGCAGCCGCGCGCCGATCGAATGGAACGTGCCGGCATACGACGGCGTCGCCTGCGCGGCGGCTTCGGCCGCCAACCGGCGCTGCAGCAGACGCTGCACTCGCCGGTTCAGTTCCGCCGCCGCGCGGCGCGAGAAGGTCGCGAGCATGATGCGCTTGGGATCGGCGCCCGCAAGGATCAGATGGGCGACGCGGTGCGCGAGCATGTTGGTCTTGCCCGCGCCCGCGCCCGCGATGACCAGCAGCGGCTCGGGGCCTTCAACGTCGCCGGCGCCATGCTCGACCGCCAGACGCTGGGCGTCGTTCAGCTCGGAGACGGGCGCGGCGCGAATCAGGGCGGGCAACATCGGCAGAGGAGACAGGTTTCGTGTTTTGTTCGCAAGGGCGCCGTCGGGTCCTTCCTTTCCGCCAGGCCGCCCCTATGTTAGGCGCTTCGCCGACGGCGTAGCCGCGACGGGCGTTTGACGCTTCAGCGGGGAGTTATGACATGGGTTTCGAGGACAAGATCGTCGACAAGAAGCGTCCCCTGACGCAGGCGGATGCGGAAGCCGCCGTGCGCGTCTTGATCGAATGGGCGGGGGACAATCCCGACCGCGAGGGCCTCGTCGACACGCCGGCGCGGGTCGCGCGCTCCTACGCGCAATTGTTCAGCGGCTACAAGGAAGATCCGCGCACCTATCTCGAGCGCACCTTCGAGGAGACCGGCGGCTACGACGAACTGATCGTACTCTCCAACGTGCGCGTGGTGAGCTTCTGCGAGCATCACATGCTCCCCGTCGTCGGCAAAGCCCATGTCGGCTATCTCCCGCGCGACCGGGTCGTCGGCATTTCGAAGCTCGCTCGCGTCGTGCAGGGCTTTTCCCGGCGGCTGCAGATCCAGGAAAAGCTCACGGCCGACATCGCGGAGGCGATCCAGGAGGTTTTGAACCCGATAGGCGTCGGCGTCGTCATCGAGGCCGAACACAGCTGCATGACGCTCCGGGGCGTGAATACGCCGGGCGCGCGTCTGTCGACCAGCAAATTGCTCGGGGTTATCCGCGACGATCCGCGCACGCGCGGCGAATTTTTGCGCGCCGTCGCGGCCGTGTGAGCGGAACGGGCGCGACCGTTCGTCGCGCTGAGGCGCGGGGCGCACCCCTCCCGATCCGCGACGTCCTGGCTTATGTTGCGGCGGCTGAGGAGGTTGTCATTGAAGTTGCGCGCAATACGCATCAAGGCCTACGCGATTGTTTCGTCGGACGGCATGATCGCCGACGAAAACTGCCTGATGCCCGATAGTTTGAAATTCGAGGCCGATCAGCAGTTTTTCGAGGCCGAGCTCGCTCGCGTCGACGTCGTCGCGCATGGCCGCAAGTCTCACGAGGGCATGGAGAGTTCCGCGTCGCGGCGCAGGCTGCTGCTGACGCGCTCCGTCGCCGCGCTCAAACCTGAGCCTTCCGTGCCGAACGCAATCCTCTGGAACCCCGCCGGGGCTTCGCTGGAGAGCGCCTGCGGCGCGTTTGGCCTCGCCAGCGCCGTCGTCGCGATCACGGGCGGAACGGCCGCCTACGATCTCTTTCTCGATCGCTACGACGAAGTTAATCTTTGCCGCGCGGGTAAGGTGAAAATTCCGAGGGGCACGCCGGTTTTCTCGAGCGTCGGGCTAGGGCGCTCGCCTGAAGACGTGTTGCGAAGTCATGGTCTGGAGCCCGAGCCTGCGCGGACGCTCGACCGCGATCACGAGGTCACCTACGTCCGATGGACGCGAAAGTCCTGACCTGGAAGCCGATTCAGCGCTCGCGGCCGCGCGCGCTGTCGTGCCAGCGGTGCAACAACAGGTAGGAGACGCCGGTAAAAAAGACGAAGATCAGGATCCCCGCCAGCGAAATCAGGAACAGCGCGGCGAACATGCGCGGGATGTTCAGGCGAAAGCCGGACTCCACAATCCGGAACGCCAGGCCCGAGCCGGAGCCCGCTGAGCCCGCCGCGATTTCCGCGACGATCGCCCCTATCAGAGCCAATCCGCCGCCGATGCGCAGGCCGCCGAGGAAATAGGGCAGCGCAGATGGGAGCCGCAGCAATAGGAGCTGTTGCCAGGAACTGGCGCCGTAGAGGTCGAAGAGATCAATCAGATTGTGATCGGCCGAGGCCAGCCCGAGCGCGGTGTTGGAGAGGATCGGAAAAAACGCCACCAGGAACGCGCAAACCAGGACGGCCTGTCCCGAGGAGAGGTAGACCAGCAACAGCGGCGCGATAGCGATGATCGGCGTAACCTGCATGACCACCGCGAACGGAAAAAAGGCGCGCTCCAACGGCCGCCAGAGCCGGAAAGCAAGCGCCAGCGCGACGCCGCCGACGATCGCCGCGATAAGGGCCTCGAAAGTGATGCTCAAGGTGACCATCAGGGATTTCGAGAGCGTATCCCAGTCCTCATAGAGGGTCGCGGCGATCTGGCTTGGGGCCGGCAGGACGTACACCGGGATGCCTTGAATGCGCACGAGCGCTTCCCACCCCAGGATCGCGAGTACGAAGAGCGCGATCGGAAAGAGATAATCTTCGAAGGTATCCTTGCTCACTTCACGCCTCGCTCCAGGGACCGGCTTATTTTGCCTCGCCCATCGCCTTTTGCAATGCTATTGACGTCTCGCGGCATCGATCGGCGTAATAGGCGCCGAGACGGAACTCCTCGTTGCGCGTCATGCTGGCGTCCACCGGAATTTCCGCGACGACCCGGCCCGGCCGGGCCGCCATCACGGTGATCCGCGATGAAAGATAGACGCTCTCGAAGACCGAATGGGTGACGAAGACGATCGTTGCCGCGAGAACAGGCTTCAGACGCAACAGGTCGTCGTTCAGACGGGAGCGCGTGATTTCGTCGAGCGCCGCGAAGGGTTCGTCCATCAACAGCAGCGCCGGCCGCATCACCAGCGCCCGCGCAATGGAGACCCGCATCTTCATTCCGCCGGACAGTTCGCGCGGATAGGCCTTCTCGAATCCCGTCAGCCCGACTTGGGCGAGCGCTTCGTCTATCCTCGCGCGAGCGTCGGAGCGCGAGATTCCCTTCAGCCGCAACGGCAGCCAGACATTGCCGAAGACATCCGACCAAGGCGCGAGCGTCGGTTCCTGAAAGACGAAGCCGAGGCTGGGTTGGCCGTCGCGCCACTCGATGGTTCCATCGGTCTTTTCCGTCAGGCCGGCGATCAGGCGCAGCACGGTCGATTTGCCGCAGCCCGACGGCCCCAGCAACGAAAGGAACTCGCCCTCTCTGACTTCGAGGTTCAGTCTCTCGAGGGCAATCGTTCCGCTCTTGAACGACTTGCGCACGCCGCGCAGGGAGACCAGCGGCGCCGCTTGCTCTTTCGAGCTTCTCAGGATGACGGAACTGACGACGGCCTCAGTGCCCATCGTCACGCCGCCTTAGACGGTCGCCCGGCGAGTTGCGCGTCCCGTGCCTCATCGAAACGGATGCCTCCAACGAAGCACAGCCACATTCCTCCCGTGTTGAGCAGGCCCTGCGGTGCGACAGCCGCAAGGCGAAAGTTCGCCCGAAAACGAGCTCGTCGCCGAAAAACCACGGGCCTTCTTTCTATCGCAACAAAAATGGATATGCCATGGCTCCATGCGCGTGACAAGGCTAAAGGCGGCCGACAAAGCGCGCGAAAAACAAGGCTCGATGGAATAGCGCGTGGGTCGGCTTGTGCTATTGTGACGGTCTGGAGTCGCTTTCCCGACGGTCGGCCGCGATTCGGCGAGCGTCTAAGGGCGGGTCAGTTGGTGCGAGAGAACTACGTCTCCGAAATTAAGAGTGTGGGGGTCACAATGCGCGTAACGATGCTAGCGGGTCTGGTAGGGCTGATCGGGATGTCAAGTTCAGCGCTCGCGCTCGACAAAGTCACGTTTGGCACGAATTGGCTCGCGGACCCGGAAGCGGGTGGCTACTACCAAGCCGTCGTCGACGGGACCTACAACAAATACGGCCTCGACGTGACGATCTTGCCCGGCGGCCCGATGTCGAACGGCGGCCTCTTGTTGATCGCCGGCAAGATCGAGTTTTACATGGGCGGAGACATGCTCGGTGACTTCTATTCCGTCGAGCAGAACTTTCCGGTGATAACGGTCGCGGCGCATTTCCAAAAGGATCCGCAAATCCTGATGTCGCATCCCGGCGTCGGCTTCGATAACTGGACCGACCTGCCCAAGGCCACGGCCATCGTGAGCAAAGGCGCGCTGACCTCGTTCTATGCCTGGTTGCGGGTCGCCTGGGGGTTCAAGGACGAGAACGTCAAGCCCTACAATTATAATTCTGCGACGTTCATCTCCGACAAAAACTCGATCCAGGAGGGTTATGTGACCTCCGAGCCGTTCGAGGTGGAGCGAAAGGGCGGTTTCAAACCGAACGTGTTCCTGCTCGCGGATCACGGATATTCAAGCTACGCGACGACGATCGTGACCCGACGGGAAATCGTCGACAAGAACCCCGATCTCGTGCAGCGTTTCGTCGACGCGTCGACAATCGGCTGGTACCATTACCTCTACGGCGACAATGCCAAGGCGAACGCCGCCATCAAGAAAGACAACCCCGAAATGACGGACGAACAAATCGAATATTCCGTCCGCAAGCTGAAAGAACATGGCATCATCGACTCCGGCGATACCCTGACCAAGGGCATCGGCGCGATGACCGACGAGCGCGTGAAGGATTTCTTCGACCAGATGGTGAAGGCCGGCCTCGTCAAGCCCACCACCGACTTCAAGAAAGCCTACACGCTGCAATTCGTGAACAAGGGCGTTGGGCTCGATCTCCGCCCGAAGTGAGGCCGAATTCGTCCGCGCCAGGCGCCCCAAAGGGCGAGAGCCGCGCGTCGCTCTGACGCGGGAGCGGTTTCCACGGTCCCGTGTATTATGCATGGAGGCGTTAGCGGCAAGCCCGCGCCTCCTGCTCCACGATGGGAAAGCGGTCTTTCATGCGGCTATGGATCAAGGACCCGCTAGCCATCCTCGCCGAGGGCGCGGAACGCGGGCTTGTGGTCGAGGGAACGCGCGTTGTCGAGCTCGTCGGTCGCGGGAAAAGTCCAGCGCTCCCGGTCGACGCGACTTTCGAAGCGTCCCGCCACGTCGTGCTTCCCGGCCTCGTCAATACCCATCATCATTTCTATCAGACGTTGACGCGGGCGCACCCCGACGGGCTGAAGGCCGATCTCATTCCTTGGCTCGTTGCCCTCTACCCAATTTGGGCGCGGCTGCAGCCGAACCAACTCCGCCTTGCGGTCCGCATGGCGCTCGTCGAACTTTTGCTTTCAGGCTGCACGACCGCGGCCGACCATCACAACCTGTTTCCGCCGGGCCTCGAGAATGCGATCGACATCGAGGTCGAGGAGGCCCGAGCGCTGCGGCTGCGCATGACCGTGACGCGCGGCGCCATGAGCTTTTCGGTAAAGGATGGCGGCTTGCCGCCCGACAATGTCGTGCAGGATGACGAGACGGTGTTTCGCGACTGTGAGCGCGTCCTCAAACTGTTTCATGATCCCGAACCGGGCGCCCTGACGCAAATCGCCTTCGCTCCCTGTTCGCCTTTTGCCGTGAGCAAGAGCCTGATGGTCGATTTGGGGCAACTCGCCGAGAGGCGAAATTGCCGGTTGCATACCCATCTTTGCCAGGTCGAGGACGAGGAGCGGTTTTGCGTGGAGGCGCACGGGATGCGGCCGGTCGACTTTCTTGAAGCCACCGGGTGGCTGAATTCGCGAGTCTGGCTTGCCCATGCCGTGCATTTCAACGCTGAGGACGTGAACCGGCTCGGACGGGCGGGCGTCGGCATCTGTCATTGCGCGGCCTCGGATATGGTGCTTGCAGCGGGGATTTGTCCGACCAAAGACTTCGAGAAGGCGGGGGCGCCAGTCGGCCTCGGCGTCGACGGGTCGGCATCCAACGATTCGTCGAACATGATGGAGGCGCTGCGACACTCTCTCATGATCGGCCGGTTGCGATACGGGGCCTCGGCGGTGACGCATCTCGATGTCTTGCGCTGGGGCACGGAAGGGTCGGCGCGCTGCCTTGGGCGCGACGACATCGGTGTGCTGGCGGTGGGGAAGGAAGCCGACCTAGCCCTGTTTACTTTGCAGGAGCCCCGCTTTAGCGGCGCCCACGATCCCCTCGCCGCTCTCGTTCTCTGTGGCGCCCATCGCGCGGATCGCGTGATGGTCGCCGGAGAGTGGCGGGTTATCGACGGCGCCCCGGTCGGCATCGACCTCGAGGAGTTGACTGCGCATCATCGCGAGGCGGCCCGCGCATTCGCCTGAGGGGCGTTTTATAGCGCCTCGCCGCCGTCGAGCGTAAGGGTCGCGCCGACGACGTGGCGGGATTGTTCGCTTGCGAGGAAAAGCACCGCATTCGCCACGTCCGATACGTCGGCGAGTCGACGCGCGGGGATCGCGCCGGTCAGGCGCTCATAGTCGAGGTTGCCCGTTTCAAAATCGGACCGGACGCCTTCCGTATCAACATGTCCGGGAGCGACGCCATTCACCCTTACCCCAAGCGGCGTCCATTCCAACGCCATCGATTTCGTCAGACTGTTGAGCGCCGCCTTGGAGGCCGAATATAGCCCGCATCCCGGCGCCGGACGTGCGCCGCTGATGCTGCTCACATTCACGATCACGCTCGACCGATGGCTTTCAATCGTTCGGCGCGCGAGCGATTGCGCGCAAAACAGGGGTCCGCGCAAATTCGTGTCGAGCATGCGCGCGACGTCCGCGGGGGCCGCATCAAGCAACGGAATTAGAGCGAAGTAGGCCGCATTGTTTACGAGGACATCCACCGCCCCGAAACGGCGCCACGCCGACGCTATCAATTCCTCGCATTCAGCGGCGACGCTCGCGTCGAATGGAACCGCGAGGGTTTCCGTTCCAAACTCACGCCTCGCAGCGTCCGCGATCCGTTCCGCGGCGTCCTTCCGGCGCCCCGCAACTACGACTTTGGCGCCATTTTCCGCGAACGCCCCGACGACGCCGCGCCCGATTCCGGCGCTTCCCCCGGTGACGATAACCACTTTGCCCTCGAATTCGGGCCAACGGCGCGAGGAGGAAGGGGTCATTGAACGCCTCTGTTGCAAGGTGCTGGGGGTTCCGCGAGCCGCCAGCGCCACGAGGGGAAAGTGGACGTCAAAGCGGCTTTTCGCAATCCTTCAGGGTCGGATTTCCGTGGGGGCCTCAGATCGACTTCAGGAGCGCGCTGGGGACACTTGGGGGCGGCTACCGGCTTGGAATACGCCACTGAAGACCTACATGAACGCATAGTTCGCTGTCTGCGGGGGCGTTCGCCGGGACATAGAGTCAGGGAAACGTCGCGGACACTATAGCGACGTGGGCGGAGCGGGAAAGTCTGCGAAGGCCTCGTAGGGGAATTGTAGTTTGAACTCTGACGCAGCTATCGCCCGCGAACCCGCCGATCCCTCGCCCTCTCGCTGGGGAGCGTTCTCGCATGTGCCATTCACCGTCTTTTGGATTGCGACGACCCTGTCTCTCAGCGGAATCGCGATGTGCGACACCGCCTCCGGGTGGCTGATGACGAACCTCAACACCGATCCAATGGCGGTTTCGATGGTTCAGGTCGCAACGAGCTTGCCTATGTTTCTGTTCACATTACCGGCAGGAGCGCTGGCGGATATCGTAGAGGCCCGCCGATTCTTGATCATATTGGAGAGCTTCATAACGGCGCTGATTGTCATTTTCGCGTCGATGATTTCATTCCGTCTGGAAACCCCAAATTCGCTACTCGCGACCACCTTCTTGCTGAGCGCGGTCTGGGCTCTTGCCGCCCCGGCCTGGTTGGCGATTACGCCTTTGCTCGTGCCCCGCCATGATCTCGATGGCGCGACGGCCGCCAACAGTGTCGGTTACAACATCAGCCGCGCCGTGGGGCCCGCTGTCGCGGGGCTGGCTATTGTCGAATTGGGGATCGGCTCGCCGTATTGGATATTCGCCGCGGCAAATGTCCTGACGATCGCGGCCCTTATCTGGTGGCGCTCGCCGCAGACCACCTCTGTTAGCTTGCCTGCGGAGCGCTGGACAAGCGCCGTTCGTACCGGTTTGCGTCATGCTGTGTACAACAGGCATTTGCGCGCCACCATGGTGCGAACTGTGGCGGTCTATCCGTTCGCCAGCGCTTACATCGCGTTGCTTCCCCTCGTTGCGCGCAGCCAGATGACTCAAGGGCCCGCGCTGTACGGCGCTTTGCTGGGGGCGATCGCGATCGGCGCGGTCGGCGGATCCTTCGCGCTGACGTGGCTCAAGCGCAAGCTGGGTCCCGACTGGACGGTCGTGACGGGAACGATCGGCACCGCGATAGCACTGGTTATGTTCGGGCTGGCGCGAAGTCCCGGAATAGCTCTGGCGGCGGCAATTCTCGCCGGCGCTTCCTGGACGATCGTGCTGGCCTGTCTTTACGTGTCGGCTCAGATCGCGTTGCCGGATTGGGTGCGCGGGCGCGGCCTTGCGATTTTTCTAACTGTCATCTTCGGATCTGTGACGGTCGGAAGCGCGGTCTGGGGACGCATCGCCGCGTCTTATGGGTTGCCATCCGCTCATTTCGTCGCGGCAGCCGGCGCGATTCTGGCGATTCCGCTGACATGGCGTTGGAAACTTCAATCGGCCGAGGGAATTGACCTCTCCCCGTCGATGCATTGGCGAACCCCCGTGCTCGCGAGAAATGTCGAGGACAAGAATGGCCCGGTCCTTGTGACCGTTCGGTATCGCGTCAGCAGCGACGATCCCACGGAATTCCTCGCCGCGATCGAGGAAATCGGACAGCAACGGCGGCGCGACGGCGCCTATGCTTGGGGGATTTTTGAGGATGTCGCCGAGAAGGGCGTCTATCTCGAAACGTTCCTGATTGAAACGTGGCTCGAAGCCAAGCACTTGCGCGAAAGAGTAACGAACGCAGACCGGTTAGTCGAAGACTACGTGCACGGGCTGATCAGCGAACCGCCTAATGTAACGCTTTTGATTGCGTCTGACCTTCATCATCGGTCCAGCAACCAAAAGGCCTTGGCGTCGGCATGAACAGCCAGCCTTACTCACCATGCATCGAACGTGCGCGTAACCCGTTTAAGGAAACGCGCACGCTGCGTTGGCGAGGCGGTATCCATGCCGTAATCGGCCACATATTGGATTTGCGCCGCAGCGGGAACCAAAGTCCCGAGATTGCGCAGGAAAAATCGGCGCGGGAGATCGCCGATATGCGAAGTGCGGTTTCGGCTCGCGCCGTAGGTCGCCACGGCCGCCAAACGCTGAATGTTGTGAAGAGCCGGCCGAAAGACATGATTTTCGTCAATCGTGAATATCACGCCGGGCAGGAACACTCGATCGATGAAGCCTTTCAGAATTGCCGGCAGACCGTCGTGCCATACGGGGTAGACGAGGACGAGCGCCTGCGCGGTGAGGAGACGCTCGACATAGACGACGACTTCGGCCCGGTTGGCATCTGTGTTCAGGTAATGATCGTAGGTAAATCGCGACATCACCGGATCGAAACGCTCGGCATAGAGATCCAGGTCGTCGATCTCGTGCCCCCGCGCGCGCAACCGCTCGCAAATTCGAACGTGCAGGGCCCCTACAAAGCTGCATTCCTCGGGATGGGCGTAAATCACGAGGGTGCGCATCATCGACTCCTGCCTTGCGGCAAATATTAACCTACGCCTTCCCCGCGCGCGCCTCCTAGTGTGGCCGAAACTCGGAGGACAACGCATTGCACAGTAAGTCTCGGGTTTCCTTGACGTTCGACAAGCGACAAGGTATTCATTTTGCATTAGCGTGGCGAGCGGAAGCGCTCCGCCTCAGAAGCGCCCCGAGGCAGACGCCAAGATCGTTACTGGCGAGGCCGGCGGGAAGAACTCCAAAATCGGCTTCAAATCTTTGGCGAAGCGCAGTCGCCTTTGTGAGCAACCCTCGTGGCCGACGAGTTCCGCGGGAGGGGGATAGCGATGGACGGCGTCCCGGATCTGAACGGCACGGAGTATGCGTCGTTTTGACCCGGCTCGCTCGGACTCGCTCTTAAACTAGATAAACTGTCGTGAACGGCATGCATGAGAAAGCGGACTCGCGATGTTCATAGCTAAAAAGGAAATCCGTCTAACGCAACGGGAACTCGCGCGTCGGAGCGTGCTGGAGAAACTTGGCCTATCCGAATTGGTCTCCACAGATTACATCGATATCTCTGCAGGGCACCAGCAGCATCTTGCGCAACAGAAAAAGGCCGCGCGATTTGTGATCGACGGTCTGAAGATCGACGCGCCGGAGGGGGTCTATCATCCGACCCCGGAGTCGAGCTCGTTGCTATTCATACGCAATATCATGGCAATGAATAGGACGGTGATCCCGCGCACTCTCGAAATTGGCGCGGGTTGCGGAGCTATCTCTCTCTTTGTGGCGGCGCGCTATCATTCGGAAGTCGTAGCGACTGACATAGCGGCCGACGCAATCAATGCGATTGATCGAAACTCCAAACTGAACAAAGTCCCGGTTCGCGTAATCGAGTCGGACCTGTTCGACAAGGTCGTCGATCGTGACTTCGATCTTATCATTTTCAACGTTCCGCTAATCGACAAGGAGCCGGACGACGACGTAGAGCGCGCCAATCTTTGCGATCCCGGCGGACGCATACTTCGGCGCTTCCTGCTCAAGGCGGGAAGCTTTCTTGCCAAAGACGGACTGATCATCTTTTCTCTATGTAGCAATACGGCCTACGAGGTCCTGGAAGGCATTGACTTGAGCTTTCGCATCGTTGGACTCGAGCTTGTGGGGGACGGTTTTTGGCGTGCGATCGTTGGCGCCGAACACGCCCGCCCCGCGCCGCGTCGGATTTGAGAGGTCGATGGTCGCGTGAACGGGGATCGCCGGCCCCCGGCGGTCCCGACTTCACATGGATTGAGCCGCCATCCTGAGCCGCTGAATACGGGAGGGACGCATGCGCTTGGGCGCGATCAAATGCGAAACCCGCGGCGAGGCCAGAAGTAAACGCCGCACCTGATTCTCTAGAACTCGATCCGCATTGGTCACGCGTTCGCGCTGATGCATCAGCTCGAGCCACGATTCGATTAGGAACGCTTCAACAAACGATCCTTCTGAGCCAATGTTCTCAAATACCCCCCACGCATAGGCCCCGTCGCGCTTTCGCTGGCGGCCGACCTCTTCTATCGCCGAGAGGAACGCTATATGATTGTTCGGATCAATTTGATATTCGATCTTCACGAGCACTGGACCGTGGTTCAGCTCGATTTCCTGCGCGATTCTCGGCGTCGGCCAATGCATTGAGGGGTAGAGATCGAGGCCGAGACCTGTCTGCAGCTTGAATCGCCATGTCAGGGGGATGGCGAGCAGCGCTCCGCCCGCAGCAATGAATTGCGCAATCGGGAGGCCCTCCATTCCTGCGATGCGTCCCCAGACAGCGCTGCCGACCGTCGAGGCGCCAAAGATGATTGTAAGGAAAATTGCGAGCCCTCGTCCGCGAACCCAGTTCGGAAGCGCAACCTGAGCCGACACATATAGCGCTGCCAACGTCAGCGTCCATGTTACGCCGGCGATGACGCAGGCTGCGACGGCGATCTCCGCATTGCGAGCCAAACCGAAGAGAACGAGCGCAACGGCCGTTCCGACCGTCGCAAGAGCCACTAGAATGTCTGGTCCTAACTTCGCCTTGAGCCAATTCAGCACGAGCGAGCCGACGATGGCTCCGACGCCGATGGACCCTAAGAGCAGCCCGTAGAACTGCGGTCCCTGATCCATTTGGCTGCGAGCGATCAATGGCAATAGAGCCCAGTAAGCGCTGGCGAACGGGAAAAAAGCGAGCGTCCGCACTAATGTTTCGAACAAGTGCGGATTGTTGCGGGCATGCCGTAGCCCCGTTCGAATCGCGCTAGTAAGCCGTTCGGCGGGCAGCGTGTCCGAAGTCCGGGATGGCTGCCGCCACCACAGAAGGGAGCCCAAAACTACGACGTTGGTCGCGGCATATATCCAGAAGGGGACGGCAACGCCAAACCCTGCGATCGCCACGCCGCCAAGCGCCGGTCCAATTGCGCGGCTTAGATTGTATCCAACCGTATTTGCTGCGACCGCGCTGTCGAGATCTCGCCTCGGCACGAGCAGCGGCGCTATCGACACCCAAGCCGGAGCGCAGAGCGCTCCGCCGACGCCTAGCAGGAATGTTGCGAGTAGCAGGACATTTGTAGTCGCAAGTCCGAGTGAGACCGATGCGGCAAATAGCGCCGCCACGACGGCTACGCTGATCTCAACCCCTACAAGCAGTCTTCTGGGATCGACGAGATCTGTGAGCGCGCCCGCCGGCAGGGTAAAGAGAAACAAAGGCAGGCTGGTTGCGACCTGAACCAGGGAGACCATGATGGGGTCGGCGCTGAGGTTCGTCATGAACCATCCCGAGGCCGTATCGAACATCGCGATTCCGATGTTCGACACCATGCTCGCGGCCCAAATGACCACAAACGCCGAATGACTGAACGCGCCCCACCGGGTAGGGGGCGAGTCGGGACTTGACACAGTGGACTTCGCGCCGCCTCTCAAACCTGTCTCCGTCTGGCGGTCGCTGCCAAATGCCGATTGCGCATGATTAGCCCGACCGGGCCTTCAACGCGGCGATGATTTGCGCACGCGACCAGACGCACATTTCTCGGCGCGGAAAGGGAAACACGTAATCAGGCACGGCATAGTGGATATTCCGCGGCAACCGGAAGGGCTTGCTGTAAAAATCCAGCCTCCGGAAATCGCCAATTTCGATCTCTTTGTTTCGAAATCGGGACGTATTGAGATGGTTCGTCATCATCACATATTTTGCATCGGATTCACAAAATCCGGAAAGGGCGCGAAAAATCAAATCGAAAGGAAGATGAAACAGGCAATCTCGACAAAACCAGATATCGCAACTTGGGAATCGATCTTTCGTAATATCGAATTCGAAAAATTCTCGACTACCGCTACCATAGTTGGAGGTATTTTCACGAATTAAGTGCGAAACAATATCCCCGCCGATGTATTTCATTTCCCTGGGAAAGGAGACCGCTTTCATCCAATTGAAGTCGCCACATGGCGCGTCGAGAAAGGTGGCGATCTTAAACTGAGCGACAACTTTTTCGAGCTCGTTACGCAAGTTGTAAGTGTAGGCCATCGTCGACCCTGCGCCGCTCCGACTTTCCTCATTCCCCCACCTGTTCTCGGAAGCGATGGTTTCGAAAACGCTCTTCAGATTCGCCACGCCGCCATCCTCCCTCAAGCCGAGCCGAAGTCCGACTGCTTTTCGCTGGCCGTCAACACGGAGCTCTGGAAATGCGGGCATGGACTTCCGTCAGTGAGGCTCGCCTTCACGTGGGATCCAATCAACCAACAAGTTCGCCACCTCGCGCTCGCTGTAGACGCTAGCGAACCGATCCAGAGTCCCGATGCGCCGGAAGATGTCATACAGAAACGAGCCGACGGGCGGGGCAAGCGACATATCATATTCACAACGTCGCAGCAGTTCGCTCCAAAGATGCAGAAACGTCGCGTCCCGAACCGCGAAGGCAACGGTGTCGCGATACTTCGGCAACAGCAGTCGCCAAAACACGTCCGGACTGACGGGATAGAACTCTGAGGGGTCGCGCGCCGACCCATAGACGCCATGCCGTTCGGCGACCTCGGTAAGCAAAAATGGACCAATGGCGCCCCAGGACAAATCGACGTCGACCGCCGCTTCCGATCTAGCGATCATTTCGTCGAGTACAGGATGGTCGCTCGGCAGCTTCATTACGGCATTGTTGATCAAAGACTTTCCGTGGGCCTCGGCTTGGCGGCCCCATACGATGGGCAGGCGTGAAAAGTCGGCCTTCTTGAGACAGACAATGTCCGCATCGACCCAACAGCCGCCCGTTTGCCGAATGAGGCTATATCGGAAGCGATCCGAAAAGGTGGCCAACGACGGGCGGCCTCCGACGAGGTAGCGCTGGAGCAACGAAATATCTGCGCAGATCGAGCGAGCGTCGACGACTTCAACGCCAACGGGTGCGTCGATGTTGGTTTCATAGCTATAAAGCCGGAGGCAGGCGCCGTTGGCCGGGAACGAGGCCAAACACGAATAAGCGGTTGCGTTGAACGCGCCATGCCAAAACGTCACAAATTCGGGCGGTCCAACGTCCTCTATTGGCCATCGCTTCACAGAGTTTCGAGGGCTTGCCATCAGATAATTCGAGCGAGGACATTGCGATCAACGTCCTCCCAATCGTTGAAGAATGTCTCGGTCGCAAGGTAGCCGAGTGAGACAAATTCGCAATAGACGTCGAAAATCCAGCTTGCGTTTATATCATCCAATAACAGGTGCTTACCAAATCCGTGGTTCGCGAGACGGAGGCAGTTAGAAATATCGGTTCGGCAGAGTTCGCTCGTATGACCGCCATCGACATGAAATATGTCGAATTCCAAATTTCGTTGTTGCGTCGCCAGATAGGGCAAGACCTCGCGGGAGTCGCCGATATGGATATGCACCCGACCAGGAAATTCCTGCATCAGAAAGCGCACACAAGGCTCTGTGTATTTGTGCTGGCCGATGTCCACGCCATGGTAAACGAGACGTTCGTTCGCAGACAGACTCAACAGCGCGCTGTGGCACGCGTTAACGCCGATCTCCAATAGACACGACTTGAATCGCGTTGACCGCCAAAGGTTGCGCCTTGCCGGGGCGAGAGTCGTGGTCGGCATATTGGCGAAAAAGTCAGGATCTTGATCCCAGTAGAAAATTCCGCCCTCGATCACTTCTCCTGAGGCTCGCACGCACTCATTGAGGACATTCAAGCGACTTACAAAACGGTCAGAAAAAACTTCCGTCGAATCCTTCCGGTCAATGGAGTAATCGGGGACTTCCGAGGCCGGGATCGGCTTTCCGGGTATGAGGGTTCTGCCAACCATTTAGTTACCACCCTACATTACCTATAAGTTGCGAGCCATGCGGCAGGTCTTCTACTTATCGAGATCGACAATGACTTGCTCGAGACCGGTCGGTGAAATCTTTAGAAGGCTGGTATAGGGCTGGCTGAGTTCGAGGATCAAAAAAATAGCGCTTGCCACGGAACATGCACCGAGCGCCAACACGCAAAGGGTCGTTGCGTTCATGCGCGATAACAATCCAAAGCCGCAAAATAGCAGACACGACCACGCAATTACAATGATAATCAAAGGCCAGGATATTGGATCGGTCAATTGTAACGACATCAGCAGGCGAGTCTCGCCAATCGCAGCGTAATGTTGGCCTGCGGCACCCAGCAATTGTTTCTGCTTATCGTTTGTTGGCTGTAAACTGCTCAGAAAATCGCTCATAGTTCCCATGTTCTTGTACGAGGCCTCGTAGGCCTCTGATTTTGCGTTTTCATCGCCCCAGAACTGTTCATGCGCCCAAATGATTTCGGTCCGCAGCAAATCGCGGCCGCGTTCCGCTTCGGACCCGAATTGTTTCATTTCCAAATCGAACTCGAGCGCACGCGCCGAAAGGAGCTGGAGTTCTGCCTTCTGCGTATTTGTGACCCCATAAGCAGTCCAAATGAGCAGACCGAGAACCAGGGCCAAAAGCAATGTTATCAGCCCGACAACACCGCCGATGATATCCCGCGAGCGATCTGAAGTGTGCGCCTCGGGCAACCAGCGCTGAAGCAGAAGGCCCAACAAGCCGCTCGCAAGGATTGCTACCGCGGCTCCGCCCGCAACTGTTAGGGAGAGCATCGGAGCGGCCTCGGCAAGAGTTTGAGCGGACAGGCGGTCTTCACCACGTAATTCTATAACCGACGTCTTATTTGCAAGCGTCGTCGGGATCAAGTCGGTTGGGAGACGGGATGAGTCCTCGCCGAAGCGTCTCGAGGGTGCGACTTGCCTCGAGTAGTTCTGTGCGCCAAATTAGGTCGGTTAGGGGAGGCGAAAGCTTTTGATAGGCGCAGCTAGGGATCGTCGATGAATTTGGGGAAATTGAGTGTTTTGCCGTCATCGCCGCGGCGTCGCGCGGCTCAATCGACATTTGGAATCGGACGGTTTCTGGTCAGAAGACTGTTGGCGCAAATTGACGCAGGCAGCATCGTTGTGGAATTGCCGACGGGCGAGAGACTCGAGCGGAATGGTAGCCTACCAGGTCCGGCTGCGCATATTCGATTCACGTCGTGGAGGGCACTGGCGCGCATCCTCGTTCAAGGCGACATCGGCCTCGCTTCCGGGTACCTCGACGGGGCTTGGACAAGCGAGGATCTCGAGGCCTTGATTGAATTCGGGGCGAGAAACGGGGACAGATTTTGGACCGCGCTCGACGGGTCAATGCCCTTTCGTTTGATCAATTGGATTGCGCATCGCGGAAATGAAAATACACGCGCGGGGAGCCGTCGCAACATCGAGGCGCATTACGATCTGGGCAATGATTTCTATCGTCTTTGGCTAGACCGGCGGATGATTTATTCTTCGGCAATCTTCCAGTCGGATGGTGAGACGTTGGAACACGCGCAAGACCGAAAAATCGATCGAATAGTTGAAAAGTTGAACGTGTCTTCGGCCTCCAGCGTACTTGAAATCGGTAGCGGATGGGGTGGTCTCGCCGCGTCGATTGCGCGCGCAGGGATAAAGCGGGTAACAAGCGTCACCATTTCCCCTTCGCAACTTGACGAAGCTCGTGCGCTCATCACAAGAGAACAACTCGTTGACCAAGTCGAATTCAAATTGCAAGATTACAGAGATATTCAAGGAAGGTTTGATAGGATCGTTTCAATTGAAATGATCGAGGCGGTTGGAAAGCGATTCCTATCCAAATATTTTGAGGCGATAAGAGATCATTTAAATCCTGGTGGGATTTGTGTTATCCAGGCGATTACAATTTCGGACGAAAGCTTTTCAACTTATTGTCGCCGGCCAGATTTTATTCAACGCTTTGTTTTTCCAGGGGGGTTTCTGCCTTCGAGGCGCTTCTTGCGTGAGTCTCTCGAGCGGGCGGACCTCAAAATTGTCTCATCCGAGAATTTTGGAGGAAGTTACGCGTTAACTCTGCGCGAATGGCGAAAGCGATTCTTGGATGCTTGGCCGCAAATTGAAACTCTGGGTTTCGACGCGCCATTCAAGCGTCTGTGGGAATATTATCTATGTTATTCTGAGGCGGGATTCCGCTCGGGTATTATTGACGTAGGTCTATACACAGTGCAACACGCGCAAGCGTGATTCGCCCTCACGGGGCCGCTTGTGCGGCTCGACTCCCGCCCTGACGACGGCGAGCTTGCTTGATGAGGGTCGAAGTAGCCCCTTAACCAATGCACTTTGTTCAGCAAAGCGCACGGATCGTAGATGTGTAATTAACCTCACAGAAATCACGCAGCCATACTCTAACACGACGATCTGCTCATTTGACTGCCCAGAGCGATTATTCTCGCGTTGTGATCGGAGCCTAATATTATGATGGCCGCTCTCCACTTTGTTATCCCTCTTTTTTTTCCCGCGGGAATGGCCCTCGCGGCTTCTATGGACTTGCTAACGATGACGATACCCAATCATCTGTGTCTGGGTCTTGCTCTTGGATACGTTGCAATCGCCACTTTCTTTGGGGTCCCGGCAGGGGACGTCGCAACTAATCTTTCATGCGGAGTCGTAACTCTGGGCCTGGCGTTCGGCCCGTTCTCAATCGGGTGGATCGGCGGCGGCGACGCGAAATTAGCGGCGGCCACCGCGGTTTGGCTCGGTTGGGGCTCGATAATCAATTTTGGCTTGTCCTCGGCCGTCTATGGCGGATTTTTGACGCTTGCCGTCCTTCTTGGACGCTACACCTTGCCCCCATGGCTCGCACGACAAGGATGGATCGCGCGGTTGCGCGATCCATCGGCCGGTGTGCCCTATGGGATTGCGCTCGCTGGGGCTGGCCTATTGGCTTATCCGCAGAGCGAAATTTGGCAAAAGCTTGCCACCGGCTAGCTCTCCGTCTGCGAAACTTGCGTGAAACTTGCCGCCAAATTAGCAGTACCGCTGATTTTCACCGAGTATCGGAAAATTGGAACTGATTAGACACGTTTAGTTAACCATATTTGACTTAAATTGGCCCATAGTGAGGCTTCGCGGCTTTGATCATTATTTAGGACGCTTGACTTTATGAATAAAGTGCAAATCGCGGTGCTCGGCTTGTCAGTCGTTGCATTCGGCGCCGCTTATCTATTGTTTAATAGCGGGCAAACTCCCGCGCCATCGCCGGTTATTATCCAAGCGGCGCCGAAAGTCGACACAGACGAGGTGCTTGTTGCGGCGCAAGACGTGCCAATGGGCACGCAAGTTGGCGAGCCATCGGTCACATGGCAAGTTTGGCCTAAGAGCGCAATCTCGGAGCAAATGATCGTCAAATCCAATGGACCCCGTGTGCTGGAGGACATCGCGGGGTCGATGACTCGGGTGTCCTTCCTGCGCGGCGAGCCAATGCGGCGCGACAAACTCGTTCGCGCGGGCGCCGGCGGATTCATGTCAGCGATATTGCCAGCGGGAATGCGCGCGGTCGCTATAAAAATCGACAACAGCGGCGACTCCTCGGCCGGTGGGTTCATTCTTCCTAACGATCGCGTCGACGTCATCCGGGTGTTTCGCGATGACGAGGCGACGAGGGCCCGCGGCGCAGAAGTTATCGGAACGCAAACCATACTCGCGAACGTCCGAGTGCTTGCCATCGGACAAAACATACAAGAAGAGAACGGTAAAAAAGTCGTCGCCGGCGGGAACGCGACGTTGGAACTCGATCCGGCGCAGTCGGAGTTGATCGTTCTAGCGCAGCATTCCGGTGGGTCGAATCTGCACCTCGTGCTGAGAAGCCTAGTCGACAGCGGTGGCGCCGCGGAGACCGTCGGCGATTTTCAAAGTGGCGCGAGTGGTGGTTTGACGATTGTGCGCTACGGCGCGGCGCAACAGGCCGCGCGATGAGCGGGCGCTCGACTATGGAGCGTATGTTTGGAGCGACCAATCCCACCTCCAGAGCGATACGGTCCTCGCTATTGATCGGCGTGACGATTGTACTCCTTTC
>Ga0182030_10009813_pt1 | contig 19547 bp, 19 predicted proteins | sample 812S3MmetaG_FD_121299 | JGI IMG/M metagenome (GOLD analysis project Ga0182030, IMG submission 121299) | Permafrost microbial communities from Stordalen Mire, Sweden - 812S3M metaG (Illumina Assembly) | ecosystem: Environmental > Terrestrial > Soil > Wetlands > Permafrost | place: Sweden... | reverse complement strand
GGAGCCTTGATAGGACGGACCAGACGACGATCCGTCCCCCCGCGCTTGGATTCTACTTCTTGCCCTTCTTGGCGGGCTTCGCCACGGCCTTCTTTGCGGGCGCTTTCTTTGCCGGCGCCTTCTTGGCCGGCGCCTTCTTAGCCGGTGCTTTCTGAGCGGCTTTCTTGACGGCGGCTTTCTTCACCGGCGCTGTTTTTGCGGCGGCTTTCTTGACTGCGGGCTTCTTCTCGATGGTTTTTTTCACGGGTGCTTTCTTAACCGGACCTTTTGCCGCGGGCGCCTTTTTGGCGGCGGACGCTTTCGTGATCGGCTTCTTGGGAGGAGCTCCCGGAGGGGTCGCCGCTGGCGGCGCAGGCGGCGGTTCGGGCGCGACGACGGTGGCGGACTGAACCGCGACGGTGGCGATGACTATTTCGATTTCCTCTTCGTCATCGTCCTCTTCCAACTCGTCTTCGTAATCGTCGAGCTTCGAGTCTAGTTCCGAGTGCTCTTCGTCTTCATAGTCGTGGAAGTCTTCCATTTCTTCTTCGTCCTTCGGAGCAAGTTTCGAGCCTTTCAACATTCACCTAGCCTCTCTGCATCGGGGCACGATCACCCATAGCATACCCCTTTTTGAGCGACGGGCAATAGCGAAAAGCGCAATCGGCGGAAAATTCAATTCAAACTTACTGCGCCGTCGTACGGGCGACGATCACCGGCGTCTTCAGCGCGGTTTTGGGCTTCGGCCTGGAATTGGCCTTGGGCCGGGCCGCCGGCGCTTTTCCCTTGGCGGCCGTGGAAGCGCTAGTGCGCCGGACGGTAGCTTGCGATGCCGGCCGCCGGGCCGCCGGCTCCGCGCGCACCGCAGCCGGAACAATCAGGCGGTCGCCTTCATTGGCTTCGGGCGACGGGAGATTGTTCGCCGCCACCAGACTGTTGAGTGCGACCCCGTACCGTTTTCCCAGGTCCGCCAGTGTCTCCCCGGCGCCCAGGCGATGCATGCGCCAGGCATCGCGATGTTCCGGCGGTATCAATTCCAATCCCACCATGAGTTGATTGCCGGTTCCCTTGGGTACGTGCAACTGGTAGTCGGGAGGGACCATGCTTCGCAGGATGGCGGGGTTCAAGTCGGCCAGTTCCGCCAGGGGTGTATCGGTCATATCGGAAACCAGGGCCATGCTGGTTTTGGCGGCGATTTCCACCGTGTCGTATTCCAGCGGCGGGTCCGGCTGAATGCCATCCAGACCGTATTCCGCGGCGTTCTTCTCCATAATCGTCATGGCCAAAATGATGGGCACGTAATTTGTGGTTTCCGCCGGCAGCACTCCGCGGCTGCGCAGTTCCCAGAAATCGGCATACCCAGTGCGCTCTACCGCTTTCTCCACCACCATGGGACCGCAATTGTAAGCCGCCAGCGCCAGGTACCAGTCGCCGAATTCGGAGTACAGGTCGTGGAGGTGGTGCGCCGCGGCGCGCGTAGCTTTTTCGGGATCCATCCGGTCGTCGGTATACGGAGTCTGTTTCAGGCCGTACTCGTTGCCGCGGAATCTCACGAACTGCCACATGCCGCCGGCCGCCATACTGGACATGGCGCGAGGGTAGAAACCGGATTCGGCCTGGGCCAGGTGGATGAGTTCCTGCGGCAAGCCTTCCTCATCGAGGATCCGCTGAATCATCGGCCGGTAGCGCCCCGCGCGCTGGATGGCGCTGACCACGGTGCGATGGCCGCGATTGGAAAAGTAGTTGATATATCCCAGGACGGTATCGTTCACCGTGAGCGGCAATTGCGAGGCCGTGGCGGCCACCTGCTCGCGCACCTTGGCCTTCAGCCGGGGATCCACGGGGAAGGTCATTTTCAGGATGTCTTCCAGAGGAGCCTGATCGAACTTGCCGTCTTCGGTGGCCTCCGACGCGCCCAGGCCCGCCAGATCGAAGCGGTGGATGGTATCCACCATGTCATCGAGCTTGCGCCCAAATTCCTGGCGGTCGCCGGGATCCTGCCGCGAGGCGGCCAGCATCAGGTCGATCGCCTCATCGAATTCCAGGCGCGCGTTCGAAATCTCGCTCGCCTGGTACAGGCGTCTTCCCCGCTGGAGTTTCAAATTGGCCTGTTGGATGAGGGCTTCGGAGGCGCGCCGCTCCTCGGAAAACTGGAAGCTGGCGCGCAAGACGGGAGTGATCTCGAAGACCGTGGAACTGGCGGAAATCTCCGGAGGTTGGGGCATTAAGGCAGGCGCGGCCGCCCGGCCAGCCGGTGTGACGAACGGCTGGTGGACCTTGGCCGTCCGGGTGGTAAAACTGCAGCCACCGGTCAGCACCGCCGCCGTTAAAACCCAAAAGCCGCCGAAGGTCTTGGGACGACCGACCATCAATTGCCTCGAATCCATTGAAAAGAAAGCCTTAACGTAAGCCGACGCTGTGTTACAGCCCCTCAAAGGCTACAACACGGTTACGCCGGATGCAACCCGCGCACCTACTCTGGGCGTAACGGCAAAACCGCTCCCTTGCGGTCGCGGCTCAGTAAGAAGTCCCGTGGAATCAGGCGCGACTGCTACCGAGCCGGGCCCAGAGGGCACCCCGCAAGGGAGCGGTTTCTTGAGTTTTGCGACAGAAATTACCTACTCTTCCTCTTCTTCCTCGCCAGTCTTGGCCGCCTTGGCAGCCGCGATAATCTTTTCGGCCTGCAGTGGCGGCACGTAGTCGTAATGGTCAAACTCCATGCTGAAGGTGGCGCGGCCCTGGGTCATGGCGGTGAGGTCGTTCTGGTAGCTCAACATTTCGGCCATGGGCACCACGGCGCGCACGAACTGCGTGCTTCCCTTGGTTTCCATGCCGGAAATGCGGCCGCGGCGCCCGTTCAGATCGCCCATCAGATCGCCGGCATACTCCACCGGCGCCTGGATTTCCACGTTCATCACCGGCTCCAGCAGCGCCGGTTTAGCCTCCAGCATGGCCGCCTTGAACGCCTTGCGGGCCGCCAGCTTGAAAGCCAGTTCCGAGGAATCGACATCGTGATACGACCCGTCGTAGACCGTGCACCTAAAATCCACCATGGGGTAGCCGGCCAGATACCCCTTTTCGGCCGCCTCCACAATGCCTTTTTCCACCGCCGGAATGAAGTTCTTGGGGATGGATCCGCCGAAAATCTCGTTGGCGAACTCGAACTTGCCGCCGCGCACCAGCGGCTCCATCTTGATCCAGCAATCGCCGAACTGCCCGTGCCCACCGGTCTGCTTCTTATGGCGGCCCTGGACATCGGCCCTGCCGCGAATGGTCTCGCGATACGGAATCTTGGGCGCCTTCAGGGTGACATCCACGCTGTAGCGCCGCTTCATGCGGCTGACCACGATTTCCACGTGCTGCTGGCCGGTACCCGCCAGCAGGAACTCGCGCGTCTGCGGGTCGCGGTAAAAGCGCAGCGACTGGTCCTCTTCCAGAATGCGGTGGACCGCCTGGCCCATGCGGTCTTCGTCGTTGCGGGACTTGGCCTCGATAGCGAACGCGATGGACGGCTCCGGCAGTTTCACCGGCGGATAGACCACATTCGACCCTTTTTCTTCCAACGTATCGCCGGTGAGGGTATCCTTCAGCTTGGCGACCGCGCCGATGTCGCCGGCCTGGACTTCGGTAACGGGTTGCAGCGTCTTCCCCTGCGGACTGGCGATGTGGGCCAGCCGCTCCGTGCTGCTGTGCGTGACGTTCAGCAGGTTGGCGTCGTTTTTCACCACTCCGGTGATCACCTTGAAGTAAGTAATGCGCCCGGAAAACGGATCCGCCGTCGTCTTGAAGACGAAAGCCGAGGGGGAGCCCTTGGCGGAGATTTTCTGCGTGCCTTCCTTGCCGCCGATGACGGCCGGGACACCTTCCCGCTCAGTGGGCGCGGGCAGGTTTTCGGCGATAAAGTTGAGAATCAGGTCGTTTCCGATACAGTGCAGACCAGAGGCGCAGAACACCGGGAAAATGCGCATCTCGACGATTCCCTGCTTCAGGCCGTCGACAATCTGGTCGATTTCGAGCGTCCCTTTGTCGAAGAACTGTTCCATGAGGGCGTCATTGCCCTCGGCCACCATTTCGATGAGCGCTTCGTGGGCCTTTTGGGCGGCGTCCGCGAGGTCGGCGGGGATATCGCTTTCCTTGCCTTTGCCGTCGCCATCGGGGGTATAGGTGTAGGCCTTCATGCGGATGAGGTCGACCACTCCTTTGAAGTCGCGTTCGGCGCCGATGGGGATCTGGACGGGGACGGCGGCGCGGCCGAAGTTTTCCTGGACGCTTTCAAGGGCGCGCTGGAAGTCGGCGCGTTCGCGGTCCAGCTTATTGATCACGATGGCGCGGGGAAGCTTGAAATCGCTGGCAAAGCCCCAGACTTTCTCGGTCTGCACTTCGACGCCGGCGACGCCATCCACCAGGACGAGGGCGGAATCGGCGGCCACCAGAGCGGCGCGGGCATCATTAATAAAGATGTTGTAGCCCGGGGTATCGAGGATATTGATCTTGATCTTTTTCCATTCCGCGACGGCGATGGCGGTGGAGATGGTGATTCGGCGGGAGATTTCCTCCTCGTCGAAATCGGTAATCGTATTGCCTTCATCTACGCGGAGGAGGCGGTTGGTGGCTCCGGAGGTGAAGAGCAATCCGGCGGTGAGAGTGGTCTTACCGGAATCGCCGTGGCCCACCACCCCCACGTTCCGAATGTCTTTGCTTTCGTATACTTTCACGGATACGCTCCAGGATTAAAACGGAATAGTAACACGCTGGATGCGGGCGGGGGTGGAATGTTGGGGGAGAGGGTGGCTGACCGATCCGGGGAAGGTCCGTCACCCGTGAACGCTCCCTAACGGTCGCGGCTCGGTAACTAATTGCAAACACGCGGGCACTCGTTACAGAGCCGGGCCCAGAGGGCACCCCGTGAGGGAGCGTATTCCGCGCCTATGCCACCAAATCCCGAGATCGGTTGCGGAATCGAAGCCACCCCCACCGTGCCCCCCGAGCAACTACTCACGCTCATACGGGAACTCAGTCCGAGTCCAGCGCCCGCTGGCACGCGCGCCGCAATAGACGACTACCCCAGCAACTCCCGCTGCCCCGCGATCCGCTGCTCCCGTTCGCGCGCAAACCGCTCGATGCCCGCGAAGATCGACTTCGGGTCCAGGTGCGCCTCCACGATCACTTCCGCCTCCAACCCGCCGGTGAGCCACTGATTGTCCCAATCGGACGTCAGCGAGTACTCATCGGTCAGCGGCCCCACATTGCGCACCGGGAGCATGCGCCGCGTTCCGGTCGATACCACCATCAAGTCGTAATAGGCCTCGGGCGGAAGCACCGAGTGCCGATATGCTTCGGGCTGCCGGTCGAACAGGTCCTCGCTGACGGCGGCGATTACTTTCACGTTGACGACCGCCTGTTCCAGGTGCGGCAGTTCCTTCATCAGGTTGACCGTGGAACTCGACCCCTGCACCACCACGTAGCCATGGCGCGGCCCCGGGGCGAAATCGCGCAGCACATAGAAGCCTTTGGCGGCCGCTTTCAGGTCGCTATCGGCGAAGGCCGAGCGATCGGCCACGGGGAAATCGGGGCGCGCCACTTCGAGGGTGATGAGCCCCACTTTGGGATCGCGCGCGGCGATCTCGGCGGCGGCAAAATAGCCCGCGGCCACGTCGTTATAATCCCAGAAGTTGAGATTGATGGCCTGCCCGCGGGGGAACAGCTTCCACACCTGCGGCGCGAAAATGCCGAAGTGCGTGCGCGCGTCGGCCGCCGTCTCCGGTCCCGAATGCGCCGAGAGAATGTGCAGCACGCCCATGCGGAAACGGCTGTCCTGATTCTGCTGGCTCCAGACGCGCGCCGGCGTGTACATCAGCGGCGTGAAAGCGCCGTAGGTGCCGCTCAGCGCCCATACGCCGGCAAACTTCGCGGGATCCACCGACGCGCTCTGGCTGATCAGCCCGATGGCCGTCGAAACGTTGCCGGCTTCCTGAATGGGCGCCTTGAGCCGCGTGCCCAGCGGATTCGCGTCGGGCGAGTAATGGCCCCACAGGCTGCCGTGCTCCACGTTGATGGATTCCGACAGGTCGGCCGCCACGGTGAAGAAGCGGTTGCCGGTGACGTAGTTCATCCACTTGATGATTTCCGAGATCCCGCGGCGCGGGCCGGCCGTTTCGCCGGCCTTGCGGAAGAGCGTGATCTCGACCTGCTTCGCGGCCCCCGATACGGCATTGCGCACGGTCACCTTTTGGGGTTCCACGGGAAGCTGCGCCACGCGCAGGCGGTTGTCCAGGAACGGGTCTTCGCGAGTGTCGATGCGCAGCGGCAGGTCGTCTTTGACGGTGTCGCCGATGGCCACCAGCCGGTCGGCCAGCCAGTCGCCCAGCCCGTTGCGGTCGAGCAGCGACATCACCACGTCGATATTGGTTTTGAACTGGATCAGCCGCTCGCGCGGATCGCTCACCGCGCCTTGCCGGATGCCGGCGAACTCCACGCCGTAATGCTTCTCAAAGGTCTCGGCCAGGGCGACGAAATACTCGGAATTCATTTTCATCGCGAACGGATGGCTCTTGTATCCCACCAACTGGTCGCCGAAGCCGGGGATCTTGCCGTCCACCGCGCCCGGCCAATAGCCCTTGGTCGTCTTGCCGATGAGCACCATCGGGCGGCGATCCTGGGGGTCCCAATCTTCCATCGTCTTAAGCGCCGCCAGCACCGATGGATAGTCGTTCCCGTGCTCCGTTTGGAGCACGTTCCAACCATAGGACGTCCACTGATCGGCCAGCCGGTAAGCCTGGTAGCGGGAATCGATGACGCCGCCCAGCAAGCTGTCGTCGATGCCGGCGTTGTTGTCGGAAAGCAGCAAGCGCAGCCGCTTGCCCACCTGTAGCGCCAGGGCCTGCGTCTTGAACTCCTGGGCGTGGCCTTCGGTGAGCGCGAATTCGCCTTCCAGCGCGAAGATCTTGGGCGAACTGAGGCTCGCCGCGCCGGCATAATCCCAGAACGCCGCCTTTCCGGCAGCCGACGCGATACCGACGCCCGACGGCCCGCCATTCACGTCGTTGGTGAGGTCGGTCGATTCCGAATGGCCCGAGAGCGCGCGGATGCCGCGGGTTTTCGCCTGGGCGAACAGGGGATGGCCGTCGAGGCCGGCATCGGCGAGCAGAGTAGCCAGCGCACCTGCGCCGCGGCGGAAGCCCAGCGCGTCGATGGGCAACATGGCGATGTGCGGGTCCACGTAATAGCGCCGGTCGCCGGTGGCCTCGAACCTGCGCGCCAGCGCCTGGCCCAGGATCATCCACAGGGCGTAGCAGGTTGGAACGCTGTGCCCCGCGGCCATCATGAACCTGTCGCCGTAGGGATGTTTGGGACGCCGGTAGTCATAGCGCAGTCCGCCCAGGCCGGGCCCCGCCAGATGCACCGCGACGTTGTACGGAGTATAGGCCAGCGGCCCGCCGAAATGGCCGGTCTGAGCGTAGTTTCCGAGCATGACCAGCGTCATGCAGGTCATATACCCGACATCTTCGAGATTCTTCAGGTCCTGCGACGACAGCAGTTCCGACGGTGAGACGAGAGGTTCAATACTTAGAGACAATTTCAGACTCCCAAGCGTGATGATACCAGGAGGCGCGGCACGCCTCCTCGTTGCCCCGGAGTATTGCAAAAATGCAATACTGAATACGGATGTCGTGGATCGTAGAACTGCTCGACGCTCGCGTTCGGGATGAACTCGAGGCTCTCTTTTTCGAGATGCGGGCGCGCTTTCGCCGGATTGCCGAACTGATTCAGGTCCATGGTCTCGAAGCAATGCGCGAGATGCGGATGAAGGGCAGAGACGGGATTTCCCGCGCCATTTACGTCACCGCGCGAAACCGCCGGGTAGTGGTGGTCCGAGTGTTTGTCAAGCAGACCCGGAAGACGCCGCGGCGGGAGATTGATCTGGCGTTGGAACGAGCCAGGGAGGTAGACTCATGAGCCGAATTCGAGTTGACGATTTGCACGACAACTGGATGAAGGACCCCAAGTATCGGCGCGAGTACGAGGCGCTGGAAGAGGAGTTCTCCCTAGTGGCCGCTCTAATCGAGGCGCGCACCCGCGCCGGTCTGACCCAGGAGCAGGTGGCACGCCGCATGAAGACGACTCAGGCGGTGATCGCCCGCCTGGAAGGTGGAGGAAGCAAGCCTTCCACCCGCACGTTGGAGCGTTACGCGGAGGCCACGGGTTCGCGCCTGAGAATCACCTTCGAACCGGAACGCGCGCGGCCCTAGCCGGCCGGTGCTTCTTTCCTGGCTCGCTCGAAACGCTCGATCATGCCCTGCGGCATTGGATATTGCGTCTTGATCTGTTCAAAGATGCGGTCCTGATCTTTCAGGTATGCTTCAATTTCAGCCGGGTGCTCCAAAACGAAGGTGATGGCGCCATATACCTTTGCCAGCGATCCAATGGACGGGTATGCCTCGAAAATCGCTTCCGCCGACCGTCCCCGCCGAAAATCGTAAACCAGGACGTCGAGGCCAATGCGGGTACCGGCCACGTAGTAGCCACCGTGGCGAACTTCGATGCATTCGTTGGCCGGCATCGTCTCAGTTCAACTCACCTTCATTTTACTCGTTCTGAGACTTGCGAGCCAGCGGGTGACCGCCGAATGCCGTCAACCGGAGTTTGGGGCGGAAGTCATTCTTGTGTGGACGTTCCAACCAAGACTTCTAAGACCGCTGCACGCTCCGGCCCAAGCGGCCCACATTTGTGGCGCTCTCTCGATTTTAGCCGCGAAACATTTTCTGGCGGAAATGATTGGGGGGAGTGATGTCGAGAGCAGCGCTCCGCCGAATCGCCAACTTTCCCTGCTTGGCAAGCGTCCGAAAGACCTTCAGTTCCGTACACTCTATGCGGCGACGGTTTTCTTGTTTCGTTTGCCGCCTGAAATCGGCTTGTCAGGCAAGACAGTTTCCGTACAGCCGTTTCGGTGGGAATCAAGGGCCGTCATCGCCGGGATGCCAAGTTTCTTGCCGATGGCCCGCCAGGACAAGCCTACCTCATCCCGGAGCCGAACGACTTCATCACGGGCGAAGATGCGCTTGGGTCTGCCAACAACTTTACCGGCAGCTTGGGCCGCACGGATGCCCGATAGCGTGCGCTCCCGGATCATCTCTCGCTCGAATTCGGCTACACTCGCCAAAATTTGCAATAGTAGTCGGCTGGTGGGATTCTTTTCGTCCGTGTCGAGCGATTGGCTTGTGGCTATGAACCGAACGCCGTGGCTGGTGAGTGCCGCCAACTGCTGATTCAGGTGGAGCACAGAGCGGCCAAAACGATCAATCTTGTAGACAGCGATGCAATCGAACTTTCGCTTGGCGGCATCGGTCATGAGCTTGTCCAGCGCAGGACGGCTTGCCTTGCTGCCGCTGAAGCCGGTGTCCACGTACTCCCCGGCAATCTTCCAGTCACGGCGGGAAATGTATTCACGAAGCTCACGCAACTGCATCTCGCAATTTTGATCGGTGGTGCTGACACGGGCGTAAATGGCGCAACGCATATTATTATCGTACACTATTTCCGTACACTTTGTCAATCGCCATCGGTTCCATCGAAAGCGGCAACGAGCCGCCCAAAAATGCTCTACGCTTGAGCTATGTCCCTTTGGAAAACAGTGGAGAGCGAACTCGCCGCAATTGAAGCTGCGCTTGTTGCGGTCCCGCCGAAGGTTGCCGAAGCTCAACAGCGAGTTGCGGATCTTGGTCTGAAGGTCAACAGCCGCATGGCTCCCGCTCCAAGGGCATTCAGTGTTGATGAACTGAAAAAGGCGGTCGAGCACCTTGCCTTTGAGATGCAGCACTTCCGTTGCTACAGCAAGCTCTACAAGAATTCCGATCTGTCCCGGTTCTGCGGTGCCGCTCATCAAGCTGTGCTGTACGCTCTTCTCCTGCATCTACGTTTGCTCATTGATTTCTTCTACGGCGAGGCAAGACAGGATGATTGCAATGTCGATCACTTCAACGTTCTTAACGGCTTTGAAGCTGCCTTTCCCGCCAGCATTCACCTTCACAGCGCACGAAACAAAAAGATGAGCGCTGACCTGAATAAGTTGCTGGCGCACATGACGGCGACTCGTTGGGAGAAGAACCGGCCACCAATGAATGACTACGACAGTTTCATCCCAACAATAGATGATCTGATAACGAAGTTTGAGGCTGCGCTGCCGGAAGAAGTGCGCCAAGTCTACCTGAGACACTACCAACGTTGGGAATCGTCCCACCCTGCCACAGTTCTTCAGCAGGGCAATCAAGGCCAACGGGCTTAAAGGGCCGCATCCGCTGTGTCGGACGAACAGAACCCCGAACAGCGGCCAAGACAAGGATGATCGACGTTCGGGATTGAAAGCTGGCACACTTCGCCGGGAGAGTGGAGCCACACCCGGCACCCCACCACGGTTGACCAGTGCCCCTGCGGAGTGGGTTCCCATCTGCGCCCGTTATGTAATAACCCGGCGTACTCGTTGTGGGATCGGGCAGAATCAAGCCAGCGAAATTTCAGAAGAAGGTACTCTCCCTAAGATTCCTGGCCGTGACTCCAAGAAGTTTTCGATGCGCCGAACAATTCTGAAATGGGACTCCGGCCAGAGACTCCCGGCAGTGTTTTCCGGTTGGACTCCCCGGCGCAAGATTCCCGATGGGACTCCTGCTCGGAGTTCCGGCAACGTTCACAGCAGAACGCCTTAAGCTGGTCGAATGGACTTGATGCCGTCTCGCACTCCCTTCACCTCTGCCCGGATCGTCGCCAGCTTGCGCAACACGGCGGCGCTGAGGGTAGCAATGAATGGTCAAGCGTCATTCAATGGGACAACGGCCCAACCACGGACCCGCCCGCCGCACTGGGGCCTTTCATGTACGACCCTACGGTAGCTTGGGGCGATGCGTATGGGCAGCAACCTAGAATCCGTGGCATCATTCCAGACGCTAGAATTTCGAGCTTGCCAACACCGATGGACACTCTAGTGACCGACGAAGACGGCTCGACGTGGCTCAACTATACAAATAATTTCATCAAGGGCGGTCTGTGGCTCCTGGTGAACGCTACGCCGGTTTCAGTTGCGACCGCCAGCAACCCGCAGTATAGGAAACCTCTGAACCTCGGCGTTCCTCCCACCTAAGCTCTTTCGCTCTTGATAAGCTCACTGCGTCTTTCGGGTGGGTTGTCTTAGGTTGAGGGTCTGATTTCGTCTAGTGATTTGTGCTACGATCCCGATCCAAAGGAGTCTATGGAGAACTTCGACATACCTACAAGCGTTCTTTCTGCGTTGGATGCCATCGTCAACTTGGGAAGGGATAACCCTCCAATGCTCTACCACTACACCGATTTTAACGGCTTTAAGGGCATACTCGAATCCCGTTCGTTGAGAGCGACATACCTTAAGGCACTGAGCGATAGCGCCGAACAAGTACATGGCGAAGATTTGGTGTGCCGGATGTTGAAGGATTGTACGAGTACCGCCCTGCATAGTCGAATAGACGAAGGGATGAAGGCACCGAACCGTTACCGAAGGTGGTTTGTTACCTGCTTTTGCACGAGACCAACTCTATCTAACATGTGGGAGACATATGCATCTCGTGGAGGCGGGTATTGCTTGGGATTTTACGTGCCAGAACTACCGATGCGCCGCAGTTTCATGTTTCACGTTGTTTACGACGAAACGGATTCCACGTTGGTGAAAGGCGTCCAAGATGTTGCTAAGATTATCGAGGAATATCCGAATGATCCACTCCCCTTTGAGGTGGCGTGCATACTGGCCAGCGGCATCAAGCACCCGGATTTCAAAGATGAGAACGAATGGCGCATTGTGATTCATAACCCGCCCGTTGAGGCGATGAACTTCAGACAAGCGCCGAATAATATCATTCCCTACATTAATCTGGGGTGGGATCAGATCGTTGGAAAGTCACCACTCCGAGAGGTATTTTGCGGTCCCACAATTCGATGTGATGATGAGTTAAAACAGGCCATCAGGTGGATGCTGAAGAAGTATGGATATAGTTTTCCTCCGACAGTCGATGTAACAGCCGTCAGACGGCCTATCGACCTTGAGCTAGAATGTCCTCCATTATGAGCACGGAGAGCTACTATCTCATTGAACCGATCTCAATATAGCAGCCCTTATCTGCGTCGAGTGTGCGTGTCACTGTCCACCTTGGCTCGTTCCAGCCATTACCGTGTACCTCAAAGCCCATAGCTTCCAGTTGTCGCAGCCCACTTACTATTTGATTGCTATTATCGGTTGTCTTCTTAAGTTTATCTGCCACGCCTTCCATGACTGTGGCTTTTTCGGATAGTGATCGGGTTGTGTCGTTGGATTCGGCCCGCAGTCGGTCCACTTGCCTTGCCATGTAGAGCAGCTTACCATCTTCGTCTGAGAATTCACCCATAAATCGACGTAATTCTCTTGATGAATCTAAAGCAGTAGGATGTTTTGGATTAACCTCAAACCAAGTAGACACTTCCCGCAATAGCGCTAAGACTCTTTTCTCTTTTCCCAAAACAATGTCGGCTTGGGCGTCTAAATCTGAGAACGTCCAGTGAGGTGTCTTGGGACAGTCAGGGAGTGTGGCTGGTGTGGGCGGCGGTACGAACGGGCGAAGTTTCTTCGTGGATTTCTGATCCTGCACTTGCTGTGCCTGAATACTACAAGCGGCAAGCGTGAGCACAAGCGCTCCGAAAAGGACTGCCGACGAAGGGCGTCTCATGATCCCTAATGATCGCACTTGCGTATCCGAAATTCAATCCGCCATAGTATACTGATTTCAAAGGAAGAACAGTGTCCGCCTCGTTGCGGGTGCGCTGGTGGCGGCGTATTGGGCGGCTGTGATCGTTGGACGGGTGGTTTGAAGTTTAGTTCAATACGGAGAGCACGATAAATCGGATTTGGCAAATTCTGCGATCACAGTTATTTGTTTCTGAAACGCCATACGACTTGGCTGAATGTTGCCAGTCCTGCGTGTCTCCGTGACCTCGCCCATAAGCGCAAGTGCCAGATCGTTCAATCGTCGGAGTTCTGCGAAGCGACTTTCATCCAGAAGTATTAAGCCAAGCGAAATAGCAGAAACCAGAGCCAGTTTTGCCGTATCAATTTCATTTACCTGGAGCTTTTCTTGTGCAACGAATTCGGACGGCACACGTTCGCCAGCTTCAAGGCTCTGTCTAAGTGTGTAGGTAAAGGCTCCGTATCTCACGATTCGATCTTCAAACGTGTACGCAGTGGTGATAAGGGCGGTATAGAACCGTCTCTTGGCCTGTAGTGTATTTTCTCGAAGCCAACGTTCCATTTCGTGCCTGTGGTTTTCCAAATTTGTTCGCCGGTTGTTTCGGTTCGTCAGGTAGACTGCGATCAAGGCTGATAGTGCGCCTATGAACCCCGGCACAGCAAGATCGAGGGCGTGCGTCCATGGGTTCGGTGGACTGATCGGCGGCATCTGTACCTGTACGACAATCGGCGGTTGGGCCGGTGCCGGTGCCGGTTGCGCCCAGGCGGAAACGCTGAGAACGGTGAGAAGGGAGAATGATCGTCGCATTGCTGTTGTAGATGACGAAACAGGGTCAGGCTTTGTCGTCTGATTCCGTTTCGTCGTCTGGCGCTGCTGGCTTCGGCTATTTCTTTTTGGTGTATACTTTCTTGCCGCTGTCGCTGTAGTGGTAGACGCCACCTTTGGGACCGACGTACACTTCTTGACCTTTTGTGGTTGTCGTTCCGGTGTCCGTGCTTCCGGCTGGTGTACTGGCTGGTTTGGTGGTCGTCGCCGCTGTCTCTGTACTTGCCTTGGTCGCTGGTGGCGTCGTGGAAGTCGCAGAAGTCGTTGTGGTGGACGCCGCCGTAGTGGAAGTCTTGGTCGCTGCCTCAGCCTTCTTTGGAGCGCACGTGCAGAGATACTGATCGTCACCGATGGCCTTGCAACTACAATCTTTGTTTGTTGGCAGTTGCCCAAACAGGGAAGCGGCCAGCGTAAAGATCAGTAGTAGTATCCGTGAAATGCCTGTGTTCATTTGTTTGTCACGCCTTTTAAATCGCCTTTATTGCACCTCTACGCACGTTTTCGTTCCGATGAATCACAATCCACAGAGAGGGGTTGATCTTATGCAACCCTTACTCTCCGCTCAACCGGCTTGTTTTCAACCTTATCCTTCAGGTAGCGCACACCCTTCAGATCAACGATTATTTCAAAAGATTTCCAAGGTGATCGGCGAAATCGCCTTCGGGATTCGTCGCCGTAGCGATGCGTTAGGCGGCGGGGAAACTCAATGGAGCAGTACCGGAGACTGGGCGCTGTGTGCGCCGCCGTCGCCGGGGATGCCGTCATACCACCGGGCCCGGTGCGGAGCGATTCTGACCCATCTGTGCGCCTTCAGCGGCCAAGCTGGAGAGTGGCGGCGTGGTGGTGACGGTGATTACAGCGATGACGGTGAAGAAATCGGCGGCCTATTGAACAGGGGCTTTGACCCATAGCGGAATCCTGTTGCTGCCAATGTTTCATGCGGTTGCGGCCAGAGACACCCGAAACGGTATCCGAAGTACGTTCGGCGTGTTGCAGTCCCCCGCAACCAGCGTCTCGTCCTCACCCCGCACATAGCCCTCGAAACGCGTCCAAGATGTACTCCACCATGGACTCCGTAATCCCCGGGTACACCCCCACCCAGAAGACCCGATCCATCACGAAGTCGGTATTGGCCAAATCGCCCACCACGCGATGCGCTGCCCCCTGGTAGGCCGGCTGGCGCGTCAAGTTGCCGCCGAACAACAGGCGCGTCGCAATCTTGCGCGCTTCCAGGTGAGCCACCACCCGATTCCGCGAGAACGGAGCCCCCTTGCGCACCCCAATCGGGAAGCCGAACCAGCTCGGGTCCGAACCCGGCGTGGCCTCCGGCAGCACGAAAAACTCCTCCATCCCGCGCAGTCCCTCATACAACGCCCGGGCATTGCGCCGCCGCGTCTCGATAAAGCCGTCTAACTTCTGTAACTGCGCCACGCCCACCGCCGCCTGCATATCCGTCAGCTTTAAGTTGTAGCCTATGTGCGAGTAAGTGTACTTATGGTCGTAGCCATGCGGCAGTTCGCCTAACTGCCAGTCGAACCGCTTGCCGCAGGTATTATCATTGCCGGGCGCGCACCAGCAATCGCGGCCCCAGTCGCGGAAGGATTCCACCAGCGTGCGCAGCAGCGGCTGATTGGTCAGCACCGATCCGCCTTCGCCCATGGTAATGTGATGCGCCGGGTAAAAACTGGTGGTCGCCAGATCGCCAAACGTCCCCACCTTGCGGCCTTGGTAAGTGGAGCCCACCGCGTCGCAGCAATCTTCGATCAGCCACAGTCCATGCTTCTTCGTGAAGGCACTTACTGCCTCCAGGTCGAATGGATTACCCAGAGTGTGCGCCAACATCACCGCCCGCGTGCGCGGTGAGAGCGCCGCGTCCAGTTGCGAGACGTCCACGTTGTAAGTGGGCACGGTGACGTCGATAAAGACCGGGACCAGGCCATTTTGGAAAATCGGGTTCACCGTGGTGGGAAACCCCGCGGCTACGGTAATGACTTCGTCACCCGGCTGGAGCCGCCGCTCGCCCAGTTTCGGCGACGTGAGCGCCGACACGGCCAGCAAATTCGCCGACGACCCGGAGTTCACCAGCACGCACTCGCGGATGCCTATCCAGCGGGCGAATTCGTGTTCGAAGCGGTCCGCGAACCGGCCCGTGGTCAGCCAGAAATCCAGCGCGGAATCCACCAGCAGGCGCATCTCGACGCCGTCGAAAACGCGGCCCGCCACCGGCACTGCGCTCTCGCCTTCCACAAACGTCCGCGCCGCGAATGTCTCGGCGCAGTACCGTTCCACCAGTTGCAGAATCTCTTCCCGCAGGGTCATTGGGCGCCACACAGGAAGTCGCGGTACCAGGAAATCGTGCGGCCGATCCCGGTATCCAGAGTAAATAGCGGCGACCATGCGAGCATTCGCCGCGCTCGCTCCGCGCTCAAATACTGGCGGCGGATTTCGTTGGAAGCCTGATTCAGCACCACCGGCTCCAGCTTGGAATCCATAGCTTCCAGTACGCGGTTCACCAGATCGATCACGGTAACTTCCGTTTCGTTGGAGAAGTTGAACGCCAGACCGGTCAGTTCGGGCCGGACGTGTACCTGCTCGGCGAGCAACATATAGGCCGCGGCGCCGTCTTCCACGTAGAAGTAATCGCGAATGTATTCGCCATCGGAGCGGATCACCGGCCGTTCGCCGCGCAGCACCGACCGGATGGTGCCCGGTACAATGCGATTCCAATTCAGGTCGCCGCCGCCATAGAAATTGCCGCAGCGCGTCACTACCACCGGCAGTCCGAAACTGGCCGCGTACGCCTGCGAAATCAGGTCGGCGCAGCTCTTGCTGACATCGTACGGATGGCGCCCTTCGAGCGGCGTATCTTCGCCATAGGGCAGCTTGTCCTGATGGCCGTAAGCCTTATCCGACGAGGCAATCACCACCGACCGCACGCCCGTCGACCGCCGGCAAGCTTCCAGCAGGTTCCAGGTGCCCTGTATATTGCTCTCGAAGGTGGAAATCGGGTTGCGGTTGGCGATCCCCACGATGGTCTGCGCCGCCAGGTGGATGACCGTATCGGTCTCGTATTCGCCGATGGTGCGTTCCAGGCAATCGCGATCGCGGATATCGCCGCGCACTACTTTGACCTGTTCGATGAGGCCCGCGCGCACCAGTTCGCACTGCGGCACCCAGTCGCGCACCAGGCAGACCACGTCCGCGCCGGCCTCCCGCAGGCGGCGCGTGAGCCACGCACCCACCAGCCCGGTAGCGCCGGTCACCAGCACCGGCCGGTCCTGCCAGAAAGTTCGTGTCGCTTTCACAATTTGCAGTTTACTCCAAGTTACAGAAGGGCCGCTCGCGGTGGAGCATTATCGCCTGATCGCTCCCTAACGGTCGCGGCTCTGAATGAGGGTGCATACCTGCATGTATCTTCTTTCACGCCTTCTGACGGTCGCGGCCCGGGTTAGTTCCCGTCATGTCGATCGTGTTTTCGCACAATATTCGCGGAGCCACGAAGTGAATTCCCCAAGCCATACGCGATCCACCTTCCGGTCCCGGTTGGAACAGTCTTGGGAGCCTTCGCCGTATCGGCTAAACTGGTGAGAAATGGAGCAGACGGTTCCCGTGTCCGATCGCGAGTTCGTCGCCGACCTCCGTCAGGCTGTCGATGGATATTTCCGCGCCGTGGATGAGTGGGAGGCCGCCTATCGCAAATATTACCGGCTGCCCGACCCCAGGGGCAAGACTCCCAGCGATCTGGGGGAACAGCAGGCGGCCTACGATTTGGCCCGTAAACGCCTGGCGGCCATGACTCCGCGCGCCCGCGGCCTGAGTTTCCGCCACGACCTGCGCGACCCATGGACGGGAATCCTGCGTTCGCCCCTGGGCCAATCGACGCCCCAGGATCGCTACTCCTCCGCCATTTCGCGCGCCGAACGCGCACAGGTATTCGAGTGCCTTCTGGTGCTGGCGGAAGCCTACGCGGAACTGCCGCCGGTGGAAACGCCCCCGCCGTTCCGCAGCCTGTGGCGGCGATTGCTGGATTTCTTCTATTGACCGCGGCGCGCGAGGTCTCCAGCAACCCTCTGTTCACAATTTCAGAACTCCTGATGTTGCCCCGCAATTTCAAACTGGTTGGGGAGCTTCGCGGGTGGAGCAGGCGGTGCTCGCCTGCCCTCGATCCTATTCGAGCAGCGGGCCTAATTCAGGGCGGGCTGGCAGGCGAGCACCGCCTGCCCCACCTTCGGGCTCACTGCAAATTCCACGACATCAAGCCCGCGGCCCCGTGCTAACCTGATCTTTCCGATGCGAGACGTTGTCATTATTGGTTCCGGCTGCGCCGGCAATACCGCAGCCATCTATGCCGCACGCGCCAATCTGAAGCCATTGGTTGTCGGCGGCCACGAAGCCGGCGGCCAGCTCTCCCTCACCACCCTGGTGGAGAACTTCCCGGGCTTCCCCGAAGGCATCAACGGACCCGACCTGGTGGAGAACATGAAGGTGCAGGCGCAACACTTCGGCGCCGAGTTCATCCCCGGCTCGGTGATCGATACCGACCTCTCCCGCCGGCCGTTCCGCCTCAACGTGGAAGGCGAATGGCTGGAAACCCGCACCGTGATTGTGGCCTCCGGCGCCTCGGCCCGCTGGCTGGGCCTCGAATCGGAACATAAGCTGATCGGCCACGGCGTCAGCTCCTGCGCCACGTGCGACGGCTTCTTTTATCGCGGACGCAAGATCATGGTGATCGGCGGCGGCGATTCCGCCATGGAGGAAGCCAACTTCCTCTCGCGCTTCGGCACCGAAGTCACCCTGGTGCACCGGCGCGAAGAGTTCCGCGCGTCCAAGATCATGCTGGACCGCGCCCGTGAGAACCCCAAGATCAAGTTCCTCCTCAACACGGTTGTCGAAGAGGTCTATGACGTTTCCCGGAAACTGGTGAACGGCGTGCGCTTGCGCAATACCAAGACCGGCGACGTCTGGGACCAGGATGTGGACGGCTTCTTCCTGGCCATCGGCCACATTCCCAATACCAAAGTTTTCAAAGGTCAGATCGAAACCGACGCCGACGGCTATATCATTTCCCAAGGCGGCGCGCGCACCAATATCCCCGGAGTCTTCCATGCCGGAGATGTGCAGGACCGGACTTACCGCCAGGCCATCACGGCATCCGGCGCAGGGTGCATGGCGGCTATTGAAGTAGAACGTTTTCTGGAATCGGAAGGACACTGACCCATGATCGAACGCGTTTCTCCTCCTGGCGTAGCCGCCCCGCGCGGCCCTTATTCCCCGGCCGTTCGCGCCGGCGGTTTCATCCACGTTTCCGGCCAGGTGCCGGTGGATCCGGCCACCAACCAGGCGGTCACGGGCGATGTGAAGGCCGAGACGCGCCAGGTGCTGAGCAACATCCAGCGCATTCTGGAAGGCTGCGGGGCGTCCATGAATGACGTCGTGAAGTGCGGGGTGTTCCTCACCGACGTCAAGGATTTCGCCGCCATGAACGAGGTGTATGCCGAGTTCTTCGGCACCGCCAAGCCGGCGCGAACCACCATCGCGGTGGCCGCATTGCCGCTGCCCGGCGCGAAGGTGGAAATCGACGCGGTGGCGTATAAGGAATAAGCTCTTGGCTTTTGGCTGCTGGCTTTTGGCCTCCGCGCAAGCGCGTCAACAGGCCCTCGTCCAGCTTGCCCTTCTCGCGGTCTCTTCGTAACTGCCCACACGGCTGTATACCAGGGTCGCGTACCGCGTTAATAGTTCTTCCGCCGAAAGCCGTCCGGCGCGCATACCCTCGGCCAGGTCCTCCGCCGGATCCTCCGGTCCGGTCCGCGGCGCCGGTAGTTTCGGCGGATCGGCAGGTGCAGAACTCCTGATGTCGCCCCGCAATTTCAGCCCGGCGGGGAGAATGGGCTGAGCCATTCCTTTCGATGGCGAGAGCTTCGCGGGTGGGGCAGGCGGTGCTCGCCTTCGCTCGATCCTATTCGAGCAGCGGGCCTAATTCGGCGCGGGCGGGCAGGCGAGCACCGC
>Ga0182030_10009812_pt1 | contig 19550 bp, 19 predicted proteins | sample 812S3MmetaG_FD_121299 | JGI IMG/M metagenome (GOLD analysis project Ga0182030, IMG submission 121299) | Permafrost microbial communities from Stordalen Mire, Sweden - 812S3M metaG (Illumina Assembly) | ecosystem: Environmental > Terrestrial > Soil > Wetlands > Permafrost | place: Sweden... | reverse complement strand
TTCCTCAACGGTGAGGATGCGACCGCGCGACCTTACCATAACATTTGGGACGTCCACCAGGCTTGGGTTCAAGTGGGCGATCCGGAAAAGTCTCCGGTGGCTGTGCGGGTTGGTCGGCAGGAACTCGCTTTCGGCGACCAGCGCCTGGTGGGTATCTCCCCGTGGTTGAACGCGCCTCGCGTTTTTGACGCGGCCTTGGCTACTTTTCGCTTCACAGGCGTTCGCGTGGACACGTTCGCTTCGTCGGTCGTGAATTCCGTCGACGATCAGATGGACCATCATAAGCAGGGTAACCCCTTCTACGGGAGTTACGCCTCGTTCAGCAAGCTGATCCCCCAGGCATCCATCGACCCGTACTTCCTCTGGCGTCTTGCACCGGTGGGTTACGCGGCGACGTATGCGAATGGCGCAAGTGGGCATCTCGATGAAGGGACGTTCGGCGTGCGGATTGTCGGCAAGCTTCCGGCGTCCTTTGACTACGGGACAGAAATGGCTCGACAGGACGGCACGCTGGGTACCCGTTCGATCGGGGCTTGGGCAGGGCATTGGGTAACGGGCCGGACTTTCGACGTGGCATGGAAGCCGCGGATCTTTCTCGAATACAACTACGCGTCCGGGACTGCGAATCCCACCGGCAACTCGGTTGGAACTTTCGATCAGCTCTATCCATCGGGGCACGATAAGTTCGGCCTGGCGGATCAGGTGGGATGGAGAAACATCAAAGACCTGCGAACGGGCGCGGAGGCCAAACCGCTCCGGAAGCTAACGATCAGCGCAACGTTCCATGACTTCTGGCTGGCCGATGCGCGCGACGCACTCTACGCATCCACCGGCGCGGTCGTCGCAAAATCCCTGGCCGGTACGGCGGGCACCCATATTGGCGAGGAACTTGACGCTCAGGGTTTTTATCAGATCAACAAGGCCCTGCAGGTCGGCGCAGGATACGGGCACCTGTTCACCGCCGAGTTTCTGAACAAGACCACCAAAGGCAAGGATTACAGCTACCCCTTCGCCATGACCAATTACACCTTCTGACCACGTCTCACTCGTACCCCAGCGCAGGCTGAACTCCATGCTACCAAGGTGGCACGGACTTCGGCCTGTTCGAGTTTCTAGCCCAACAATCCACAAAACTTGACAGGGTCTCCCGATCTATTCTATTGTCGATTCACCACAAGAACATTTGATGAAGCCATTTTCCTGGACTCTGTTCGTGATGGTTTCCGCCTCGTCGATGGCCTTCGCCGGTCCTCCCTTTCAGACGGACGATCCGGAGCCGATCGACTACAAGAATTACGAGTTTTACACGTTTGCAACAGTGAGTACGCTGCCAGGTGAAGTGGACGCCGAAGGTCCTGCGATCGAGTTCAATTGGGGTGCGCTGCCGAATGTTCACCTGCACATGATCATTCCGGTCGCGTCCTACTTTCCTGACAATGGCGCGCGCGCAGTGGGCATTGGCGATATCGAATTGGGGATTAAATATCGCTTCGTTCAGGAAACCAAATCCCGGCCGCAGATCGGCGCCTTCGTGATGTTTGAAATTCCTTCTGGAGACGCCGCGCGGGGTCTGGGCGTAGGGAAGACTTGGTACAAGCTACCCTTATGGGCGCAAAAAAGCTGGGGATCCTGGACTACCTATGGGGGTGGCGGCGAGACGGTGGTTCCAGCGCCCGGTTATCGGAATTATCCGTTTGCCGGAGGGCTTCTTCAGCGGGATTTCGGCAAGAAGTGGACCGTCGGTGGAGAGATGTTCTTTCACGGCCAAATCCTGAACGCGCCGGCCCAGGGTTATCGCGAAGCCACGCTGCTCGATCTGGGCGGCTATTACAAATTTCATGGCGACGAGAGCTATCAGTTGCTGTTTTGCTATGGACATTCCGTAGCCGGTGAGCCGGAACACTACGCTTATCTTGGACTGTATTGGACTTGGGGAAAAAAAGCGGCAGGCGATGCTCCTCCCGGTGAAACCACCGGATTTATGGCAAGCAAACTTTATGAATATAACGGCCAGTGACGTCATCCTTTTGGCCCACGCGAGCTGCGGAGTTCTGGGTTGCGTGGCGGCCACCTGGGTGTTCGTGGAAGTGCTCAACGCAAGCCCACGGAATGCGGCAAGGATTCGCCGTGCGGCGCTGTTCGCGGCTCTCTCCATGGCGGCCGCGTGGGTGCTGGGCGGGTATTGGTACGTCCATTACTATTCCCCGGAGAAAGCCATGATCTTGAAAGGCCCGTGGCCCTTTGCGCATAATCTGTTCATGGAGACGAAGGAGCATCTCTTCTTCGCCACGGCGATACTCGCATTTCTTCTCCCGATCGCATGCCGGGAAGAGCTGTATGCGAACGCGGTTGCCCGCAAACTGGTCCTATCCGTCTCCGCCATGGTTGTGATCACCGGCTTGGCGCTAGAGGGCGCCGGCGCAGTGATCGATCATGGCGTGAAGGTGGCGCTGCTTCGTGGTCCTGGGAAGGGGAACTGATTGTGAATTCTGCAACCATGGGTTTCTCTCTGGCGGCGGCGCTTACGATATTGCTCAACACCGCGCTGGCGTGGGCCAAGGACTCCTATGCGCCCCTCAACAGCTTCATGAAGGCGCTGACCGGCCATCATTGGACCACGCACGGTTTGGTTGACTTAGTCGTTTTCTTCGGCTTGGGTTTGGTCTTCATGAAATCGCCGTGGATTGAAAAAATCAACCCGGCGCGCGTTGTGCCCATTCTGATCGGGTCCGTGGTCGCCGCCTCGTTGGGCCTCGGTCTTTGGTACGTATTCTTTTAAGCTTCAATGTGCCCGCAGCAAACCATAAACATCCACCTCGCCTTTCGTTCCAACATAGACGCGGCCGTTGATTACGGTCGGAATCGTGAAGCGCAGAGACTTGCCGGCCTCATCGCGTCGTCCCATCTGGCTGCTGGAATAAAGCTCCCTCGTGACGTCACTGGCATCGTAAGCGTAGAGGATCGCTGGTTGGTCGGGTGAGCGCCAGCCTTTTGAGGCAATCACCCAAACGATGCCGCTCCGCGATCCGTTGGCGCTGACGGTGGGCGTTGCGCCGGGGTCGATGAATTCGCGCGACCCATGCCTGACTGGCTCTCCGGACAACCTTCCATGCCTGACTGCGAAGTCTTTCAAAAAGTCATGGCTACAGAGATAGAACAGGTGATCACTCCAATAAGCGGGCGCGCTGAAAGCGCCTTCCCCCGCGATCGGCAAAGCTTGCACAACCGCATCGCCGCCGGTATGAAAACGGCCTAAACCATCCCGGTCGAGAAGGTAAATCGTGCCGCCTTTACCCGCGACCACTAATAGATGGGGATGCGCGCCCGGTTGATCGGGAAGCAGAAGCGGGCCGCCGGAACCAAGGTCGTTATCCCGCTCCTTCAGATCCACTTCGTTGAACGGCGTGAAGAAATCCTTCAAAGCAAGCGTCGGCGAAAGCTTCAGCAGTGAATCTCCATAGTCGCGGCCGCCCTTCGATGCATCGAACACGCCGTTGCCGGTGGGCAGGTAGACGTTTCCCAGGGAGTCGGCTGCCGGGCCCGTATCTCCCAGCCAGATGCCACCTTCTGAACCGTCGCGGGAGACGTTGAAGACCGCCTTCTGCGAAAGCGTCGCGGCATCGTAAGCCATCACCCATCCGTGGTAAGGCAGGTTATCGCAGGAAGAAGCCCACGCCATGTAGACCGTATTGTTCGAAAGCAGCAGCGCGGCGCGCGGATTCTCATGCAACGGGTCGAAGACCACCATCCCATGGCTGCCCTCGCGAGCGCGTCCGGCGACGGAAGCTTTGATCTCCACCGGTCCGCCGAATTTCTCCTGACCGGTTGTCACCGCGAGCGCGTGTAGCCTCTGGACGAAGCGTCCAAATAGCCTGCCGCTCTCCTTTGTGCGGGCCAGAACGTAGAGGGTTCCTGTGGCGGGATCGATCACCGGAGTGGACGTGATTCCGATTTCCGGCACGATGAACGGGCACTCCACATCTCGCGCGGATAAGGTTGTGGCGCCCGCTGTACCGCCGAGAAAGCTGACGTGCCAGAGAGGGGCGGACTCGCGCAAATCGGCATCGAATGCGTAGACGCTGTCATGCTCGGTCGCGACCAGCACCAGGTTGCGTTGGCCCTTGCCGGGGATGTTGACGGCTCCCAGATAAAGCGGCTGCGCGTAGACGTCGCCATCCACCCTCAGCACTCCGGTCTTGCCGAAACGGGCGGCGTTCACGCTCTCTGGAGTCAGAATTGTTTCGCTAAGATTCGCGCCGGTTCGGGCGTTGTTGTATTGCGACGTCGGGACTTGTGCGATGACGGCCGCCAGAATGAGAAGCGGAGACACTCATTCGGTCAGACACCGCGCCAGCGTCCGAGGTTCCCATTTCCGGAGGGAATGAGAGTGCAATCATAGGAGGCAGGGCGCTTACCATGAAACAACTCACGCGACGCAACGTCGGTTTGATTTTCGGCGGTCTGGCTGCCGCTTCCGCGCGCGCCGAACCTGGCAAAGCGGCCACCAGCCTCCACCAGGACGTCGATCTTCCGGCGTCGCCCGAAAGGGTCTATCAATTGCTCCTCACCGCCTCGCTGTTTAGCGCCTTCTCAAAGCAGCCTGCGGAGGTTGAGCCCACCGAAGGCGCGGCTTTCAAACTCTTCGGCGCGCGCGTGGAAGGCCGCAACGTGGAACTGGTTCCCAATCAACGGATCGTACAGGCCTGGCGTCCCGCGTCCTGGCCGGCGGGGGTTTATTCGATCGTGAGATTTGAACTGTCTCAGCGCGAGTCTCTCACCCGGGTGAGCTTAGATCACGCAGGGTTTAGCGAAGCGTTGTGGGAGCACTTGAATCAAGGGTGGGTCGCCAACTATTGGGATCCGCTTCGCGCCTATCTGGCCCCGGCATAGGTCATGCGTTTCCCGATGATCCTATTCCTCGGGTTCGGTTTGACTTACGCGCAGACCGGCCCTTTGAAACTGGAGATCCCCGTTGTCAAGACCTCGGTCAATCTCGATGGACAGGCCGTTGACGTCGCGCTCTGGGGTGCCGTTTCGTCGCGAAACCCGGCGGCCGGAATGTTCCAAATTGCTCTGACGGCGGATCTTGCCGGCCTTCAGCAGAATTTGACGCCGGTGCTGCGTGCGCAACTGAACCAGTCCGAGAAGTGCGGCAACCGGCTGTCGGTGGATCGCGCCGTGCTGGTTCCGGCGGCTCCTCTGGCCGACCTGACGCCTACGTGCATTACGAGCGCTATGCCTGCGTGAAAGCACTGGGCAAGGAGATCGTGAAACGGCTGGTGGGCGGCAACGGTGTGGTGGAACTCAATCTGACCCCTTCGTCCGAAGGGGGCCAAATCGGACTGGCCGCGCACGTGGTAAAGATCGATTCCGACGGCTCGCTCGGGGAGCTGCTGCATTCCCGTGAGCAACTGGGTGATTCGATTCGGGAGAAGATCCGTGTGACCCTTGAACAGGCCGTTCAGAGATCGGCCGACCCGAAGTCCACGCTACCTGCTGAGATTGAAGACGTCTTTCGGAAGCGCAGCTTTGAGGGTCGCCAAGACGGCAATCTGGGCCAACGAGCGGCAGTGGAGCCGGATTCGCCGCCGCGTTGATGGGCCAAGTAGGGCCCGCTCAGAGAATCACTGTTATAGTGCCCGGGGTGGGACTTGAACCCACACTTCGCTTCCGCGAAAAAGGATTTTAAGTCCTTTGCGTCTGCCGATTTCGCCACCCGGGCGTGACGGGCGATAAAGCTCCAACATTATACCGCCGCGCCCATTTACGCCGTTATCGGAACCGCTCCCCGGAAATACTCGATCGTCTTCTCAATCCCGTCTTCCAGCGTCACCTTGGGCTCCCAACCCAGCAACGTTCGCGCCTTGGTGATATCGGGTTTTCTCTGCTTTGGATCGTCCTCCGGAAGCGGCTCGTAGATGATCGCGCTCTTCGAGCCGATCCGGTCCCGAATCGCTTCCGCGAACTGGCGTATGGTCATCTCCGTCGGGTTTCCCAGATTCACCGGGTACACTTCATCCGAATGCAGCAGTCGGTAAAGACCATCCACTAAGTCACTTACATAGCAGAAACTACGCGTCTGCGATCCATCCCCGAATACCGTAATCGGCTCGCCGCGTAGCGCCTGATCCAGAAAAGCGGGAACCACCCTTCCGTCATTCAGCTTCATTCGCGGACCGTAAGTATTAAAGATACGGGCAATGCGCGTTCGCAACCCGTACTTACGGTGGTAAGCCATCGTGTAAGCCTCGGCGAAGCGCTTACTCTCGTCGTAACAGGAACGCGGACCTACCGGGTTTACATTGCCCCAGTAAGTTTCTACTTGCGGATGCACGTGCGGGTCGCCATAACATTCCGACGTCGAAGTCAACAGAAACACCGCTTCGTTTGTTAGTGCCGCCTCGATCATGTGCTTAGTCCCCATCGACCCTACATCCAGCGTTTCAATGGGGCACTCCAGGTAATCCCGAGGGCTGGCGGGTGAGGCCATGTGCATCACGGCGTCGAAAGGTCCATCGACTTCAAATCGTTCCGTAACATCCTGTTCACGGAAAGTGAAGCGTTTGTTCCGGGCCAGATGCGCCACGTTCTGGGGAAGACCGGTCAGGAAGTTGTCGAGCGCCACCACCGTGTGTCCTTCTTTCAACAGCCGGTCGCACATGTGTGACCCAACAAAACCCGCCGCTCCCGATACAAGTACCCTCAATCCAATCTCCTCTCACGATAATGCCGTAAACTCGATTTTACGTTGCTAACGTCCGAATGACAAATGCTACATTTTTATAGGACTTATGGGTCGCCCTCATCTAGTTGAAACCATTCTGCTTGCCGCCAGCATTTTGGTCTCCCTCACATTGTTCTGGAGGCGGTTTGCCGTCTTCGTAACAGCGTTCCGTGAGGCTAAGAAAGATCCTGGCTATTCGCTCCAGCCGGTTTGGCCGCGCGTCCGGGGTTTTTTCTGGGAGGTGCTCTGCCAGGGCCTGGTTATCCGGGAACGCCCGCTGCCCGGCCTCGCGCACGCCTTTGTATTCTGGGGCTTCATCGCATTCGGATTGATCACGCTGAATCACATAGGGGAGGGCTTTGGCTTCGACGTCGTTTCGCGCGATTCCTGGCTCGGCGCGGCTTACTTTGTGTTCGTCTATCTCTTCGCCGCCGTCGTGGCGGTCTCTATCGCGGGGTTGTTCGTCCGCCGCTTCCTGGTGCGCCCGCCCTGGCTGGGTAAGGTTTCGTACGAATCTGGATTCATCGCGGTCCTCATTTTCGTTCTGATGGTCACTTATATCGCCAGCTTCTCTATCGCGCCCGGTACGGTGGCCGGCAAAGCCAACTGGTGGGTGCATACCGCATCGCTCCTGGTGTTTCTGCCCCTCATCCCGAAGACCAAGCACATGCATTTGGTTCTCAGCCCGTTCGCCATTTTTGCGAAGCGGCCGGGTTTCAGTGACATCCCCAGCCTCGCGGGCGATGAGGATTTTGGTCTGGATACCGGCAAGGATGTCACCCGGCTGGATACTCTGCAGGCATTCTCCTGCGTAGAGTGTGGCCGCTGCACCGAGCATTGTCCGGCGGCGAACACGGGTAAGATTTTGAATCCCAAGGAAATCGTCCTGGGGCTGCGCGCTTACATCAAAGATCCCGAAGCCGGCATAGGTTCCGACGTGCCGTTACTCGGTCCACATATCTCCGAAAAGGCCGCCTTCCAATGCACCACCTGCGGCGCTTGCGAGTATCAATGCCCGGTAGGCATACAGCATCTCCCGATCATCATCGGATTGCGCCGCGGCGCAGTGAACACCGGTAAGTGGGAGGACGAATATGGCACCAAGCTGTTCCTGAACATGGAACGCAACGGTAACTCCCTGGGTTTCGCTTCAAACGAGCGCCAGAAGTTCATCGACAAGGCCGGACTCCCTCTTTACGACGGCACTCAGGAGTATTGCCTGTGGTTAGGCTGCATGGGCGCGTACGATCCGCAGGGGCGCGCCATTATCGAATCGTTAGCCCAGGTTCTGCGCTATGCGGGCATTACGTTCGGCGTACTCCGCAAGGAGCGTTGTAACGGCGATCCCGCCCGGCGTCTGGGCAACGATCTCCTGTTCACCCAGTTAGCTGAGCAGAACATCGAAACCCTCAACTCCGCGGCGCCGGCCAAGCTACTCTCCATCTGCCCGCACTGTGTTCGTACGATGTCGACGGACTGGAAGGAAGCCGGTAAGACGTTCAAAGTCGAGCACCATACAGAGTTGCTGGCCCGCATCCGCCACTTACTGCCCGAAGGGAACGGAAATCGGGAAACGGTGGTGTATCATGACCCGTGTTATCTCGGCCGCTATCAGGGCGTTTACCAGGAACCTCGCGGCACTATCGAGCGATTTGCGGAACTGGTGGAGGCGCCTCGGCATCGCGAGCGCTCATTCTGTTGCGGCGCAGGCGGAGGCCAGATGTTTCTGGGCGAAGAGGAAGGCCGTCGTGTCAACGTCACGCGGGCGGAGGAATTAGTGAAAACCGGCGCCGGGACCGTGGGCACGGCGTGTCCCTTCTGCCAAACCATGTTACGCGACGCCTTGGCGCAGGTTACCGATAAACCGGTGAAGCTCATGGATGTGGTCCAGATAGTAGCTGCATCATTGCCCGGAGAAACGGTGACGCCCCTACAGTAGCCGGAAATTGATCTCGAAGGTCGCCCGCACGGGCACCGGCTTTCCATCTTTCGTGCCCGGTTTGAACAGCCACTGCGCCACGGCGTCCAGCGCCTTCTCATCCAGGCCCAATCCCATCCCGCGAAGGATTCTTACGTTGCGAGGGCGTCCACCCGTATCGATCTCCGCCACCACCAATACGCTGCCCGAGAGCCGCGCCTTTCGGCCTGCCTCCGAATATTCCGGTTCCACCGTGTGCAGTGGTACCGGAAGCGAAACGCCATGAACACCGGCCGCATACACTCCGTCTTCGTCGCCATCCCCGCGGTGGTCGCCCGAACCATTCCCCGGTGCGCCTCCGTTGCCGCGGCCGATCCCGAAGGGCCCGCCCGGGCCCGCAGAGAGATTTCCCATCCCGTCCGGCAGCCCAATCGACACAGTCGCAGGATTCATTTCGGGCGGCGCATCGATGGCTGCCGGAAGCATCAGCTTCGGCACGTTATCGGTCCGCTGTATCAGCGGAGTAACGAATACGCGAGAAGCTTTCTGTGGCGGCGTGCCTTTGCGGGGCGGCTCCGGCTGCCGCATTCCGCTTCCGCCTGAGGGCGCGGCCAGCCGCCTTGGTGCGAAGATTCGAACAATTTCGGACGGCTTCGGCACCACGTCCGGATTGATCGACCACATGAGCAGGAAAACGATGAACAATACGTGAAGAGCTGTAGAAACGGCTTGAGCGCTACGCGACATAACAGCAGGCGTTGCAAACATCCGGCCACCGCGTAAGTCGTTCTGTTTGAGTAAGAGGCTCCGCCCGAAGCGAATCCTGTTCGACACAACTGTCTCCCGCCAGTCATAATCAAGGCTTGGAAACTCTCACTTCTGCTTCGTTAGCGGATTCGGTCACCCGCGTTCCGCACTCAAAAATCCGTGAGCTGGCGGAAATCGCCATGGGCATGCCCCGCGTGCTGCGGCTTTACTTTGGTGAATCCAACCTGCCGACGCCGGAATACCTGAAGGTCGCGCTCGACCGCGCCGTGCGCGACGGCTTCACCTTCTACACCGAGAACGCCGGCTTGCCTTCCCTGCGGCAAGCCATTGCCGCTTACTACCAGCGGCAGCAAAACGTAGCGCTCGATCCCTCCAGCGAAATCGTGGTCACCGCGTCCGGCGTGCAGGCCATCGCGCTTTCCATTCGCGCGGTGCTCGATCCCGGAGACGAAGCCATCGTTTTGACGCCCGCGTGGCCCAACGCTTCCGCCATTGTCTCGCTCGCCAATGCGCGCGCCATTGAAATCGCGCAGCCTCTCGAAGGCGACGTTTACACCATCGACTTCGACGCCATCGAACGCGCCGTCACCCCGCGTACACGCCTGCTGATTTATACGTCTCCCTCAAACCCGCTCGGCTGGGTCGCCACCCGCCGCCAGCAGGAACGCCTGTTGGATTTCAGCCGCAGGCAAGGCCTGTGGCTGATGGCCGACGAGGTCTACGATCGCCTCTACTACGCGGGCGCGCGGCTCGGTGAGCCCGTGCCTTCGATTCTGCAACTGGCCACGCGCGACGACGCCGTTCTGGTCGTACATTCCTTTTCGAAGAGCTACTGCATGACGGGCTGGCGTCTGGGATGGATGATCGCGCGGCGCGACCTGGCGCGCAAATGCGCCCAGCTCAATGAATTCATGGTGTCTTGCGCGGCCGGGTTTGTGCAGAAGGCTGCCGAGACGGCGCTCAACGAAGGCGAAGAGGAACTGACGCGCATGCTGCGGATGCTACTTGACAATCGCGATTTCTGCGCGGCCAAGCTGCGCGCCATGCCGCGCCTCACATTGCCGGAACCGGATGGCGCGTTTTACCTGTTCCCGCGCGTCGCGGGCCTTCGCGATTCATTCGGGTTTTGCAAGCGGCTTTTGGAGGACACGCGCGTCGGAATCGCGCCGGGAATGGCGTTTGGAGCAGGTGGCGAAGGGAGCGTGCGGATCTGCTATGCCTCGGGGCGCGAGGTGCTTGAACCCGCCATGCAGCGGCTCGGCGAGTGGCTGTCAATCCAGCCGCACGACGGTCCTCTTGTGCAGCAGGCTTAGATCGTCTCCGATGATGAACAGGCCGGGGCCGGACCCGCCATGTTCCAGCACCAGGCCGACATCGCGAGCCCCCGCGGGGATTGAGAACACGCGCGTCGCTGTCACCGATTCGCCCGGTTGCAGAAGGATGTTGAACGGCACGGCGGACTGGTCCGGCTCGGGCTCGAAACGATCGCCGAGCCCGTCCACAAGGTACACAACAACGTCGTTGGCCCGCTGCGCACGGCCCTTCGCCCGGCTGAACAGACGGATTCCGATGCGGTAGGAGACACGCTCCGCCGACGGGGTTCGAGAAACGTCCGCCACCTGGAAACACCAATCGTCAAAGCACCGCTCATCACCGGGCTTCAGCACGCGGCGCGGCGAGAAAATCGAGACCAGCGAGATCGTCGCCAAATAAACGGCGGCCGATAAGGCCACGCGCGTCAGAACACTGCCGGCGCGCGAAAAACGCCCGCGAATGGCCTGGTAGGCGGCAATCGCCAGGGCGACTACCGCGGAGAGAAAAGCGAGGATGAAGAGCAGGTCGAAGATCGTCATGTACTTTGCAATATAGAGTACTTCATAGATCGCCGTTTAGCAAGTCGTTCCATCGGATTTGATGCATACTGGGTTCGTGCCGATTGCCGCCGCGCTCCTCCTGTTGGCTTCCTCCCTGGGTCTCGGGCAGGCGGACTTGCCGCCCGAAGCGGTCCGGCTTGCGGCGGTGAAGCAGAAGATGGCCGCGTTTTTGGCGCGGGTGCCCGACTATACTTGCGTCGAAACCATTGATCGCTCGGTGGAGAAGTCAGCGTCCGGTCGCGCGACTTCCATGGATCGCCTTCGGGTAGATATAGCCTACATCGACAACAAGGAAGTCTATTCCTGGCCCGGAGCCGGGAGCTTCGAAGAAAAGCGGCTGGCCGAGTTAGTCGGCAACGGCATGGTCTCCGACGGCGATTTTGCGCTGCATACCGGCAACATCTTTACGCGCGACGGCGCTCAGATTACGTTCGCGCGAGACGAAGTCGTGCTGGGGCGCAAGGCCGCCAGATACGACTTCATCATTCCCTCGCTCTCCAGTGCGTGGATCCTCCGGTCCTCCGCGGTCACGGGCGGCGTTGGTTCTCGTGGATCGTTCTGGATCGACGCCGATCGGCTCGATCTGTTGCGGTTGGAACTGGACGCGCAGGGCATCCCGGCGGGCTTGGCGATTGGCGCCGTCCATGTAAGCGTCGACTACGCCAAGGTGCGCGTCGGCGGGGCGGATGTTTCGATTCCGCAATCGGCCGAGACCGTCCTCGACGACACGAACGGAACCCGTTTCCTGAATCACGTCGACTTCACCGGGTGCCGCGAGTATCACGTGCAATCGTCGATCTCTTTCGATACGGAATCGAACAACGCGGAGGCCAGATCCCGAACGCTCCAGAACATGGCCGTTCCCTCAAAGCTGTTGCTGCTTCTACAACTCGACAATCCGATCGACTCGGCTACCGCGGCGCAGGGAGACCTGGTTCGGGCGAAGTTGGAACGGGACGTGCGAACCGATGACGGTGTTCTTATCCCGCGCGGCGCATTGGTCACGGGGCGGATTCGCCGCATGGAGAAGTTCGATCAGCCGCACCCGCATTGGGTTTTCGGGGTGGAACTCACCGCCATTGATTTCGACAGCAAGATAGGGGAGATCGCGGGGACCCTGGAACACATCGATCCAATACATGGCAGTGACGTCCGCCTGATATCCAACTTAGGCGCCGAGGCGATGCCGGGCGTGGGAATACTGCGCATCAATGGCGATCGCTTCCTGCTCGACCGCACGTTCCATATGCAGTGGCGCACCATCGACTGGAAGAGGTAGAGTGCGATGAGCGTCGAAGAAATCATTCGGGAATTCAGCGCCCTCGGCTGCGAAGCCAACCGCGACGGCATGGCGCGGTTCGGCATCAACGTGGGAAACGCCTTCGGGGTCTCGGTGACGAACATCCGCAAGATCGCCAAACGTTACAAAGGCAATCACCGACTCGCTCAGGAGCTTTGGGAGAGCGGCTGGCATGAGTGCCGCATTCTCGCGAGCGTAATTGACGATCCCGCCCTCGTCACTCCCGGTCAGATGGACAGGTGGGTCGCCGACTTTGACTCCTGGGATCTCTGCGACCAATGCTGCGGAAACCTATTCGACAAGACGCCTTTCGCGTGGAAGAAGGCCGTTGCATGGAGCCGCTCCGATTTGGAATTCACCAGGCGTGCCGGCTTTGCCATGATCGCCGCGCTCGCGAGGCACGATAAGTCCGCACCCGACCAAAAGTTCCTGCCGCTGCTCCGCATCATTGAGAAGCGATCGGACGACAACCGGAACTTCGTGCGGAAGGCCGTGAACTGGGCGCTGCGAGAGGTCGGCAAACGCAATCCCTTACTCCGTCAGGAAGCCATTGACGCGGCCGAACGAATCCTGCAGCGCGGAACCCGGGCGGCGCGCTGGATCGCCCGGGATGCGCTGCGCGAGCTTACTGCCGCAAAAGCCGGAACGCGATCACGCCCAGCGGGGGCAAAGTGACTTTGATGTGAAAGGGCCGTCCGTGCCGGTTCCCTTCAATCGAATGCGAGTCGCTCCCGTTCAATACTCCACTTCCGCCAAACTCCACCCGGTCGGAATTGAAGATCTCCCGATAGCTCCCCTGGTCCGGCACGCCGATCTCATAGTCGTAGCGCACCAGCGGGGTGAAGTTACAGCAGAATAACAGGAAGTCGTTCGGATCTTCCGCGCGCCGGATGAACGAGATCGTTGAGTTCTGCACATCCCGGAAGTCGACCCACTCGAAGCCGCTGTAGTGGAACTCCACTTGATGCAGCGCGGGTTCCGCGCGATACAAAGCGTTCAATTGCCGCACGCACTCCTGCAGGCCATGATGGAACTTGTACTGAAGCAGATCCCAACGGACGCTGCTGTGGTAGTTCCACTCCTCATATTGGCCGATCTCACAGCCCATGAAGAGCAGCTTCTTGCCCGGATGACTCCACATGTAACCGAGGAATGCGCGCGCATTGGCGAAGCGGCGCCACTCATCTCCGGGCATCTTTCCGATCAGCGAACCTTTGCCGTGCACCACCTCGTCGTGGGAAATGGGGAGCACGAAGTTTTCGCTGAACGCATAGAGCAGGCTGAAAGTGATGTCGTTCTGGTTGTACTTGCGGTGGATCGGGTCCTGGCCGAAGTAATGCAGCATGTCGTGCATCCAGCCCATGTTCCACTTCATCGTGAAGCCGAGGCCATTGAGATAGACGGGGCGGGAGACGCCGGCGAATGAGGTGGATTCCTCCGCGATGGTCATTGCGCCGGGGACCTCATGCGCCAGTTCGTTGAAGCGACGCAGAAAGTAGATGGCTTCCAAATTCTCACGGCCGCCATGCTGATTCGGAATCCAGTCCCCCCCTTCGCGCGAGTAGTCGAGATAAAGCATGGATGCCACGGCGTCCACGCGCAATCCGTCGATGTGGTATTCCTTCAGCCAGAACAGCGCGTTACTGATCAGGAAGCCGCGTACTTCATTGCGGCCGTAATTGAAAATGAGCGTGCCCCAATCCGGCTGCTCGCCTTTGCGCGGATCGGCGTGTTCGTAAAGCGCCGTGCCGTCGAAGCGCGCCAGGCCGAAAGCATCCTTCGGAAAGTGGCCGGGTACCCAATCGACGATCACGCCGACGCCGCGCTGGTGGCAGACGTCGACGAAGTGCATGAAGTCTTCGGGCGGCCCGAAGCGCGAAGTGGGCGCGAAGAACCCGGTGACCTGATAACCCCACGAGCCGCCGTAAGGATACTCCATGATGGGCAGCAACTCGAGATGCGTGAAGCCCAGGCTGACAGCGTAATCCACCAGACGATGCGCCAGTTCGCGATAGGTGAGCGAGTTCCCGTTCCCGTCGCGCATCCAGCTCTCCAGTTGGACTTCGTAGATGGAGATGGGCTCCTGCTGCCAGCGATATTTCGCGCGAGCTTCCATCCAGCCGGCGTCCTGCCATGCGTAGCCGGTGATGTCGGCCGTAAGTGACGCGGTGTTGGGAGGAACCTCGGCGGCGAACGCCACCGGATCGGCCTTCAACTGTTCGGCGCCGGTGATGCTCGATACCACGTTGTACTTATAGCGGACGCCGTTCGAAATGTGCGGCATGAAGATCTCCCAGACACCGGCGTCGCGGCGGCGCATAGGATATTGGCGCGGGTTCCAGGCATTGAAATCGCCGGTCACGGTGACCGTCTGCGCGTTCGGCGCCCACACGGCGAAGCGATATCCTGAGACGCCTTCGACCGTTACCCCGTGCGCGCCCAGCATGCGCCAGGTCTCGAAGTTATTGCCTTCGGCGTGCAGATGCAGATCGAACTCGCTGAGTAACGGAGGGAAGCGGTAGGGGTCTTCGATCTCAACTTCTTCGCCAGCCTGGTTCCGGAAAGCGATGTGATAGTGACCGGGATCGTGGGGAAGCTCGATGGCGAAGAAGTCCGCGTGAGCGTCGTTCTCCATCGGCAGACGGTCGCCACCGACCAGCAGCGAGGCCGACTCCGCGCCCGGCAAAAGCGCGCAGACACGCCAGCGCGGGGGCGCGTCGGATTTCAGTTCATTGGGAATGCTGTGCGGGCCAAGGATGCGGAAAGGATCGCCGTGGCGTCCCCGCACGATGGCATCGATATCTGCGCCCGTCATGAGAACCTCATTATATGGCTGCCGAACTGCACATCCATCTCGAAGGCTCGGTGGCGCCGTCCGATGTCGGGTTGGGTCATGTGCGGATGGGCGATTTCGGGGGGTTCCTGCAGCTCTTCAAAGCCATTTCGGAGCGCCTGGAAACGCCGGAGGATTACGCCAAGATCACCACGAAGCTGCTCCGCCGTTTCCTGGACGAAGGCATCGATTACGCGGAGATCACGCTATCCGCGGGCGTGGTGCTCTGGAAGAAGCAGGATCTGAATGCCACCTACCAGGCGATCCGCGGCGCTTGCATGGCGCGTCCCGAGGTGCGGGTGAAGTGGTGCTTCGACGCGGTGCGCCAGTTCGGCGTCGAACCGGCGATGCGCGTGGCGGAGATGGCCGCCGAGCTTCGCGATGAGGGCGTGGTGTCGTTTGGGATCGGCGGGGATGAGTTGCGCGGACCGGCAGATCTGTTCGAAAACGTCTACGGCTTCGCGCGTTCGAAGGGCTTACGGCTGACGGCTCACGCGGGAGAAACGGCGGGACCGGGTTCCATCTGGGACGCCCTGCGGATTGGCGCGGAACGAATCGGCCATGGGATTCGCGCGGTGGAGGACCCCGCGCTGCTCCGGCATCTGAGGGACCGCAACATACCCCTTGAGGTCTGCATCACAAGCAACGTGGCGACCGGGGTGGTGGAGCGGCTGGAAGATCATCCGGTGCGCCGCTTATTCGACGCGGGTGTTCCGATCACCTTGAACACGGACGACCCGGGCATCTTCGAAACGAGCCTTGCGCGGGAGTTCGACATCGTGCGAGAGGCGTTCGGATTTAGCGAGAGCGAACTGAAGACGGTCGCCGGCAATGCCTACCGGTACGCTTTCTAAGCGTTTGTTTACAAGCTTTTTACAGGGTTAAAGCGCGAACCCCAATCATAATGGTAGGCACATGCGCTCCACTTTCTCGATTATATTTCTGCTGGCGTTGACCGGCATGGCTGCCGGGACACAGGCGCAATCCATCTTTCAGGTGGTGCCCACCCCGGAAGGCAATCTGCCGGTACCGGGCAACAACTATCTGTATGCGGCGTCGGCTTCTTCGCCCTCCGACATCTGGGCCGTTGGTGCAACCACCATTCACTTCGACGGCACGCAATGGACCGCTTACCGCGCGCCGGGGATGCCGGGGCTGGGCACGAGCTGGCTGCGGGGCGTGGTCGATATCTCACCGACCGAAGCCTGGGCGGGCGGGCTCATCAACATCGATACGGAGGATAAGACTCCCAGCCAGGTGATCGAGCGGTGGAACGGTACCGAGTGGAACGTGTTTCCAGGACCCCAGTTCGCTAGCGGCGATCAACCGTCGATCAACGGGATGGCGGGCATCTCGGCCACCGACATCTGGACAGCGGGAAGCATGCTCACGAGTGACGGTGGGCTTGAAAGTCTGTTTGAGCATTGGGACGGAACCGCATGGACGGCGGTTACGGGTCCCCTGCACGGGTTTCCCGAGGCGATCTCGGCGGGGGCCGCGAACGATATCTGGGTGGTGGGCTACAATCCCGGCGGACTGGCTTTTTCGACGGCTGCTTATCATTACAACGGCACGTCCTGGTCTCCGGTGACGACACCCAACGTGGGGAGCGGGAGCAATAGTCTGAACGGGGTGCTGGCGCTGGCGCCCAACAATGTGTGGGCAGTGGGCTATTCAACCGCCTCGACCAAGCCGCCGCCGAATCAGTATGAAGTTCCGACCAAGACGCTGATCGTACATTACGATGGCACCGGTTGGAGCGTTGTGCCCAGCCCGAATGTGGGGCCGAACACGCAGTATCAATCGAACCGGCTGTTGGGGCTGACGGCCGTTTCGCCGACCGACATCTGGGCATTCGGCTCGTACTTCGCCGCCAGCGGGAGCAATAACCAGATGACTCTGGTGATGCACTGGGATGGCACAAGCTGGACCCTTGCGGCCAGCCCCAACCCGCAGGCCAACAGCATTCTGAACGATATCCTGTGGGGAGGTGTGGTGACTGCGCCGGGCAGCGTCTGGATTGTGGGCTCCGAAGACGTCTTCTACACGCTGGTGCTACATACCACCGGCGGGTAGTTAGAACTCTACCCGAGGTCATCCTTCCTGCTCTTGAGCGCTCGAGTATCTTACTTCAAATGCCTTCAAATGCGCGAGAATCTAGAACAAGATTGGTCCGTGATCATAAGGAGGGAATTATGGATTGGATGCGGTGCCCGGAAATCGAGGCGGTCCCCGGCGAGATGGGTGGAAAGCCGGTGGTGAAGGGAACCCGGATCGAGCCGGACACTCTTGTCACCGACTACGAACTCGGATCGCCGGTCGAGGAAATCCATGAGAACTTCCCCACGGTTCCGGTGGAAACCATCCGGAAATTGTTAGCTTTCGCGCACGCGCACCAGCTTGTTCCGTGAGGGCGTTGCTGCGGGCTGCTGAGGATGCTGGGTTCGATGTGCTCGTGACAGGTGACCGGACTTTGGAATACGAACAAAATCTGTCAGGAAGAGCAATAGCGGTGGTGGCCCTTTCAGCGAACAACTGGAAGATCATCAAAAACCACATCCCGACAATTGCCGTCGCGATTGACACGGCACCGGCTGGCATGGTGACGCGGGTGGAAGCGGGAGCGTTCGTGAGGAGAAAACGCGACCCTGGGCCAGCGCTGGGGTAGTCACGAACTAGAACCGGATCTCGGCGATGACCAGGTCGGGCATCTGCTGATTCCAGGTATCGGGTACGACGTCGAAGGCCAGGCGGAACGGCGCGGTGGCTCCAGGCGCGAGAGGGTGACTCACGACGGTAGCGAGTTCGCGCTTCAACTCCTTGCCATAGTAATCGCGGAAGACGCATTTCACGCGAATGCCGGAGACGGTCCGGCTCCCGTTATTGGTGATCTTGCCCATCACCTCGAAGAGCGATTTCTGGATGTAGCTTTCCGACGTCTGGGGCTGGACGTCGCTGAGACTCAGATTGGGCAGGTAGGCGGCTGCTTCCGCAGTGAGGACGGGAGCGGGCGGCGGCGCCGGTTTGGGACTCACTGTGAGCCAGGTCAGGAACCCGGCGATGGCGAGTATGGCGACGCCGATGATAACCTTACTTGCCGCCAACGGTCATCTCTCCCAGAAGCAGAGTCGGGGAAGCGACCGAGCCGCGGAACTCGAGGTCATTAGCCGGCTCGAGATGGGCCAGCATTTCCTGCAAGGTTCCGGCGATGGTCACCTCTGAAACAGGGTAAGTCAATTGGCCATTTTCAATCCACAGGCCGGTGGCGCCGCGCGAATAGTCGCCGGTGGAGACGTTGACGCCGGAACCGATGAGCTCGGTGACATAGAAGCCATTCGAGACGGAGCGGAGGAGATCTTCGGGAGAACGCTTGCCGGGTTGCAGATAGAAATTTCCGTGGCCCACGCCAGCGTTTCCGGTGATGCCGCGGGATGCGTTGCCGGTGGTGCGCATGTTCAGCTTGCGGGCCGAGTATGTGTTGAGGAGATAGGTTTCGAGGACGCCGTTGCGAATGACCACCGTGCGGCGGGTGGCAACGCCTTCGTCGTCGAAGGGCTGGGATCCGAACAGGCGCGGCATGGTGCCATCGTCAACCAGGGTGGTGCGTGAAGACGCGATGGACTGCCCCAGCTTGCCGTTCAGAAAGGAGGAATCGCGATAGATGGCGCGGCCTTCGATGGCTTCAAACAGACCACCCGCGAAGGAGCGGGCGACGCGCGGATCGAAGATGATGGGCACCTTCCGCGTAACGGCTTTGATGGCTCCGAGGCGGCGGACGGTGCGTTCGGCGGCGGTGCGCCCCACGTGCTCGGGAGATTCCAGCCCGGCTACGCCGCGAGCGGAACTCGACCAGTAATCGCGTTCCATCTGCTCGCCCTGTTTGGCTACCGGGACGCAAGAGATGGAGCAGTAGCTGCTGCGATATTCGCCCGCGAACTGCAGTGAGTTGGCGAAGGCATGCAGACCCCGGAAGGAAGTGAAGCCCGCGCCGTCGCTATTGGTGATGCGCGGGTCATACTCCAGCGCGGCCCGCTCCGCGCGGAGGGCCATTTCGATGCGCTGCTGCGGCGCGAGCTGCTCGATATCGTCCGAGAAGAGATCGAGATCGCCTTCGAACTTGCCCAGGTCTTGCG
>Ga0182030_10009811_pt1 | contig 19550 bp, 24 predicted proteins | sample 812S3MmetaG_FD_121299 | JGI IMG/M metagenome (GOLD analysis project Ga0182030, IMG submission 121299) | Permafrost microbial communities from Stordalen Mire, Sweden - 812S3M metaG (Illumina Assembly) | ecosystem: Environmental > Terrestrial > Soil > Wetlands > Permafrost | place: Sweden... | reverse complement strand
TTTCAAGAAGCGGCATGGCAAACCAGTTGGAGTTTGCGCCCGTAAAGGAAACATCCTTCAGGACAGCCAAATTATGATGTCAGACTTAACTGGTTGGGTCAACCGCTGGCGCTGAACTTGCCGGCACTCGACGCCTGCTCGGCAGTCTTGTCGTTCATATGACTTCTGTACTCTTCATATGGAAATTCTTGCACTGACTTTTTCATGCCAGCTAAGAATGGTTTGAAGTGGTGACGACGCATTTCGATATAGGCTTCGTCAAAACTGATGCGATCGACTAATCGTCTGTAAATTGCGCACATTGTACCGGTGCGATCAGCACCTTGACGACAATGGACAAAAACTGCACCACTTGAAGGACTGAGCACGGTCTGTAAAAATGTATTGATTTGTTCGTCTGATGGCTGTGTAAAACCCATCGGAATGTGCAGATAGTGCATGCCGAAGCTGGCCGCTAATTTTTCTTCGTGCTCAGTGCCTTCACCATTCATGCGCAAATCGATGATGGTGTTGATGCCGCTGCTGCTCATCTTTTCGATGGCGGTATCGGAAGGTAGTGCGCCGCGCCAGACGTGGTCTGTCACTTTGTCAAAGTTGTGAATGCCTGCAGCTAACAAAAGATTTTCGCTGACTGGTGCAATTCTGGAACTTATAGCTGATGCTACCGTCGAAGTTTCTGAATTGAGATGACCGACTTTGTACTCTTGGGCCGCCACTGTAAGTGGTGCCATGGTGCTGAGCATTCCGGTGGTGACTGTTGAAAGTGCCAGCACGAAAATTTTCTTCGTCAAGTAGAAATCTCACAAAAGGCTGTTGAGCCTGGGAAGCGAAAAGTTCCTGGGAATAGATCGATGTTAACACTTCCCAAGTGGTTGGCCAAGTAAAATCGCAATTTGTATTGCACACTACTTATTACTTCTGCATTCAAGGCAGCCTACTGCAGAGTAGCTGAATTGTGATCGGTGTTTACGACGATGTGATGGCACTGTAAATGGTGGCATCTGCTTGTCACTATTACTGCATTGTTAGCGTTTTTAGTTGTTGAGTCAGCGCTGTCAGTATCAATTTAATCCTAAATGAATTATTGAGATTTATGATTCTTTTTGGGGCACTCTATTTCATGGTCATTGCTGACTGTGGGAACAATGTGGCTAGCTCATTGTCTATTGATCTCGGGAGCTCTGCTAAGACATTTGAAGCCGGAAAAACCGGACCTTTAATTTAGAGTCGATGCGGCAGCTGACCAGTCATACAGGAATGGTGGAGACAATGAGCAGTAAAACCAATACGCTTCGAACCGATGACAGCTTTGACCTTTTGGCAGTACCTGACGACACTGCTTTTATTGATGACCTTGCCGATACATCGGCTGATCTAGCTGATATTGGTGAAGAATTGGTCTCAGTAGAAAAAGATGAACAGTCTAAGCTAGGCGATACGGTGACACTGTATTTGCGAGCGATTGGACGTTATCCTTTGCTTTCAGGCTCTGAAGAGATAGCGTTTATGCGTCTGGCCCAGTCAGGCAATGTATCTGCTCGCGAAAAACTGATTAACTCCAATCTTCGTCTTGTCGTTAGCATTGCTCGTAAGTATTTAAATCGCGGCTTTAGTCTGTCTGATTTGATTCAGGAAGGTAATTTCGGTCTGATGAAGGCTGTAGATAAATTCGACCCCGAGCGCGGCTTTAGATTCTCTACATATGCCACCTGGTGGATTCGTCAGGCGATTATTCGGGCTCTTGCCGACAAGTCGCGCATGATTCGTTTGCCTGGTCATTTAACTGAGCTGTTGAACAAATCTCGCAAAAACGTCCGTTTGCTCGAAGCCAAGCTTGGTCGTCCACCAACAATTGACGAACTGGCTGCGGCTACCGATGTCGATAAAGCCAAACTGAACCGAGTGTTTGAGTCATCCAAGGGGATGTTGTCACTCGACGCTTCCACTGGTACGGATTTCGATACAACTCTAGCCGACATGGTGCCAGATGAATCCGCTGATGCTCCATCTGAAATCGTTACTTCGCAATTGATGACTAGAGATATTGCTGACGCTCTCAAAACACTGTCCCCTCACGAAGAATCAATTATCAAATTGAGATTCGGATTAACTGAACGCAAACCAGCGACTCTGGCTGAGTGTGCTTTGCTTCTTGGAGTCAGTCGTGAAAGAGCTCGTCAATTAGAGCATCGCGCATTGAAGAAATTGCGACGCAGCTCAAAATTGAGTGGTCTAAAAGACTACATCGATTAAGTTAGCGGTTAGAAAATAATGGAGCGAGCTGGCAAGCAATTGTCAGCTCGCTTTTTACGGTGTAGCCGTTGTTGCAGGCTTTACCCCAGCTCGATTAAAAATTGAAATGCGGTTGTTCAACCAAACTAATAACGACTGAAAAACCACATCTGGTGTATCAACTTCTTCAAAAATGAGATGCTGACATTCGCCGACCAAATATAAATTACGGTCTTCAGATGAAATATTGTTGTAAATATCGACAGAGGCGCCCGGTTTGGCCAGTCTATCTTTCATCCCCTGAACCATAAGAACTGGGCAGTTTTTGATTTGACTTGCCTTGAGGGTGGTCTCTCGCATAAACAACTGAAATTTGAGTAATTCTTTCGGTGAAAGTTCCGAGCGCATCATTGGATCTGTTAAAACCTCTGGTGATACGGAATCCAGCGTCGCTGCCCGTGATAGAACGTTGTCAACGGACATTGGTTTGTTTGGATGCTTTAAAAAATTTACGGCAACTCTTAGTGCGTCGCGTTTACCTTTGTAGCGTCTGTCTGCTGGCACGCTTGATATGACACCATCTATAGTGTCTGGAAATTCAGCAGCATAACGCAGTGCCAGAGCGCCACCCATTGATTCTCCTAGAATAAAAATAGGCACATCTGGATGTTTTATACGAGCCAATTTAACAAGACCACGCACATCGTTGATTGAGTTCTTTAAATCAAGTTCTTCTCGGCCTCTAGCTAATCTCCACGAGCCGAATCCTCGCACGTCCATAGCGCATACAGTGATGTCCTTTTCATTTATGCGTTCGGCAAATTTTTTAAAAGAAGCACAATGCAACCCTAAACCGTGCACGGCAATGATCATTGCTTTTGGCGGCGCAGATTTGGCTTGCCACAAAATTAGCGGTAGCGGTCTTTCTTCACTGGCGCCTGCAGGTTTTGCTCTGGAACTTTCAGTATCTTGATAGCTGACATTCGCAGAGAGCATTTCCATAAGACCAGCACGCAGTTTGTCGGTCTCATTGAGACGATTTAGTTCTCTATATATGTTTATCAAATCAAGATAAGCCCAGATCAATTGCACACTGTTGGCACCACAGGTGGTTTCGGTCTGTCGCACCAATTTCTCATATACTGGAGCCGCTTTTTCAAAATTCCGTTGATGGACATAAGAGCCAGCTAGCGCATTTAGACAGTCTTCAAAGGCTATGGCGTCCAAAGGCTGTGTGCATTCAAACTCAGTAACTGCGGCGCTATAGAGCTCTATTGCCTGACCATATTTCTCGTTTTGATAGGAACAATCGCCCTGCAGTTTTAAAAGTTTTGCGTGTTGCGTCGACTGATTCGTAGCCGACTGAGGTAAGATTTTGAATGCTGTCTTCAATGTCTTCAAGCAATCTTTGAAGTCGCCATTTTGATACTGAGCAGTCGCTGTTTTTTCGAGATCTGATACGGTAGGTGAGGCGCAAACAGCCGCTGTAGAAGTGCTCAGGAGCACTGTTACGGCGGTAGCCGCTTTAGTGAATTTGTAAATACACTTTTTGCGTTCAGACACAATGCACCCGTGACTAAGAGATGAAAGTTTTAAAGCAAATGCAAAAACCAGGCGATCGTGCGCGCGACAATAAACACACCGCTGACGATTAATCCTGATTTCATTTTGGATATGCCAAATATTTTTTGAAAGGCGATACAGGCGAGAAAAAGACTGTAGGCGCTTGCGATGAGCTGGCCAACTGGAATCCACCCCATTGTAATCCAGCCAATCAATTTGGGTGCCTGTGAATAGGCGAAAATCTCAAAAATGGTTTTGAAGTCGATCTGCTGCTCAGGCTCAAAATGTTAAATACGTATGTGGCAAAAAAGGACGCTGCTAGCACGATAAAAACATGCCCGATTAAATTGAACAATGCCCAGAAATTTCCAGACAGCAATTGCATGACACTACACACAGCGAGCGTGATTCCCATGAATACTGCCGCTTCAGTGAGGTCACCTTCTTCCTCCATTTGAGCGAAAAAATCAGACGGCTTAAAAAGTACTCGCTGCACTTGAGCGAGATAATAATGAGCAATGGGCACAGCATCGCCAATAGTTTGCTTGGCCTTGTCGGCGGCTTTTTCCTGATTGAACTGATTCGATGTGGATCGCCTCGGGCGAGTGGTGCCGCGTCTTGCTGGTTTGAGATCCTCATCTTCGTCGAAACCTCCTGGTGGACGAACTTTACGCGGTTTGCGAGGCTCTTCCGGCTCGAAGAATGGCAACTTACCAGCTGTTGGTGGCAAAACATCAATAAACTGAGGCGCAGGTGAAGTTGCTGCCACTTCCGGTGCTGCTGCCTCAATTAATTCATCTGGCGGCGGTGCAACAGGAAATTGAGCACCACCTTTTTTTATGGCGGATTGGTTTCTGACGATTTGTAGATTTTCTTGAGCCTGCTGTTCGGCAGTGGCAAGTGGTGCGGCCTCGGAAAAGAGTTTTGGCTCGGGCGGCGACAATCGGTTCAGCTTGTCTTGCTGTTCCTGCTCTTCCTGGTCTTCTTCGAGTTGTTTTTGCTTCGTCAATTTATAGTTTGGATCATTTTCCGGCAATCCAAATTGATAATCTGCCATCTAACCTAATCTCCGAGTTGCCGGTAGTCGTTGTATTCCTATTATGTTCTGCCATCGCCATCATTTGTTTAGATAAAGCTGTTTGCAGAGCCAGGCTCGCTGATAACGTGGGGCTCGCTTTCACTGTCGTTCATTGATTCTTGGGACCCTTTAGATGGCAGACCGACAGAATCTTCTTCGTAGCCGGCCTCTGTTGTAGGGTCGCCAGTATCGTTGCGAAATCGCGGCCGATTCAAGCTCAACATGAACCAGATGAAGCCGCCGCACAATGCCGCAAAACAATAGAAAGCAATCACCCAGAAAGTCATTTTTAAAGCCTTGAAAGCACCACTGCCCAATCATCTCATGACTTGGGTCAAGTACTCATCAATTTAGCATTTGCATAAACCGCGATTGCGCAAGTGGGTCGCGACTACTATCAAATTACCGACGGTAATCAAGGGTAGTTCAAGATTCTCAGAAAATAATCGACCAGCACCAAATGTGGCCAGCAAAACTACCCCAACTCCTGCCAGCATGGACAAAAGCACAGACGTTTTTCTATGTTTTAGATAGCCTGGCACTATCGCCAACAGAGCGAAGACCACGACAAAACCTGCAAGAAAATGATGGGCAGAATGCCCTTCCAGAAAGCGCAGCCCCAAAATTGGTAGAAATGTGACAACCAGCGGCATGGCGGCACAATGAATCAGGCACAGGGTCGAGGCAACGATGCCCAGAGTGTCCATTGACAATGTGTTGTCTGTAGCCTGATGGCTGTTATGCATGATTCTGGCAGGTGCTTGCATGGTTGAGACGAAACTCGACGAACTGCTTTGGTAATCGTTTCCATTTTCAACTATACAGCCTTCGGCGTTTGCCGCCTAGGTCGTAGGCATAATTTTGTATAAGCAGAGCCGACGGGGCACTACTGTTGTCATGAAGCACCCGAGCAGGCGATGCCTCAGGCTTTCTTGCCAGCTTTAGATTTTTCTTTGCAATCTTTGCAAATGCCAAAAATTTCGAGCACATGGCTGCGAATCTCAAAGCCGTGCTTGCTGGAAACGGCGTATTCGAGTTCTTCGACCAGGCATTGATCGAGATGCACGCTGGACTTGCATTCATCGCAAATTAAATGGTGGTGATGCTCGCCGGGGTTAACGAGTTCAAAGCGGCGTTCTCCGTCGCCCAAGTCGACGGCCTGAGCGAGCCCCAGGCTGACGAGCGATTCAAGCGAGCGATAAACTGTAGTTAAGCCTGGACCGTTAGGGTCTTCGCTGCGTAAAAAGCCATGGATATCCTGGGCGCTACTCAATGATGTGGTTCGCCCCAAAACTTCCAGCACCTTTCTCGACCCTTTTGTCAGGCGGTCTTGCCTGACGGCTGTGGCGGTGTGACTGTGGGTTGTGGAGTGATTGTGCTTTTCGGATGTCATTTGATGTTAAAACCCGGTCGAGAAGGCATATTGGCCTCTAAGCATAACTCATTAAACGGACCGGTGGAGCGTCTCTTCATTAGGCAAAAAAGATTGTATTTACCAGTTCTTAAAAGTTTTGTGGAGTAATTTTGCGCTAGCTGTCGACAAAAGGGTCTGCGTGTTAAACTGGATTCTCCTGCGCGCGGTTAGCTCAATGGTGGAGCACCTCGTTTACACCGAGGGGGTTAGGAGTTCGAGTCTCTTACCGCGCAAGTCTTATATGGGGCGATTCTCGGCGAGAATCGCCCTTCTTTTGTGGGGTAGTTAAAATGCCTCTTGTTCTACAAGTGTTCTGAAAAACTCGGAAATTTTGGGGTAACTTAACGAGCACAGCCGGGCATATTCGATGTATATCTATTGCCACTAAGCATGGTGGCAACCGGCGCCAAATTTAGTAAGGTTATCGTTCGAAATTCGCTCTTCGCTGATTGTTCGCTTCGAACCATGGGGTTTCTAAAGCGATTCGGATTCGATCGGCGTCTCGTCGATACGGTCTATTTTCAGAGAATGCGCCAACTGATTTCCGACTGCGCGCTTTCATTTTCCGAATTTATGAAATTCAGAAGCAATAGTTGTCTAAAGCTGAGCCAGGTGCGAGCAGCGCGACGGAACTAAAGCAAGCGCCCTCGTCAAGGTATGAGTTGTGAGACAAAACGGAAGCCCTGTTTCGAGACAGAGTTCCAGGACAGACTGAGTGGCGATTATGCCAATGTAGTGAAATCTGTCTCTTACACGGTGGTTTTTGAGATAATTCAGAGCTAGCAACAAAGGCAGGCTCTGAGCAATGCGTATAAAAGTTCCCACTATTCACGACGATGTGGAGCATTTCGAGCGTCTTTTTGAAATTATCGAAGCGACGCTGACAGCGACCGATGTCTTTTTCGATTTTACTGAGTGCGAGTACTTACGACAAAACGCCGTTGCAACACTAGGAGGGTTGGCACGCCTAATTGAGTCTAGGGGTGGAACAGTGGTTTTTGAGTGGGGTGGTTGCTGCGCCACGGTTTTAAAAAACTTAAAGCAAAATGGTTTCATCCGCGCTTTCGGTAAGGAAGTTGTGGTGGGAATTGGCAATTCAATTCCATACAAAGAAAGTCCCAGCAAAGACAAGGTCTCGTTGATGCAATACATAAAAAAGGACTGGCTTGAAAGAGGATGGCTTAACATCACAGCTGATGAGCGTTCCGCAGTTGCGGGTAATGCTTGGGAAGTTTACGAGAACGCATTTGAGCACAGCGGGAGCGCTGTCGGAGTTTTTAGTTGCGGACAGTTTTATCCTAAAACCAAAGAACTCACATTGTGTGTAGTAGACTTTGGTGTCGGAATTCCACACAATGTAAGAAATTTTTTGGGACAATTAGTCGAATTAGGTTTTAGTGTCGGCTCATTATCGGAAGAAGATCATCAGGAATATAAAGAAGTTATTTCCAACTTCGCGAGTGAAGATGCGCTGGAATGGGCGTTCTTGGAAGGTAAAAGTACAAGGAAAAGTAGCCCTGGCGGTCTTGGACTAAAGGAACTCGCTCGCTTTGTGAGCGGTAGAAACGGAAGGCTAGAGGTATATAGTGAGTATGGAAGGGCTGTCATTACCAATCAACAGAGGTCCTTTAGCAGGCTCAAAAAATTTTTCCCCGGAACAATTGTTCACATCTCACTTCTCTGCAACTAGAACTGACAGTATGAAAACGCTAAAAATATTTGACTTAATTGGTGAAGATTGTGTCTCCGGCGACGACGGAAGACTCCTCTACAGCCAGATGGAACCGGTTTTGGCGACCGGCGAGCAAGTTGAACTTGACTTCTTTGGGGTCGACACAGTGGCGAGTCCGTTTTTCAATGCTGGAATCGGGCGCTGGCTGGAGAAAATGGACCTAAAAGAACTTGAGAAGAAAGTCCACTTTAGTCATTTGCCGTCAAGCGCACCGTGCTTATTGAAAAGAGTTTTCGAAAACGCCGAAAGTTTCTATTCAGATCCAAATTACAGCCGTGCTGTAGAGGATGTGATGGCGAAACTCATTTCAGAGTGATCAATGGCTGATTTGATTGTAAACGCCCACGTTTACGACGCCGCTGAGGATGTGCCCCAAGATTCGGATCGATTTGTTGTGGATACAAATGTCTGGATCTTAGCTTCATACGTTCCTGCAACAGCTGGACAAACTCACCGTCAAAATATTGCAAATATATATCAGGTTTATTTGAAGAGTTTGCGCAAACAGAGAGCGACGGTTTTTCGAAACCCTCTTCAACTCACTGAAGTAGGACATGTCATTGAAAAGTTGAATCACAAGATTTATCAGAGTTCCTTGAATAACCCAATTGAGATCAAAGACTATCGACGAATCCCTTCAGAACGACAAAAGAACCTCACCGATATTAAAGGGACCTGGGAATTTATTGTTAAACGAACAGTCTCGGCTGATTCTGGACCATGGGATGTTTTATCGGAAAAACTTCTCCAACACATTGAAAATTATCCTCTGGATACTTACGACGCCGCATTTTTAGAAATGATGTCGACTAATAACATCGACAAAATTCTCACGGACGATTCTGATTATGCTTTAGTGAGAGGCATCAGAATGTTTACTGCCAACCGATATGTGCTGACTTCCGCGACAATTTGCAGCAGAACCGTCAGCAACTAAATTCAACATCATCGAATCGCCCTCTGAGTATTTGGAAACTGGGCGCCATCAAACAGAGGGCATTGGCACTCCATTGTCGATCAGATTCCCCTCGTGCTCTTTTGGGATTCTAAAGTACCGCGACGCGAAGCTATAGCATTAGCTGTTGCAAGCGGCGCGGAACAGTGGCGATGCAAGCCAATGATGCCTCGTTCAACTGCCACTGATTGCGACGTCTTTCGCGTTTATGCCGTTAGTGAATTGAACGAACAATCGCGTCGCAAGGTGTCCGTCCGCTGCTTTACGTGGTAGCGGAAGAAATGTCAATCTGATTTCCTAGAGTGGTTATGACACGGCGCTTTGCGGCTCTGATGGTCTCGACCAGTTGTGAGGAAGAAGTTGTTCAATTTCGTTTGTTTTGAGGGCATTCACGCGGGACAAGACGTCGGCGTACAATTCGACAGGATTGACCCTGTTGCGCTTGGCGGAAGCGATGAACGAGAGATGGATTGCGATGGCTTTGGCGCCATCGTCGGAGCCTGCAAAGTGAGCATTTTTCCTCTTATGCAAACATTGGCATAAGAGGAAGAACTCGCTTTTTTCCAGTAAAATAAGGCAGTGTTTCTGCAAGACCACGCGAACCAATTCGTGGTTATTCACGGTACCGATTTGCTGTGTGCATATTCGACAGCAGAGTTAGCCTATGAAGCGGCTCTTCAAAAGGTTCAAAAGGTTCAAAAGGTTGGCAATGTGCCCACTTTGATCAAACAAGTGTTACCAGTCGAAAACACCGACTCAATACCGGCTTATTCGTTCGGTCTCTTGTCGGCGTAATGATGGCGATTTTAAATTCTCAAACAGCTGGAAATGGTGAAACTGTGCAACTTTCATTGCAGCTCAGTGGTCCCTTCTTTCCTATTGAAATTCACGTCCCAGCTGCGTTCGCTCAATTACTGACAGCTTATAGTGCCGCCATAATGACCGAAGGTGTTATCAGTTTCTGACGATTTATCTCATGCGCTGGACGATGCGTTTCACGACGTACTGCAAAGACCCGTTGCAAATTCAGGCTGTGACAAGCATCAGTGAGTTAGTCTACGCGATCATGCAGGCGTTGCTACTGCCCTTACGTATTTTTTTTTTACCTTGGACGGTTCCGGTGGATCAGCCGAGCGAACGATCGGTAAGTTGCTCTCTTTGGCTGAAATTCAGCAATCCGATGGAGGGATTGCCCGATAGAATGCAGTAATCTCGAAGAGTGCTCTGTGCTATCAGGTGATCATCATGTTTTTGAATAGAGAACAAGCTGGAACGCTATTGGCTAAGAGGCTTGCCGAGTACATATCGGCCAACCCAATTCTGGACAGAAAGCTCGATATAGTTGTTGCGGCGGTGCCCCGAGGTGGAGTGCCGGTGGCCCTTGAAGTAGCGCGAAAATTTGGTTGTCGCGTTGAGCTCATCGTGGCTATGAAACTCCCCTTTCCAGGGCAATCGGAGCTTGCTATAGGCGCTGTTTCATCGGACGGCATTCTAACCTTGAATCCCGGTCTGCCAATCGACAATGAATGGCAGGAATATATAGTGAGCCAACATCAGGATTTGGACATTCGTACCAAACAAGTGGAGCAAGACTTGTATGCGGCTGCGGGATATAAAAAGAATTCTTTGACGGACAAGATTGTATTAGTCATAGATGACGGAGTTGCCACTGGAATGACGGCTGTTGTCGCTATTGAGGCAGCTCGCCGCCGCGGGGCTGTGCATGTCGTGATTGCTGCTCCCGTCATGAGTTTGGACAGCTACCATTACTTGCGCGCGCACTGCGATCATGTAGTGGCTTTAAGTACACCTGAGCCTTTCAATTCGGTCGGCTTTCATTACTCCAATTTTGACCAAACGACGGACCAAGAAGTAGTGGCGGCGATGAAAGAAAGTGTCAACTTCGCAAATCAGGCGCTACCGCCAGGGCGGGAGCTTGGTGCGAAAACCGTTTGACATTGCAGTGAAGCGATCACTGGAGATTATTCGGGTGTTCAACGCTGGAGATTTTCCAAGGCGTTCCCAGGCTGGCGCAGCGAAAAAATCTTCGAACTGTGCTGTTTGCAAGCACGCTAAATGCACCATGCTGACTCACCAACGATCATCCTAAGTGCTCATGTATTTTTTCCAGCTTCGCCGGAGAATGCTGGTGTGAGGATTAACAAGGAATGCATCTTATGAACACCTGGCGAAGTCCCTTTTCAATGCCGCGGCCTAAAGTCTTGCTTATGCTTTTCTTTTTCTTGGTTTGCCTCCTGGTACTCCTTGTCGGCTCTAAACAATCGGCTGCCAAGCAGGAAAAGATTACGGTACCTATCGAAGTCGCACACTAGTCCAGAGATACGCAATGAGGAATTTAGCATGACCATAACTAAAGAACGAAGCAAACAGAAGACCCAGACCCAATCAAAAGAGAAACACACAACTCCGGTGTCAAGGGAACAAATATCCGAGAAGGCATACGAGAAATGGCAACAGCGTGGATGCGTACATGGCTTTGATCGGGAGGATTGGATGCAGGTAGAAAACGAGCTGCTCCAAGATTCACTCAATGGCGCAGATTGATCGAATTGTTGTCACCGGCTCATTATATACTCTGTGAGCCTGAACAGACGAACCGTCAGAGCCTGCAATCTCCAGCTCCTGTAAAGTCAGATTGCCAATTGCTCATGAATTTGGCTGACCAAACCGTGAGAGTTGAGTCAGGTCACAGGCCGATCATCCTCAATGAAATCGATAATATGGTCGATACCTGACCTGTTCTAGACGAGTAGACTCGACAACGAAACAACAGTGGGAATTACGCTAATGCCATTAACAAATATACTCGTTCCTGTCGACGGATCCACTTATAGCCAACGCGCCATCGACTATGCATTTTGGTTGGCGCAACACCTGGACGGAAGCGTTACAGCACAACATATTGTTGATCCGCGCCTGCTCGATATGATCATCGCGCCTGAGTTTGCGGAAAACCTTGGATTTGCCACTACTGTTGACGCTTCAGAGAAAGCTCGCATTGCATTGCAAACGATTGGCGAAACTATTCTCGATCTTGTTAGGAAAGAGGCGAAAGATAAAGTCGAGGTCGAGACGCTTCTTGATTTCGGATGGATTGTAGAGCAGATTCTTGAGCGAGCGGCGGCTCACGATCTCGTAATCGTTGGACACCACGGCAAAAGGGCTGAAGGAACTTTGGCTAATACAATGATAGGCTCCGTAGCAGAAAGAGTTGCTGTCCTTTCAAAGAAGTCAGTCTTGGTCGCGACTCACCCAGTCGTCGATGTAAAAGAGATTGCCGTAGCGTTTGACGGAAGCGAGCCGTCACGTGGAGCTTTGCTCCTCGGAGAGTCCTTGGCTATGAAGACTAACAAGCCACTAAAGGCCGTGGTCGTAGCGCAATCCGGAGCAAAGGAACACATGGCCGAAGCCCATCTCACTGTCGAACAGGGGAGCAGGGTGCTGCGAGAGATGAGCGGAAAAGAGGTGTTCTCAATTCTCGAAGGCTCTACGACCAAGACTATTTTAGGCTACGCCACAGCCTCCAGAGCTCTACTAATCTTAGGAGCATATGGTTACACAACACCGGAGGAAAATGTACTCGGTAGCACCACAACCGGTGTCATTAGACGGGCTAGTACGAGTGTGCTCATCGTTCGATAATAAGACAGCAATTGCTAGCTGGCTACCAGATTTTACCAGGAACATCTACACGCACTGGTGCGTGAGACAAACGAGATTTATGAGAATCGCAACATATGACAGCTTTGATGAAACCTCCGTCAGCATGGCAGCAACTTTCATTCGACGAGAGAGTTGGCACAGCTGCTATCTCAATCTACATCATATGTATCTTGAACTGGTTCAGCTGCCGATATGGTTTTGGTGGAATTGATTTCGAAAGTGAAAAAGTAAAAGCTTGGGTGGACCTCTCTGTCGCGGTCTTGCCGTTTGTGTGGTTGCTTACTTCGAAGTCCAAAAGACCGCGTGCAGCTGATGAGAGATTCCTAGGGATGCTTTTCTTTGCCTGTCTATTTCTTCTGAGTTTTCTGAATTTTTTTATTCGCAGTACGCCAGATCCGCTCATACGTGAAACCAAAGTAGATAGTCGTACGAGCATTAAGCTCTATGAGAATAGAGGCAGCGCTCTCGATATGCCATCACGTTATGAACAAGCGGAGACAGTTTTACTTCCTGGAATAAAATGGATGAGAGTAATGTGCCACTAGACCGAGAATGATCGACCAGTGTTCTGGTTTAGGCGCAGGCAAAGGCTTATTCTCTGGGCTGAAACCCATCGTCATTACTTTGCTGATAGATAGCCAGAAGACTTCAAGTGATTGACGTGGTGGCATGTAGGATTGATGCATCTGAGGCAAATTCAAAATGTCGTATTCTGGGGAGCCAAGGGGAGTTGCTAATCGCCATATTCGCAGGTATTAGATCATCTGCAGTCCAGGGTAATGATACCGGGCGAATTTCACCAGATGGATTAGTCATAAATTCACTCTCGAATGTCCGCTAAGAGTAACATGCAGGGTTGCCAGGACTTTGAAGGTGTGGCATAGATTACAATCAATACTGAGAGCTGCCGTTTTTCTATTAAAAGGTGCCGGTCAATGAACTGTGAAAATTGCAAGCGAGAAATGCTGCGGGATTGGCGGTTTTGTCCAGTCTGTGGACCGTCTGCGTCTCAGAACCCTCCTAAGGCATCGACCTCTTCCGCCTACGGACCAGGGATTCGCGCACAGGTCTTTGAAGTTATTGTGCGTCAAGCAATTGCTGGCGCGCCGTGGCGCCAGATATGCGTGGGACCAATGCAGGTCAATTCGATTACTCCAGAGGAAATCGAGGAGGAAGTAAGCCGAAGACGAGGTGGCAATGAAGGACCTCCGCCGGCTCCTGTACCGAAGAAACCACGGCCGACTGAAGGAGCCGGAGGCATCAGCTTGGCTCTGCCGCCCCCAAGTCAGCGACTCCTAAATGTTCGTGCGTTGGTCTTAAATTTAACCGAAGATAGCGGCACTGACCATACTGATTTGCAGGCAAAAGTGAGTAAAATTCTAAGTGAGCTGGATTCATTCGTAAACACGCTTCAGGACCAGGAACAAGCAAACTACAGAGCTAACTCCGAGGCGCAGTTACAACAGGACCTTGAAAGAGAGAATTACAGAACAAGGCAAGAAATCAAACCCAAGGACGCAAATCCTCCGTATCATATTTAGTTTCACTGACTATCGGGACTCTTATTTAGTTTTCATTTCAACAAACATTCTGTATGGACAAACAGTTATCGAAAATAAAAGTTGCAATAGCTCTTTTGTGTTTGACAGTCGCTTTGTCGATTGCGGCGTTATTTGAAAATCGCAATCAAGCCTGCGACATCATCAGCCAGTGCAAGCTAATATTTGCAATCGTATCGCTCGGCTTGGCCATTAGTTTTGGTCTTCAGAAAAAATGGAAACTGCTTTCGGTGGCGGTAGGACTCCTGCTTCTCAATTCTCTTCAAATCTTCTCGTTGTTTTTCGCTCCCAATTTTGTACACGATAGTGGCGCGCATCAGTTACTGAAAATCATGACTGTAAATCTTGACGCTTCTCACAACAAAAACTATAAAATAGTTTTTGAGCAGATAGATGATCTGAATCCTGATGTCATCGGCTTTGTCGAAGTGAACAATGATTGGCGTAACGCTCTGCAGGCGCGACTTTTAAACTATAAGTTCTCCATATTCAATATGAATGGAGGCGGCGTAGCTCTGTTTAGCAAGTATCCCCTTGTACAAAATCTAAAGGTACCAGGTGAAGCCGGTAGACCTAGATTGCAAGCTAATTTATCTATGAATGGCAAAACAATTTTAGTTGAACTTGTTCATCTTATGACACCACATCAAGGCCGATTTGATGCAAGGAAACAAGAGTTCTCGCAGCTAGCATTAGAAACTCCAGGCAACGGCTCCCGAATAGTTTTAGGTGATTTCAATTGTGCTCCGTGGACAAACAAATTTCAAAGGCTGCTCTCACGCGGTGATCTGATCGATTCTGAAAGAGGATACGGTTTTCAACCGACTTGGCCGGCGAATTGGGCACCGCCAATTATTCCAGTCGATCATATTTTGACCAGTAGAAATATTCGCACGTTCAAACGACGAATCAGTCGAGATTTTGGTTCAGACCATTTGTCTGTCTTCGTTGAATGCGAGATTGAAAATAAATAGAGTCTACGAAGTCGCTGTTATACTTAATCTACTAAATGGATGAGACGAAATGGACGATGCTGAGGAACTGGAAAGACTGGGGCACCACGGTATCAACGGGAATCTAAACCGAGACATAGAGGCTGATCTCAGCATTCAGACTGAGATGAAAAATCATCGCCGCACATTCTACGGTAAAACCGCAGGACTGTCTTTTGATATGAGTCTACATCCTCTGGTGAGCCTGCTATTCGGCTTACCTTTGCTGATTCTAGGACTGTATCTTGTGAGCCTTGGAATAGGCAATCCTGCTGACCGACTGCCTGAAAAATTGCGAGCATGGCCATCGGTCATTGCAACAGTTGAACACTCAGTCGCGCATCCTGAACGATATGGAACAAAATACGACATGATGTTCCGATACAAAGTCGCCGGCACATCATATTGGTTTAAACAGAATGCAATCGCGACTGAGATTCATCTTTCCGAAGTGAAATATGATTCTAATATACCAAGTCACTTTTGTCGCGTGCCCCTCCAAGGAGAGGGCTGGGCGATACTTTTGCCATTTGGATTCGTGACTTTGCTCGGGATGATATTTTGCTTTAATGCGGTGGACAAATGACGGTCTGGCAATCGTTCATATAACAAGATCGCATCTGGTTTCTTTCTAATAGCCGCTTTGGGTTTGTATTTTGTCGAGTTCATTTTTTACTTCAATCCACATCTGCAAAAAGATGGTGAGCCCCCTGCGGCACCATATAAAGTGGCAAGCTCAGTAGATCCAGGGTAGGCATATTTGGTGTCACTGCAACTTTTTATAGTGGGAAAAGTGAAGTTCAGTGGAATCAGGATTTATTAACCAGATGCAAAGCAGTGGTTGCCAGGAAATGAATGTCTTATGCGATTTCCTTACACAACCGTACAGACATATCAGCTTACTCAATTTCTTTCATCGTCGCATTTAATGAAGGCTCATAGCATCTAACAAATGCCAATTGCACTAGGTATGAGAGGATTCTGTTGTGCAAAAAATGGCTACAAATCTGCCGGAAATCCACCCTTGTTATCAGCTGGACATGACTGACGTCAATTTATGTGGGTAAATATTAGGCATAGCAAATTGAGCTAACAAGCATGTTTAAGCGAAAAAAATATATTCGTCTCGACCAAACTCAGGCCTCGCCCAAAAGTGTTGAGTTGCAGAGACTTTTGGTCGAGTCTGATAACGCCCGCGGTTGCACTGTTGAACTGCCCTGGCGGTCACAGAAAACGGGCTTACGCTACAGCATTACAGTCTGCCACGAACCAGGACATCATAGAGGTCGCGCGGGTGTTGCCTATCGAGCGCGGCCACAAGTTTGCCAGCGTAGAGATCTTCGAAAGAAACCACGGAGATCTCAGCGAAGCCAAATTCTGCCTGTACATTTTCCGAGACTGAGCGAACACTCGGTGGGAAGACTGTGCCGCGCAAAACTGGTGTAACTTCGATTTTGATTTGAGCGTCTTTCGTTGTAACAATAAGCTTGACGGCCTTGCTCGTGCCTCGCAAGATAGATGGTTGTACTTTTGCACCAGAGATCCCTTTCTGGATTTTAGCGGCAATATTCTTGAGAGCTATATCAATTTCCTGCAAAGATTCTTCGCGTGGCTTGACTGGAAGATACGCCAGGTCGATATCAACAGATAGTCTAGGCATATCGCGAATGAAGAAATTGATTGCTGTGCCCCCTTTCAGCGCCAAGCAAGGCTCTTGTGCGACAATCGGCAAAACGCGCATTAGAAGAGAGACTTGGTTTCTATAAGGTGCGTTGTCGATCATTTGCGAATTCTTCCGGAACCGTTATGAGATACTTCGAATCTAACTTGCCGCCAGGGACTATCATGCGTTTTCCCTTGCCGATATTAACGGCCTGTGCATTGAGAGTTCTCAACCAGGCATGATTGTGTCTTGCCGCAAACCAGAGGAACAGGCGTTTTGTTTTGATGCTGCGACATCTGGCTAATAGTGTCGCCAGGTATTTTGGGCGCAAGTTGCTCAACCCTTCCATTAGTACGTCAACTTGGTGAAAGCTTTCATGAGTTGGCAGCTCGTCAAGGAGTTCGAGAATCGCGCGCTCTGGAGTTGAGATAATCATCGACCATTGAGATGTGCCCCACCGATGCTTTATGAAGTCTGTTTCCTGATACGTTTTACCATTATCTGTTCCGTGTTCGTTTGTTCTGAATAGATGCGTCGACTGGAACACAAACTGTTCCTTCAATGGCAATTTGTTTATCCAAGTGGGTAGTGGTGCCGAGCCGTAGAGCTGAATTTTTGATGGTGCCGTCCTTGAGAGATAGTGCGACAGACCTTGCAATTCTAGTGCTGTGCGTCCTCCCACTGTGACTGGCACTTCGAGTAAATTTTGCAGCGATATCACGACTGGTTCCCAGCTCTTTTGATCGAATGTGGTGCTATCGCGCCAGTAAACACTTCGTACTGGCGATGCAAGCCATCCGTGCTGCAGGTATTTTGCTATCAACTGGCGGGAATAGCCCCGCTTTTGAAGCCAGTTGGAGTCAACTGGCAGACCCTCAGGTAAGACGTGTTGCAGCTGGTTTAATTTTATGCGTTGTTGTCTAGCCATAGTAGACATATTAGCATAAAGTTAAACTTTGAAGTTCAAATAAACGGAAAAGAGTCTATCCCAAGTAGACATATTCTACATTTGTCAAACTGAGCCTTTGTTTGATTTGATATCCATGTCGGGTCTCATTTTACAATCTTCAAGTTTTTTCGGCTCTTTCTATCAATGTTCTGGAAACTTTTTCTGCATCGTCGAAGTTTCCAGTTTTTACCAAAAACTCGAGAAGCAGATCGGGGCAGCAGACTTCTGCAGATGATGTTTTTAATTCGCTAAATTTCGACAATTCAGCGTCAGAGAGGCACAATCTTGACCTGAATGGTCTAGGCAAATCAAGCGACCCGGTTATGAAAGACCAAACACTGAATAAAAACAAACCCATGAATGCGAATTGCTCGATCAGTATAAAAACCCATAAACAGTGAACCAGGGATGCGAGGTAAACCATCGCTTCGAGGACCACGAGCTGAACCGCCGCGTTTTGCAGACTTGCCTTTGTGTAATTTGGACTCACACGCTCTCTTAAATTCGCCCTGCCTTTCGCTGTCAGCAGCGGCAGTTTGCCGCACCGGCATGGCATAAAGATTAAAGCGCATGTACAAAGAAGATAGATTAAAGCACCGATTAAGGGAGCAGAAATTGCCATGTTGGGACTTTGAAGCATCTGCACACCAAAGTACGAAACAAGCATGATCGGCAAACTAATGGATATTCGAGCTCGTCGATAATGAACATAACTATTATGATTACTGGGCTTCGCCAGATACAGCAATTCATTATCTGTAAAACGTTGAAGGCTTGCCAGACTTCTTAAATCACTCATTACAAATCCTGGCTCTGAAGTGGGCAGATGGTCTGAGACTATTTTCTTCCAAAACAACAAGGATGGCTAGTGGGAAAGCACGAAAAATCGAGTGTCTCAAATTTGGAATCGTCTAGATCGATCAGGTATGGTTAACTAAGATTATCGCTTCTTCTCGTCAACGATAGTCTCTGCCAAATTGTGAGCACGCTGTGTTTTCTAAAAACTATAAGCTTTTTGTGATCCTGGCGGCGCACCTTGTGATGCTATCTATTCTATTGTGCGGCTGCGGTCAAGTCGTTCAAAAGCCTTCCGTCCGGGAACCCGCTCCAACGATTAACACCCCACCGGTGCCACTCGAATACAAGCTGAAAAATGGCACACTGGAGTTTTATGCAACGCCTCCCTGCTCAATTAAATTCAAACAGACTGGAGCGGCAGATTACATCAAAGCAATTGACGCTGCTCAGTCTGGGCAAATGATTTTCTTGAAGTCAGTCAATGACGGTACATATGCCACCGGCCCCGATGCCATCATTGAATGGACACTTAAAGATGGTAGTTATTCAAACTGGATTTTCATCACTCATCCAAAGCCTAGAATCACGAATTCGGTCCATATCCACGACGGACATTTGCAAATTGCAAAAGACGATTCGCATTCTGCCTTCACTGTATCAGTTGAAGATGCCTTTCCCGACCTCGGTGGTGCACGGCAAGTAATCGTACCAATGAAGTGCTCCTGGGAAAAAGGTAAGTTCAAGCCTGTTTCGGCACAAAGGCATAGTTCTGTGCCAAACGACAAATTGAAGGCAGAAGGACAACTATACAAGCCATTGTTTGGCTACTTCGGAGGTGGTGTGGCTCCTCCGGAACTGGCAGAAGCGGTGCTTCGATTGTGCAATGAAGGCGATGATGCAGACGCGAAGAAGCTATTGCATTATGCCTGGC
>Ga0182030_10009810_pt1 | contig 19551 bp, 12 predicted proteins | sample 812S3MmetaG_FD_121299 | JGI IMG/M metagenome (GOLD analysis project Ga0182030, IMG submission 121299) | Permafrost microbial communities from Stordalen Mire, Sweden - 812S3M metaG (Illumina Assembly) | ecosystem: Environmental > Terrestrial > Soil > Wetlands > Permafrost | place: Sweden... | reverse complement strand
GGAAGCCAGCCGCCGGGCGCAACAGCTCTTGAAGCTGGCCCCGCTGGATTTGCTGACGCTGCGGCGGCTCGTGGACTGTCGCTGTCAACTGAAGCTGACCCAAGGCGCCGCCTGTCTGGAAACGGTTCGGCTGCTGCGCCGCACGCAGCAGGTGTCGCAGAATCCGTTTTTGACGCACGAAACCCTGGCGTCGTTTTTCCTTGCCCAAGACAAACCGCAAAAGGCGCTGGCGGCGCAACGCGATTTTTCCGAAGCGCATCCGCAGTGTCTGGACGGCCGGCAACATTATTCGGAACTGCTGGCCGCCACCGGTCTGGCGGACCGCCTGCCGGCGGAACTGGAGGTCTGGAAACTGCCGATGGCGAAACATTGCCACGGTTTATGCCACGCGCACCAACCGTCCGGCTTCCTCCGCGCCTGATCAAACAATTCATAGTGCGGGCGCGGAAAACCTTTTTTTTGCGCACAAGTGTCATTTAGGTGACAGACGCAAGGCAAATCTCCGAACTCCGCCGGCAATTCACAACGCGCCTTCGAAAATCGTCTTATAGGGTGAATTGAAAAGAATATTTTCTTTGATCGAAGCCCTTTGTTTTCGGCGTGGTGCGGAAAATTATTTTCCGTGTTCCGTCGGCCAAACCATTGAAAGCATCCGCCCACAAATAAAATCATAAAAAACCCATGAAACTATCCAGCTTGAAAAAAATCTCCCTGCTCGCCGCGTTGTGCGCGGGTGCCTTGGGAATCCCGACCGCGCCGGCCGCCACCACGACGTTCACGGGTTCCTATTCGCAGAACTTTGATTCCATTGGTGCTGCGGGCACGACGATGCCGGCCGGTTTCCGCTCGATGGTCATCGCGGGCGGGAACACCACTTATTCGGCGGCCACGCCGATCTCGACGGCGGGCATTGCGAGCGCAACAGCGGCCACGCAGACGTTGATCGTGTGGAATGCCGGCAGCGCGGTCGCCTCCTCCGGCACGTCGCTGTTCAACTGCGGCTGGTTTGGCAATTCCAGCGACCGCTCGCTGGGCACCGACCCGACGGGCACCGCCGCGAACGTCATTGAGTTGAGCATGACGAACAACACCGGCGGCAGTCTGGCTGGCGTGACGTTCAGTTATGCGTGCAAATGTCTGACCAACGGCAGCGCCGGCACGGAGGCGAGCGAACTGCCAGGCTATTCGTTCTTTTATAGCCTCACCGGCAGCACCACGGCGGCTGACTGGATCAAGGTGACGGCGCTGGGGAATGGCAATTACACACAGGGAACCATCAGCAACACCAGCCCGGTGAACATCACGTTTGCAACGCCGCTGGCGAACAATGGCATCCTATATTTCCGCTGGGCGGACGATAACAACCAGGCCAGCAGCCCGGATCAGCAGCTTGCCATTGATAACATCAGCATCGCGACTTACACGCCTTCCACGCTGGTGGTCAGTCTCACCACGCCCGCCAACAATGCGAGTTTCATTCCGGGTTCCAGCATTGCCATCACGGCGAGCGCCTCGGAATCCGGCGGCACCGTCACCAACGTCGCTTTCTATGCCGGCTCCACCAAGCTTGGCAATGTGACCGCCGCTCCTTACAACTATACTTGGGCGAGTGTTCCCGCCGGTTCCTATGTGCTGACCGCCGTGGCCGCTGATTCTGGTGGCATTCTGGCCACCTCCGCTGTCGTCAACTTCACCGTGGCGCATTTGGCCCCAACGGTTGCCATCACCAGTCCGACAAGTGGTGCCGCCTACGCTGCGCCCGCGAGCATTGCCTTGACGGCGACGGCTTCCGACACGGATGGTAACGTGACGAACGTGGCTTTCTATTCCGGCTCGACTTTGTTGGCAAATGTCACCAGTGCGCCTTATACCTATACTTGGGCAAATGTTCCCTTTGGTTCCTATACGCTGACCGCCGTGGCGAGTGTGGACACGGGCGCGTCGGCCACTTCCAGTGCGGTTGCAGTCACGGTTGCGAATCCGCTCGTGGCGTCGTTCACCGGCAGTTACACGCAAAACTTTGATCTGGATTTGACCAACAGCACCACGATCATGCCCGCCGGTTTTCAGGCGATGGGGCTGGCCGGCGACCATTTCCTTTATACCAATGGCGTTCCCATTACCACGAGCGCCATCGCCACGAATGTCGTTGCCGGCACCGCTGCCTTGACTGTGTGGAATGTCGGCACTGCCGTTGCCAAGGGGCAGGCAACACTTTTCAACATCGGTTGCTGGGACAGCCTGAACGACCGCGCGCTCGGCACGGATCCCACCGGCAACGCCGGCACGGTCATCCAACTGGCTTTGACCAACAACACGGGAGGCGCACTGAACGGCGTGACATTCAGTTACACGGAACGCTGTTTGACGAATGGTTCCACTTCCAACGGCGCTTACACCGACGACGGCACGGAACGGCTGGAACTGCCCGGCTATTCCTTCTTTTACAGCATCGTTGGGGACACCAATGCCAGCAACTGGTTTGAAGTGAACGCGCTTTGTCTGACCAACTGGGTTCAGGGCACGTCCAGCGACAGCGGCCCAGTGGCGATCATGTTCCCGACGCCGCTGCCGGCCAACGGCGTGATGTATTTCCGCTGGGCGGATGATAACTGCGTGGCCTCCAGCCCGGACCAGATGTATGCGATTGATAACATCAGCATTACCGCCAACAACTATACCGGGCCGGTGACGAGTATCACCGCGCCGGCCAGCAGCGCGAATTTTATTCCGGGTTCCAATGTTGCTATCACGGCGAGCGCCTCGGAATACAGCGGCACCATTACCAACGTGGAGTTCTTCGCCAACTCAACTGACCTCGGCAGTGCGACCAGCGCGCCTTACAGCCTGACGTGGTCGAATGTGCCCGCTGGCAGCTACGCGTTGACGGTTGTAGCCAGCGATGCCGCTGGCATCACGGTCACTTCTGCCGTGGTAAACGTCACGGTGGCTTTTGTGCCGCCGACGGTCAGCCTGGCTTCGCCCACGAACAGCCAGAATTTTCTTCCCGGCTCCAGCGTCCCGATCACAGGGAGTGCATCGGACTCGGACAGCACCATTACCAACGTCGAGTTCTACGCCAATGCCACCGATCTCGGCGGCGCGACCAGCGCACCCTTCAGCCTGACCTGGCCGAGTGTGGTTGCGGGCAATTACGCAATTTCTGCCGTGGCCAAGGATGCCCAAGGTCTCATGGCTACCTCTTCGGTGGTGAACATTACGGTGTCCATACCTCATGTGCCGCCGACCGTGAGCCTGACCAGCCCGACGAACAATGCCGCCTTAAATGTGCCGGCAACCATTTCGCTCTCCGCCACGGCCACGGATAACAGTTGCGCTGTCACCAACGTGGCCTTTTATCAGGGGACGACCCTGCTGGCCAATGCCGCCAGCGCGCCTTACAATTTCACTTGGACGAATGTCCCCGCTGGTCTCTATGCCCTGACTGCCGTGGCCACGGATAGCACCGGTGCCTCGACCACTTCCAGTGCGGTTAATGTCACCGTCGCCAATTTGGCCGCCCTCCAGACATTGCAACAGATCAAGACAGTCTTTATTATCGCGTTGGAAAACCACGACTGGGTGCAGAAAAACCCTACGGGTAGTCCGCAGCAGGTCTTTACCAATCCCGCCGCGCCTTACATCAACAGTCTGGTCACGCCCGGCAACTCGAACGCCGTGCAGGTTTCCTACGCCACGGCATACTACAACGTCGGGCAGGGCGTGCATCCGTCCGAACCCAATTATATCTATTCCGAAGCCGACACGTCCTTCGGCACCTACACGGACAATGATCCCAGCACGGGTTCCGGCAACCTGTTCAGCAACAAGCAGCACCTTTCCGCGCAGTTGACGGCGGCGGGCGTCGCCTGGCGGTCTTATCAGGAAGATTTGGAATATAGTTCGGCGTCCACGGTCAGCGCGTCCGGCACAGGGAAGGTAAACCCCTACAACGGCACCACTCAATATAGTTACGCCGTGAAGCACAACCCGATGGCGTTCTTCACCGACACGCAGAATAAATACTGCTATCCGATGACGAACTTCTGGACTGACCTGACGAACAATAACATTGGCCGTTACAACTGGATCACGCCGGATCAATACAACGAGATGCACAGCTCCCTGCCCAGTGGTTATACCTATCACGGCACCGCTTACACGGGCGATCAGGCCGCTATCGCCGAAGGCGACAATTGCCTCTCTATCATCATTCCAAAAATCATGGCGTCGCAAGCCTACAAGGATCATGGCGTGATCATCATCTGGACGGACGAAACAGAAAGCACAGATGACACGAACACCACGCTGCCGTTCATCATTATTTCTCCGCTGGCCAAGGGCAACGCCTACGCCAGCTCGTTGGCCTTGAGCCACAATGCGACCCTCAAGACGATGGATGAAATTTTCGGGCTGGCCTTCCAGACCAATGCGATTCCCAACCTTGATGCCCAAAGCACCGGTTACAACTATGTCGCCAGCGTCAATGACTTGAGCGACTTCTTCCAGAATGCGCCGCCCGTGGCTGGCACTGCTTATTATGCACGTCCGGCGAATGTGTCCTTGAAGATTGCCATCAGCGATCTGCTGACCAATGTGACGGATGCCTACGGCTATCCGATCACCTTCGTCGGCGTCGGAACCGAAGGCCTGAATCTGGCCACCACCAACGGTGCGACATTGGCCACCAACAGCGCCTACATCTTCTACACCAACAGCGTGACGCCGAACGTCAATGACAGCTTTGAATATACCGTCAGCGACGGGCATGGGGGGACGAGTGTTGGAACAATATCCATCGTTATGATCGGGAACGCAAACAACAGCAGCGTCGGCCAGAGCAACGCGAGGCTGACGGTTTCGAGCACGAATGTGACGGCGAACTTCTTTGGTTATCCCGGCTTCCGTTACTCTGTGGATCGTTCCACGAACTTGACTGCCGGAGCAGGCTGGGTGCCCATCAGCACCAACATCGCGCCCGCCAACGGATTGATGCAAGTCACGGATCGTTTCCAAGACTTGGGCATCCCGGTTCCTCCCGGACCGTCCGCCGCGTATTACCGCCTGCGTTACAACCCTTGATTCAAGACGGCAAACCAAAATCTAATCATCAACTAATTATTAACCATGAAAAAGAGCTTGTTTATCTGCGGTTTAATCGTTTTCAAACTGGCGAGTGCGGCATCGGCGGCGATGGTGATCAACAACGACTGGACGGTGAACACGGCCATTCCCGACGGCAGCCCGGTGGGAATCACCGCCTATCAGACGTTTCAAAATCTCGCCAGCGGTCCGATCACAGACGTGACGGTGGATTTAAATATCAGCGGCGGCTACAACGGGGACTTGGTCGGGTATTTGACGTTGCAGGATGCCAACGGAGCCGCCGCCACGGAGATACTGTTGAACCGGGTAGGAACCACGCCGGCGAATCCGTTTGGTTCATCCGGCTCCGGCTTAAATGTTACCTTGAGCGACAGCGGGACAGTGAATGGCAGCATCCACGGTGCGACCGGCATTCCGACGGGAACGTGGCAGCCGGATTCGGCGAACACTTTAGACAACACTTTTGGGGGTTTGACGGCGAACGGGACGTGGACGCTTTATCTGGCGGATATGTCTCTCGGCGGCGGAACGAGCATCTTGAATAGCTGGGGCTTGAATGTCTCTGTCGTGCCCGAGCCGGCCGGAGTCGGATTAATTTTTGGAATAGGCGGGCTTGTGGCTGTGGCCTTCGGAGCGTTGTGCCGGCATCAACATAAGAAAGTGTCGGGAATAAAACCGGTTTGAAATAACCCCCCCCCGGCCATTTTTTGCATTAACCGACCGGAATTATAAATGTCAGAGTAAGCGGTTGTGTGGCTCTATTCCGGGCCAACGCAACCGCCCTTTAGCATCATGGCCGAGCCAACCGAAATCAACCGTTCAAAACCGCCGGGCGACTTCGAGCGCGTCCTGCGGGCGATCATCGAACGTTCGGTCAAATACCGGTCCGCCGCCATCCTGATTGCGGCGGTGATAATTATTTTTGGCATCTGGTCGGCGGCGCATCTTTCCCTGGATGTCACGCCCGACATCAGCAATTTACAAGTGCAGGTGCTGACGCCGGTGCCTGACCTGTCACCGGAAGAAATTGAAACGTCCGTCACCCGGCCCATCGAATTGGAAATGTTCGGGCTGCCCGGTTTGGAACAAGTCCGTTCGCTTACGCGCTTTGGCGTTTCACAGGTCTGTCTGATTTTTGCCGACGGCACCGATCTTTATCAGGCGCGGCAAATGGTCACCGAACGCCTGGCCGGCGCGGCTGGGAAAATTCCGCCAGGACTGTCCCCGAAACTGGCTCCGCCCAGTTCGGGCCTCGGCGAAGTTTTCACTTATGCGCTGGCTTACAAACCCAATCGCATCCCAGTCGGCACTTCCGAGGAAGAAAAGTTGCGGCGCTTGAAGCTCGTGCAGGAATTTGTGGTCAAGCCTTGCCTGAAATCCGTCAAAGGTGTCGCCGACATCAACACCACGGGCGGCTACGATCAGGTCATGGTCGTCGAAGTGGATCCGCTCAAGCTGCCGAACATCGGCTACGACATGAACGACATCGCAGTCCTTATGGCGCGGGATGTGGCTGTCGGCGGCGGCGCGCTGGTGGAACGCGACGGAAACCAGTTCATCATCCGCTCCCGCTCGCGGGCGCAGACCAGCAACGAGCTGGCGAACTGTTGCCTCAAGCTGCCGTGGGTGCTGCGCGCCGAGCCATTAAGCACCGTGGCCAGCATCAACCTCGGCTCAAAAATCCGGCTCGGTGCCGCGACGCTTAATGGCGAAGAAGCGGTGCTCGGCACGGCGATGATGTTGACCGGAGAAAACGCGCATACTGTGGCGCGTTCGTTCAACCAGGCACTGGCCGAAGCTCAAAGCCGGCTGCCGGCGGAGATGGAATTGAAACCGCTTTACGACCGCGCTGAACTGGTGGATGGGGTCATTACAACTGTCGGGCACAATCTCGCCTTGGCCGCCGGCTTGGTGCTGGCGGTATTGCTTCTTTTCCTTCGCAGTTGGCGGGCGGCGCTGATTGTCGCCAGCGTGCTGCTCCTGTCGTTTGCTCTGGGGCTTGGCGGCATGGCGGTGTTCGGCATCATGGGCAGCCTGCTGACACTCGGGGCGATGGATTTCGGGGTGGTGGTGGACGACACCATCGTCATGGTGGAAAACGTCGCGCGCAAACTCGCTGCGAATTCCGCACAGGAATCCCGTCTCGCCACGATCGTTGATGCCTGCTGCCAGGTGCGCAAACCGATGTTCGTCGGCATGTTGGTGATCATCGGTGCCTACCTTCCGATTCTGACTCTGGGCGGTGTGGAAGGACGAATGTTCCGCCCACTGGCGCAATCGGTGATTTTGCTTTTGGGCAGTTCGCTGTTGCTGACGATTACTCTTGTTCCAGCCTTGTGCGCGATGGGTTTGGGATCGGTTGGAACGATGAAAGAACCGCAGTTTCTAAATGGGTTGCGGTCAACTTATGAAAAATTATTTCTCGCCTGCCGCCGTTTGCGATGGTGGTTTTTGGCGGGCGCTTTAATGCTGGCGGTGGGAGCCGGTTTGCTTTCCACGCGGCTGGGCGCGAATTTTCTGCCTTACTTGGACGAAGGCTGGCTGGTCGTGGAAGTGCAGCGCGCCCCGCAAATCAGCCTCTCCAAATCCGTGGACATGGAACTTCAAACCGAACGCGCCCTCCGTGCGGCGGTCCCGGAAATCCAAAATCTTTATTCGCGTATCGGCATGTCAGAGATTGCCACCGATCCGCAGGGCGCGAATCAAAATGACATTTACCTCAGTTTCAAACCGCGCGCGGAATGGCGCAAGATCAACGGCCATCAGGCTTCCAAATCCGAGCTGGCGCAAATCATCAAGACGACCATCGAACACCGCGTGCCCGATCAGGAATTGGAACTGAACCAGCCCATCGCCGTGCGCTTCGACGAACTGCTCGAAGGCGTGCGGACCGATCTGGCAATTAAATTATTCGGGCCGGACTACGATCAGTTGGACGCGCTCGCAAAAAAATTTTCCGCCATTGTCAAAAAAATTCCCGCTGCCGGTGACGTGGTGATTGACCAGCCGGGGCGCACCGCTATGCGTGAATTTATTCCCGATCCGATTCCCGCCGTGCGCTTCATGATCGCCGGTGATGTGATGAACAACGCGGTGTCCATCGGTCTGGCTGGGCGCGAGGTTGGACGCGTGGACGAAGGCGATCTTTTTTATCCCATCGTCGTGCGCGTCGCCGAATCCGCCCGCACCAATCCGGCTACGCTGGCCGCGCTGCCGGTGCGCAGCGCCGACAGTTCGTATGTGGCCACGTTGAACGATGTGGGCAAATGGGTGGACAAGGAGTCCTCGGTCAGCACCATCACGCGCGAGCAGGCCCGACGGCGCGAAGCCATCATGGTCACGGTGGACAGCCCGGATGTGGTCGGGTTTGTAGCGCAGGCGCGCGCGGCGATTGAAAAACAAATCCAGCTTCCGTCCGGCTGCCGCTTGGAATTCAGCGGAGCCTACAAAAACTGGCAGTCCGGCAGCCGGCGACTGATGACCGCCGGTGGAATTTTCATTCTGCTAAGTTTGGCTTTAGTTTATGCCGCATTGAAAAATTGGCGGCAAACTACCCTGGTTGCCTTCGGCCTGCCGTTCGCGTTGGTCGGCGGAGTTTATGGTTTGTGGCTGCGCGGTCTGCCGTTGACGATGCCCGCCGCCATTGGTTTCGTCACCCTTGGTGGCTTGAGCATTCTCAACGGCATGGTTTTGATGACTTATTTCAATGAGCTTCGCGCCCAAGGCGTAGCTCCGGCGCTGGCGGCGTTGCTCAGCGCAAAAACACGGCTTCGCCCGGTGTTGATGACCGCGCTGGTGGCGAGTGTGGGCTTCATTCCAATGTCGCTTTCGACGAGCCAAGGTGCCGAATTGCAAAGGCCATTTGCCACCGTTGTAATTTTTGGCATCCTGACTTCGACCGCCTTGACGCTGTTGATCATTCCGCTCCTCTTGGCTGGGGGTGGAAAACTCCAACTCGATCATCGGATGATTGACCGATAATTTAGCTGCTTGATTTTGTCCGGCAGCCTTTCACGCGCAACCGTGAGCACTTTTGTATTCAGACTCGCAGGTATGGTCTTGCCCTTATATTTAATTCTTGCATAGAATGTGCCTGTGCTGACGATGCTGGACAAGATTTGTGCCGCCGTTGTGGTTTTGGACGGTGTTGTCATAGCCGAAAACACTTTTAGGGATGCAACAGCAGGACGCGATCAAAAAATTAACCGTTGCAAAAATGCACTAAGATCATTATTTACAGTTAGTTTGCCAGCGTAGCTCAGGGGTAGAGCAGAGGACTCATAAGCCTTTGGTCGGAGGTTCAATTCCTCCCGCTGGCACCACTTTTAATTGAGAAATCAGGGGGCTCAAAATGTTTGCACAAAGTTTGCACAGAATATCGCCCGAAATGCTGACCGTCGTGTGAGATTCCCTATAAAAGTTCAACCCCGCAACAGCAACGCGAAAATATACGCGCCGGGTGGCAAGTTCGCTTAATATGAATCAAAAGTCCGCGCGCGACAAGATATGCCACGATTGGCTGAATGACATTCCCAGCTTAAGCATTCGGAAGCTGCAATAAAAATTTAGAGCATTGATTTATCCGGTAACGTGCTGCCATCGCCCCATCGTCCTTCGACGAGCAGTTCGTGGCAAATTTTCGGGATGCCGTATTCGTTATGGTTGTGTTCGTCCGTAAAGCCGCCGAACTGCGTTTGCCTGACAACGTTCCGGTCAATCAAGCGCCGGTGGCCGTGGCTGTGGTGCCAATCCGTTCCTCCCGGTATGCTTTGCTTCGCTGTTTGAGCGGGTAAGACGCTTGCGGTAGGTTTGCCGGGCATCAGCAAACTTCATTTTTCCCAGCGCAACCGCCGTCTGCGCCGCAGCGCGTTGCCGCTCCTCTTTGTGGAAATCGCCGAGCCTCAGTTTGGCGACGCTGATTCGGTCAGTCTTGAGCGACTTCCAAATCAGCTTGCCGCGCACGCGAATTCGCGCATAATAGTTTCCTGATTGAACGTGGCGAACCAGATTTGCCACGGGCGTTTTTTGCCAGCGTGCGTCTGTGTTATCCGATGAATTGGTCTTCAGACTTATAGTATAGAACACCAGTATGGAAAATGCTAATTGAGAAGTGTGCAAACCAGCATTTCAAGCAATTAAATCAACATAACGGAAGGGTGGCTGAGTGGTTAAAGGCACCTGACTCGAAATCAGGAGTAGGAGTAATCCTACCGTGGGTTCAAATCCCACCCCTTCCGCCATTCGATTTCATTTGGAAATCGAAGGATTTTTCGGGAAAAAGAGGTCGAAAAGGCTCAAGTGTCAGTCAACTGCTTCGGTTTGGGGTCGAAGCCCAAGATTCGGCAGGACTCTTAAACAACTCTCTTCTGCTCTTTAACGGTCGGGGATTCGGGCTGGTCAACTCACCGACACGACCGATGCAAGACCGTTATTTTTTGTTCCGTTGCCGCAGCGTTTTCTACTGCCAGGATCGCATCACCGGCCAACAAAAAAAGTCTCCTGACGCGCGACAAGATTGAAGCCTGCCGGATTATCCAAGCCAAGAACGACCCCGTCGCCCAGCCGATGATGAATTCAACCGCACAGTGCGGGTGAACAACGCCACGTCTCTTTCACTTCGCTGCGATGCGTCTTGGCAAAAAATCGGGAGTGAGTATTCTGTTCAAAATTTGTGCTCCCATAGCTCAAATGGATAGAGCAGCGGATTTCTAATCCGCGTATCCCGGTTCGATTCCGGGTGGGAGCGCACTCCTTTATTTCGCAGGATGTTTCCACACTGATGGCTGTTTTTTAGGCAAATACTTATAAATGCCTGCGAAAACTGAAGCCTCATAAAACCATTGTGGGCATTGCATAATTTACGATTGCTGATCCAAATCAACCACAGCAAAAACCGTGTTTGTTATTTGGAGGGCAGATGCTCTATCCAACTGAACTGCGGGCGCAACCGGGTCAACTCTGGTGGGCATCGCGCACCGGCGCAAGCGCGGTTGCGCCGGAATTGTTTTTCAGCCTATTTTGAAAAAATGGACCGCACCCGGTCCGCCAGCAGCTTGTAGCCGTCGACGTTGAAGTGCAACTGATCCGCCACGAACAGTTCCGGGCGCAGTTGGCCGTCCGCGCCCAGCGGCAGGTCATAGGTCTCGATGTATTTCAAGTGCGGCGTCTGGCGGGCGAAATTTTCCACCAGCCGGTTTAGCGTCTTTTCCTGCTCATGCTGTTTCCAACGCGACGGCGTTGGATTCCACGAAATGAACACAATTTCCGTTTCCGGAAGTTTGGCGTGGACCACGGCGGTGAATTCCTGGAAGTCCGCAAACACTTGTTCTGGTGTTTTGCCGGCCCACAAATCATTGCCGCCGGCGCGAAAAATAATCATCCGCGGCGCGTAAGGGAAAATGACGCGCGGCGCGAAGTGCGTGGAATCCTCGATCTCCGAGCCGCCAAAGCCGCGGTTGTAAACCGGCTGGCCGGGAAAATCCTGCGCCAGCGTCGTCCAACGCCGGATGGTCGAGGAACCGAGGAATTCCACCGCGTTCCGGGGCGGTGGATTCGTGAGGTCCGATTTCTCGAAGGCGGCGATTTCCTTTTCCCATTGGGCGAAATTGTGATTTGTTTCCGCGCCCAAAGCCGGCCGGAACAGCAGAATCAAAATTGAAACGGCCAGTGAAAAAATTCGGATGGGCTTCATGCCGCGAGGTTAGGAACAACGGCGTTCCGGGAAAACAAAATTCATTCGTTTCCGGCCGGCAGTTACGCGTAACCGAAGTGCCGCATCGTTTGATAAACCACCAGCGCGGCGACGTAGGCCAGGCCGCTCATGTAGGCGATCTGGAACAGCGGCCATTTCCAACTGTTCGTCTCGCGGCGAACGACGGCCTGCGTGGACAGGCATTGCGCGGCCAGAATGTAAAACACCAGCAGGCTCAAGCAGGTCGCGGCGGTGAACACCGGCGAGCCATCCGTGCGTTTCGCCTGCCGCAAAGTGTCGTAAAGCGATTTTCGATTGTTGTCGGCGGTGTCCTCGCCCACGCCGTAAACGATGGCGAGCGTGGACACGATGACCTCGCGCGCCGCGAACGAGCTGACGATGCCGATGCCAATCTGCCAGTCGTAGCCCAGCGGCCGGATGACCGGTTCAATGATGTGGCCGATTTTTCCGGCATAGGAATTTTGCAGGGAAGATTGCGCGGTCAGGCGGTCGGCGGTGGCGCGCAATTCATCGGCCTTGGTCTGCTCGCCGGATTTTTCCAGTTGCGCGGCCTGCGTCTGCATGACGACCGCCGTGTCGGGCGGTGATGATTTTGGGTAATGCGACAGCGCCCACAAAACCAGCGAGATGGCGAGAATGATGGTGCCGGCCTGCTTCACGAAAATTTTCGCGCGGTCGAACGTGTGCAGCAGCGCGGTGCGCAGACCGGGCAGGCGGTAGGGCGGCAGCTCGATCATCAGCGGCTTGCTGCCGCCGGGCAAAATGGTGTGCTTGAACAGCAGCGCGCAGCCGAGCGCCGCGATAATGCCGATGGCGTAGGCGGACGTGAAAATCAGCGCGGCCTTGAGCGGCGAGTTTGGAAAAATCAGCGCCGTGACCATCGCATAAACCGGAATGCGCGCGGAGCAGGTCATCAGCGGCGTGATGAGAATCGTCACCAGCCGGTCGCGCGGATTTTCAATCACGCGCGCGGACATGATGGCGGGAATCGCGCAGGCGTGCGCGGAGAGCATCGGCACGAACGCCTTGCCCGGCAGGCCGAACCGCCGCATGACCTTGTCCATCACAAACGCCGCGCGCGACAGATAGCCGGTGTCTTCCAGCAATGACAACGCGAAAAACAGGATGCAGATTTGTGGCAGAAAAATCAGGATGCCGCCGACGCCGGCGATGACGCCGTTCACAACCAGACTTTGCAAATCGCCCGCCGGCAGCAGTCCGCCGGCCCGGTTGCCCAGAAACGCAAACAGATGGTCAATCAGGTTCATCGGAATTTGCGCCACCCAGAAAATGAGCGCGAAGACCGCCAGCATCACGGCCAGAAACACGGCCACGCCGATGGAAGGATGCGTGACGATGTCGTCAATTTTTTCCGTCCACGCCGAACGCCGTGCCAGCGCCGCGTCCATGACCTTGGTGGAAATCTGTTCCGTCCATTCGTAGCGCGCCTGAAACGTGCAGCCGGTGCAACTGCCGCAATCCGGTTTGCTGTGCGCCACGGACTCGGGCATCGCGCCGCCGACCAGCCGCGCGAGTTCGCGCTTCAATTCCTCAATGCCGGTTCCGGCGCGCGCGGAAATGGGAATGACCACGCAGCCCAGTTCGGCGCGCAATTTTTTCACGTCAATGTGGATGCCGTCGCGCCGGGCCATGTCCATCATGTTCAAGGCGACGATCACCGGGCAGTCGAGATCCAGGAGCTGGCTGACGAGAAAAAGATTTCGTTCGAGATTGGTCGCATCCACCACCACGAGCGCGGCGTCCGGCGCGGTGTGCTCCAATTTTCCCTGCAACGCGTCGGCGGCGAGTTTTTCATCCGGCGATTTGCTGTCGAGGCTGTAAAGACCGGGCAGGTCAACGACGACAATTTGCTGGCCCGCGAGGTGCAGCCGGCCGACTTTGCGCTCGACCGTCGTGCCAGGAAAATTGGCCGTCTTGGCGCGCAGGCCGGTGAGCGCGTTGAACAACGTGGTTTTGCCGGCGTTGGGATTTCCCACCAGCGCGAGCGTGAAGGCGTGATGCCGGTGTGGCGCCTCCGGGGTTTCGTGACACGCGCTCATGCACAATCGGTTTCGCGCAGGGCGCAATGGCCCGGCTGGCAGACTTCCACCTGCACGTTGGCCGCGAGCGCGGCGGAGATGCCCAGCCGCGAGCCAAAAACTTTCAGGATGAGCGGGTCGCCCGCTTTGACCAGCTCCACGCGGCGGCCGAGGCACACGCCGAGCGTTTTGAGGCGCTGCATCTCCTCGTCGTCGGTCGCGATCTGGCGGACGACGGCGCAGACGCGTGGCGGGAGCAGATCCAGCCGGACGAGTCCGGGTGCGGTTTGATTAGCGGCAGTCACAACGCTGTTAAAATAAACTGTCCAATCCGCAAGTCAACCCGTGGGCATGGGCAGGTTGACACCATCAAGCGGAACGGGTTTTCCATCCGGCGGCAGGATAACCGGCATTCGGCCGCCGGGCTGCCGGTGGCTTGCGGTTTTGTATCGGTGAATTGCGGGGATTATTCGTGGCCGTGAACGTGAGTTCGCTCCAATCAGATAATTTTAGAGCAGGCTCACGCCTGCTGCTTCATCAGGATTTAATTTTGGCGCGTGCAGATTTGTTGAAAAACCCCGCCGCCTCCGGCAAGCTGTCGGTGTGAAACTGACAAATCTGCTTGCGTTGCTGCTGGGCGTCGTCCTGCTGGCCGGTTGCAAAAAAACCGAAACCGTCGCCGCGCCGAAGACCATTGACGACATCCTGCCCAAGGAAGCCCAACCGAAACTGCCAACGATGAAAATTTATCTCGGCGCGGAAACGCTCGACGCCGAACTGGCACTGACTCAAAAAGCAGAGATGACCGGCATGATGTATCGCACCAACATCCAGGACACGGACTCGATGCTGTTTGTTTTGCCGGTGCCGCAGCGCGCGTCGTTCTGGATGAAAAACTGCCCCGAATCCATTTCCTGCGCCTACATCACGCCCGACGGCGTGATTCAGGAAATTCACCATCTGGAACAGAATGACACGAACGCCGTCGTAGCTGCGACGGATAATATCCAATTTGTCCTGGAGACCAGCGACGGCTGGTTTGCCCGGCACAATGTGAATACCGGCATGGTCATCCGCACGGAACGAGGTTCGCTGGCGGACACGTTTCTGCGGAGATGATTCCGGTTCGCCGAACGCTAAACCAGGTTCACCGTTTTTCCGGTCCTGGCCGCTTCATAAATGGCCATCATGATTTTCACGTCGCGCAAGCCTTCCTCGCCGGGCACTTTCGTCGGCTGGTTGTTCAAAATACATTGCGCGAAGTCGTCCATCTCGGCGGCGAACTGGTCAATGGACGGGAACTTGATTTGTTCGCCGTCGCTGCGCCAGCCGCGGTTGCCGTCATAAAAATAAGCCGGGGACAGCTCGAACCAGCCATCCTCGGCCGACGCCTTAAAGCTGCTGATGCCCGGAACCTTATACGTCGCGCTGCCATGAGCGAGAACGCCGCTCGGAAATTTCATCTCCCACACGATGGATTCCTCGACGTCCTTGAACTTCACCGGGTCGGTCACGGTTGTTATGCCGGAAACGCAGACCGGTTCCTCGCCGGAAAGATAGCGCATCGCCTGCAACGCATAAATGCCCACGTCCATGAGCGGCCCGCCACCGGCCAGCGCGCGGTTAAGCCGCCATTGGTTCGGATCGCCGATTTGAAAACCAAATCCGGCGTCAATGATTTTCAAATCGCCGAAAACTTTTTCGCGCGCGAGGCGGACGCATTCGAGGTTGTTCGGCTCAAAATGCAGCCGGTAGCCGATGGCGAGCTGCCGGCCGGCTTTTTTGCATGCGTCAATCATCTGCTGGCATTTTTCCACCGACACCTCCATCGGTTTTTCACACAGGACGTGCTTGCCGGCCTTGGCCGCCTTGAGGGTGTGCTCCGCATGCAGCGCGTTGGGCGTGACGACATAGACGACATCAATGTCGGGATTGTCCGCCAGCTTTTCCATCGTGTCGTAGCTGTAAATGTTTTTGTCGGGAATGTCGTATTGCGCCTTCCAGTGGTCGGCCTTCGCGGGCGTGCCGGTGACGATGCCGGCCAGTTTGCAAAATTTGGTTTTCTGCAACGCCGGTGCGATTTGATAGGTGCTCAAGCTGCCGAGGCCGGCGAGGGCGAAGTTGATTTTCCGGCCCGGCTCGGCCGCGCGGGCGCACGAGGACAGGCCGCCGATGAACGGCAGACTGGCGGCGGCAAGGGCGGTGGTCTTGAGAAAATCCCGGCGGGAGTGGAAGCTGGCTTTCATAGTGCGAGTCTATTGGCAACCATGGCCGCAGCACAACCCGGAAAAAATGTTCGTGCAACCACGCCGGTCAACTTCTCCACAAATTTCACCGGGTCATCCCGCGTTTGACTATTCGCGGCCGATTCATTAACGTCGCAGTTCGATAAATCAACAATCAGCCCCTGAATTTTATGGCCGCCAAATCTGAAAAATCCCTTGAAAAATCCACCGTTGAAACCAAAGCCGCCGCGACCCGCGAACGCGAACTTGACGCCGCAATCTCTTCCATCACCAAAGCCTACGGCGACGGTGCCATTATGCGCCTCGGCGACGCGCGGGCGCAGGTGAAGATTGAAGTCATCCCGACCGGCGGTCTGGCGATTGATCTCGCGCTGGGCGTCGGCGGCATTCCGCGCGGGCGCGTGGTGGAAATTTACGGCCCGGAATCTTCCGGCAAAACCACATTGATGCTCCACGTCATCGCCAACGCGCAAAAGGCCGGCGGCCTCGCGGCGTTCATTGACGCCGAACACGCGCTCGATCCGGGCTATGCGAAAAAACTCGGCGTGAATTTGGACGACCTGCTCGTGTCGCAGCCGGATTCCGGTGAAGAGGCGCTGACCATTTGCGAAACGCTCGCGCGCTCGAATGCGCTGGACGTGATCGTGATTGATTCCGTCGCCGCGCTAGTGCCGAAAGCGGAACTCGAAGGCGAAATGGGCATGGCCACGATGGGCATGCAGGCGCGCTTGATGTCGCAGGCGCTCCGCAAGCTCACCGCCATTCTCGCCAAGTCCAAGACGACGTGTATTTTCACGAACCAACTGCGCGAAAAAGTCGGCGTGATGTTCGGCAGCCCCGAAACCACGCCCGGCGGCAAGGCGCTGAAATTTTACGCCAGCGTGCGCATTGATATTCGCCGCCGCGACCAACTGAAGGACGCCGCCGGCAATGTCTATGGCAACCACACCCGCGTCAAGGTGGTGAAAAACAAGGTCGCGCCGCCGTTCGCCGAGGCCGAGTTCGACATCATTTACAACCACGGTATTGACAAGGAAGGCAGCATCCTCGACGTGGGCATCGAATGCGGCGCGGTGGACAAAAAAGGCGCGTGGCTGCAATTCGACGGCGCGCTGATTGGCCAGGGCCGCGACGCCGCGAAAAAGGCGCTGGAAGAAAAACCCGAACTCGCCAAGAAAATCGTGGACGCCATCATGGCCAAACGCGCGGCTGCGGCTGACGCGGCAGCCGCAAAATAAAAGAGGTCAAGGAGACATCTTCTGCCAAAAAAGCCAGAGCTGCGGTCAGCGTTTTCCCAGGCTGGCCGCGCTCAATCCGCAATTTTGCGCGTTCAAAAATTCATTTGACAACCCGCCGGTTGTTACCTACCGTTCGGTAAGTTTTTATGGCCCACGCCACGAATCATTCCGAGACACGGCAGCACATCCTGCGGGCGGCGCTGAAGCATTTTGCCAACGCCGGCTACGCGGCCACGTCCGTGCAGCAGATCGTCGGCGCCGCGAAGGTGTCCAAGCCGGCGCTGTATTATCATTTCCGCGACAAGGCCGCGCTGTTCGAGGCGCTGGTTAACGAGGCGCATGACGGCCGGTTTCGCGTCGTGCAGGAGGCCGCCGCGCGGGCCAAGGGCTTTCCGGGCCAGTTGACGGAGGTGCTGGTCGCGCTGTTCGACTATTTCCACAAGAACCGCGAGCTGACGCGCATTGCGTTTTCCACCGCGTTTGCCGCGCCGGGTGAACTGCCGCCGAACCTGTGCCACCTCGACAAGTGCAAGCGCAATCTGGAGTTCATCCACGCGCTGATCAAACGGGCGCAGGCGGCGGGCGAACTGGACGGCCGGTTTGATAGCTGGGATCTGGCCTACGGTTTTTACGGCCAGACGAATTTTTACATCACGGCGCATTTGCTCATTCCGGATTACAAGCTGGATCGCAAGGCGGCGGAGCGGGTGGTGGAATTGTTTCTGGTCGGCGCGGGGGCAAAGAAAAAATCGAGGTTAAAGAAATCATGAAACGGAAAATCATCATTGGAATCGTTGTTGTGGCCGTGGTTGTGGCCGGGCTGGCCGGCGTGAAGGCGTTGCAGATCGGGAAGCTGCTCGGCTTCGCCAAGGCGTTCACCGTGCCGCCGGAGACGATTTCGTCCGCCGTGGCGCAGGAGCAAAAATGGCAGGACACGCTCTCGGCGGTCGGCTCGATCAATGCGGCGCAGGGCGTCACGATGGCCTCGGAAGTTGCCGGCACCGTGACGGAAATTGCTTTTGAGTCGGGCGCGGTGGTGGCGAAAGGCGATTTGCTGCTGCGGCTGGACACGTCTTCGGAAGCGGCGCAGTTGCGCGCGGCGGCGGCGGAAGTGGAATTGGCCAAGCTAAACACTGACCGTCTGCGCAAATTGCGCGAGAGCAATGTGGTGTCGCAGTCCGAAGTGGACACGGCGGAGGCGACGTTGAAACAAAACCAGGCCAACGCCGACGCAATCCAAGCGGTGATTGACAAGAAGACCATCCGCGCGCCGTTCGCCGGGCGGCTCGGCATTCGGCTGGTGAACCTCGGTGAATCGCTGGACGCGCGCAAGGCCATCGTGTCGCTGCAATCGCTCGAACCGGTCTATGGCGATTTTTCGCTGCCCCAGCAGACGTTGTCCGTGCTGGCGACCGGCCTCGTGGTGCAGGTTGCCAGCGACGCCTATCCCGGCCAGAAATTTGCAGGCGTCGTGACTGCGATCAACCCCGACCTGGATGCGGTGACGCGCAGCGCGACGTTGCAGGCGACGTTTGCGAACACGAACGATTTGCTGCGGCCGGGCATGTTCGCGCGGATGGAAGTGGTTTTGCCCGGTGAACAAACCGTGCTGGCGGTGCCGGCGACGGCGGTTTTGAGTGCGCCCTTCGGCGATTCCGTTTATGTGATCGAGCCGTCCACCAATTCCACCGGCGGACTGGTGGTGCGGCAGCAATTCGTCCGGACTGGCCGCGCGCTTGGCGATTTTGTGAGCGTGTTGAGCGGGCTTAAACCGGGTGACACCGTCGCGAGTTCGGGGCTTTTCAAATTGCACAACGGTGCGGGCGTGGTGATCAACAACGAGATTGCGCCCGAACACAGCACGACGCCGAATCCCCCGAACGGCTGATTTGAATTCAAGGACACATGAAGTCTTTCACAGATCTGTTTATCCGCCGGCCGGTGCTGGCCATCGTGGTCAACCTCGTGATTTTGATCGCGGGATTTTCCGCCATCCGTTCGCTCACCGTCCGGCAATATCCGCGCAGCGAGAACGCCACCGTCACCGTCACGACCGTCTATGTCGGAGCGAGCGCGAACCTGGTGCGCGGCTTCGTGACGCAGCCGCTGGAACGCGCCATCGCCGCCGCCGACGGCATCGAATATCTGCAATCCAGCAGCGCGCTCGGCGTCTCGACCATCACCGCGCGGCTGAAACTGAATTACGACGC
>Ga0182030_10009809_pt1 | contig 19551 bp, 19 predicted proteins | sample 812S3MmetaG_FD_121299 | JGI IMG/M metagenome (GOLD analysis project Ga0182030, IMG submission 121299) | Permafrost microbial communities from Stordalen Mire, Sweden - 812S3M metaG (Illumina Assembly) | ecosystem: Environmental > Terrestrial > Soil > Wetlands > Permafrost | place: Sweden... | reverse complement strand
GTGCGTGAGCTGCGCAACGCCATCGAGCGCGCCACAATCCTGGTCGGCAACGAGCAGGAAATCAAGGCGAAGCACATTTTTATTTAGCCGCAAGTCCCGTTTCTGATGGCTTTCTCACCTACTGGGCAGTTTCGTTCCAGTTTGGCACCCATCGTGCAAATGGAATAGGCAAATGCTTCCCAGTTCTCATGCGGCTCCAATAATAGGACCTCGCCTCGTTGGCCCCGGCTCGGACTCCATGGCGGGTTCCGGCATGCTGGCCGACGCCTTCTCGGAGTTCATCTCCGCGTCGTCGCTGCTCGAGGCTTCCTATCGCGACCTGCAGCGCGAGGTGCGCCATCTGGGGACTGAGCTGGCCGAGCGCAACACGGCGCTTACCCGCAGCCTGGCAGAGAACGACCGCATGCGCGCTGCGCTGCAGCAGGTCATTGACTCCATGCCGTGCGGCGTTCTGGTGCTCGATACGGCGGAAACCATCGTCATGATCAACCCGGAAGGGCGCCGTCTGCTGGAGTTGGGCTCGGCGCACATCGAGAACCTCGAGCATCTCGCCGCCGTGAGCCGAATCGATTTTGAGGCGCTCGCCGCTGGCACGGAAGATCATCTTGAAACCGAGCTCTCCATTGCATCGCCCGCAGGAAAGCGGTGGCTCGCCATCGGCAATCGAAGGCTGGGCGGCAGCGCGGCAGGCCATGAGCTCGGCTCAAGCAGGACAACGCTCAAGAGCATCTGGATTCTGCGCGACATTACCGCAGGCAAACAGGCGGAGCAGGAGCGCGAGGCGGCGCGAAGTGCCCTGGCGCTCGCTGAAGTGTCCACCACGCTGGCGCATGAAATTAGAAATCCGTTAGCCAGCATGGAATTATTCGCGGGTCTGATCGCGGAGGATGGCGCCAACGCCGCACAGTGGGTGGCGCATCTGCGCGCCGGCATTCGCCAACTCTCCGGCACCGTCAATAATGTCCTCAGCATTCATGGCGGCGCCAACCCTGATCTGGTTCCACTCGAGCTCGTCGCCTGCATACGCGACGGAGTTGAATTCGTTCGCCCCATCGCCGACCAGGCCGGCGTCAACCTCGCCTTCCATGCCGAAGAAAAAGACCTCGCTATTCAGGGCAATGTCAATCTCCTGCGCCAGATCGTCCTCAACCTCATCTGCAACGCTATTCGCTATACACCTGCCGGCGGCAGCATCGATGTCGCCGTGCACCGTGCGCATCAGCAGCAGAGTGCCTGCGTCCTGGTTGAAGTTGCCGATACCGGCTGCGGCATTCCCTCGTATTTGACCGGCCGCATCTTTGAAGCCGGCTTCAGCGCCAACGGCGACACGCCCGGCCTTGGCCTTGCCGTCTGCAAGCGCCTCATGGCCCTGCACGGCGGTGGAATCAGTGTCGCCAGCATTGTCGATTCCGGAAGCACTTTCCAATTGGAGTTCCCTGCCTTATGACGATGGACGCAGCATCCTCTGTGATGGTGGTTGACGACGAGCCCGGCATTCGCACCGCATTGCGCGCCAACTTTCTGCGGCACGGCTGGCGCGTGGAGACGGCGTCTACCGTGCGCGAAGCCATGCGGGCGCTGGAGGGCCGCGAGTTCGATCTCATCGTTACCGACATTCGCATGCCCGACGGCTCCGGCATGGAGGTCATGCGCTCGGCGCGCCAGTCGTCGCCCGGCGCGGCAGTCATCTTGTTGACAGCCTACGGCTCGGTGCCCGATGCGGTGCGCGCCATGCGCGATGGAGCACTCGACTATCTCACCAAGCCCATCTCATTTGAGCAACTGCAAGCCACCGCTGCGCAGGTCATGCATCGCGCCAGCCGCGCGCCGGTTGAAGATCCGCCCACCTCGGGCGACATCATTGGCCGGGCGCCCCTGCTGTTGCGTGCCGTGCAGCGCGCGCGTGCGGCCGCCACTACCGGCGCGGACGTTTTGATTGAAGCCGAGAGCGGCACCGGCAAAGAGCTGCTCGCCCGCCTTATTCACGACTCCAGCGATCGCAGCCGCAAGCCCTTCGTCGCCATAAATTGCGCGGCCGTGCCTGAGGCGCTGCTGGAGAGCGAGTTGTTCGGCCATGGCCGCGGCGCGTTTACCGGCGCGGTGGGAGCCATGGCCGGCAAATTCGAACAGGCCGACGGCGGCACCATTCTGCTTGACGAGATCGGCGAGATGCCGCTGCACCTGCAGCCCAAGCTGCTGCGTGCCCTGCAGGAGCGCGAGTTTCAGCGGTTGGGCGAATCGCGATCTGTGCATGTGGACATTCGCGTCATTGCCACCACCAACGTTTCGCTTGCAGCGATGGTGGAGCGCGGTCAGTTTCGCGGCGACCTTTACTACCGGCTCAACGTGATCCCGCTTACTCTGCCTCCGCTGCGCGACCGCCGGGAAGATATTCCCGTGCTCGCCACTTACTTCGCAGAGAAGTATGCCGCGCAAGTGCGCTCTCCGGCTCCGCGTCTCCATCCCGGATTCCTTGACCGCCTGCAGTCGCACCATTGGCCCGGCAACGTCCGCGAACTCGCCAATTTCATGCGCCGCGTGATGACGTTAAGCGGCACGCTTGACATCGATGCCGGCTGCTTCGAGATGGAATTCGATGGCACTGCAAGGCCGACTGTCCCATCGCAGATGCAGGCCACGGCTATGCTCGCCGGAGCGCCCCGTCGCGAGGTGGAGCGGATGCATTTGGAAAGCACGCTCGCGCTCACCGATGGAAATCGCACCCATGCGGCGGAGATGCTCGGCATCAGCCTGCGCACGCTGCGTAACAAGATCCGCGAATACGGCTTGCCGCCCAGGAGGTATGCGTAACATGAACACTTATCCCACCCTCGACGTGTTGCAGGGCTATCTCAGGGTCATCAACGATCGCCAGCAGATGATCGTGTCAAACATGGCAAATGTGGACACGCCGGGCTATCACACCAAGGATCTCGACTTTCAGTCTGCTCTGCGTGAAGTGATGAATTCCGGCGGCCAGGCGCATCTTGAGCCCGCCGCGCTTGAGCTGCAGGGGCTGCCCGAGCGGCCAGACGGCAACAACGTTGACATTGACCACGAAAGCCTTAAGTTATCGCAGGTCCAGCTTCAGTTCCAGTTAGGCGTGCAGTTAGTCAAAAACAGGTTCAGCGACTTACTCACTGCCATCAAGGAGGCATAACCTTCCATGGGCATGTTCAGCATGATGCAGATCAGCGCCTCCGCTCTTACCGCCGAACGCCAGCGCGCGGAGATTACTTCCACCAACCTTGCCAATGCCGAGACCACGCACACTGATCAGGGCGGCCCGTATGTCCGCAAGGAGCCGGTCTTCAGCGCCACCAATGGCAACATGTTTCACGCCGCGTTTCATGAGGCTGGTGGCCTCGCGCAGATGCCGGCAGGCTCGGTGCGGCTGACAGACGTGATTGACGATCCAACGCCGGCTGCCATGCGTTATGAGCCGGGCAATCCCGATGCCGACGCATCCGGTTACGTGGCATATCCGGCGATCGACCCGGTGCACGAGATGGTCGACCTGATGGGCTCCGTCAGGGCGTATCAATTGAATGCTTCCGCGATCAGCGCTGAGAAGCAGATGATCCAGCAGTCGATCGGAATTTTGAAGACTTCATAACCTCACCTAGCAATTTCGGAGCGCGCCTATGATCAACGTCAATCTCGGTTCAATCCCAAATTCGTTTCTGCCTGAGCCATCGTCACTCGATGCGGGCAGCGGCGGCGATGGTTTGAACTTCGGCGCTGTGCTGAAGAATGCCATCAACGGCGTGGACCAGGTGAACGCCAACGCCGGCACGCAGGTTAGCAACGTGCTGGCCGGCGGAGGCGGCGATATGACCGGGGTGATGATCGCAGTTGAGAAAGCCGACGTCTCCTTTCAGCTCATGATGCAGGTGCGCAACAAGATCGTGAGCGCCTACCAGGACATCGAGAAGATGCAGTTCTAAGGTTTATAACCAATGGCGCCGTTCCAGGGAGAGATTGATCGGGCATCAAAGTTCTGGGAGGGCCGCGACCCGCGGCAGAAGAGGTTTCTTCTGGCGGGCGCGGCCGTCACAGTGGTGCTGCTCGTTGTGTTTGCGCGGCTCATTGGCTCACCCGATTACCAGACTCTCGCTTCCGGCCTGGAGACCGCCGACGTGCAGAAGCTGGGCAGCCAGCTTGACGCGCAGAACATTTCTCACGAGACCGGCGCCGATGGTAAGAGCATCACCGTGCCAGGCAATAAACTTGACGCGGCACGCATGGCCATTGCGTCCCTGGGCTCGCCGGGCAATCAGCGCGCGGGCTTCGAGCTCTTCGACAAAATGTCGTGGGGTCAAACCGAATTCGATCAGAAGGTCACATATCAGCGCGCGCTCGAAGGCGAACTGGAACGTTCGATCGAGACGCTGAGCGATGTGTCCAGCGCTCGCGTTCACCTGGTCATGGCGACCGACTCCGTCTTTCTCGACCGCAAGCGTGCCGCCAAAGCGTCCGTGATTTTGAAGCTGCGCGGCAACGGCCTCTCCAAGGATGCGGTGATGGCCATCTCGCGCCTGGTTTCCGGCGCAGTGGACTCTCTGGAGCCGGAAGACGTCTCCATCGTGGACGCAGACTCGGCCAAGTCGCTCGGTCTCGGTCACAATGGGCAGCAGGATGGCGATACCGTTGAAGTAAGCTTGGCGCAGCGGCTGATCGCGACGCTTGAGCCGGTTGTGGGTCTTGACAAGATCCGCGCGACGGTTCACATCGACCAGGACCAGAGCTCGTCGGAAGAGAGCCAGGAGAAGTACGACCCGACCGTAAGCGCGCTGCTGAGCGACCAGAAGTCGCAGGATCAGGCGGGCGGCGTACAGCCCACGACCGGCGTTCCTGGTACCAGCAGTAACATTCCAACGGGTAAGGAAAAGCCGTCGGATAAAGCAGGACAGTCGCAGACCTCAATGACGGAGAGCGCGACGTATGGTGTGAATCGCACCATGGTCCGCACCACGACTCCAGCGGGAAAAATTCAGCGCCTCACCGCGGCTATCCTCGTAGACGACGCCGTGGTGAAGACCGTGCAGGGCGGCAAGACGACCTTTACCAGGAAGAAGAGATCGCAGGATGAGTTGAACAAGATTCAGCAGCTCGCAGAGGCCGTGATCGGTTTCGACGCGAAACGCGGTGACTCGATCAGCGTTCAGGACATGCCCTTTGACACCACCGCCGCTGAAGCTGATCTCGCCGCGCCCAACTGGCTGCAGAAGGAGAGCAAAACGCTCTCGAACTATTCATCCTTGTTGAAGCCTGTGTCGTTGCTGGCGCTTTTTCTGATGGCGTACTTGTTTGTCGTTCGACCGATTCAGAAGCAGGCATTGGCGCCCAATCGAAATCCAACTCCGGTGGCGGCGACCCCTTCACTGCCACCTTCGCCGCACGTTGAGCAGCTGGCCATGGCATCGCCGGAGCAGCGAAGCGGCAATCAGCGCGCCCACTTGCTCAAGGAGCAAACCATCGAACTCATCAAACAGAAGCCGGCCAACACCACGCGCGCCGTACAGGCATGGCTGCGTGAGGAGCCTTCGTGAGCGGAGCCTCAACCATGAATCTCAGCGGCACGCGCAAGGCTGCCATCTTGCTCTCGCTGCTCGGGGATGAGCCTGCCGCAGCCATCCTGCGCAATCTTCCTGACGACGATCTGCAGCGTATTACCGATGAAGTAGCCAACCTGCCTTACGTGCCTTTTGAAGTGACGTATGAAGTGCTGGAAGAATTTCAGCAGATGATGGTGGCTCAGGATTTCATCGCCGTGGGCGGCCAGGACGTGGCTGCGCGTCTGTTGGTCAAAGCGTTTGGCGAGAGCGGCGCCAAGAGCATGGTGCAGCGGCTGATGCGTGCTGACGAGGTTAATTCGTTGCGCGTGGATTCGCTAAAGAAGGCCGATCCCAAAAAGCTGGCGCGCTTTTTGATCGGTGAGCACTCGCAGACCAAGGCGCTTGTTCTCGGCCATCTGGACGCCAAGCAGGCCTCGGCGCTGCTGATGAAGCTTGAGCCGGAAGTACGCGCCGACTGCGTGCGGCGGCTCGCAAACCTGGGGCAATTCTCTCCTGACGTTGCCGCCAAGGTTTCTACCGTCTTGAATCGCCGTCTGCGCTCTGTGGGCGACCAGAGCAAGACATCGGGTTCGGGCTTCCGCGATGTTGCCGAGCTGATGAATCGCCTGGATCCGCTGGCAGCTCGCGAGATTCTCGAGAGCATCGAGAAGGAAGAGCCCAAGCTTGCCATCAGCATTCGCGATCAGATGTTCACCTTCGACGACTTTCTCGAGGTGCCTGAGCAGGACCTGCGCGAGCTGATGGGTTCCATCGACAAGAAGACTCTGATGGTTGCCATGAAGGGCGCCAGCGAAGACCTGCGCAGCCATTTTTATCGCACCATGTCGTCGCGTGCGGTGGAGATGATGAAGGAAGACGCCGACTCCATGGGTCCGGTAAAAAACAAGGATGTGGCCAAGGCGCAGAGCGAAATTGTGGCCATCGCGCGTAAGCTCGAGTCGGAAGGAAAGATCGCACTGAAGAGCGAGGGAGACGATGAGTACGTTCTCTAGCATAGAGTTCAGCAACCCTTTCCCAGCCCCGGTGAAGGCGCTTGAATACCGCGACATGGGCAATCCGAATTCCACGGGGGCCAACCCCGTGCTTGAAGAGATGGTTGCGCATGAAGAGGCCGAGCGGCGCGCCGAGATTGCACTTTCGGAAACAGAGCTTGCCGACAAAATCAAGCGCGAACGCGCCGACGCCGCGCAGCAGGCGGAGCAAAAGCTGCGCCAGGAGTTTGAGCTCAAACTGCAGGCCGCGCATGCGCCCCTTGCTTCCGCCGTTACGGCATTTACCGAGCAGCGCACCGAGTACTTCGCGCGCGTCGAAGCGGAAGTAGTTCAGCTCGCGCTTGCCATCGCCGCCAAAATTCTGCATCGCGAATCGCAGGTCGATCCCATGCTGGTTGCATCGCTGGTGCGCATGGCGGTTGAAAAACTGCGCGAGGGCTCAAGCGTCACCGTGCGCGTGGGCCGCGGAAACGGAGCGCGTTGGAAAGAATACTTCGCCGGAAAATCCCTTGCCGCACGCGTGACAGTGCTGGAAGACGCAGCCCTCACCGAGCACGATTGCCTTCTTGAGACCGAGCTAGGCATCGCCAACTTCGGACTTGATACGCAGTTGAAGGAAGTGGAGCAAGGCTTCTTTGATCTGCTCGCCTTGAAGCCGGTGAACCGGTGAATCGCTCTCTGCTGGCCCCCTACCTGCACGCGCTTGAGGTCGGATCGACCTTGCGATGGAAAGGCCGCATCAATCAGGTGATCGGCAACCTAATCGAGTCGGAAGGCCCATTTGGCTTCGTCGGTGAGTCCTGCGAGATTCTCGGCGATGGCGGCAGAAGTTATGCCGGTGAGATCGTCGGCTTTCGCGGGTCAACGATGCTGTCGATGGCTGCTGTCAATCCGCAAGGCATTCGGCTTGGCGATCAGATTGTGACCTGGGGCGCGCGTCCGTCCATCCGCGTCGGACCGGAGCTGCTGGGCCGCGTCATTGATCCGGCTGGCAATCCGCTCGATGGTAAAGGCGACTATCGCGCCACCCGCGCCGTCATTATTGATGGCTCTGCGCCGTTGCCTCTGGAGCGCGTTCCCATTCGTGAGCCGCTTGGGTGTGGCATTCGCGCCATCGATGGCTTCCTCACCTGCGGCAGAGGCCAGCGGCTGGGAATCTTTGGCGGCAGCGGCGTGGGCAAGAGCACGCTGATCGGCATGATGGCTCGCGGAACTGCTGCAGAGATGACCGTGCTTGCGCTGGTGGGCGAGCGCGGCCGTGAAGTAGGCGAGTTTCTTGAAGTGCTTGGCGAAGAGGGCTTGCGCCGCTCTGTTGTTGTGGTTTCTACGTCCGATCAATCACCGCTCATGCGCATCCGCGCCGCACTGGCCGCGACTGCCCTCGCAGAATATTTCGCGAGCCTCGGCAAGAACGTTCTGCTCATCGCCGACTCGCTCACGCGCTTTGCCATGGCCCAGCGCGAGATTGGGCTGGCCGCCGGGGAGCCGCCTACAGCCAAGGGCTATACGCCCTCTGTGTTGAACATGCTGGCTCGGCTCGTTGAGCGCGCGGGAAATTTTTCGCAGGGCAGCATCACGGCGTTCTACACGGTTTTGATGGAAGGCGACGATCAGCAGGACCCGGTTGTGGACACCGTGCGCTCGCTGCTTGACGGGCACGTGATCCTGGATAGAAACCTGGCGCTGCGCAGTCATTACCCTCCCGTCTCCATCCTTGAAAGCCTGAGCCGGTTGATGTCGAGCATGGTCTCGAAGCAGCATCTGGCAAAGGCGAATGCGCTGCGTCTGCTGATGGCGTCGTATGCGCGATCCGAGGACCTGATCCGTATCGGCGCTTATCAGAAGAACAGCGATCCCATCCTCGACAGCGCCGTCGAGAATCTTCCCGCGCTCAACAAATTTCTACAGCAGGCTCCGGATGCGCTGGAGCCTTATCCGCAGATCGTGCAGCAACTGCTGGCATTGACGAGCTGATCATGGCATTTCGATTTCCACTTGCGGCCGTGCTGCTCATTCGCCAACATGCGGAGGAGCGTGAAGAGCGTGCGCTCAAGAAGATTCAGCTCGCGATCTCCCGTGTGCGACGCGAGATGGAAGTCATCGATGCCGAGATTGCCACAGCCCAGCAGGCGCGTGAACAGGCGCTGCAGCAGCCAACGCCGGCCTTCGAGATCCACGAATCGCAGCGCCAGATCGAAGGGGCAACGGAGAGAAAGCATCTTCTTCTTGAGCAGCTTGAAGAGCTCACGCGCGAGTTGCTTCAGCAATTGAAGATCTACCAGGCCGCGCATCGCGATCGCGAAGCCCTGACAGACATGCTTGAAAAGCAGCGAGAGGTCTACGATCGGGAGCAGGCCCGCGCCACGCAAAAACAACTCGACGACCTGTTTATGGCGCGCCGCCATCGCAGCTAGGCTCTGTACCGCATGCCACCACGCACAGCGGGTCGTGCGCATGCCTCGCACTCTCGCTACAGCGTTGAGAAAATCTTCTTGCAATTGCGCACCTCATAGGCAGACTTTGCCCAGTCCGTGCGGCAAGGATTGCCGCATTGCTTGCCCAGTTCCAGCCGATGCGCGAATCCACGATTCAGAAAGTCAATGGAATGTGCGGACTTCATCTTGAGCCACGGAGGAGTTTAAGGAATTCCGTGGCGCGCAACGTGCAAACACACGGACATGCGCATCGCATCAGCATCGCCCACCACGGGTTCGGCACTGGCCTCTCTAGCGTCGGCCAAGCCGTCCTCTGGTTCCTTCCTGGCGATCCTTGCGAGCGCATCTGAAGATCAAGCTCCGCTCGGCGGCTCCACTGCAAACAACTCAACGGAGAGCAACACCGAGAGCCACTCCGATACAAAGAGCGCCGATGAAAAGATGAGCGCGCAGCAACCCCTCGCCGCGCGCGGCGTGAAAGCCAGCAGCACTCACCCCGCAGTTTCGCTTCGTTCTGTCGTCGACCGAAAAGTGGCGCTGCCAGAGCAGAAGTCGGAGAGTGTGCGCGACGACCAGACATCCAATAGCAACTCGGTTCGCGCCGCTTCCGAAGACGCTACCGCCGCCTATCTGCCTACTGAAAGTTCTCGTTCGAGCTTCAGAATCGCCATCCCAATCACACAGTACTCGAAAGAGATCGGCAAGCCCGCAATCGTGCCCGCGGCGGTTCAATCGGTTAGTCAGGAGATTGCCTCCGCCGGAACGAAAAGTGTTGTTGCGAAGCAGAGCGCCGAGATGAGCCGGAAGTCACCGCCTGTACAGACGGAGAGTGACTCACCGACGAACGCCACTCCGTCGCCGTCGGTACCGCCCTCTGCAGAGGCAATGCATACAAGCTTGGTTGATGCTTCGCAGGCATCAATCACGATTGCGCTCACCGCTCCGCAATCGGAAGTCAATCCGATCTCGACGGAAGCGTCTGCCCAAGCTGGACAAACACATGTCGCCATCTCTGCAGCGGAGACAACTCCATCGCTTGGAGAGAATTCTTTCGCGTCCGCGGTAGGTTCTGCGGCACCCCTTGCACAGTCCCAGCAAGCGACCGGCTCCGCAATTGCATTGCATCAGACGCCTCTGAACGTGTCCAGGCCGCAAACATTCAGGACCGTCCTGGCAGACGCTGATTCGCATTTGTCTGGCATCGCAAAGTCAGAGACGCCCGCCTCAGAGAAAGTAGTTCCCCTCGTCGCTGCTTCCGCAGACGGAGTCAAGGGAGAAGTCGCCGATATCCCCAGTGGGCAATCGAGTGAAGCCGGCGCGCAGTCTTCAAAGACGCAGGCCGTCACCGCGGCAAACAGCATCGCACCGGCCGTCAACTCTGAAACGAATGGAGGAACATCTTCGGCTTTCGGATCGAGTGCATTTTTTCCTGCCGATAGGCTCTTGAGCGATGTGGCGACCGATATTGCTGCCGACTCCGGGCAGGTAGTGGCCACGTTGGATGTGCATACTGCCGCGCACTCTGAGCCTCCGTTGGATCCATCCTCAAAAGTAAATGCGAGCAACGAAACGCAGACCGCATCGAAGTTCACTGCTCCCGCCAATCCCCAACTCGCGCGACCCCTTCAAGCGGACATTGCAGCCGCGGTAGCTGAGCCGCCGCTGGTGCGCGTCTCATCATCAGTGCATGATCCACAGCTCGTAACACCGCTGGCATTGCACGATCCATCGGACAAACTTGCTTCGGCCGACAGCGCGGCTGCTAAAGAAATCGTGAGCAACGCCCCGCGCGGGGAAAATTTCACCGCATCGGCGGCCCAGCATCCGACGCCTGCAAACGCGCCGACCGATGCGCCCAGCAGGAACGCCGTCCCCGTCGCCGTGCCAGGCGCGCCCTCGGCTGCTGCATCCACTGCCAAGTCGAGCACGGCATCAAACCCTGCAATGGATGCGGGAACACGTGATGCAACAGGTGCATCCCCAGGCATCGCATCCACTCACGGTGCGGCCAACAACAGCCAGTTCTCTGCGCAAAATTCGCAGGCCAATACCGGCCATGAAGCACCTGCCAGGCCTGATGCAATTGCTAACACCGAAGATCCGCCGCAGATCCAGATCCAGGCACAGGGGCAGCCGCAACAAGCGGCGACAATTCCGGTGATCTCTGACATGCCGATCCTTCATCGCACTTCTGAAGGCTTCGTTGCTGCGCCTCTCGCGGACACCCGGCATGACAACGCCCCGGCGATCCACTCCGATGCGGTCGAGCCGGCCGGCGCCTCAAGCATCAATACCGCCAAGGTGCTGCAGGCGATGGGCGAATCGGAAATGCGTGTCGGCATGCACTCCGCGGAGTTTGGAGAAATCTCCATCCGCACATCCATCGTGCAGCGACAAATGGTGACGCAGATCTCGCTTGACCACAGCGCGCTGAGCCAGGCCATCTCCGCGCATGTGTCCAGCGCGCAGGCAAAACTTGCGGACGACTTTGGCCTGCACGCATCCATCGAGGTCCGTAACGCCGCCACGGCCTCACAGGGAAATGGAACGGCGTCGCACGCAGGTTCGGGTGATGCCGGGCAATCTTCGCAAAGGCAGAGGGGCTCCAGCGCATCTGCCGCGGCCGCCATACCCTTTTCCGCAGCAGAAGAAATCGGTGTAAGCCTGCCAGCAATTTCAGCAACCAGAAGTGAAGACCGGTTGGACGTACGCGTTTGAAACGGCATTGGAGCCGGTGAAAGGAACATACGATGAATATCCAGGGATTTCTCCCCGCGATCACCTCACCCCTGCTTGGATTGAGCGCGCAGGCGGCCACTAGCAAGGCGGCTAGCACTTCGACCGGAAGCACAAGCAGCACAAGCAGCACGTCTGCCACGTCGGCAAGCAGCCTTCAGCAGACATTTCTTAACCTGTTGGTGACCGAACTGCAAAATCAGGATCCCACCTCGCCCGTGGATCCCACGGAGATGGTGGGTCAGTTGGTGTCGTTGAACCAGCTAGATCAGCTCATCTCCATCAACTCCACACTGAGCGGCCTGGTCACTCCAACTTCCGCCGCAACCACCTCGGCGAGCCCAACTGCCACGTCGCCGCTCGGCGCCGCCGGCGCGGCAGCCGCATCGCCCACATCTCTGGCAGCGGCGCAGGCGGCCCTTGAGAAACTGCAAACTCCCACCGGCAGAGCCAGCACGAGTTCGCTCATGAACCTGTACAGCAGCATGGGCGTTCCAGCCCAGAACGCAACCTTTTAACCAACTGGAGGCAGTTCAATGTCCACCTTTGCGATCCCACTCTCTGGCCTGGAAGCGTCGTCCGATGCGCTCAACGTCATCTCCAACAACCTTGCCAACCTCAACACCGATGGCTTCAAGAGCCAGACGCTCAACTTCGGCGACGTCTTCTCGCAGATACAAGGCATCTCCGGCAACGGCGATCCAATTCAGATCGGCGGCGGCGTAACCGTCGGCAACACCGTCAGCAACTTCTCCAACGGCGGCGTGGACTCAACCGGAATCGCCGCCAACATGGCGCTGCAGGGCAATGGCTTTTTTGTGGTCAGCAACAACGGAGCCACCAGTTACACGCGTGATGGCGATTTCTCGGTAAATTCGGCCGGGCAGATCACGGATGCAAACGGCGACCTGGTCATGGGCTATCAGGCCAGCGCTCAAGGCCAGATTGAAGAAGGCAGCGCCTTGGCTCCCATCTCCGTAAACTCCGCCGCTGCCATTTCAGCGCAGGCCAGCACGTCTTTCTCAACCACCACCAACCTGCAGGCCGACTCTACCGCAGGCACCACGTTCAGCACACCGGTCAGCGTCACCGACTCCCTGGGCGAAACGCAGACGCTCACCATTACCTATACGGCATCCGCCACGCCCAACACCTGGAACTACAACATCTCGCTGCCAGGCGCCGCAACCGGTGTCGCCGGCGCCACCACACTCGCCTCCGGCACCATGTCGTTTGACTCGTCGGGCAACCTTGCATCCACCACGCCTGCCGCTTCCACCGGCAACTCCATCACGGGCATCAACATTTCCGGCCTCGCCGATGGTTCGGCAAACATGAACCTGAGCTGGAATCTTGACAACGCCGCGGGAACTCCGATCGTCACGCAGCAAAGCTCAGCCAGCGCCACCACCGCGACAGACGTGAACGGTTTCGGGTCTGGCACGCTGACTGGATTCTCCGTGCTCCCCGACGGCACTGTGCAGGGAACGTTCAGCAACAACCAGACCCTGGCGCTTGGTCAGGTCGCAGTCGCCGGCTTCGCGAATCCCGAAGGCCTGACACAGAGCAACGGCGGCGATTTCAATGCAACCACATTCTCCGGCACGGCCGTGGTCGGGCAGGCTGGCGTGGGCGGTAACGGCACCATCACCGGAGACGCGGTAGAACAATCGAATGTGAATCTGTCCACTGAGTTTTCCAACATGATTGTTGCGCAGCAGAGTTACGAGGCAAACGCCAAGGCGCTCACCACGCTCGACCAGGTGTCTCAGGCGACAATCCAAATGATGACCTAGTACGCCGCAACTGGCATCAGTCGGTTAACGTTCAATTAGAAGCCTCCGCCAGGCCAGGTCTAGACCTGGCGGACGGCTCATGAATCCTGCGTTTCTCATGGCTGTCTCACTCGCCGTGAGTCGCGCTGCATGTGCCCCTGAAATGGTGCAAACCATTGGGCAGCAATTGCCTAGCGTCTCGCGCGCATGCTTGTCGCAAAGTCGCGCCCGCGATTTCCACTGCGGCCCTTGAATTGCAATTACCCTATCGCATTCGCTCCTCTCTTTCTATGCAATTGAGAACCTTGCCGGAACTCTGTCCAGGGGGTTAGGCATCGAGGGAGCCAATGCGCCGGGGGACACATGAGCAGCGCAGCCAGAAATCTGGAACCGCAGGTAGATGAATCGCGCCAGACCGGCACAGCCGCGACCGGCGGCGACCCGCTCGACAGCATTCCCTGGCTGCCATGCACGCTCACCATTGAGCTGCCGGTGGTTCGCTTCACCATCGGCGATTTGCTCACGCTCACCAAGGGCTCGGTTGTTGAAACAGCCTGCCACCACACCAGCGACGTCCCCTTGCGCGTGAATAAACTGCTCGTCGGGTGGACAGAATTTGAAGTCATCGGCGATCGCCTCGCCGTGCGCATTACGGATCAAGCATGACAGAGCCACGGCCCATGCCGCGTGTCCACTACCAGCCTCCGCGTGAGAGGCTGGCGCTTTTGCTCGAACAGCTTTCCGAGCTTGATCCGGAAGGCGACAAGAAGCTTAAGTTTGAGGCGGTGATCGAGAGAGCGCCGGAGAAAAAGCTCAAGTTTGAGGCTGCCCCGGCTGCGAAGTTGAAGCTGGCGCCGGTGCCAATCAGAAAGCCGGAAACGCAGGCGGTCGAGCAAAAGACGGTGAAAGCAGAAGCGAAAGCCAAGCCTGCTCCGAAGTCCGCAAGCAGGCCTGGCAAAAACGCAGCTCCGAAGGCGGCGCCGGTGGTTGCGCGCAAGCCAGTCGCAAAGACCAAAGCCACGCCGCAGGCCAGGGTCAAAGCAGTTCCGCGGGCGAAGACGAAAAAAGATATCCAATCCACGGCGGAGCGAAATTCATTTCAGTCCATCCTGCGCAACTGCGAGCGAGAGCAGGCGCTGCGCAATCAACGCGCGCAGCAAAAGGTACCGCCAACTGATTCCACGATTTCCCCATGGCCCGCTCTTTCGCAGAAGGGCCTGCTTGGCAGCCTGCTGCGGGGCTGGTCCTGGTTGAATTCAAAATATAAAAATTCGGCCGCCAAACGTCTACGGCTCTCTGAGGTCGTGTCGCTCGGAGACAAGCGTTTTGTCGCGCTGGTCAAAGTGGAGGACCGAGAGTTTCTCATTGGAGGCGCAGCGTCGGGCCTGTCGCTGCTGTCGCCGTTGGAGGCTGCAGGCGGATCGGAGGGAATGCGCAAACGGGGGATCGGCTCCAGGGGAAAAGCCCGTTGATGCGCATCGGCCCCATCCGGAAAACATTGCTGCTTGTAACTCTCTGCGTCGCATGTGCGGCTCCTCAAGTGGCGCACGCCGGACTGGCACTGTCTGGCCTACCCGCGGCTGCACAAGCCGATAGCGGCTCAAGTCAAAGCTCGCTTTCTCTCGACTCATCGTCCGGCGGTGCAGTGACGGGCTGGCCGGCGTGGCTTGACAACTCAAGTCCGCCTTCATCCGGTTTACCTCTCTCCAAAAACGCGCCGCTCAAAGCGCCCGGCGTTACCGGCGAGCCAGTGCCATGGTCCATCGTCGCTCTCCTCACTGGCCTCACGCTCATCCCTTCCGTCCTGCTCTGCATGACGCCCTTTGCGCGCCTGCTGATCGTGTTTCACTTTCTTCGCCAGGCGCTTGGGTTGCAGACCACTCCATCCAATCAAACGCTCATCGGTCTGTCGCTGATCCTTACTTTCTTTCTCATGCAACCAGTCGCACTCAATATCTATCAGTCCGCGATCGTCCCCATGCAGGCCGGCCAAATCACCGCAATCCAAGCGGTGACGCGCGCCGAAGACCCCATGCGCCAGTTCATGGCGCACTACGTCCGCGATAAGGATGTGGAACTCTTTGTGGAGCTGGCCAAGGAGCCAAGGCCCGCCTCGATCAACGACGTTTCCATGCGCGTGATGCTGCCCGCCTATATATTGTCCGAGCTCAAAGCCGGCTTTCAAATCGGAACAGTGCTGTTCCTTCCGTTTCTCATCGTTGACATGGTTGTGGCCTCAATCACCACCTCGGTGGGCATGCTGCAGTTGCCGCCGGTCGTCATCTCAACCCCTCTGAAACTGCTGCTTTTCCTGATGGTCGATGGATGGCACCTGCTGATCGGATCGCTGATGAGGAGCTTTAACTAACGCTATGGGAGTCGACGAGGTTGTACTGCTGGGGCGCGCGATGTTGCTGGAGGTGCTGATTCTCGTCGGCCCCATTCTTGCGGTCGCCATCACGGTAAGTCTCGTCGTCAACGTGGTCCAGACCCTGACCTCGCTGCAGGACAGTACCATCTCCACCGTCACCCGGTTGCTGGTCACCGGTGCGGCGCTCTTCCTGATGATGCCGTGGATGTGGCGTCATCTCACTCTCTACACGTTGACGACGCTCTCTGACTTTCATGAGTACCTAAGATGATACCCATTCCGCTGATCGCCATCATCTCCGGACTCATGACCGTGGGCATACGCCTCACCGGGCTGATGCTCTTCGCCCCGTTCTTTGGCAGCACCGTCATTCCTGCGCGCATCAAGGCAGGGCTGGTGCTCGCGCTTACGCTGCTTTTATATCCAACCATCGGGAAAGGCATCGGGACTTACTCGCTCACGGACTGGCCCATCATGATCATCACCGAGTTCATCATCGGCGTAGGTCTTGGACTGGCGACAAACATCGTCTTTGAAGCTGCCGCGCTTGCCGGGCAGATCCTCGGCATTCAAATGGGCTACTCGCTGGTGAACATTCTCGATCCGCAGACGCAGGTCGACACCACCGTCATTCCCATCTTCTATCAGACCATGATCATGCTGCTGTTTCTGCGCATGGACGTGCTCTATTGGCTTCTCAAAGCGATCGGCAACAGCTACCTCTATCTGCCGGCAGGCGGAACCCATTTGAGCGGACTCTTCACCCAATCTGTCATCAATACCGGCGGACACATGTTTGAGCTGGGCGTGGAGATTGCCGCGCCTGTGCTTTCAGCCACACTGGTCACCGACATTCTTCTGGCCCTGCTGGGCAAGGCCTCCGCCACCATGCCGCTCATCGTGCTTGGGCCCGCCATCAAGAGCATGCTTGGCATCGGCATTTTAATCGCAACGCTGAAATACTGGCCTGACCTTTATCGCCATCTCTTTCAAGATTCGGTAAGCAACGGCGAACACCTGCTCCACCTTGCACGATAGACACCAAGGCGCGATGAACAGCAAGGCATGATGAACAGCAAGGCACGATGAGCACCAAGGCACGATGAGGCTCCATGGCTGATTCCAGCAAAACAGAACAGGCAACGCCGCGACACAGGCTCAAAGCCCGTGAGCGCGGACAGGTCACGCGCTCACGTGAGCTGTCGGGCGCCTTGTCGATGTTTGCTGTTGCCGGTGTTCTTGCGCTGATGGCCAGAGGGGGCGCCAGCCACTGGACTGATTTTTTTCGCAACACGCTGGCCTCCGCGGAAACCGACACCATCCAGACCAACGGCCCATTGCTGTTCTGGACGAGCGTAGAGGCGCTGCGCTGGGTAGTGCCCATTCAACTGGCCGCTCTTGCCGTTGCGGTCGGCGTAAGTCTGGCGCAGGGTGGCTTCATCTTCGCGCCGGAAGCGCTGGCCTTCAAGTTCGAACGCCTCAATCCCGTGAATCGCATGCAGCAGTTGTTCTCTCCCACGGGGCTGAGCACGCTGCTTAAGTCGCTGCTGCCCTTCGCGGGAATTATCTGGGTTGGCTACGACTGCCTGAGCACGCACTGGGGCCAGATCCTTGGCGCCTCCTACGCCGAGCCGCGGCAGTTTGTCGGCATGGCGGGCGGCATGCTGTTTGAAGTGCTCTGGAAGTCCGGCATGATTCTTCTCGTCTGGTCGGGTGCGGACTACTTGCTGCTCTGGCTCAAAAGTGAAGGCGACCTGAAGATGAGCCGGCAAGACATTCGCGACGAACTCAAGAGCACGGAAGGCAATCCTGCCAGCAAAGCCAGAATCAGAAGGCTGCAGCGCCAGGCGCGCCGCAAGCTGATGATCAAGGCCACGCAGACCGCAACCGTGGTGATCACCAACCCCACGCACTATGCGGTCGCGCTCAAGTTTGAGGTGACCATGCCGGCGCCCATCGTGGTTGCGAAAGGTCTTGATCTGCTGGCCGCAAAGATGAAGGAAATCGCCTACGAATACTCGATCCCCGTGATGGAGAATCGCCCCCTCGCGCAGGCTCTTTATAAGGCAGTCGATGTGGGCAATGAGATTCCCAGCGCGCTTTATCACGGCGTCGCTGAGATTCTCGTACTCGTCTTCAAGGCGCAGGAAGAAGTGCGGCGCAGAGACGCGCAACGCAGAGCAGCATACAGCGGGCTAAGAAACGCGAGACCCAATTGAACAAGAAGTCGGGCCTGGTCGCTACAATCCGCGCGTCGTCTGACTGGTTCATCCCCACCGGCGCGGTCGCGCTCGTCTTCGTCATGCTGGTTCCGCTGCCCAGCTTCGTTCTTGACCTTCTGCTCACGTTCAGCATCACGGCATCTGTGCTTGTCCTGTTGACGGCGATTCAGATTCTACGGCCCGTGCAGTTCTCCGTCTTCCCGAGCCTGATTCTGTTGTTGACGCTCATGCGCCTCTCGCTTGATCTGGCCAGCACGCGCCGCATTCTGCTGCACGGCAATGAGGGCCCCACCGCTGCCGGCAAAGTCATTGAAGCCTTCGGCCAGTTCGTCGTTGGCGGAAACTACATCGTCGGCTTCGTCATCTTCATCGCCCTGATCGCTATTCAGTTTCTTGTGGTCAGTCACGGCGCAGTGCGCACCGCGGAAGTCACGGCACGCTTCACGCTCGACGCACTGCCCGGCAAGCAGATGGCCATCGACTCCGATCTCAACACCGGCCTCATCAACGCCGATCAGGCGCGCCAGCGCCGTGAGGCAGTGGCACGGGAAGCCGAGTTCTGCGGCTCGATGGACGGCGCCGCGCGCTTCAGCCAGCGTGATTCCCTCGCAACCATTCTCATTCTCGTCATCAATATCGTCGCCGGATTTTTGATCGGCGTGTTCCAGTTGGGCATTCCGTTTCAGGAAGCGCTGAAGACCTATACCATCCTCACGGTGGGCAACGGACTGGTCTCCATCATCCCGTCGTTGCTGGTCTCCGTGGCGGGCGGCATCGTGGTTACGCGCGCCGGATCTGACTTCTCACTCGGCGCGGACATTGAGAAGCAGATGTTCAAGACCGCGCGGCCGCTGTGGATTGTAAGCGGCGTGCTGCTGGCGTTGGCATTGATCCCCGGCATGCCCAAGCTCTCCTTTGTGGCGCTCGGCGGAACGCTGATGTTCATCGCCTGGAAGATGAAGCCCACGCCCGCGGAGACTGCTGCCGCCGCAAAGGCCACGGCTGCGAAAGGCGTCCCAGGCGCGCCCGCAGTCGATCCCATGGACGCGGTGCTCAAGCTGGATGAGCTCATGCTTGAAGTGGGCATCGGCCTGGTGCCGCTGGTGGATATAAAACAAGGCGGACAGCTGCTTGCCCGCGTCAAATCGCTGCGAAAAAATCTTGCCCAGCAACTCGGCTTCCTGGTGCCATCGATTCACATCACCGACAATCTTTCGCTGAAAGAGAGAGAGTACGTCATCTATCTGCGCGGCGTGGAGATTGCGCGCTGGGAGATGCGCCGCGACCGCCTGCTGGCCGTAAATTCAAATCCCAAGCCGGGAGACATTCAAGGCCAGGAGACACGCGAGCCGGCATTCGATTCGCCCGCCAAGTGGATTGCGCCTGAACTGCAGGCGCAGGCCATCGCCGCTGGTTACGCGGTGGTCGACCATACCTCCGT
>Ga0182030_10009808_pt1 | contig 19552 bp, 22 predicted proteins | sample 812S3MmetaG_FD_121299 | JGI IMG/M metagenome (GOLD analysis project Ga0182030, IMG submission 121299) | Permafrost microbial communities from Stordalen Mire, Sweden - 812S3M metaG (Illumina Assembly) | ecosystem: Environmental > Terrestrial > Soil > Wetlands > Permafrost | place: Sweden... | reverse complement strand
TTCGAGCCTCGGTCATCCCAATTGTCGTGTCGCGCGCATCACAGCTGACCGCCCCTTTCTAAGGTCGAGGTGGGAGAACGGCGACCGCGGGAGAAAGTCGAGCGCGTGCGTCATCAAGCCGTGCCGCTTTTCGCTGCGGCGACGATTCTCATAGGTATAGCCGGTCTGAGTGCTACCGCCGGAGCGCAAACTGCGCCCGCGGCCGCTCCATCGGCATCTCCGAGCCCGGTTCCGACAACGAAGCCGGCCTCGAGATTCAACCTGAAGATCGAGACCTACACCTCGGGGACGAACAACCAGTTCGTCGGCCCTGGCACTCAGCCGACCGAGGGCCCCAACTTTACCGCGGGCGGCGTCCCCGGACCGGGCACGCCCTACGACATGTTTTCGGGCGCGCCCCTAGCCACTGGCGAAGGGATCACGCAAGACTTCTTGCTCAAGCCGTTCTTCGCGCTCACGAAAAACCTCGACATCACGACGACGGTCGGCTACGGCTCGGCGTCGGGCACCGGGAACGTCGTGAACTATTGGGGCGATGCCCTGATGCCGTCGATCAATCCGAATATCGGCAGCCGCGCGTTCACCATCGCCCCCGCGTTCACGACGCACAATGGACAGGATCCGGTCAGCGCGACGCGGCTTGGTTTTCTCTCGGGTGCGCTCGTCGACCACAACGGCAACGGTGCGCTGACCGTCGGCTGGTTCAGCATGCATCAAAGTGTGCCGTGGGCGTTCAGTCAGGCGCCGTGGACGAATACGCCGTTCCAACTCGGGCCGAGCGTTCCGCAATCGATCGGCGACCCGCAACCATCAGTCGATGTGTTGCGCGAAGGTCCCACGGTTCTGCCGCTGTCGGGTGCCGATTTTTGGATGAAGAGCAATCTCGCGACCGTTGAAGTCACGTCGGCCGATCTGCCCGCACCGTCGAACGCTCCGGCCCGCGTCTTGTCGGCCTCGGCGATCATCGATCACGGCTCAGGCCTGCGCTATTCGGGTCAGCTGACCGGCCTCACGACATGGGGACCGGATACCGGAAACGTGCTCTTCGGGAGCAACTTGAACTCGGCCAACGGCGTCTATCAATCGACCGTTTTCGGCCAGCAGATGTGGGTCATGGGCGTCGGCGCCACGTTCCCGGTCGGTCAAGCCGATGGGGAACTGCGCTTCGGCTACTCGTGCTATTCCGCCAACGGCACGGCGCTACCGAGCGCCGGTTGTGCGCCGGGCAGCTACTTCTACGGTAAGGTCCACCACGGGTTCTCGCACTTCGACCTCTCACTCGATGCCGTGCGTTTCGAGGCCACCTACGCGCCCGCGGTCCTCGACTACGGCACGCTGGAAAACGTCTGGACGTATCCGGCGGCGTGGCCCGGCACGTGGCTGCGCGGCAACTACCAGCTCGTCGACAACGCCGAGGTTGGCCCCAACCGCCAAGGCGGCAAGATTGCCGGAACGTTCATCGTGTCCGGGGTCGAAGTACGACTGGCGTACGCCCAATACGAGCAGATCACGGCGGTCAACGCGAGCAGCGCGCTCTCGCCCGGTTTCGTCGAGCCGTTCTTCTTGCCGCAGACCACCGCGCTCGGCACTCTCAGCACGCTCGGCACGCTCGGGACCGAGCAGCACTTCGAAGGCTGGTTTGGCTACCACCTCGGGCTCACGACCATCACGCTCGACCTCAGCCAAGTGAACGCTTGGCGCCAGGCGCCGGCCGGTCAGCCGCAAGATAACGTCTCGATGCAGTACCCCTCGGGCGTGCTGACCTTCGCGCGGCCGCTCGGGCCGAAGGTCACCGGCGCGGCGGGCGTCGGGCGCTTCGCGCTCAACGGCCAGTTCGATACGTCGGGCCCGAACAACGCGCAGTTGAGCCAGGACCTGGTCTTCGCCGGCATGGAGTTTCGGCCCAACGGCACGACCGGCTACGGTCTCCAGTATCGCCTGTACTCAACCGGAGGACTGCCGACGCTACCGGGTGCTCCGTCGCCCGCCTTCCACGGTCCCCAGATCCTGTTCTACCAGCGCTTCAAGACCTAATTGCGAGGAGGCCGGCGAGCCCGGCGGGAACCCTGTGTAGTTCCGAAACCCGGCACGAGAGCCGGGTTTCGCGTGTCAGGAGTTCGGTTTGAAGATCGTCGTCACCGTGAAATTGGTACCGGATACGAGCGCCGACAAGCGCATCGATCCGGCGACGAAGCGACTCGTCCGCACCGGCGTCGACATCGTGCTCAACCCGTTCGATGAATATGCGATCGAGGCGGCGTTGCAATTGCGCGACAAGCTGGCCGACGGTTCCACCGTGACGATTTGCTCGATGGCGCCCGAGACCGGGCGCGAAATCGTGCGCAAAGCGCTGGCCATGGGCGCGGACGACGCGGTGATGCTCTCCGACCCCGGACTCGCGGGCTCCGACCTGTGGGCCACCGCGTATGCACTTGCCCACGGTATCAAGGCCGTCGGCTTCGATCTCGTCTTAACCGGAACGCAATCGACCGACGCGATCTCGGGCGACTTGCCGGGGATGCTCGCCGAGTATCTCGGCGTCCCGGCGCTGACCTATGCGCGCGCACTCGAGATTGCCGATGGACGGCTGCGCGTGAAGCGCGAGACCGAGACCGGCTACCAAACCGTGAGCGCGCCGTTGCCGGCACTGGCGAGCGTGACCAAGAGTGCCAACGAGCCGCGCTATCCGTCGCTCAAAGGCATCATGGGCGCCAAGAAAAAGGAAATCCGCACGCTCGCGCTCGCCGAACTCGGCCTGACGAAGGCGGTCGGCAGCGATGGATCGCGGACCGAACTGCTCGACCTCGCGACGCCGCCGGCCCGCGAAAAAGGCCGCGCCGTGACCGTTTCCGACGGTGCCGAGGGCGCCCGCGCCGTGCTGGAGTTTCTCCAGAGCCGGAAGCTGCTATGAAGAACGTCGTCGCGTTCATCGAACACAAGAACGGTGCCGCGCGCCGCTCGTCGATCGAAGCGGTCTGCGCGGCGCGCGGCGCCGCCGACGCGCTCGGTGGTACGGTGCATGCGGTGGTGGCGGGTCCGCAAGCTGCGGCCGTAGCCGTGTCCCTCAAGGCCTATCCGGTGGACCAGATCCACGTGCTCGATGACGCGGCGCTCGCTAAGTCGGGCGTCGATCCGCTCGTTGATGCCCTCGAGAGTGTCGCTCTCGCCGCCGGCCCTTCGCTCGTGATCGTCGCGAACACGATGATCGGGCGGGATGTCGGTTCGCGCTTTGCCGCTCGGGTCGACGCCGGAATAAACGCCGATGTTACCGGTATCGACGTGAAGGACGGCCGGGTCGCTTGTCTCTCGCCGAAGCTGGGCGGCACGACGATCACGACCTGCGCGTTCAAGAATACGGAGTACGGCGTGGCCGCCATTCGGCCCAACGTTTTCACCGTGCAGGCCACGGCCGGTGCGGGCGAGATCGTGCAGCTTGCTCCCAGCGACAAATCGTACACTGTAACCGTTGAAGAAGACGTGGAAGAAGCCGCCGCCGAGCTTGGCGTTGAGGAAGCTTCGGTTGTGGTCTCCGGCGGTCGCGGAATGGGGGGGCCGGAGCCCTTTACGGGCATGCTTCACGACCTTGCCGAAGCCTTCGGCGGTGCGGTCGGCGCTTCGCGCGCGGCCGTCGACGCGGGCTGGATCTCGCACGGCCACCAAGTGGGACAAACCGGAAAGACGATTAGCCCGCCGCTCTATATTGCGGTCGGCATTTCCGGCGCCATCCAACACAAAGTGGGCATGCGTACCGCCGCGACGATCGTCGCGATCAATAAAGATGCCGGCGTGCCGATCGCGGATTTTGCGGATCTGCTCGTCGTGGGCGACGCGTTCGCCATCGTTCCCGAACTCACCAAACTCGTTCGCGCGGCCAAAGCCGTCCACGCGTAACACCCGAAAGAGCTGCTCGTGATCCGTTTCCGTTTGTCCGCCCTCTTCGCCGCCGGTGCGATCGTTGCGATTGCCGGTGCGCTCTCGCATCCCGCCGCCGCCGCGCCGAAACCGGCAGCCACCGCTTCGCCGTCGCCGTCGCCGTCAGTGTCGCCGACGCCGACGCCCGAAACGTTGGACAAGCAGATCCCGCGTCTCGAAGCGGCGATAAAGGACAACCCCAACGATAAGGACTCGATGACGCAGTTGTCGATGGACTATCTGCAAGTCAACCGGCCCGACTTGGCCGTGCAGTTGACGCAGAAGCTGATCACCGGCGGAACGAAAAACGCGCAGATCTATTTCATCGACGGCTCCGCGCAAGCGATGATCGGCAAGATGGATTTGGGCATCGCGAGCATGGAACAAGCGGCCAACCTCGAGCCGACCAACATCATGGTTCTCCAGTCGCTCACGCAGATGTACATGCGCTCGAACCGTCCGGCCGACGCCGAACGCGTTGCCAAGCGCGCGCTGACGTTTAACCCGACGTCAAAGGATGCCGCCGAGAACTACGGATACGTCCTTGCGGCGCAGAAGAAATTCGACGAAGCGCGCGCGCAATTCGAAGCCGCGGCGAAACTCGATCCGAAGGATCCGCATCCGATCGTGCTCGAGGCGCAGACCTACGAAGATGCCAATGCGCTTCCGCTGGCGATGCCGTTGCTGGATCGCGCGCTCACGGTCGCGCCGGGCAATTTGGAAGCGCTGGTCGGCAAGGCCGAAGTGGCCTCCGCCCAGCACGACACGAAGACGTCGATCGCAACGTACGAATTGATCCTCGCGCAAGCACCCGACAACATCCAAAAAGCGAACGTCGTCGATCAAGAAGCGCTGGTGTACGCGCGCGAAAAAATGGACACCGAGGCCGACGCGACCTACCTCAAAGCGATCAACAACTATGGTGGCTTGCCGGGAGCGCACATTGCGTACGGCGACTATCTGGCCTCGAAAAACGACAAAGCGGGCGCCGTGCGCGAGTGGACGTCGGCCGTCGGCGCGAACCGCGACAACCCCGATGCGTTAGCCCGCTTGGGTCAATCCTCCGCGGTCGGCAACGACTTCCCCAAAGCGATCGAGTACTACAAGCGGTTGACCGAAGTTGCCGCCGCCGATCCGCGCTCGTTTCTGTTGCTGGGTCAGGCCTATATGGCAAATAAAGACTGGAACAACGCGCGCGATGCGTTCAAGGCTTCCTTCAACCTCTCGCACACGCCGGATGCACTCGTCGGACTCGCTGCCGCGGATCAACAGGCACGCAACTTTACCGAAGCGATCCAGATCTACGAGGCGCTCGACAAGAACGCCCCACCGCTCGTCAAAGCGAATCCGGATCTGCTGTTCAACATGGGCAACGCCTACAAAGGCGCGAACCAGCCGCAGAAGGCGAAGGCCGCCTACGTCCGTTTCCTAGCGTTCCTCAAACCCGGGACGCAAGGGTACGGCGAGGTGAAACAGATGATCGCCAATATCGATCACGTTCCGTCCAAGCCGGTGCCGAAGTCGTCGGCGAAACCCGCGGTCAAACCGACGGCGAAACCAGGCGTCAAGGCGGCTGCGAAACCCAAACCGAGTCCGAGCGCGGCACCGAAGAACTAACGACGATGCTCGTCGCGTACGACGAGTCGCTCACGCAGCACCTCGCCGGTTTTCCCCACATCGAGCAGCCCGACCGCGTTCGCGCGGTGGTTGCCGAGTTGGAGCGGCGCGGCCTCTTCGGCGAGCGAATCGATACCCGGCGAGCGACTGAAGCGGAAGTAGCGCTCGTTCACGACGCGGGCTACATCGAGCTGGTGAAGCGCGAATGCGAACGAGTGCGCCCGAGTTCGTACGGCAGCTTGACGACCGGCGACACCGACATCGACGTGACGTCGTATGAAGGCGCGCTGCACGCCGTGGGCGGAACGCTGGCTGCGTTAGAACGCGTGACGGGCGATCGTCGCGCGGCGTTCGCGCTCGTTCGGCCACCGGGTCATCACGCTGAACCGGCGCGCGGCATGGGCTTCTGCCTCTTCAACAGCGCGGCGATCGCCGCGCGTGCGTTCACGGCCGAAACGGGCGAGGACGCGATCATCGCCGACATCGACTTTCACCACGGGAACGGGACGCAAGCACTTGTCGGCGCGGGTCTATCGTATCTCTCGACGCATGCGATGCCGGCCTATCCGGGTACCGGCTCCGCGCGCGACAACCGCGTCGAAACCGGTGCGACGCTAGTAAACGTGCCGTTGGCTGCCAGCGGCATTGCGACCGAAGCCTTCGTTGCCATTTGGATCTCGGCGTTGCGCGCGCTCGCTAAACGTCTGCGTCCAGGCCTACTGATCGTGAGCGCAGGCTACGATTTCGTCGCCGGCGATCCGGTCGGCGACCTGCGCGTCGATCCGAGCGTGGCGCGTGAACTCGGACGGCTGGTGCGCGAGATTGCGGATACGTACTGCGCGGGCCGCGCGCTCTTTGTGCTCGAGGGGGGCTACGATCCGGATATGCTTGCCAACTGCGTTGCAGATACGATCGCCGGCTACGACGATGGAGCGGCAGTCGAGCCCGCCGAAGCAGCGTCGATCCCGCCGCAACAGCGCGCGGTGCTGGATGCGGTGACGCAACGATGATCGACCGCTTCGTTCTGGCGTTGCGCGTTGCGCTCGGTTTCATCTTTCTCGCGGCCGGCGGGCTGAAAGTCGGACACGCCGAGGATTTCGCTTCGCAGATCGCGGGCTTCCAGTTACTCCCGCATCTGCTTATCGCGCCGCTGGCGCTGCTGCTACCTTTTTTGGAATTGATGATCGGCGTCTATCTGGTGCTCGGGTTGTTTACGCGTTTCGCGGCTTGGTTCGCTGCAATCGAGATGTCCATATTCGCGCTGGCGATCGCGTCGGCTGTGATGCGCGGCATCAGCACATCTTGCGGATGCTTCGGCCCAAGCGATCACGCGATGACTTCGTGGCCGGAGGTCGCACGCGACGCCGGCTTCACACTGATGGCGGTAATCATCGCCTGGAAAGCCCCCGGGGCCCTCGCCCTCGACCGTAGAATGGAGACCGAACATGAGTAAAGCTGCGATGCCGCCGGCCGGCGGGCTAAACCGGAAAACGCTGATCTACGTGACGATTGCCGTCGTTGTGATCGCTGCGATCGTGGCGATCGGCCTAGCGAATCGAGGCGCGGTCTCGAACGCGTCGCAGACGGTCAACCCGGATGCGAAGAAGCTCGTCGTCGGATCGGTTGCCCCGACGTTCAACATCACGTCGGATGCCGGACCGTTCGATCTCGCCGGCGTCAGCACGCCGGTGTTTCTCGAAGTATTCGCGACGTGGTGCCCGCATTGTCAGCACGAAGTTCCGGTCGTCGATGCGCTCGCAAAAGCCTATGCCGGCAAGGTTGCCTTCATCGGCATTTCGGGTAGCCCATACGGCGTCGATGGATCCTCGCCGGAAAACCAGGCCGATATCAATGCTTGGGTGCAGAAGCTCGGCGTGACCTACCCGGTTGCGTTCGATTCCGACTTGCAGATCGCCAACGAGTATCTGCAAGGCGGCTACCCGACGATCGTGATGATCGATTCGCACAAGGTCGTGCGCTACGTCAACAGCGGCGAACTCACGCCGGTGGAGTTGCAGAAAGCACTCGACGGCGTTCTCTCATCCCATTCTTAGGACGAATCGGGGCTCTCTAACGTAGCGTGTAGAGTGAATGGGCGCGACTTCTGCGGGACGGACGCCCAATCCGATCTACAATCGAGGAGTTTCCCGTGTTTCGACATCATCTCGGAGCGCTTGCATTGCTCGCTGCGTTCGCATTACCGCTCGCTGCATCCGCGCAAACCGTTCCCGCCCCTGGCGCTGCGGCGCCGGCGGCGACCGCACACCAACATCACCGTCGTCATCACCACAACCGCTACATGCATGCGATGCGAGGGCTCGGGCTCTCCGCCGCGCAGAAGCAGCAGATTGCGGGCATCATGAAGAGCTCGCACGGCGCAAACAAAACCGCCGACCCGCAGACGCGCCGCGCGAACGCCCAAGCCCTGCACCAGCAGATCGAAGGCGTCCTGACGGCGAGCCAACGGACCCAACTCCACGCCAAGCTTGCGCAGGGTCGCCCGCACCGCGTGAAACCTAACGGTCCTGCTCCGCAAGCACCACCGCAGTAAGGTTCTTTCCTAGAGCAACCGAACATGGAGAACGGCGGGACCGAGAGGCACCGCCGTTCTTCTTATGACAAACGAAGCTCCCGCGGATATCCACGATTACCTGAGGTTGCTCGAGCGTGCGCCCGAGATATTCCGGCGCTCGTGGGATGCTATTGTGATCTACGACCTCGAGGGCCGCGTCATGCTCGGGAACGCGGCGGCGCGTGCAATGGTCGGTCCGGATCTCGCCGCGGCGCTGCAGGGGCGCCACTTCACGGCACACCTGACCTTGGAGGAAGCCACCAAGACCGCGCGCGACTTCGCGCACTGCGTGACGCTGGGGAAGACGATCGAGAGCACCAGCGTGTACGTCGACGGCACGGGTCACCCCGTACCGGTTCGCGTGCGGCTGGTGCCGGCGCGGGTCAAAGGGACGATCGTGGGCGTCATCGTTTTTGCCCGCGACGTGCGCGTCCGGCGCGAGCGCGAAGAGCAGTTCATGCGATCGGAACAGCAGTTCCGCTCGCTGTTCGAAAATCACCCGGACGCGCTCGCGCTGCACGATTTGGAAGGCCGCTTCGTGCGCGTCAACGAGGCGTGTGTGCGTCTCACCGGTTATTCGGTCGACGAACTCGTCGGATCGACCCCGGCAATTTTCGCCGCCGGGGTTTGGCAGGAGAACGCACAGGCTCGCGAGGCGATCTTAAATGGTGAGACCGTCGAGTTCGAGCACATGATCGTGACCAAAAACGGGAGCCGGCGCGAAATCGAAGGCCGCCTCGTTCCGCTGCACGTCGATGGACACGTGCGCGGCTATTGCGGAATGATCCACGACGTAACGGAGGAGCGCCGGATGGCGCGCAACTTCGCGCGTCAAGCGACGCGCATCGCCGAATTGTATCGCATCGCTGCTGCGGCCGGTGTTGCTGCCGATGAGAAGGTTGCGACCGCGCTCGAAGCCGGCATGACGGAACTCGGTGCGGAGTGGGCTTACGTGACGCGCTTGGATGAAGCCGGCACCGAGATTATATCTAGCGCGGGCAAAGAACCGCCGGTCGTGGCGGACGAGGCGATGCTGCGGGAGCCGTTCACCGTTGAGGGCAAGGCGTACGGTGCCCTCGTGTTCGTCCAGAGCGGCGAGCCGATGCCGATCAGCGCGACCGACCGCGATTATATCCGCGCGCTCGCCGTGCTGATCGGTTCCGCGATCCAACAGGGTGAACGGGAGCGGCGACTGGACACGCTCGCGTTCGGCGATGTGCTCACCGGTTTGCCGAATCGTGCGTTGCTGCAGGATCGGCTCGAGCAGACGCTCCTATTCGCGCGCCGTCACCGGCGTTCATTCGCGGCGCACTACATCGACATCGATCATTTTAAAACGATTAACGACACCTATGGGCACCACGTGGGCGATGCCGTACTGGCGGCCGTTTCGACCTGGCTGCGCTCGGTACTGCGCGACAGCGATACGATCGGCCGCATGGGCGGCGATGAATTCGTCGTGCTGCAACCCGAGATCGACACGCAACGGCAGGCGGAAGAATTAGCCGCGAAACTATGCGGCATTCGCGATCAGACGTTTCGTATCGGTGCGAACGATATCGCGGTGACCGTCAGCGTCGGCTGCGCGGTCTTCCCAGTCGACGCCGAGAACCCCATCGACATGCTCAAAGCTGCCGACGCTGCGCTGTATGAAGTCAAACACCGTGGCCGCGACGGCTATGCGGTCGGCAAGGTAAATTGAGGCGAATGCTCTAGGGGACGACGCTTATTGCGATTGCGGTGAGCTTCGTTAGGTCGAGGTCGCCGACGAGGGCGAAGGCGAGACCGTGTTCGCGCCAGGTCAGCAGCGTCGTCGGGCCGTCCTTGACGTACTGGGCGTCGTGGCCTTCGAAGTGCGTGACCGACGGCTTAACGCCGCCGAAGTCGGGTTCTGAATTGGTGTTGTTCTCGAAAAGCGAAAGCGAACGAATGCCGTCGCTATAGAGAATATGCAGGTTGCGCAGGCCGTTGAAGTTGGAATTTTCCGCACCGATCATGTGGAAGCCGTCGGGCAAATAGTGCGGGTTCACCGCCCTAAAACCGGCATCGCCGAGGGTGCGCTGAAGATCGTCGGTGACGTCGGCAAAGCGCCGGCCTTCGACTTCCTGAAAGCCGGGCGGAATCGTCGTCGAGAAGGCGCCGCTCGGGATTTCCCCGGTAAAGCGGATTTCGTCGAAACGCGAGCGCCACGCGAGCGAGCCGTCTTGATGATAGGCTTCCTTCGCGAGTACCACCTTGGTCTCGTTGTCGATCCACAGCCGCATCACGCGCTCGCCGGTATAGCGGTTCACGAGCGAGATCGTGGTGGCCGGACGGGCGGCGACGATCTCAACCGGACCGATCACCGCGCGGTAATTAGCCGCGAGCAACGCGATGTTGCTGTTCATTGAATTCGCGTTGTCGGATGAGGGGTTTTGGGAGACCATCGCGCGGTGTTGTTTCGGGTCGATCTTCGTGGTCGTCGTGCCGCGGGTGATGTCGTATTCGCCGTACATTGCTTCGGGCGCAAGAAACGTGCGACGCGTGCTCGACGGAGCGAGGTGTTCGACGCGCTGAATCGTCGCGCTGGCGACGCGCATTCCCCATCTGGTCGTCTGCATCTGTCCGACGTACGAGACGTGGCGCGGGGCTTCGAGCGCTTCCCGCACGAGGGCGTTCGACGCATTTGCATCGGCCGGCGAGGGCACCGGCGTCGGCTGCGCAGCCATGATCGCGGCGGGCAGCAAATTGGCTGCTGCGATCATGGCGCATGCGGCCGCAAAGCGGCGCATCGTTACCGGTTGGATGGGACCGCCGTGTCGTTCGTGTCGAGGAGGCCGGTTGTTTGCTGGCCGTCGACGACGGACGCCGGTACGATCAGTCCGCGATCGGCCAGCGGGTTGTCGGAGGCGAGCGCGGCATGCTCTTCGAGCAAGTAGGTTGCGGCGACGCCGGCTGGTTGGCCGTTACCGTGAATGCCGGGAATGCCGACGTAGGCGAACACGGCGATCGCGGCCGCGACCGGCACGGCGATCATCGGGCGCCACAAGGCGCGCAAGCGATCGGCGAATGTCGCGGACGGCGGCGGCGTGTTGCGCACCGCCTCCCACACGCGCGCTTTTATCATCGAGGGAAACTCGCGCTCTTCGGCGCGCGCGGCAGCACGCAGCCAGTCGCGAACTTGCGCGGCTTCGTCGTAGAGCGCGCGGCACGGCGCGCACGCTTCGAGATGCGCGTGAATGTCGGCGTCGCGTTCGGGTCCGAACGCGCCGTGGAGGTAGTCGTCGAGGATGTCGGCGTTGTAATGCATGGTGTTTAGGATTGAGCCTGCTGCTGTTCGCGAATGACGAGACGGCGAAGCAACGCGCGGGCGCGGTGCAGTCGCGAGCGTACCGTTCCGATCGAGCACCCCATGATATCGGCGATCTCCTGATAGCTATATTCCTCGACATCGGCGAGGACGATAACTAGGCGTTGGTCGGTGGAGAGCTGGGAAAGCGCTTTGGCAAGCGGCCCGCCCAACTGCTCCGCCATGTAGTCTTCGACCGGATCCACCGCCAAAGGCTTGGATCCGCCGTATTCCTGGGGTGCGTTGTCTTCCGGTATCTCTTCCTGGAAACGTCCTTTTTGCCGCCGAAGTTCATCCCGGTGCAAATTTGTCACAATCCGGTAAATCCAGGACAGGAAGGACGTCCCAGGTTGAAACGACCGCCAGGCGCGATAGACGCGGATGAACGCTTCCTGGGACAGGTCCCGGGCGTCGGCTTCGTTCCCGGTGAGCCGGTAGGCGAAGTTGTACGTTGCCTTGCCGTACTGTTCCATCGCTCGTTCCAGGAACTCGGTCGCCTCTTGCGTCGGCGGCTCGGCCGGCTTCCGCGGTACCCCCATCAAGCCGAGCGCGTTCGGGGCAAGAGCGCCTCTAGCCTTGGGTGCGCGATTATGCTAAAGTCCTAAACCGTGGGCGTAATTAGGTATGCCGAAATAATGTCTAAGGTCAAGCGAATAGACGGGCAGCGTGCCTGGTGGCTGAAGTACCTTGCGGTTGCCGGCCCCGGCCTGATCGTCGCGTTCGCCGATACCGAAGCCGGCAGCGTGACGATCGCCGCCACCAGCGGCGCGCAATTCGGCATGAAGCTGGTGCTGTTGCAGTTGCTGCTGATCGTTCCGCTGTTCGTGATCCAAGAGATGACCGTGCGGCTCGGCACCGTCTCGGGCCGCGGACATGCGGCGTTGATTCGCGACCGTTACGGGCTCGGCTGGGCGTGGGTGTCGCTCGGCACGATGCTGGTGACGAATTTTGCCGCACTCGTCACCGAGTTCATCGGGATCGCCGGAGCCGCGATGATCTTCGGCATCCCACCGGCACTCTTGATCGTCGTCGCAGCGACGCTGCTGATCGGCGTTGCTTTTAGCGGGCGCTACAAGCGCGCCGAATATTTTGCGCTGGCACTGTGTCTGCTGGAACTCCTTTTCATCCCGGCGGCACTTGCCGCGCATCCGTCACTCGCGTCCATCGTGCACGACGGGATCTTCAGCTCGCAGCCGCTCGGCAACCGCGAGTACTTGATCCTCGTCGCCGGCAACATCGGCGCGGTGATCATGCCGTGGATGATCTTCTACCAGCAATCGGCGACCGTCGACAAGAAGTTGAAGGTGGACGACATGCCCTTGGCTCGCGCCGATACGGCGATTGGGGCGGTCCTCACGCAGCTGATCATGATCGCGATCATCGTCACCACCGCCGCGACGTTATTCGTCAAACACCAGCAAGTCGAAGACGCCGCGCATGCGGCGCTCGCGCTCGCACCGTTGACCGGTACGCACTGGGCCGGCGTCGCGTTCGGCGCCGGCCTGCTCGGCGCGGCGATGATCGGCGCGCTGGTCGTTTCGCTCGCAACGGCATGGGCGTTCGGCGAAGCGTTCCGCTGGCCGTGCTCGCTCAACTTTCAATGTACGCAGGCCAAACGATTCTATGGGCTGTATGCGGCCATGGTTGTGGCTTCCGCCGGCGTGGTGCTGATCCCAAACTTGCCGCTGATCAAGATTACGGTCTACGTCGAGGCGTTCAATGCGTTCATCTTGCCGGTCGTGCTCGCGTTCTTGCTCGTGATGGCGAACGATCGCCGCATCCTGGGCGACCGGGTGAACTCCTGGCTCGGCAACCTGATTGCGATCGGCGTGTCACTGGTCTGCGTCGCGCTCGGCGTTTGGGTTGCCGCGTTGACGTTCGCGGGACAAGCCGGTGTGTAATCGCTCCGGTTCGGGGCGCAGCACGCACAACTGACGGAGATCTCGATGACGACGCAATTCTTTCATGCGCTCGCCGGTGCCGGCATGGCACTGACGATCGCGGCAACCTCGCCGTCTGCGATCGCGCATATTCACGGCACCATCGTGAGCATCGATCGCGCCCACGGCACCTTCACGATCCATCACGATCCGTTCCCCCTCATGCCGATGTCGATGACGATGCAAGTCGAACCCGTGCAGCACGCGGACCTGCGCAAGCTGCATGTCGGTGAGGTGATCTACGCGACCGTCGACACGACGATCGTGCCGTGGCCCGGAACGGGCATCCGGCCCGACCCGAAGCGAGTGCACCGGTGAGCGCACGTTGGAGTGCACTCTCGCTTACCGTCCTGGTTTGTCTCAGCGCGGCATCGTAACGATAGATGGTGCGGCGCCGCTCCCCTCAATGGGGTTATTGAACATGAGAACTCAGTCGCAATAGTGAACGGGCACGGTATGCTCAGGCTGCCGGTGTTCTTTGTTTCGCTGCTGCTCGCGGTGGCGCTCGGGTTGCCCGCTTCGAGCGTTGCCGGCGCCGTGCCGGGCGCGCCGCTCCACGTGCTGGCCACCACCACCCTCCTGGCGTCGCTCGCTGCCGACGTCGGCCGCGGGCGGGCCGAGGTGACCTCGCTCATGCCGGTCGGGGCCTCGCCCGAGACCTACCAGCCGGCACCCGCGGATATGGTCCGGGTCCAGCAGGCCGGGCTTATCGTCCAGAACGGCGCCGGCCTCGAAGCCTGGCTCGCCCCGATGCTTGGTTCGGCGGCAGCGCACGCGCCGATCGTGAATTGCAGCGACGGTCTGCAGATCGTTGCAGCCAACCCGCATCTGTGGCTCGACCCCGAGTATGCGCGACACTACGTCGTCGCGATGCGCGACGGCATGATCGCCGCGGATCCAGCCGGCGCCGCAACGTACCGCGCGAACGCCGCGGCCCTTGACGCGCGACTCGCCGGATTGACTGCGCGCATTCGTAGGCAACTCGCGACGATCCCACCGGCGAACCGCAACATGATCGTCTTTCACAACGCGTGGCTGTATTACAACGCGCGTTTTGGCTTGCGTACGCTGGGCGCGATTGAAGAAGTTCCGGGTAGCGAGCCGAGCGCCGAACACATCGCGCAACTCGTCGACCTCGCGCGCGCCGCGCACGTCCGCGCGATCTTCGCGGAGCCCGAGTACAACGCGAACCTCGTCACCGCGGTCGCGCGCAGCGCGGGCATCCCGCACGTCGCGCTGCTTTACGACGACTCCGTCGGGACATCGCCGCAAACGCGCGACTACATCTCGATGCTTGAGACCGACACCGCAACGATCGTTCGCGGCCTAAAGTAGATGCTCGCCTCGTTGACGTTGGGCTGCGCCCAAAAATGATCGAAGCTCTGACCGCGCCGTTCCAGTACGACTTCATGCAGCGGGCGTTCATCACGGCACTGCTGGCCGGGGGGTTGTGCTCGACGTTAGGAACCTACGTCGTTCTGCGCAAGCTCTCGTTCATCGGCGACGGCGTGGCGCACGCTTCGTTCGCCGGGATCGTCATCGCCTACATTCGCGGTGTGAACTTCGAGCTCGGCGCGGCGGTCGTTGCCGTACTCACCGCGCTCGGCATCGGGTACATCAACCGGCGCGGTCGCGTGTCCCTCGATACGGCCATTGGCGTCCTATTCACGGGCGTTTTTGCCCTCGGCGTCTTTCTGATGAGCCGCGTTAAGACCTCGACCGTCGACCTCCAAGACTTCTTGTTCGGCAACATCCTGGGCGTCGGACCGAACGATCTCTGGATCGATTTGGGCCTCGCGGCGATCGTCGCCGGCGCCGTGGCGTGGAACTACCGGGCGCTCCTTTTTACCGCATTCGACCCGACCGTCGCGCGCGCGTCGGGGCTGCCGGTCGTCTTCATCGACAACCTGCTGCTGGTGCTGCTGGCCCTGACGATCGTCATCTCGCTCGAGTCGATCGGTATCATCCTCGTCGCCGCGCTGTTGGTAACGCCGGCCGCGGCGGCGGCGCAAGTGACGCGCCGCTTCGTGCCCATGCTGCTCACGTCGACCGCGATTGGGATCGGCAGCTGCGTCAGCGGTCTCTACATTTCTTATTATGCCGGTGCGGCGAGCGGCGCGACGATCGTCCTCGTTGCAACCGCGGCGTTCTTCGTGCTCCTCGCCGTCGGCAGACAAAGGCGGCGCGCGGAGAGGACTCCTGCACGCCGATGAGCGCTGAACGAAACACGCGCCAGCGCCGGACGATCCGCGACGTCGTCGAGCGAGCGGGCAGGCCGTTGACCACCGATGAGATCCTGGTCTCGGCGCAAGCGACGATCCCCGCGCTCGGCCGGGCGACGGTGTATCGTTCGATACGCGCACTCTTAGATGAAGGCTGGTTAACGGCGGTCGACGTTCCGGGACGCAGCGCACTCTACGAACGTGGGGGCAAGGAGCATCACCATCACTTTGAATGTTCGCATTGCAAGCGCGTCTACGAACTCGATGGATGCGCGAGCGAGATCCGCGGCGAGTTACCGGCGGGCTTCGTTTCAACCGGCCATGACGTCACGATTTACGGGGCCTGCGCGGCCTGCTCACGCTAGGGTCGTTGAGTAAGACGAATAAGCGAGCGGTGAAAAATATTCCCTTGCGGGGCGCGCCTCGCGAGTGATTGAGGGGGGAGGCGAGCAGGCCGGAGGTGCCCGGGGAACATGGGTACGAAGATTGGGCCCCCCGGTCGCACCGACCGAGCACCGGCGCCAGAGAGAGAGACCCCGTGTACCGCCCCCGCAACGCCTTCGAGTCAGCCGACACGGTCAACCGCGTCGTCGCCCTGTTGGTCCGCTTCCCGGAGCTTCATAGCATCCGTTCGAACCCGGCCGACGCGACGCTGACGCTGACGTATGCGGTCGACCGGCGGCTGGAGATCGACGCAGTGCGGGCACTCGAGGATTTCGTCGGCGAACACGTGCGCTCGTTCCACGCCCTCGGCGGCGAGCCGATCGAGCGCTTTGCCCTGACCTGCGAACAAGACGTCCACGTGACGTTCGTCAGCGTGACCCGGGACCTCGCGACGTTCTCGCCGGAGGAGTTGGCGCTGCAGGCGTCCCTCTTCGTCGAGCGCTTCGGCGACGCGTTGCTCACCAACCCGCAGGCCGAAGAAGCGGACGACGACGAAGCCGGTATGCTCGAAGAGTCAGTTGAGTTGGCGCTCGATGCGCTGCGCGACCCCGGTCAGCGTCAGCGGCTGGTCGGCGTCCGTGAGGAGAAGCGGGTCATCGTGTACTTCGTCCATCCCCGTAAGCGCGCGAAAGTACGGGCGCGATCGTAAAACAGAACGTCACCATCCTCGCGATCGCCGACGTGGTCGGGTCTCCGGGTCGCGAGACGTTGTCCAAGCATCTCCCGCTCATCCGCGAACAGCACCACGTCGACGTCGTGATCGCGAACGGTGAAAACGCCGCCGGCGGCTTCGGGCTCACCGGTCAGACGGCCGACGAGATGTTCGCCGCGGGCGTCGACTTCATCACGTCCGGCAACCACATCTGGGACAAGCGTGAGTTCCGCGGCGCGCTCGACGAGACCGACCGCATCATCCGGCCGGCCAACTATCCGCCCGGATCGCCCGGCCGCGGCAGCGGGATCGTCGAAGTCGATGGGGTGACGGTCGGCGTGATCAACGTGATGGGACGCGTCTTCATGCCGACGGTCGACGATCCGTTCCGGGTCGCGCGCGAAATGGTCGACATGCTGCGCGAACAAACCAAAGTCGTGGTCGTCGACGTGCACGCCGAGGCGACTTCGGAAAAGATGGCGCTGGCGCGCTTTCTCGACGGTTCGGTCTCGTTCGTTTACGGTTCGCACACGCACGTCCAAACCGCCGACGAACAGATCCTCAGCGGCGGCACCGCCTACATCACCGATGTTGGAATGACCGGACCGTCGGACGGCGTCATCGGGATGGAAACGGCCGGCGTGTTGCAACGGTTCACGCAAGCATATGGCGAACGCTTCAGCGTGCAGAAGACCGGACCGCGACAGTTTTGTGCCGTCCTCGCGACCGTCGAAGTTGCATCCGGCCGAGCGCTCGACGTGAAGCGCATCAACCTTCGCGGGTTGGCATGATCGTCGATTTCCACTCGCACACCCGCGAGTCGGACGGCGCGCTCCCGCCAGAAGAACTCGTCGCGATGATGCGTGCCCGCGGCGTGCGGATCTTCTCGATCACCGATCACGACACGCTGCGCGCGTACGGCCAGTTCACGGCCGATTTCGCCAACGTGATTCCGGGGATCGAGATCAACACGACCTGGAACGACAACGAGGTCCACGTGCTGGGCTATCGCGTGCCGCTTGGCGAGGACACGCCGCTGGCACTCATCCTGGCCGATAACCGCGAGTTCCGGAGAACGCGCATCGACCGGATCGTCGCCAACCTGACGGCTGCCGGGTATCCGATCACCGTCGCCGACGTCGTCGCGCAATCCGACGGGGGCGATGCACTGGGGCGCCCGCACGTCGCGAAGGCGCTCATCCTCAAGGGGTTTGCGAAGGACGTCCAGAGCTGCTTTGACGCGCTGCTCGTGCGCGGCAAGCCCGGCTACATGCCGTCTAACTACATCACGCCGGCGCAGGCCATCGACGTGATCCTCGCCAGCGGCGGGTTCCCGGTGCTGGCGCATCCGGGCCGCTTGAAGGACGAGTCGATCATCGATGAGCTGATCGAACACGGGCTGGCCGGGCTCGAAGTCTTCTATCCGACGCACAATGCGTCTCAGACGGCAATCTTTCGGGAAAGAGCCTCTCGACATGGTTTAGTCATGACGGGTGGTTCCGATTTCCACGATATCCGCTATAATACGCGCGGCGTTGGAATGGACATCGACGACGCCGACATCAAGCCGTTCCTCGACCTCGTTTCCTAATTGCACCCCGTTATTTAGTAAGGAAGCCCCATGCACGACGATGAGATCAAACCGTTTATCGGCCAGCCCGTCCGCGTAACGCTCGCTGACGGCCGTATCCTCGCCGGGACGTTACACGCCCACGGCGATCAAGGCCACGGACACATCCACTATGCCGTCGTTTCCGATCCGATAAAAATGGGCGGCGAGCCGGTGGTCGAGATGCTGCACGGCGGCGACCAAATCACCGACATCGTGGACGCCAGCGACGATCCGGCCGCGGTCGAGTAGAGCCCCACCATTGTCACCCCGAGCTTGTCGAGGGGCCGCCACTAAACGCCGCGATTGCCACTGCCCCTCGACAAGCTCGGGGTGACAGCGGTAGCAGTAGCAGCTGTTGCTAGCTGCGGCGGCCGACGACGACGGCGGTGGTGCGCGATTCGAATTCGCGCGCCGCGCGGGCGAGCGTGGCGAGGCGGTCGCGTTGTTGCGCGACGGTTGCGGCATCGGTGATGTAGCGGTGGTTCACTTCGACGTTGGCGGCGCTGGCGTCGAATGCCGCGCGCGCGAAATGCAGCGCGCAGTCGACGTCGCTCATCAAGTTCGCGTTGTGCAGTTCGGCGGTGCGCGCCGTTAGCGCGAACGCATCGCACGCGAGCCGGGCCGCTTCGAGCGGCGCCTCAGCCGCGCCGGTCAGGGCGCGCTGCAGTTGTACCCGCCGCTCGGCCGTTTCCGCATCCGTGCTTCGCGGTAACGCTTGGGCCGCGATGACCGCTGCGAATGCGGCCTCATCGAGCGGGCGCAATTCCATAAAGCGCCGGCGCAAATCGTCGGCGTCCTCGACAATGGCGGACGCTTCCTCGTGGACCAGCGCGAGCTTGGGCGAGCCGGTCGTGATCCGTGCCACCATGGCGCAGAGCGCCGCCGCCAGCGCGCCGACTAATGTCGCTGCACTGCCCCCGCCGGGCGTGGGATCCGCCGACGCCAGCGCGTCGAGGTAGCCTTCGAACTCCATGAGGGGCCCATTCGGCGGGGTATCCCGGCCAAACCCACTAGGCCGCCGAAACGGATGCCGGGCTTCCCGGATCGAAGATACCCAACGCCGTTTTTAGATTGTTTCAAAGATCAGCGGTGGTTAATATGACACCCCCCGTCCGTGCCCCGGCGCAGCCGCGCCTTGCGGGCCGGACGTGCTTTGAGATGAGATAATGGCAGTACTCGAACAACAGAAGGGCCACGTCAAAGACATCGGCCTAGCCGACCAAGGTAAATCGAAGATCGAATGGGCGGCGAGC
>Ga0182030_10009807_pt1 | contig 19555 bp, 11 predicted proteins | sample 812S3MmetaG_FD_121299 | JGI IMG/M metagenome (GOLD analysis project Ga0182030, IMG submission 121299) | Permafrost microbial communities from Stordalen Mire, Sweden - 812S3M metaG (Illumina Assembly) | ecosystem: Environmental > Terrestrial > Soil > Wetlands > Permafrost | place: Sweden... | reverse complement strand
TGCCCGGCCCGGCCTCTCCGGTGTTTCGTAGAGGATCCCTTTCGCAACACGCCTGAAATCGGAAACTCATTCACCATGACACACCGGAAACGCGTACGCGAGTCCGGGAAAGCCTTGACCGAATGGGAATACCGAAGGCGTTCACGAATCAGCCAGAAGGTAACCCCGAAGACAAGCCCGCTGAGCAACAGGCCAGCCCTGCCGCTGAGCTTGAACGCGCGTAAGTGTTGCAGCGCCCCGGCGCGCGTGCTAAAAACAAGATGGCTATGGCCGAGGAAACAAAATCAGAAGTTGCCAGCCTCTATCGCCGCGCGTTCGCGGAGTACGGGACGCAGGCGCTATGGAACATGCGCCCTCTTGAGGCGCCGACCCCTGCCGACGCCCTAGCGATCACGCGATCCTTGCGAACGCACGGCGGAATGACTGGCCGGCGGTTGGCGGAACAGATCGAAAGCATCTGCCGTGCCCCTCACTAAACTGCAATCCCATGTATTGCGCGTACTGGCGTCGGAACGCAGCCCCGACAGCTACATCGCGGGGGGCGTTGCCCTGAACCGTAACGGGCCGCGCTTCTCCGGAGATATCGGCATTTTTCAAGATTCGGAGCAACGGCTTGAAACCGCCGCCGAAGCCGACGCGAAAGCTTTACTTGCGGCCGGGCTTAAGGTCTCATGGAAAAAGATTGTGAGCGGCAAGCGGGAAGCACAAGTGGAGGGCCTGGGCGACCGGATGCGGCTCGAATGGGTTCACGATAGCGCCTTTCGTTTTTTTCCCACACAACGGGATGAGCTTTTCGGTTATGTGCTGCACCCTGTGGACTTGGCGACCAACAAGGCCTCAGCTGCCGCCGATCGGCGGGAGCCTCGCGACATCGTTGACCTTGTGACCATCCATGAAAGCATTTTGCCCCTTGGGGCGGTGATCTGCGCCGCAGTGGGGCGCTTTCCCGGGCAGTCTCCGGAAGAGATGCTGGCCGAGATCACGCGACACAGCCGCTTTACCGCGGAGGAATTTCGGGTGTTGGCGACCGAGCGGCCCATTGATGTGCCCGGCCTGCACAGGCGAATCCGCAGCATGATCGAGGACGCCGGGCACTTCATCAGCCGGGTTCCCAGCGATGCGGTCGGCGTTGTTTTTCTCGATGGCGACAACCCCGTGCAGCCCGACGTTGAAACACTCGACAAGTACCAGCGCCACGCCGGCGCACCGGGCGGTGTGTGGCCCTCTTCTTCGGAAATTGCGAGTGCTATGCTGGAGCGCTACAAGAAATCGAACGGTAATGAGTCGAAGCCGTAATGGCCGGACGAAAATGCCCGCGACATCTCACCGGCGTCTCGAAAAGGGTAAGATTCGGGACGCGCAAGGGTGCACGACGCTGCAACCTCTCATTCACCCGCTGGCCGAACCATGGCATCCGATTCGGCGATCTTCCGCTCGACTCTCTCCATCTCCGAGAAGCGATTGTTATCGTAAGGGTAGACAGTGAAGATAATGCGCGCCCCCACTTCTGAGGCGGTGCGCAACGTCTCTGCTTCCAGCGTTTGAATAAAGCAATATCCCGTCGTAGGCGCCTCCACCCCGATATCGAAATCACGAATCTTCGCGCTATCCCAGAGCAACCGTCCAACCGGTTCGAGATCATCGAGCAGCGCCCGAAAAGAACGAATCTCAAAGTCGGCATTCGAGTTTTTCTTGCATTTGCTTAACTGAAAGCGCGCGTGATAGGTCCTTTTGTTACGGCCCGAGTGCAAGACAAATACGTTCTTTCCAAGGGCTGCGACCAGCGGCTCGAGATTTGAGCGCGAGTACAGGTCTAGAGCTACGCACAGATAGTCACCTTTGACCGGCGCGATGTTTGCCATACAATCCGATCATACGTGAGCGCTGAAGCTGTGCGGCGCTGGTCAAAGCGCTAGGGTCCTACAAAAGACCGCCAAAGGGAACCGAACTGACACGCCAGCTTCTCTCAACCGGTAAGTTTCGGGACGAACGGCGGACGCCCTGGGATCAAGCCCCTTAGCGTCTCAAAAGTCGGTCCAAGAATTGATACCAATGGCGGTCGCCGCGGCGCTCGGGTTGCTACCGACGTCGCCCCGAAATCTGGGAAAACACGGACCCCGCATCACCGGGATCCCCTATCCTAGATTTCCTCAGCGTCTCTGCGTCTCCGTCGTCACTTCATACACCAAGCTCATCCCCGTCCGGCCCACGAGCCGATACTCCGCCAGCCACTCGCGCAATTCCGAGTAGCCCTCGACCGCCAGCCGAGGATTCGCCAGACTCAAGCTATCCACCACGAACGTAGGCCGCGACTGCGCCAGTTCTCCGCGATTGCGCGCCGCCTGCTCCGGCAGGACAGCCGACGTCTCGCGCAAATGGCGATCCGCCGGGACGCCGGTGAGCGGCTGGGAATCCCAGAATCGCGACGCCACCGGCATGCGCGTATAGACGAAGATGCCCGGACGATAGCCCCAGACGAACAGTGTGTCGCCGGGATGCTTGCGTCCATTCACGATCTCCGCCGCCGCCCGACTGTCGTCATCGAGCGCGAGATCGGCCCATTGGTGCGGACGGTGGCTGAGCAGATCGTGCGCGAGAGTCACGTATCGCGGCCCGAAGCGTACCGCTGGCACGAGCAGCGCGATTACCGCCGCCCACGCGAGAGTCTTGCGGCGCGCCAGCGCGGTCGACGCGAGCAGCACCATCGGCGGCAAAATCTGCAAATAATAACGCGGGAAGAATCGCGCACCTAGAGCCACACCAGCTAACGAAAGCACCAACCACGCGGCGATCCAGTAATTCTCGCGCTTACGATTCTCCCACCAGAAGGCCGCCGCACCGATAGCCAACGTGGCATGGAATCCCAGCCAGTCGGCGGTCCGACGGAGTCCGTTGGCGATCGGATGAAGTTCCGGCGAACTGCGGGCGTATGCCGTGCTCCATTCCCAGACTTGCCGGAAATACGGTGTGAGCGCGCCGGTCGCGGCCAGTCCGGCCATCGCCACGAGATTCGGGATCGCAAACCCGAGAAGCAGCGCAGGCATCGCACGCCATGCGAGCAGCGCGCACGTCGCCAGCACGAACACGCCCTTGGTGTGGAACAGGAATGCCACGGCACACCATAAGCCCGCGGCGAACGCCTTGCCTTTCCACGCGCAGTGCACTGCGACGATGTGCGGCAGCAGCAGAAACATATCGGGCACGATGGGGATCACCGCCGCGGACAGATCGAAATTCAGGGAGAAGGTCATCAGCCCGGCCGCAAGGAAAGCTTCGCGCCGCCCCCATAGGTCGCGGGCGAAGCGCCACGTCGCGATCGACACCGCCAGTACGAACAGCGCGTCGAAGAGGCGCAGTGGCCATCCCGCGAGCGCACCCATGGCGGCATACACCAATGCGGCGAGCGGAGGCTTGTCGTACCAGAAATCGCGATACAGCAGCTTGCCGCCGAGTGTCTGGATGCCCGCCGCGAGGTGGTAATCCTCGTCGGCCCACAGGATGCGCACATGGCACAGGCGTAGCGCCAGCGTCACGGCAAATAGTGCCGCGAAGAACAGCACGCACCTGCGGCGATCGACGATCATCGTTCATTCAAGATAACGCAGAGTCACTTCATCTCGACGTAGCCGGCGAGACGCAGGGGGCCAAGGTCGAAGGAGCGTTGGATGTGCGCGACGGGATGAGACGCGGCACGGAAATCGTACTTCTGTAGCGGTCCGAACCAGGGGGAAGTCGGAAACGGAGAGAACACCTGAGGATTCCAAAGACAGTAAACCTCGGGGATGTCTTCGGCGAGGTCTCCGCCCCGACATTGACTTGTCGATGACGCTACCAGCGTAAGGTCTACTAATCCCCTCACGCGAATGGGCTGGTCCTTGAGGCGGAGGAATTCAGAGGTCTGGATTTCCAGATCGAGAGATCTTCTGCCAAAAAAGTGCGTGAGGCCGGCCTTCCCAGACCAGCGGAATCGCCACGGAGACTCCAAGAATATCCAGTCGCCTTCGATGTCCTGGTTGGCTGGAACATTCTGCAATTCCACGGGAATCTGGAGATCCACACGGGGGCCCCCCTCGTATATCGGTTTCTTATAAGCGTCGTCCCAGCTAGCGAGTGTGATGCGCACCGCCTGGGGATCGACGCGCTCTTTGGATAGCCACGACTGCATGACGAAAGCAGCTTGCAACGGCGGTAACGCCAAGGCTGCGGCGAGGAGCACCGCTGCGCCGGCGAGGCATCCGCGACTCAAGACAGTCCGCCGCCGCGTGTATTGGAGATAGATGACCGTAACCGAGCCGCAAAAGGCAACGATCGCGGCCAGCATCTCGCGAATCCAGGCCAGTCCGTTCCAACCGGATCGCGATGGCACCTCCATGAAGAGGCCTAACGCCATCAGCACCAACAGGCTTCCCAGAAGGGCATGACCGAGGTTCTTCGTGACTGCGGCGACGGCGGCGGTGGGCAGAACATACCAGGCGAGAAGAAATGCTCCCTTCGCGAGCAAGGCGCCCACGTTGAGCCCCGGCGACTGCGGAACTACACTGAGCACGATAGCTTGGCAAATAAAGACCGGAGCGATCACGAACAACATGAGGAAGAGAGCTTTCGCGCCGAGCAGGTCAACCAGACTGAACGGACGCGTCAACCAATATTGCTCGTCCCCGATTGGCTTTTCTTGTTGGATCAGTGAGGCTACCAACAGCCAACAGGAGAGCGGCAGGGCGATAAAGAGAAAGTTGATGAACGACGCCACGTCACGGGGAGAAATGTAGGTCGGGTCCGAACAGGCAAATGCCACCAGCGCCGCCACGAAGACCAGAATCTGCGGCCATAAATGCGCCACGTCCTTCTTGAAGATGGGAATGAATCTCATGGCTATCGGTACTCCTTCAACCGCACCCCCGGCATATCCAGCTCTCGCTCGAAATGCGCGACTGCCTGCCGGACCTCGACTGACATCGCGAACGGTCCCCGTGGGACCGTCATCCACGCCTGCTGCCACACTCGCCAGATTCCGAATTCGCCGTAATTAGCGTTGCCACCGGGATCGCGATCGAGTGCCGGGGCTTCGTTCGGGGAGCCAGACGGCAGGGGCTGGATTCGAATCACAGTCAGTGCGGGTTTCCGCAATGGCGTGACACAAAGTCCGCTGACGTTCGACGGGAATTTGGAGAATTCGCATACGCCGTTACCGGCAATGGCTAGCGGCGTTCCCCATCGGCTGACCAGCTTTGTCTGCGGTCGGCCCAGCATGGTAAACGCCACGGTGGCATGGACGTGAAGAGGCTCGCTGCCATGTACGCCGAGGAACGACTCATCGACGTGGGCGAACAGCCAATACGGACCGCCCTTGCCGGGCACAAGGCGGTAGACGGCACTGGTGGATGAGTTGTCGCCGTGAAGCACGTTGTAAGGATCCCACCCCGAATTCCAGGCTGCGCCATCCGGGGCGCGCAGTGCGATTTCGATGCGTTCGCTATACGCTTCCATCCCGTCCGGAATGCCAGTCACGCTAACCGGCAATACGATATCGGCCTTCCCCTGAATCAGCCCGCCGGAAGCCTCGCGCGCCGCGTCGGCCTCCACACGGAAGATCGAATGATCGATCGGCGGCGAGCGCCTCTCGAGCACATGGAACACTACGCCCCAGGGAATGAGGGAATAGAAGGGAAAAATCGCGAGCCAGCCAGCCACCAGGAGACAACTCGCCCGGAGGTGCTCGCGCCTGGCAAATTGCCGCCAACAGGCCAGACCGGCGAAGAGCGCCACCGTCGCCCAACGGATCGCGTCGTCAATCGGCATGGCGCTGCCGCGTAGCGGCATCAATTGGAGACCAGTGCGCGCGAGGCTCATCGACAAAGTGAACACCGCGAGGTACGCCGCCAAAATGGACACCACCACCTGCACAAGATTCGCCGTGAGCGCCGCGAACGCGATGACGAACAGCATCCCAACAGCAAGCAGGAGTTGCTCCCCTAGAAGGTCCGAAAGGTAATCGAGCGGCGACAGGCCATTCACCACGAGAGCGACTACGCGGTCGAGCAATACCGGCAGGTTGAACAACAGAAGCGCGAACAGACCCTTCGCCAACAGCAGACTCTTCCAGGAATACGGCCGCGTCACGCAGAACTGGCGGCCTCCCACCAGACGATCGCCGTGAACTACCGAAATTACCAGGAACCACTGCGCGAGTACCACCGGCAACTTGATGACGGCCATGTTCGCCAGTTGAGGATCGCGCCCCACGGCGGAATCGGCGACGGCAGCACCCGCCATCAACAGCCACACCAGCGCCACTTTCGGCCGCATGTGCGTGAAGTCCTTCCGAAAAATCCACAGGGCCTGGCGCATCAGCGCTCCTTCTTCGCCAACGCCACGAAAATCGCGCGCAAAGGCATGCCGCTGACCGACAGATCGCGATACGCGGGGAATATCTGGCGCGCCACTTGGGGGGCAGTGTCGGCATCGTACTGCGTGTCCACGAAGCGGGCTACATTGCCGGCGATCTCCAGGTGCAGCCAGTGGGCCGGCAGCTCGCGCGGACGCTCCGGAGGGGAGTCGAAGGTCAACACGGTCTCCCGGAAGCGCGCGCTTAATTGCTCGAGCTCTTCGGAGAGGCGCAGTTTGCCCTCGTCGAGATACCCGATGTGGCTGGCGAAGCTCTCCATCTCGCCGAGATCGTGCGAGGAAAGGAAGATGGTGGTGTTCTCGGCGCGTGCCAGCAGGCCTTCGATCAATTGGTCGCGGACCAGTGCGTCGAGCCCGGTAAACGGCTCGTCGAGCACGATCAGCTTCGGCCGGTAGGCCAGCGACGACGTGAGCGATGCCTTCATGCGCATGCCGCGCGAGAGGTCCTTCAGCTTCACGTCGAGCGGCAGTTGGAACTGGCGCAGCAGTTCGCGCTCCAGCGCGGCGTCCCAGGTGGGATAGAAGGGCGCCAGGTAGTGGAGGAAGTAACCGACCGTCATCCAATCGGGCAGCTCCTGATTTTCGGAGACGTAGCCGATTTGCGCGAAGTCGCGGGGTCCCAACCGGCGCGAGTCGGTGGCGAGAACCTCGCTGCTCCCGCCGGTGGGAGGAAAGATGTTCATGAGCACTTTGATGGTGGTGGTTTTGCCGGCCCCATTGGGCCCCACCAATCCATAAATGCTGCCTTCGGGCACCTCCAGCGAAAGGCGGTCGAGCACGGTAGCGTGGCGAAACACCTTGGTGAGGCCGTTGGTTCGAATGGCACAATTCATTTGCGCTTCTCCAGGCGGCGCCAGTGGTCCGCCAGCGATTCCGTCACTTCTTCGAGGCTCATTCCCAGCTGTTTGGCCTCTACCGCGAGTTGCTCCACTTCATGCTCCAGCAGGCGGGCGCGCTCGGCGGCGGTGGAGGCGGGCGGTTGCGCCACCACGGTGCCGGTGCCCGGCATCACTTCCAGCAGTCCTTCATTCAGCAGATTGGTGACGACTTTGTGCGCGGTGTTGGGGTTGATCTTGAGCGCGGTGCTCAGGGCGCGCACCGAGGGAAACGCGTCGCCGGGCCGCAGTTGACCGGAGATCAGGGCCTTTTTGGCGGCATATACTACCTGTTCGTACAACGAACTGCCCGGTTGAAACGTCACCCGGAAGGGTATCACAGCTGTATTATTACCCGCAGTACAGTAAATGTCAAGAGCGCGCCGCGCGATTCCTGCTATAATCCGGTCCCAAAGGGTCCGTAATTTCTATGAACCGAAAGTTTGTCCTGATAGCCGCGATTGCGGCCGTTCTTTCCGCCCAGACGCTGCCTCCCGGCGTCCAGAAAGCCACCTCCATGGGAGGCATCACCGAATACGATTTCCCCAACGGCCTGAGAGTGCTCCTCTATCCCGATTCCGCCGAGCCCAAGATCACCGTCAACGTAACCTACCTGGTAGGCTCGCGCTTCGAAGGGTATGGCGAGACCGGCATGGCGCACCTGCTGGAGCATCTCGACTTCATCGATACCACCAACGGACGTCACATCAAGGAGGAGTTGGTGGCACACGGCGCCAACTGGAACGGCACCACCTCCGAGGACCGCACCAACTATTACGAGACCTTCAGCGCCAGCGACGAGAACTTGCAGTGGGCCCTCAGCCTGGAAACCGACCGCATGGTCAACGTCAAGTTCAACAAGCAAATCCTCGACACCGAGATGACCGTGGTGCGCAACGAACTGGAGCGCGGCGAGAACAACCCCGGCTCCATCCTCGGCGAGCGCGTGGCCGCTACGGCGTACCTCTGGCACAATTACGGCAAGTCGACCATCGGTTCGAAGGACGATCTCGAAGGCGTGCCCTACACTCGCCCGGAGGCGTTCTACCACAAGTATTACCAGCCCGATAATGCGGTGCTGGTGGTCACTGGGCGCATCGACGAATCGAAGACTCTGCAATTCATCGCCGAGTCGATGGGCAAGCTTCCCCGCCCCACTCGCAAATTGGAGGCGACTTACACCATCGAGCCGGCGCAGGATGGCGAACGCTTCGTGGCACTGCGCCGCGTCGGCACGGGGCAAGAGGTGCTGGTGGCCTATCATGTGGTCGCTGCCGGCCATCCCGATTCGGCTGCGCTGCAGGTACTCGCGGGCATCATGAATGGCGCCAACGGTGGACGCGGTGGACGCGGTGGCGGCGGGCGGGCTGGCCGTGGCGGCGCGGGCGATCCCAATGAAGGACGCCTGACGAAATTCGTGGTCGATCCCGAACTGGCGCAGTCGGCCAACATGCGCTTTCAGGCGATGCACGATCCCGGACTGGCGGAGATCTCCGCCACCCTCACGCAGGATCAATCGCCCGACGCCGCGCGTGACGCCATCTTCAAAGCCATCCAGGACGTGATCGACAATCCGCCCGCCCCGGCCGACGTGGATCGTGTGCGCACGCAGCTTCTGCGCAATCTGGAAAACAGTCTCTCCAACGCGCAACAGATCGCCACCGGCGCGCTGAACAGCTCGATTGCGCAGGGCGATTGGCGCCTGATGTTCCTGCAGCACGATCGCCTCAAAGATATTCAGCCATCCGACGTGGTGCGCGTGGCGAAGGCGTTCTTCAAGCCGTCTAACCGCACCGTGGGCTACTACATTCCGGACATGAATCCCGACCGCACGGTGGTGCCCGCCACGCCGGACCTGGACGCCACGTTCAAGAATTACAAGAGCACCGTCAACATCGTGCGCGCCGAGACGTTCGACCCGACCATCCCCAACATCGAGAGTCGCGTAGTGCGCTCCAAGCTGGCTAATGGGATGAAGGTGGACATCCTGCCGAAGAAGACTGCGAACAACATGGTCACCGCTACCATCGAGCTGCGCTTCGGCGATGCGACTACTCTTGCCGGACAGCGCGAGGCAGCGGCATTCGCCGGCAGCCTGCTGATGTCGGGCACCAAGAGCCACACGCGCTCGCAACTGACCGACGAATTCCGCAAGCTGAACGCGCAGGTCAACGTGAGTGGCGGCGGCGGTGGCGGATTTGGCGGCGGCCGCGGAGGTCGTGGCGGCGGCGCGGTGGGTGGCGGCAGCATGTCGACGGCGACCGCGAGCATCACAGCGCCGGCGGAGAATTTCGTGGCGGCGATGAAGCTGGCCGTCGAAATCCTCAAAGAGCCGCTGTTCCCCGAAGATGAATTCGACCGCACCAAGACGCAGCGCGTGAAGGCGCTCGAGCTTCCGCAGACCGAGCCCACGCAGCTCGCGCAGGAACTGCTGAATCGCCATCTGTCTCCGTTCGCCAAGGGCGATGTGCAATACGCGCCGACGCGTGAAGAGCAGAAGCCGGAAGTCGCCAAGGTCACGCTGGCCGACGCGAAGAAGTTCCACGACGATTTCTACGGCGCCAATTATGGCGTGTTCGCGGTAGTGGGTCCGGTGGCCCCCGCCGACATCCAAAAGGCCGCCGCGGAGTTGCTGGGAAGCTGGAATACGTCGAAGGCTTACAAGCCGCTGATCGTACCCTTCAAAGCTGCCGCGCCGATGAACCAGAAAATCGAAACGCCCGACAAGGCCAACGCCGAGTTCCTGGGCGGCGAGCGCTTCCAGATGTCGCAGAACGATCCCGACTACGCCGCCATGGTGCTGGCCAGCTACATGTTCGGCGAGCCCATTACGTCGCGCGTGTCGAATCGCATCCGCAATAAGGAGGGGCTGAGCTACGGCGCCAACGCCCGCATCGCCATCCCGACCGAAGGCGACGCGTCGACCCTCACCGTTACGGTGAGCCTCAATCCGGCGGTCGGTCCGAAAGTGGAGCAGTGCTTCTTCGAAGAGTTGCAGAAGGTTTATAAGGACGGGTTCACCGCCGCGGAGGTTGCCGAAGCCAAGAAGGCGGTGCTCGACGCGCGCACGCTGAACCGGTCGACCGACGCGGCGCTGATGGCCTTCCTCGCTTCGCATGAGCAGTTGGACCGTCCGCTGAAGTGGGATGCCGACGTGGAGATGAAAATCGCGTCGCTGACTCCCGAGCAGATCAACGCGGCGTTCCGCAAGCACATCGATCCCGCCGCCATGACGATCGTGAAGGCCGGCGATTTCGCGGCGGCCAAGGTATTTCAGTAAAGAACTTATTGGCCACAGATGAACACAGATAAACACAGATGAAAACGAATTCTTATCTGTGTTTATCTGTGTTCAGCTGTGGCCCAATTGTTTTTCCGCTTCATGCCTAATCGCAACATCATCGCCGGGATCTTATTAGCGGTTCTGGCGTTGACGCTTTGGCATTTCGTCCAGCCCACTCCCTCCTACGAACTTCGATTCACGCAGCTCACGTTCGACCCAGGGCTGGCAGCCTCACCCGCCATCTCTCCCGACGGCCGCATGGTAGCTTATGCGTCCGACCGCGACACCGACAGCAATCTGGAATTATACGTCCAGCCCGCTCGCGGAGGCAGCCCTCGGCGACTCACCACCGGCGTCGAGAATCATTCCGATCCGGCCTTCTCACCCGACGGCGCCACCGTGGCGTTCTACTCCACCGACGATGGCGGCGGCATTTTTACCGTACCGGCGGCCGGCGGCGATTCCCACCCGATCGCACCCGGCGGACACACTCCGCGTTACTCGCCCGACGGCCGCTGGATCGTCTATTCGGACGCGGCGGGCGCGTACATCGTCGCCAGCACGGGAGGGACTGCGCGGAAATTCCATCCCGAATACCCATCGCTGCAGGCGCCGGCGTGGTCGCCAGACGGCGCGTCGCTACTGTTCTGGGCGCAGGACGACTTGTGGGTTGCGCCGCTCGATGGCGGGACACCCGAGTCCACCGGCATCCGGGCGCGCCTCGCCAAGGCACGCATCGGCGACGGTCCGTTCGTCGATGCCCTGTGGACCAAATTCGGCTTGATCTTCAGCACCCGCACCGGACTCGCACGCAACATATACCGCTGTCCACTCGGCCGCGACGGCAAGACTACCGGCGGCATCGTCCGCCTGACGAACGGGACCGAGCTCATGGGTGACGCGTCCGTCTCCGCCGAGGGCCGCGTGGTCTTCTCCAGCGGCCGGCAGCGGTTCGATATCTGGGGCATTCCCCTCGATGGCGATAGCGGTAAAGCAAAAGGGCCGCCTTACCGCATTACCGACACGCTGGCGCCCACTGCCAATCCGGACATTTCGGCCGACGGCAAACGGCTGATTTTTGGCTCGTCGCGCAACGGATTCACCGAGATTTGGGAAAAGGACCTGATTAGCGGCAAAGAACAGGTTGCAGTTACCAGCGCGGAGGGCGCGAGCTACGGGCGGTTGCTGAAAGCCGGTTCGGAGATCTTATCTGTCCACCCCATGGGCAATCATGAGGATGTGTACCTCGGGCATACCAAGCTGGCCGTGGGCACGCGCTCCTGGGACGCCAACAGTACGGGGACCACGGTACTGGTGAGCGGCGCCGGCATCGACGCGTTGGACGTCGCCGCCAAACAGCGCCAACCGCTGATCGATGCGCGGGGGATCGATGCGCCGGGGATCGATGCGCCGGGGATCGATGCGCCAGGGATCGATGCGCCGGGGCAGACTAAGCTCTCCGATGCGTCCTTCTCCCCGGACGATCGCTGGGTGGTGTTCGCGGCCGAGACCAAGGATAACTCGCGAATCTACGTGGTACCGGCGCATGGCGGAAAGTGGCAGCCGATCGCCGTTAGCGCTAACCGAGCCGGAAAGCCGCGTTTTTCGCCCAACGGCCGGTTGCTTTATTTCACCCTCGACCGCGACGGCAATCGCGAAATCGCTGCCGTTCGCTTTGAGCCAAAAAGTGGGATATCGGGCGAGCCTTTCACGGTTTTCCGGCCGGCGGCGGCCAGACTGTCACTGCTGTCTGTAAATCCCCAGGCACTCAATATATCTGTGGCAATGGACAGGCTCGTCACTATCTTTTGTGAGCAAACGTCTGCTATCTGGATAGGAGATCTAGTACGATGGGATGAAAAATCTGTGACATTCTGAACAGGAGCCGAAAAAAGTTTGTCGATATGCATTACCTCGCTCTGTTGGAAAACGTCGTCTCCCTGTACACTGTAAACCGAGACCATGCCAGCTAAGCGTCTCTTACGTAGCCGGGATAGACGATTCCGTATCCTGTTTCAGGAACATCCACAGCCCATGTGGATTCTCGACTCCAATGGCCAACACCTGGAAGCGAATACTGCCGCGTGCACCCTCTACGGCTACACGCCCGAGGAATTCGCGAACCTGAGCGTGGGCGATATCCAGAGCCCCGACGATACACGCCGGTTTCTAGCCGAAATGCATAACCCGGCGCGTCCCACGGCCAGCGAATGGCGTCACCACACTAAAGACGGCCGCTGGGTCGACGTGGAAATCGCCTTGCACAAGATTCAGTTCGGTGGCGATGACGCCGAATTGGCGGTGCTGATGGACATCACCGGCCGCCGCCAGCTGGAAGATCAGCTCCGCCAGTCGCAGAAGATGGAAGCTCTGGGCTTGCTCACCGGCGGCGTGGCGCACGACTTCAATAATCTGCTCACCATCATCAACGGATACAGCCAGATCATCCTCGGAAAACTGCCGGAGAACGACCCCAATCGTCACTTCGCTGAACAGATTCTAAAAGCCGCTGAACGTGCTGGAGAACTCACCAGCCGCTTGCTGCAGTTCAGCCGGCGCCGTGTTCCGCAAGCCAAGGTCATCGACCTCAATCAAGTGGTTAACAGTCTGGGCACCATGATACGGCGTCTATTGGGCGAGGAAATCGAGTTGCAACTCAACTTAGCCGCCGACCTGGGCAGTGTAAATGCCGACGCCGGCCGCATCGAGCAGGTGCTGCTGAACCTCGCGGTAAACAGCCGCGACGCCATGCCGCAGGGTGGCGCGTTGACCATCGAAACGGCCAACGTTGCGGTAGAGAAGGCCGGCATCGTGAAGCCTGGCGCCTACGTCGTGGTGACGGTGAAAGACACCGGTACCGGCATGGACGCGGCCACCCAGGCGCACGCGTTCGAGCCGTTCTTTACCACCAAGCGCGCGGGTTCGGGAACGGGACTGGGGCTCTACACCGTGGCGGGTATCGTCAAGCAGAGCGGCGGCGCGGTGCAACTCGCGAGCCAGCCAGGCAAAGGCACATCGTTTCGCGTATATTTGCCACGCGTCGATCGCGCGCCGGCCGCGCTGAAAGCGGCAGCGCCGAAAGCGGCGGCGGTCCGTGGCGCGGAGACTATCCTGCTGGTGGAAGACGACGAGATGGTGCGCACTCTGGTGCGCGAAACCATGGAGAGCAACGGCTATCGCGTGCTGGAAGCGAGCGATCCGATGGAAGCCCGCACCCTGGCGGCCCAGTCGCGGGATGCCATCCAACTTCTGATTACCGATGTGATCATGCCGAAGGAGAGCGGTCCGGAACTCGCCAAGGAACTGCTGCGATTGAGTCCCGGACTGAAGGTGCTGTATATGTCGGGCCACACCGACCGCACCATCTTGAAGCGCGGAGTGCGGCGCAAGGAAGTGGCATTTCTGCCGAAGCCCTTCACCCCTTCCGAGCTGATGTCCAAAGTGCGGGAAGTCCTGGAAAGCGGCGGCCGGACGAATCGCGCTAGCGAATAACGAAACTTGCCGGCATTCTTGGTTCCTGAACTGTGGGACAGACTGCATCCCAAATCCGGCGGTGCAGCCGCACTCGGCCAGGTACAGCGTGGTTACTGGAGAGCCCGCCGCTGTGTAAGAACAGGCGGGGACCGAAACCGCCCTCACTTGGGAATCTCCACCGCACCGTTCAGCGAACCCATCTGTCCATCGGCGTCCTGGACTACTACGCGCGCGAGATACTTCCCGGGCGGTGCGGAAAGCCGCAACCCGGCGCTCACTCCGCTGGCAGTCAGCTTGGCCAGCGTCTCCTTTTTCAAAGAGAGATCCATCTCGCCTTGCTTCGCCGCCACGATATTTCCGGCCGCATCCAGCAGCGCTCCTACGAACGTCAACCTTTGAACGTGCCGCCCGTCGCGCTGAGCAAATTTCAGAGAGGCAAGTTCCACGTGAATCATCAGCGTCACAACCGCCTCGCCCTTTCCCGGCTTGGTCTCTTCTCCGACGTCGATCGGAATCTCTTTGAGGACATCCCGCTCCAGCACCTCCTGGTCGAGCGAACGCGCCCCGTGCGGACCTTCAGCGGGCGAGTTCCCGGGCGCGACGTATCCCGGCCGCGCCTGGACGTAATCGCCCTTCGACGCGGTTAACCGCACCTTCAGTTTGCGATACCTTGCCATGCCGCTTTCCGTGTCCGGCCTGAAGGCCAGCAGGTAACTGGTTTCGGGAACCGCCGCGAGCGCCGAGAATCCGCCCACCAGATCGTTGCTGTTATGGAAGAACAATCCACCGGTGGCTGACGCGGTTTCCTCCATCACGGCATTCATGGCGGCATTACGCGAACCGATGGTCTGGACTTCGAAGGCGAATGTCCGCAGCGGGAAACCCAACGTAGTATGGCCTCCTGCGAGCGAGCCGCCGGGCATCTCCGCCCAAAGACCTTTCGCGTCCAGCGCGTTAATCACCACTCCGGCATGGATCGCGCCGTCGACCGTCTGGTCCAGCTCGGCCCCCAGCATTCCGGAGAGAAAGCCCGGAGAGACCATCAGCAGCACGCGCGTCCCAGGCGCCCGTGACAGCAGTGCCACGGCATTGTCGACGGCGGCAAATGAATTGAGCGAATCGCGGCGCGCCTGTTCCCACGTGGCGGACGCTTGTGCCCGCACCGCGGCGCTATTGGGATCCACTCCGCTGGGACCGTGGGGCAACACACCGTGCGTCTTGGTGTCGTTCGGGTCGGTATACTCGCAGCGCTGCATTTCGTCGAGGGCGGCCTGAAACGCAGAATTGTCCAAAGCGCCATCGATCAAGTAAGCCTGATAAGGCGTGATGCGCGGGCACGACTGCATTCCGTTCTCGGAGATCCGGGGGTGCGAGCGCAGCTTTCCGATGGCCGCCGTGAGCCCCTCCGCATCCGCGGTGAAATCGAGGAGCAACCCTTCCGATGCCGCATACACCGCCGCGCAGGCGCCCGGCCCCATGCCATCCTTGACAAAACGTTTAGCGGCGATCTGCACGCGCTGCAGATCGCTCGCCGGAGTGTGCAGATCGTCGAAAAAGAGCAGGGTGGAGCGCTGTGGCGCTTGCCCTGGTGTGCTTGTGGGAGCCGGCGCCGACGTCTCGGATGACGTCGCCGCGTCGCGGGTGGACACGGAAAATGCGGCGATCGCCTTGGCCTTACCCTCGTCGAGAATTTCGAAATCGTCCTGCGTCAGCCCGCCCACCGAATGGCCGTGCGAGTCGCGGACCACTACTTCGAGTTGTACCAACTGTGACTCTACCGCGAGCTTGAATGGAGGCGGTGTGTAAGGATGTGCGCTGACGCGGACCTCGTCCGGCTGCGCGGTGGCGAGGAACGCGCTCATTGCGAAGATAGCCAACCATCTCATAGGATTCAGGACCCGTCGGAAGGACAACTCTCTATTGTAGGAATGCCCAGCCAGAATAGGAAGCTCGTAGGGCAGGCTCTAGCCTAATGCCAAATGCTTCTCCCGTTTCCGGGCAATTGCACAAAGAGTGGGGAGGACGCCCTCGTCCGCACCGGCCCCCTAGTCGGTTTCTCGGTGGTCGCAGCCGACTGATTGTTCACGCGCCGACGGGACGAAGGCGTCCCGCGCGGACCAGGGGGGCCGCCCGGGGTCCGCCCTGGGGTCCGCCCGTAGTCCGCCCCAGGGTCCGCCCGTAGTCCGCCCCAGGGTCCGCCCGTAGTCCGCCCCACCGATCTTATTCGGAATCGAGGCGATGGGAAAAGTATGCGGCGTCGGGCTTTAGCTGGCTTTAGTTAGCCTGCTTTAGCTTGCGTCGGGCTTCCCACCGGGGCGATCCCATGCGGGAACTTCTATAGTGCCAGTAACTACCGCACTGGGAAGCGAACCGGCGGAATTGACTGCAAGCGCTCAGAATCTATAGTTCGCCCGGTGGTTTCCGGCATGGGGTTACCGGAGAGCTTGCGGCGGGCTTCAGCCGGCTTCCGCCCGCCCTCGGCGAACTTTGCGAAGCTGCGGCAGGGACTGCATTTAGTCCGGGGGCCCTTTTGGGGAGGGCTGAAGTCGGCCGCACGAAAGAACCCCCGCTGCCCTGAAAGGACAGCGGGGGTGGTTGGTTTCAGTTTTCCCTCAGGCTCAGAATGAGAACCGGAGAGCCATTTGGATGGTGCGGGGGTCGCGGTAACCGTTCCCGGCCGGCTGTCCGAACTGCCCAGAGCTTGCCGAGAGTCCGCTGCCCGGATTATCGCCGGAGAAACTGGAGTTGATGCTCCAGAGTTCCGGATGATTGAACAGGTTGAAGACCTCGAAGCGGTAGGTCAACTTCACGCGTTCCGGAGTGATGGAGAAGCTCTTCATGATGGCCGCGTCCACATTGGTAATACTCGGCAAGTGGAGCGCGTCGCGTCCGAGAGAACCCCAGGTTCCTTCCGCGGGACGAGTGAACGCCGATTGGTTGAGATAAAGCGAGCCACCCGATGAACTGTACGGATCGCCGACAAGATTGGCGAACTGGCCGCCGTTGTTGCCGATGTTCAAGCCGTACAGATTTCCGTTGGATGTCACGTTGAACGGCATCCCCGATTGGGCCCGGATGATGCCGCTGATTTCCCAGCCATTGAAGACCTGACGCGTGAATCCGTTATCGAGCGAGCCCTTGATCCTCGGGAGGGTATAGACGAAGTCCAGCGAAACCACGTTCGGCTGGTTGTACCCGGCATTCGCATAGCTGCACTTAATGCAGAAGGGGTTGTTGATCCAGTCGGAGTCGTTGTCGCCGGTATCCATGACTTTAGACCAAGTGTAGTCGAAGTTCACGGCCAGGTTATTGGCGAAGCGCCGGTTGATGCGGAGCATCATGGCGTTGTATTTCGAATACCCGAGGGTTTCGATGGCCTGCAGGTTGCCCCAGCCCGTGTAGGGCAGGAGTGCGCTGGTCCAGCCATTGACCGAAGCCGACAGGTTGTTGTTCATGAAGTATCCGGCCGGGAGCGCATTGACGTTCCGCTGGTCCATCAAGTGAACCGAATGGCTGCCGGAATATGACAGATCGAGGGCGAACTTGGCCGGCAACTCACGCTGAAGGCCGAAATACCAGGAATAAATACTCGGCATGGTGTTGTTGGTGGGCCAAATCGTCATGGATGGCGGTTGGATCGGCGAGGTCGCCGAGCCTACGCCGGCTGTGCTGAAGTTAGCGACGTTCCCGTTGTATACCGTTCCCGAATAGAGGTTGGGGAACTGTCCGCCCGCGCCGAAGCTGAAGTTGTTCTGGCGAAGGCGTTCGTTGAAGAGCGCCGCGCCTGCCCGTAGAGCCGTCTTGCCGTCGCCCGTCAAGTCATAGGCGAGGCCGAGTCGCGGTTCAGGGAAGGACTTTGCCGGAGAGAATCCCGGATTGATGCCGGAGCAAGGGTCGCAAATCATCCCCAGATTTTGGAGCGCCGTCAAGGGATTGGCTTCGATGAACCCGGCTCCATAGCCGTTCACCGTGCCGGCGGTCGTGTTGATGACCGGGGCATTGGACTTGTTGTACTTGCTGAGGTCTACGCTGTAGAGCGTCCAGTTGCCTTCGCCCCCAGGAGTGCCGCCGCGCACCACGTCATAGGTGGGCGCCATGTGGACGAATCGCAGACCGTAGTCGACAGTCAACCGTTTCGTCACCTTCCAGTTGTCCTGCGCGTAAGCGTCGAATTCCCAGAAGCGGAAATACGGGAACACTGCGCCGCTGGCGTTGGTGTAGTTGCTGAAGTTGCCCAACATCAGGTTAGCGATGCCGTTGCCCGTGTCCTGGCTCATCGTGGAATTGCCGTTGAAACTGATGCTGCCCTGTTGCGGCCAGGTTCCGGTCTGTGCCTTGTCGTCGCGGTTGAAAAAGATGCCGAACTTTAAATTGTGGCTGCCTTTTACCCACGAAACGTTCTCTGTGGCGGCGTAGTCTTTGCCCCAATTGTGCCAGCCCGGGTTGCCCAGGCTGAAGTTGACTCCCGCGCCGCTGGTCGCGTTGGCGCTGGTATCGTTCACCGAGTTGGTGATGTTGGTTGCCGCGAAGATCTGCGCGTAGTTCGTGCCCAACGTGTTGCGGTCCAGCGGATTCGTGCCGGTTATCGACAGCGACTGCGACTGGTGGTTGTAGGACAGAATCGTCTCCGACGCCAGTGTCGGCGTAAATGTGGTCACCAGATTCCACGCCCACGAACTGCCGGGCTTCGGCCGCTGCTGCGGCTGCATCGGGAAAGGCTCGCCGCCCCAGACTGCCGTGGCGTACGATTCCTTCTGGTAGTCGTTTACCCAGCGGAAGAAACTGGTCATCTTGCTGCTGATGTTGTAGTCGATACGCAGCATGTCCTGGTTCTTCACCAGATTGTCCGGGTTGCTGTAGTAATACCGCACGTCGCCCGGCTGGCCGGGAGTGGCGCCGAGACTCGCGTAACCGGGGATGCCGGTGTAGATTTTCAGCAGGTTGGCGCTGAGCGGCTGCCACGCCGATTGTGGAACCGTGTTATTCGGGTACGGTATCCCACCGGTGATGTTGCCCGATCCGTCGCGCGTGACCGTTCCCGGCTCAAAAACGGTTCCGTTCTTGAAATTGGGAGCATACGTCATATTGGTGGTCAGCAATAATGGGGTGAAATTCCCGCTCAGAATCGTAGGACCGGGGATATCCGTGAAAGTGCTGCCGGGCAGGTTGCGTCGCGTCATCTCCCGGTTGTAGAAGAAGAACAACCGCTTGTCCGCCTTCGTCGAGATTTTCGGTATCGGGACCCAGCCGCTAAAGTTGCCGCCGAACTGGTTGTAGCGCAGTTGCTGCGGCCCGGTGCATTGCACACATTCGGCGTCAAACTTGTTGTTGCGGAGGTATTCATAGGCCGTCCCGTGGAACAGTGCCGCGCCGGACTTGGTTTGTACCGCGATCACCATACCGGAGTTGCGGCCGTATTCGGCGTTGAAGCCGCTTTGCAGCACGCGAAACTCGGCAATCGTATCGACACTAGCCTGAGTGTACTGCGACTGGTTGTCGCCGACATCGATGTTCGGAG
>Ga0182030_10009805_pt1 | contig 19558 bp, 13 predicted proteins | sample 812S3MmetaG_FD_121299 | JGI IMG/M metagenome (GOLD analysis project Ga0182030, IMG submission 121299) | Permafrost microbial communities from Stordalen Mire, Sweden - 812S3M metaG (Illumina Assembly) | ecosystem: Environmental > Terrestrial > Soil > Wetlands > Permafrost | place: Sweden... | reverse complement strand
TCCATCGCTAAAATATCAGCATTGCATCGACACAAGAAGGGCGCCGATTATCAATAGTTGAGAGGCTTCCCGCCTCCCCTATGCTTTGTCAACAAACCGGATAAGCATGGTTCGAAGGATAAGCGCTCTAATGCTACTGAGTCGCAAATTCTGGATGGATTCGCGGCGCGTGGAATTTTGGTAAGCTGCCGATTCGGCGCTTGAGCGCCTGGCGGCGAAGATCGACGCATCGGCGCAATCGCGCGGAGCGCGTTTTGAGGCGCATGTGGAGTCTTTGGCGCAGGTTTTGGGTTCGGTATGCTATGATGCCGTGTAACGTCGGCAGCGCCACAGGGGTGGAACATGAAAATACGTCTTCAGTTGATCTTATCCTTTCTCCCACTCCTCGCGCCCCAGCCCGTTTTTGCGGGCGATCTTCTGCGCGACCAAGCGAAGGGCCTTTTCCAAGCAATTCCGGAGACGCCACCGGCTCTGCCCGGAAACACTGCGACTCCCGAAAAATTAGCGCTCGGCAAAATGCTCTTCTTCGACCCGCGCTTATCCGAAAACGAGGATATTAGCTGCCAGAGATGCCACAACATAGGCATGGGCGGAGTGGACGGCCGATCATCGTCGATCCGTCATATTGGGGGACTTGGCGGTCGCAAGGTGCTGACGGTCTTGAACGCCGCATTTAACACGTCTCAATTTTGGGACGGCCGCGCCGCCGACCTCGAAGCGCAAGTTGCGGCCTCGGTTATGGCCAATCCCGGCGCCCTTTCCAGGACACGAGGCGGGCCGACGATCACCAATCCTGGAGAAACAACACTCACGAAGCAGCATGCCGTCGAGCGCCTCAAAACGATTGGTGGCTATGTCGACGCCTTCAAAGGAACATTTCCCAGCGAAATCGATCCGATTACTTATGACAATATCGGACGGGCGATCGCAGTCTTCGAGGCGACGCTGATTACGCCCGATGCTCCTTTCGACCGATGGCTCAAAGGAGATGACGCGGCGCTCTCGGAAGACCAAAAGCAGGGTTTGAAGATTTTTGTCGATAAAGGATGCTCGAATTGTCACAACGGCATCAATGTCGGCGGCGGCATGTATGCAAAATTTGGCTCGGCGCAAAACCCAGGTCCTGAGTTCTTGCCGCCGGACGATTCGGGTCGTTCTGCGGTTACAAAGAATCTCGCCGATAAATACGTATTTAAAGTTCCCGGTTTGCGCAATGTCGAGCTGACCGCCCCTTATTTTCATAGCGGACGCAGTTGGGATCTGAAAGAGGCTGTCGAGGTAATGGGCCAATCCGAGCTAGGTCAGAAGTTAAGCGCTGGCGAAACCGAGAAGCTTGTGGAGTTCCTCAAATCTCTGACAGGCCGTCAGCCCCAGGTTGTCCTTCCCATCTTGCCCCCCTCGCCCGCCAGCGCGCATTCCAGAGAGTAAGGGCGGCGGGAGCAAATAGGCAAGGCGCGGACGCGCGGGCGATCGAGCGAACAATCCTCTCAGCGGCGCAATTCTTCGGCCGGTATCGCAGCAATTTTCATCCAGCCCGTCCCAGCCGACGATAATCTTCTCCAAAACAACCTCCCGAACTGCGATCCCTTCGCAACCCGTAGAAACCATTCCAATCAAAACACAAAACGCGCAAAAACCCGCCCGCGTGTTCAAAGGCGATTGCTCGCGTTCCGAAACTGCTGGATTGACCTATAGCTCCATTCGAGGAATAGAAAGAGCGTGCGTTCCACGCGTGGGCCGGTTTAGCTCAGTCGGTAGAGCAACTGATTTGTAATCAGTAGGTCGCGGGTTCGACTCCTGCAACCGGCACCAATAAAATCAGATTCTTATGTGAGTTCGCCAGTGTCCGGAGCAACACTTTTTTGAGAATTAGAAGCCCTTTAGAAGCTGAAGACGAGATTGCGCTTATCAACAGTTTTTTTCGAGGCCAAAAGTTCGGGAGACCGATGATAGCCCCGAGGGAGCCGATCATCCCGCATATTTGGGTGCTGTTTAGCTCACTCAATAAAATGAGAAATTTATGAAGCGCCCCTCGGGGCGGTCTTGCTTAGGGAGTTCACGAAGTATCCAAATCTGAGCCAATTCTATTCACCCGGCAGGAAATCGCCGGATCGGGTGTCCTGCCGATTTCGGCCCTCGCTGCAGTCGACATTGGCGTGAACCTATCGTCGGCGCGTGATGGCTGCGCAGGCTTGACCGTTTACTCAGTTCAAAGGTTCGCGCATCAGCGAAATCCCCCTTACTCACGCTCTGGGTTCAGTGGCGGAACGCCGTTGAAGCATCATCAAATCCGCCGTCTGCGACGATCGCCTCCTCGGCGTTGTCCAGGAGCGCGAGCATCTTGGCGACGACCCTCCGCGCGTTGGTCGCGGCTTGCCTTGCTTCGTCGCACTCTTCGATGAACTCGGCGATCGACGGCGGCAATCGGTTCTTTCGCCATATTCGAACGATCGCCGCCGCGACGATGTCGGCGGACGGTTTGCGTTCGCCGATGGCCAGCAAAGCGGCGGCGACAAAAGCGTCGACGTTTGCGGCGGTTGCGCGCGGAAATCCGGCGAGCATGATTGAAAGCAAGACCGAAAGCGTTTGGTCGTCGGCGACGCCTTCGGTCACGCGCGCCAGTTCGTCGTCCCATGCGTGAAGCGGGTCACGCTTGGGCAATCGCTCAAGGCGGGCGAAAGCGCGCTCGCGGACGGCGTTTAGAACCCGCAAATCCAGCAAGGCGACTCGGAGCCAATCGCCCAGCCTTCTCTCGACGATTTGACGCAAGATGTTTTGATGGTCGAGCAAGGGTTCGAACAGCGCGAGCACGCGATGGCTGTGTCGATTGACCGCCATTGCAAGGCGCTCTGGTTGATCGGAAGCGATGATCGTCAGTTCGTCCATTTCTAGTCTCGCTTGCGCTGTTCCCGAATCCGGTTCAGAACTTCAGTAAGATCGTCCTCGCCGTGGCTTTGCGTCGCGATCGATTTTCCGAAGCGGCTGCTGGCGTTCTCGCCGCTAAATGGCCGCTCTCGCGGCGGCGGCGTGGCGTCGCTCCAGCAACCCTTGTTGAGCCATGTCGCCGGATGCTTGGTGTAGCGGGGATCTTCTTCGCGGCGCTCGGCGGCGTAGCGAAGCGCGCCCTGAAGGATTTCGTCGATCGTGGCCAGCTTCAATGCTCGAACAAAGGCCTGCATGGCGTCGGTTCGCGCGACTTTTTTGGGGTAGAGGCGCCAGAAGTCGTCAAAGCCCTGCGGAGCGGTCTGCGCGGCCCGTCCAGGAGAGAGTCTGTAGTTAAGATCGTAATTAGATTCTTTAGTAAAGATCGGGGCAACTGGGGTTGCCCCTTTTCGCAACGCCTGTTGCCCCTTTGCGAAACCGCAGTTGCCCTTTTCAATTTCGGATGGAGCAACAGGCGTTGCCCCTTTCTGATCAGAAAGGGGCAACACGGCTTGCTCCATTTCGTCGCATCGGGACCTTTCCTGTCCGTCTCCGTCCTCCTCGACGCAAATCGCGCTGCCGGTCTTGATAATCCAACGGTAGCGGTTCGTATTGCCGCGCCCGCCGCCCAGTTCGACGCAAAGATGACCGCGCTCGACGAGACGCCGAATGACTTTTTTGACGCCGTTCTCGGTCACATGGCATTCGGCGGCGAGGCGCTCGACGCTCGGCCAGGCATGGCCTTCCTTTTCGTTGACGAGATTAGCGAGCACAAAGGCCAGCATGAAGGCGAGCGGCGTCAGTTCGGCGTCGGCGCGCACCTGATCGAGCCAGATGAATTTTTTGTTTGCGAAGGGGCTTGGGTTGTCCGCCGTTGTCTGGGCGACGCTGTCGCGCCGATCAGCGTCGACCTTCGAACCGGAATCGAAGTGGGGAGAGTTGCGGCAAAGATTCGAGTCGGAAGTCATGCCGCAAACATGAAACAGGCCGGCGCCATTCGATACAGTTTTAACCGCTTCTGGGCGCAATGGCGTGTTTGCGGCGGCAAATACTGGCGAAAAGGCCACCCAACGTAATTCGTCTCGCTTCCCGCGCTCACATCCCGATGCCGAGCCCGAGCTTCCGCCCGAAATCCCATGAGACGCCGGAATCCCGCACAACGCCGCTGATCTGGCGACCGAGCCGCTCGTCCATGACCGGCCGCCAGGGAACGAGGGTGAACTCGTAGGCGTTCTCGATGACGGCATATTTGCCCGAGACGAGGTTTGTCGCGCCGGTGTAGACGCCTGAGACGCGGTCGCCTTCGCCCTTCATTTTGAAAGGAGCGTGTTTTTCCGCCGCCAAGGATTTTCCGACGCGTTCGATCTCCTGCCGCTCCATCCGCGCGACGAGGTCCTTGGGCGCGCGGATGGCGCCGTCCGCCGCGCGCCAGGCGTGGCCCTTGTCGATGAGCGCTTCCCTGCGCCGCTGCATCGCCCGGTCGACCTCGGCGCCGAAGCCGGCGCGGACAAGCGGCGCGCGATTGGGAGAGACCAGCTCGCGGTCGAGCCAGGTCGCGCCATCGGCGCCGATCTGCGCTTCGAGGTCGATGTTGGAAAGCAGCCGGAGCGTCATTCGCCCCCGTCGCCGGGCGTCATAATTTTCGGCGCGGGTCTCGAAGTTTTTGGGGATGCGCCAATGGTCGGCGTGGACCCTCTCGACGATGCCGGCCCGGCGCAGCGCCTCCAGCCGCCGGACATGGCTCTCGACATAGGCGCCGTAGTCGCCGCCCGGAACGCGGACGCCGCCAGATTCGGCCATGGCGCGGTGAATGCTCGGGCGATAGTCGCCCGTCTCGCGCGCGACTCGCGCGATATTACGGTCCGCCGGACGCGGACCCGTCGGCGCGGGGGCGATCTCGACGATTGATCCGATCGTCGCCTCTTGGCCGGCGGTCGCCATCGCCGGCGCGCCGAGCGCGACATGATGGACGCGCCCGTCGACGCCATCGATGACGAGGCCGAGACGCTCGCCAAGTTCGTCGGTCAGCCGCTTGTCGATGACCCGGCCGACAATCTGCGTCGCGTTCTCCTCGCCATGCAGGGAATAACTCTCCAGCGCGCGTTCCTCGCCGCGCGCCTTGAGCGCCCGGTTCATCGCCTTGACGATGTCGCCGCGCTCGCCGAGTTCGCGCAGCGTCGGCTCCAATTGGTCCGACAGTTTCCAGACGCCGGGGTCGCTCTCCTTGGCGAGGCCGTAGCGCGCCAAAGTTTGCAATCGGCCGATGCGCAGCGTCCGGTCGAAGTCGGCCCGGACCTGCCCCGCCTCGGGCCGCAGGTCGAGAATCCCCTCGCCGGCCTCGGCCATCATCGCCCGGTCGATCCGGGTGAAGCGCTCTGCGGTGATTTCCGCCGTGAGTTTCGATCTCAGTTCAAGGTCGGTCTCGGGCCCCAATTCCAGCGTCGCCAGTTCCTGCGCCCGCAGCCGAACGCCGTCGGTGATGTAGTCCTGGGCGACGATCAAATCCTTGCCCGCATCGTCCTTGCCCCGGATCACGACATGACTGTGGGGATGTCCGGTGTTGAAATGATCGACCGCGACCCAATCGAGCTTGGTTCCGAGGTCTTCCTCCATCTGCCGGATCACGTCGCGGGTGAAGCCGCGAAGATCGGACAGCCGGTCGCCGTCCTCGGGCGCCACGATGAAGCGGAATTGATGCCGGTCCTCTCTCCCGCGTTCGAGAAACTCGCGGCCATCCACCGCGTCAGTCTCCGATCCATAGAGCCGGCCTCGCTCTCCTTCCCGGTCCGTCCCGTCGCGCTGCAAATAACGCAGATGCGCGTCGGCGCCCTTGCTCCCGAGTCTCAACCTGACGATCCGCGCCTTGACGACGACGCGGCGCATTCGCTCGCCCGGGCCTCGCTGCTCGGCGGAGCGCTTCAACCGATCGGCCGCCACCTGTCCCCGACCGATGCGGCAACATCTCCCTTTTCGGGGCCGGCTCCGCGCGCCGCCACCTGGACCGCGCCCCTCTCCGCGCATTGGCGCCGGTGCCAAAGAACCGCCCTTCGCCTTCGTCACGGCCTTCATCACCTGAGCAACGAAAGAGCGCGGTCGCCGCGATGGCGAACCACCGCGATCGCGGATTTTTCCGGCGCGGAGTCGAAGGTCGGAAGAGTCGTCGTTGCTCATCCGCAAAAGGTTGCGCCGGCGTCAGCGCAAAACAAGCTGAAATTCGAATAGCTCGCATCATGGCGTTGAAAAAGAAACGCAATGCGAAAGGACGCACACTGCGGACAATCGCGCCAGACGGAAATAGCAATGTGCAGACAAAATCTTACACGCAAGCGGCACGCTTGCTTTAATCTTGCTCTCCTGATCAACTCCGCCGAACCCGCGCAAATCAGCGCTATACCACGCATCACGACACATCTCGACCAATAGCAATTCAGAACGAAAACACCACCATCTTCCCGCGCCGAAGGCGCGACCACCGGTGCAAATGAGGCGCAAGATCCGCACCCCAATCCGTGCGACAACTGTACGAGAACAGCATCCAATAAATGTGAATCGGCGGCAATCAGAACGTGGGGATCACGTCGTAGAGCATCGCCGCGAGGAAACGATCGGATGCTCACGGAGCCGCAGCCGAGCAACGGTCAAGACGCAACGCGCCGGCCATTCGAAGCTCCGAACTTTGTCCGCGATCGGCTCTTCAGAGGACGGCTGCGGAGCCTTCGAGAACAGCGCCACGGTGCCGAGCTCCGGCGCTTCCATAGCTGTATGGCTGCGCAGCCGACTGCGCAACGGCCCATCCTTTTTGCTCGTGGAGGGCCGTCGATGAGCAAGACAATATGCGGCTACGACAGAACGAAAACACCACCATCTTCGCGCGTCGAAGGCGTTACCAGAGGCACAAGTGAAAGCGCAAAATCCGTGCGGCGATTGGCCGAGAACAGCGTCCCAAAAATGCGACTCAGCGGTGATCGGAACGTGGGAATGACGTTGTAGAGCATCCACTCGACGCACCGATCGGATGCTCGTGCAGCCCCGGCCACGCAACCGTCAAGACACAACGCGCCGGTCATTCGAAGCTTCGAACTTTGTCCGCGAGCGGCTCTTGTGAGCGTGGCAGCGGAGCCTCGGAGAACAGCGCCGCGACGGCGCGTCCCGGCGCTTCCATAGAAAAATGGCTGAGGCGAAGAGCGCAGCCAACTGCGTGACGGCGCGTCCTTCTTGCACGCAAAAGGGCAGCGAACGGGCGAGACAATGTGCGGCCGCAACAGCGATGAATTATAAAATTTGGGGCCGAAGGCCACACTTTGCCGCCCCAAATTACAGCAGCTTTTTACGAGCGGCATGATCACTGGGCGCTTTTTGGCAACGGCGACGAACGCTGTTCCGCCGACTTCGAGCGCGAGAGACTGAGAAAGCGCCGCAGCGCCGGATTGTCGTTGCCGGGAAGCCAGATCGCGCTGTAGGAAATATGATGACCTTCGCCCGCGATCGGGCGAAAGGCGACGCCTGGATAGGGAATTGCGGTGGAACTGTCGCTCAATAGGCTGAGGCCAAACCCAAGCGCGACGAATTGCATCACCAGGTCTTGAGAAACATCATGCATCGCAAGCGACAGACGGTTTCCGATTCTTGCGATCCTTTCGGTCGCATAACCGTCCAATCCAGCGGCGGTCGCTTCGCGCCCGAAGACGAAATGCTCTTCCTTCAATAATTCCCAGTCGATCGCGTCGCAGCCCGCGAGAGGATGCCGTTCCGGCAATGCGACACAAATACCGGCGCTCCAGAAGGCTTCCGAATCACAGCCCGGGGTCGGCGTTCCGGCGACAAGGAACGCGACATCCAGCCGTCGCTCCATGATACGGGAGATTAGTTTTTTCGGCGGCCCATCGAAGAAGTCGAGGATGACGCCGGGTTGGGCCTCTCGAAATTTCGTTAGCACATCGCACAGGAACCCCGACAAGAGGGAGGGAAGAACTCCGATGCGGATCACGCCTTCAGCGCCGCGCCCAGCCGCCGTGGCGTTCTTTATCGCATAATCGATTTCCGCAAAGGCGGCGCGCGTGCGCTCCAGAAAACGCTGCCCGGCGAGCGTCAGCCTGACGCCATTCGACTGACGCTCAAACAGCGACACGCCGAGCTCGTCCTCGAGCGCCTGTATGCGCCGGCTGACGGCCGATTGCTTCACGCCGAGAATTCGAGCCGCTCCACTGAAACTCGATTGATCCGCGACCACCAGCGCCTGAGATATGGAGATGAAATCGACTATGGCTTGATTTCCTATGATGGGCGTCCAACTGAGTGCAATCTCAAATTTGACAGAGGGGATTGGCGAGTGCGGTCGCCGGCTCTTTCTTCAGCTTTACGCGTCAATTGAAACGTATGGGATTTCATCTGCCCGTTAGAAAAATCTCGAAAACCAGCATATATTCCTTGGAGAGCGGCGTCGCATTTTCGTCGATTGACAAACGTCGCTTTCATAAGGTCTTCTATTATGGTGTTCAATTCTAAGTGATGATATATCAACCTTAGAAGAACGGTTCTTTCGAATTCTGCTACGATACCGGCTTTAACTTTGTTCTCTTCGTCCTCATTGAGCGCAATAATACTTCGAATTTTCTGCATATAAGTTTCCGCAAGAATCGATGCCGTTTCGGAGTTGTTTTTGTCGGCGCCTGGCGTCGCGGAGCCCAAGACAAGCTCTTCAGCGATACGCGGCGCTAGCGCCCGCATCAGATGAATTGCGTTCTCGTCGGCAAGGATCGCTGAGGCTTGTATGCGGTGGTCTTGATCTAATTCGCTCTCCATTTTGAAGTCTGCTCTCCATAAATCATCTGGGTTCGTCCCGGGAACGCGATCAATTGAAATACAGAGCGTCCGCATGCCTGCGGTCGCCGAGATCAAAGCAAACCCAGCGGCGCGGGCGGCTGTTCGTTTACGGCCGGCCGTCCTGTCGACGACCACTTCCTGTCGCCTCATTCGTCGTTCTTCGGCGCGCGCCTGTTTGACGGCGCGGGCTCTTTCCAATTCGAGCCTCTCGGCTTCACGCTGTAAGGCTGTTTCGCGCCCACGAACGGCGGAGGCCGCAGCGCCATCCGTCCGGGCGTCCCCCTTCGTCCGCTTAATTTTGCGGCGCTTATGGGCGATATACCTGCCCATTCAAGTTCCCCAATTGCGCTCAGCCGCCTTTGGCCAACGCTGTTTATAATTCGCTCGGAGTTGCCACCTCGCGGCTCCCCCAGCTTCCGCCGAGCGCGACGAACAAAGCGACCGTGTCGGTCAGGCGCTGGGCTTCGCTTTCAATTCTGGAATTCGCTGCGGCGAGATAGCTTCGTTGCGCGTCGACGACGGCGAGTTGCGAGACGTCGCCTAATCTGAGCCGCACGCGAACATGGTCGAGATACTTCTTCGCGGTTCCCTCCGCAGCGCGAGTTTCCTTGACGGATCTGGCGTCGGATTGCAGCGCGCGCAGCGCGTCCGCGACGTTCTGAAAAGCCTTCACCAGGGTATCGCGATATTGCGCCTTGGCTTGATCGAAGGACGCCTCCGCGGCTTTTTGCTTGTTGTAGAGGGTCATCCCGTCGAAGGCCGTCTGCGCGATGTTGCCAGCGAACGAATAGGCGAAGGTTCCGGGCTGGAACAGCTGCGCGAGGGAAAAGGCGCTGGTCGCGCCGTTGGCGGAGAGCGTCACATTCGGCAGGCGCGCGGCGACGGCGACGCCGATCAGCGCGCTCGCCGAATGAAGATTGGCCTCCGCACCCTTGATGTCGGGGCGCTGCGCGACGAGCTTTGAGGGCAGGCTGAGCGGCAGATCTCGCGGCAGCGAGAATTGCGCGAGCGCGAAAGTCTCGTCGACTTCTTGAGATGGATAGCGCCCCGCGAGCGCGGTCAGGAGATTACGCTGCTGCGCGAGGCGACTCTGCAAGGGCGGTAGAGTCTGCCGCGCCTGGGCGAGCGCGGTTTGTTGCGAGAGAATGTCGGTTCCGGCGACAGCGCCTTGCGCCAACTGGCGTTGCAGCAACGTCAGCCGCTCTTCTTCGAGCGCGATGACGCGCCGCGTCGCCGCGATTTGACCGCGCAGAGACGCCTCTTCGATCGCCGCCTTCGCGACATTCGCGGCGAGCGTCAGATGCGCCGCCTGTTTTTGATAGACCTGCTGGTCGCGCAACGCGTCGAGCGATTCGACGTTGCGCCAATTGGCGCCCCAAATGTCCAACGTGTAGTTGATCTGCACCTGCTTGGTGAAGAAGGAGAAGGCGGTTTGCGTGACGGTGCTCGTCGTCGAATCGCCCGAGGCGATGCTGTAGCTCGAGTTCGAGGTGAGTATCACCTGCGGAAAGTAAGCGCCCAAGCCGGCGAAGGAGTTGAACTGGGCGGCGCGGATCGCCGCATCCGCGGCTTCGAGCGTCGGGCTGCGCGCCAAGGCTTCCTCGACGAGATCGTCGAGACTGTTGGAGTGGAACGCCTCCCACCAACGGGCAGAGACTTCCGCGCCTTCGCGGAATCGCTGGCCGCCGCCGGGAGACGCGGTCTTCTCCGGCGTGAAACGCTCGACGTCGAGCGGCGCGGGCGCGACGAAATCGGGACCCACCGCGCAGGAGGCGAGCGCGAGGGCGAGACACGGCCAGATCACTCGCGAAAAATGGCGTCGTAGGCTAGTCACGGGCGAGCGCCTCCACGGGATCGAGCCGTGCGGCGTTGCGCGCGGGAAAATAGCCGAAGACGAGGCCGGTCAGGATCGCGCAAATCGTCGCGGCGAAGACCGCCGTGGGCGAGAGTGTAACTTCCCATCCGGGCGGCAGGAAGTTTCCGGCGACGAGGCTCAGGAGGAAGCACAGCGCGAGCGCGAGCGCCGCTCCGATCAGACAGAGGATGATGGCTTCGATCAGGAACTGACGGCTGATGTCGCTCTGGCGCGCGCCGACGGCGATGCGCACGCCGATCTCTCGCGCCCGCTCGGACACTGTAACCAGCATGATGTTCATCACGCCAACGCCGCCGACGAGGAGAGAGAGCACCCCAATCGCCCCGAGAAGCGCCGTCACTAGGTTCGCCTGCCGCGCGGCTGCGGCAAAACTCGCGGCTTGGTCGTAGATCCAGACGTCTTTTTTGCCGTGCCGCAGTGAAAGAAGCTCGAAGATTTTCTTTTCTGTTTCGCCGAGCACACTGATGTCGCGCACGCGAGCTTCGATCTGGCTTATTTCTTGCGCCCCGTCCAAGCGCGCCTTATAGGTTGTGGCGGGAAGAAATAGAAAGTTGAACCTGCTTTCCTGCTCGCCCCCTGGCTTATCGACCGTGACGCCGATGATCCTGATCGCAAGATCGCCAACATAAATGATCTCGTTCAATGGATCCGCCCCATCGAAGAGGTCTTGGCGGATCCGGGCCGTGATGACGCCGACCGCTGCCGCCCGGCGCATGTCCTCGCGACTGAAACCCGCGCCCGCCTCCCACTCGTAATCTCCTGTCGCGAGATAATTCTCGGGCACGCCCCAGACGCCGACGCGGGCAGAGCGTCCACGATATCTCGCAGTATGATGGGAAAAATAGGTCGCCGCGGCACTCTTGATTTCGGGCTGCCGTTCGAGCGCAGCCGCATCGTCTTCACTCAAGGCTCTGACGCCGGCCTTCGACGGATCGGTGGGCCCATATCCTGGGACGATGTCCAAGTGATCCAAGTTGAGACCTTCCGTGAGCTTCGCCTGGGAGATCCGCTGATAGCTCTCGCCCACAGCCACCATCGCCGTGACCAAGACGATGCCGACCACGACGCCGAGCAAGGTCAGCGCGCTACGGGTGCGATGCGCGAGAAGCGCGGCGACGCCGGTCCGCGCGGCGTCGGCAAGCTCCCGCCAAGCCGCAAGAACGGACGGCGCCGCTCGCGCCGCCTCTGGCGACGGCAATTCTTCCCTCTCCGCCGGAGCGGACGCCTTGTTGACGCGATCGGAGACGATCGCGCCGTCGCTCAGTTCGACGATGCGACGCGCGTGCGCCGCGACATGAGAATCATGCGTCGCGATGACGATCGTGTGGCCTTGGCGGTTCAACTCTTCCAGAAGCGCCATCACCTCGCGGCCGTTGGCGCTGTCGAGCGCGCCGGTCGGCTCATCCGCCAAGATGATCGCGCCGCCGTTCATCAAGGCGCGGGCGATCGAGACGCGCTGCTGCTCGCCGCCCGAAAGCTCGTTTGGGCGATGCGTCGCGCGATCGGCGAGGCCGAGCCGCTCAAGCAGAGCAAATGCGCGGCGATGGCGCTCTTGCGGAGTGACGCCGGCGTAGATCGCCGGGACCTCGACATTGGCCAGCGCCGAGAGCTGCGCCAGTAGATTATAACGCTGAAACACGAAACCGAAGCGCGCGCGGCGCAGCGCCGCGAGTTGATCGGCGCCGAGAACGCCCGTGTCCTCCCTGGCGATCAGATAGCTCCCCTCGCTCAAGCGGTCGAGGCAGCCCAAGACGTTCAATAGCGTCGACTTGCCGGAGCCCGAGGCGCCCATCAGCGCGATCATCTCGCCCTCGGCAATGTCGAGATCGATCCCGCGCAGCGCGTAGATCGCGCCTTCGTCGGCGCCATAACGGCGCGTCGCGCCGCGCAATCGAAGCAGCACGTCCTTCGTCTCGTCGAGGCGGGAATCGCTCATCGTGCTCCTCCCGACCCGTTTGAGGGAGAAGGCGTCTTTTCTCCGATCACGACCTCCTCGCCCTCCTTCAAACCGTCGAGCACTTCGCTCATCGCCTGACCGGAGACGCCGAGCCGGATCAGCCGCCTCTCGGGCTTGCCGTCCGCCGCGAGCGCTTCCACGACCACGCGCCCGTCCGGCCGCTGCTCGCCGAGCACCGCGGTCGGGATGGCGAGCGCTCCCTTGGCCGCGCCGACGACGATTGAGACCTCCACCGTCTTGCCGGCGCGCAGTTTGTGGTCGGGATTGGGCACGTCGAAGGTCGCGCTGAAAAAGATCGGCGTGCTCGCATCGCCGCCGCCGCCGCCGCCGGCGTTTGAACTCTTGCCCGCCGCCGACGCCGCGCCTGCGCTCGTTTCCGCGTAGTTCCGCGGGACGAGGCCGACCTCCTTGATCGTCCCGAAGCGGCGACCCGTCCGGTCGCTCATCATTTGGAAGGACGCCGTCTGGCCGACTTCGACGCTGTCGATGTCCGCCTCGCTGACATTCGTCCTGACCGTGATCACGTCGAGCTGCGCGAGCTTCAGGATGACGGGAACGATCTGCGACGCGACGACGGTTTGGCCTTCCTTGGTCAAAATGGCGACGACGTCGCCGTCGATCGGCGCGAAGATCTTTGTATAGGAGAGGTTGGTCGCCTCGGTGTCGATCTTGCTCTTCGCCTGCGCGATCTGCGCATCGAGCGAAACGATCCCGGCTTCATCGGCCTTCCGTTGCGCGTCGGCGGCTTGCACCTCCTTGACCGAGGTCGCCGCGCCTCTGATCAGGCCATGCTCGCGGCGGGCGTCAAGCAAGGACTTTTGCAGCCTCGCCGTCGCGGCGCTTTTCTGGGCTTCGAGATCAATCAGTCTCGCCTGCGCCTCCTTCAGCGCGCTTTCGGCGAGCTTCGGATCGATCTCGGCCAAAAGGTCGCCCGCGTGAACGTGATCGCCGAGCCTCACTTTCAACGAGGTGAGCTGGCCCGTCGCCCGCGTGCCGACGTCCACCTCGCGAAAGGGCAGCAAGGTTCCGGTTGCGAGGACAATGTTTTCGATATCGGCGCGAATCACGCGCGCGGTCGCATATGTGGGCCGGGGGCCCGAGAACAGCCGGCTCTGCGCCAAGTAATAGCTCAAGAGCCCGAGGCCGAGCACGGCGAGGACAATGGCCCGCTTCGACATGAGGAAGCTTGCGAGCCGCTTCATAGGCCGCAAGTTTTCGAGGCTCGAAGCGCTTCAAAGCGCTTACGATCGCGCTGCGGCTTACGGCCGACACCGTAGCGGTGATCGAGAGCTACGTGTTCGAGCGGGACGACGAGATATGACACCTTGGCGCCATGCCGCGTGAAATCTAACTGGCACAGGAGACCAAGCTCTTTGCCGGCGTCATAGACGTCCGTCACCAGCAGGCTCGACCGAGCAACCTCGAGCGGCAGAAATGCGCTCAGACGTTTGACAAGCCGTTGTCGCGCGCGCGCCGAGAGCGGCAAGCTCCGTCGAAGTCTTTCGAGCAGCATCTTTCTATCCGGAGAGAAGCGATTCATCTCAGGGTCCTTTCGTCGAAGCGGCCGCAGTTTGAGCCGAACGCGCGGTCGCAGAAGCCGAACGGGAATCGGCGTGAATGCGCGCTTTGATCGCGGTAGGGACGCACATTGCTATGCGCCCCCCGCACAGATCCGTACGTGCGGCTTTCCCGCATACGGCTCCCACCTCGGGTGTTTGGCGAGGAAGCGCTGGCGCGGCCAGGGGTGTAGGATGTGCGGTTTGGGGAGATAGTCGTCGCCGAGCTTTGTTGCCCGCAGCCATGTCGTCCTGTCTTTCTGGCTGCGCCGCCGTAACGCGCGCCGCCAAATATCGAGCACGTGATAGCGGAACATCGAAAGCGCGCCGCCGTTGGTTGGCACAGCGTGGTATTGGAAGAAGCCCGACACCACGCGGCACAGCCACTCGCCCTGCTTGGGAATGGCGAGATGCATCCGCCGCTCCAGTTCCTCCTTGACTTGCCTGAGCTTCGCCCGCACGCGTTCGCCTCGGCTCTTCCGCTTGAGCAGGAAGCCGCCTTGGCGCGCTCGCGCGCAAATGTGGGTGAAGCCAAGAAAGTTGAAGGTCTCCGGCCTACCGAGCCCACGCCGCTTGCGGTTTTTCGCCGCAAAGCGCCCGAACTCGATGAGCCGCGTCTTCTCTGGATGCAGCGAAAGCCCAAACTCCTCAAACCGCAGACGCATCTCGTTGAGGAACCGACGCGCGTCGGCCTCGCGTTCGAAACCGACAATGAGGTCATCGGCGTAACGCACGATGCTCATGTCGCCATGCGCCTCCCGCCGTCGCCAGCGATCGGCCCAAAGATCGAAGACACAGTGCAGGTAGACATTGGCCAAGAGCGGCGAGATCGTCGCTCCCTGCCCCGTGCCACGCCCGCTTGCCGTCACCGATCCGTTTTCGAGCACGCCGGCTTTCAGCCATTTCTGGATCAGCCGGACGATGCGCCTGTCGCCGATCCGATGCTCCACGAAGCGGATCAGCCAGTCCTGGTCGACCGTATCGAAGAACGCACGGATGTCGGCGTCCACTATGAAGCTCACCTTGCGGGCTTCGATCGCCGTCGCCAGCGCATCCAACGCGTCATGCGGTCCGCGTCCGGGCCGGAACCCGTAGCTGAACCCGAGGAAATCCTCTTCATAAACGGCGTTGAGCACTGTTGCGACCGCGCTCTGGACGATTTTGTCTTCGAGCGCCGCGACCGCCAAGGGCCGCGTCCCGCCGTCCGCCTTGGGTATGTGAACCCGTCGCGCCGGCAGGGGGCGATAAGCTCCCCGATGGACTTTCGCGTGCAGGACCTCGAGCCGCAGCTCGAGGTCCGCCTCGTAGTCCTTCCACGTCACGCCGTCCACGCCCGCCGCCGCCTTGCGCGTGAGCGCATAGAAGGCGTCGCGGAGCGCATCGACGTTGACATGGTGGAGGAGCGTGGTGAACTTCTCCTTCTTCCTTTGCTTCGCGGCTTCCCGCACGCGGTCGAGCGACTGGGACACATCTTCCCGGTTCTGCGCCCGGAATGTGTTTCGCGCGTCCGCGTTCCCCTCGGTCCCGGCCCTTGGCTCCACTCGCTCCGCCGCCGATCGCTCGGCTTTGTTCGCAAGCTTCATAGCTACTATGGCCGGGTCTGACTTCTCATCCTCGTTCATCATCGGCTACGGCTCCTCGCCTTCCCGATGCGGACCGAAGCGGCCTGCGCCGCTCCGGCCGGGGATGAGACCTCCCAGGTTCCGTCGCGTTCCTTTCGCACGTGATGCGGTCTTCGACCCCGGCAGAGCGTCAGTCCCTCGCATAACGGGACCGCACATATTGCCTTCGACGAAAACGACCGTCTCGGCCTCTGCGATGTCTGGAATATCGAGGCTCAATGTCGCACCCCACGCGATTGTTGTGTACGCTTCGCAGCCGCCGTCGCCGACGACCACGCAACACTCACTAACGAGCGCCAGCTACGGCTTACTCGGGCCGGACTTGCACCGGCTGGAACGCGCCGACTTTTCACCCTGGCGCACCGCTTTTTCCACCAGATGTAGACGCCGGTGACGGAGAGCATGACGATGACGATGCCGAGCACGGCGACGAAAATGCGATAGGCGAGGTAGTCGACGGGATTCTGCACCAAATGCAGGGCGAACAGCCAGTTGGAGACGGTGTCGCCGGCATGTCCGGTGTTGGTCTGATACGTAGAGCGAAAGGCCCCCGTGTCGGCGTCGAAATTCACCGTTGCATCCTGGTCGTTCGGAAACCAACGATCCGTGCGCACGGTGTAACTACATTGGCGGCTGTCCTCATTGCAATAAAGCGCAAACGGCTTTTCGATTTTAAAGCCTTCACGCTGCGCCAGCTCGGCCATCAGCTTGTCGCCCGCAGTTTGCGCCGCGTGCAAATCGAGCTCGAGCGGGCCGGTTTTGGAACTCGAAGGAGCGAGGGACTCTATCTCCTCCTGTGTCTGATAATCGAACAGCTTGCCCATCACAAAGTGATAGGCGCCGGTCCGGTCGAGAAGTTCGACGCTCGACCAGGCGAAGACGAAGAGCATGGCCCAGAACCACAAGCCGCCGGCGCGATGCAGATCGAAGTTGACGCGGTAGAAGCCGCCGCGCCATTTGATCAGCCACGCGGGCTTCCAGCGCCGCCAAAAGCTCTCAAATTTGAGAGGCAGGGTGAGATAAAAACCGACGAAACAGTCGATCGTCCATAACAGCGCGACGATGGCCAATATCCATACGCCCGTCCCGCCGAGAATGAGTGTCTTATGGAGATCGTAGACCACTGGCATGACGTTGGGCAGGAAGCCCTCCGTATACATGCCCTGCTGCAGACGTTTCAGCTCCTTGCCGGTCCAGGGATCGAGTGCGATGTAGAAATACAAAGAAGTGAGACCGAGGTCATAGGGCCGGCCGGTCGGGGGATCGGTGCGCGTGTGCATATGCAGGATCACCGTATCGCCGGGGAAGGGCATACGGCCGGCCAAAGTCGCTCTCGGCTCGAGAGCTTCCGTGCGTTTGATCAGCGTCGCCAGATCGAGCTTCGGCGCGCCCGGCATCGGCGGTGCGGAGGCGAGCACGGGATCGAAGAGGCGCGTCAAATCGCCTCGAAAGGCGAGCAAACTGCCGGTCAGCCCCTCGATGATGAGGAAGAGCGCCATGGCGAGCCCGACATAGCGATGAATCCAGACGAAGAGATGCCGCATGATTGCACTCCCTCTCGACGCGCCGCGAGCCCCGGCGATAAGGCGGTGGTGGACGTAGGGCCACTGCAAGTCCCGGCCTCACCTCCGCATCGCGGCGGTCGCGTTGATCAATATTTGGCGAGCACGGGGGCCGGAGCGCCCATGTTGAAGTGGTAGTTCACACCGACGCGCGCGATGTTGATCTGCGGATGGAAGTTGTAGCCATAGTTCCAACTGAAACCGCCCGTCACGCCGCCGCCGCTAAGATCGGCATAGAGATATTCGAGCTTTGCCGACCAGTTAGGCGCGAACATCCATTCGACGCCGCCGCCAGCGGTCCAGCCGGTGCGGGTGTTGCTGTAGCCCCAGGCGTCTATCCCGTTATAGGCGAGGCCGGCCGTGACGTAGACCAGCAGGGTCGGGTTGATGAGATAGCCGGCGCGACCGCGCAGCGTGCCGACATAGGGCATGCTCACCTGGGAGGAATTGAAAGCCGCCACGGGCGCGAGGACGCCGCCGGCGGTGAAGGGCGACGGCCAGGAGGCGCTATTTTGGGGACCACTGCCCGAGAGGCTCGTGGCCTGTATGTCGGTTTCGGCGCCGATCACGACGGACTGGCCAAACTGGAAATTATAGCCGACCTGGCCGCCGCCAATGACGCCGTAAGCGCTGCCCGTCGTGTTGCCGTTGGGCAGGAAGAATAGGTTCGAAACCCCGCCGATCGTCGTGCCAAAGGGGAAGTTCGGGTCATAATAAGCGGAGGAGCCCGACTGACCGCTGCTGGCGTCCCAACCGCCGCCGAGGTTCAAACCGGCATAGAACCCGGTCCAGAGCGGCGGAGGCGGCGGGGAAAGGGGAGCCCCTTTGAGATTGGAAAGATCGGCGGCGAACGCCGATCCGGCGGCGAAGACCAACGCAGTTGCGGCGGCGGAAAGCAGTGTTTTCCTCATGACGAGCTCCATTGTTGAATATTGGCCAAGTCCACATTTTTGACTGGTGAGCCGGCCCGGTTTCGCGCCTCGACACCGGCGCCTTTGGCTCAATATTTCGCGATGACCGAGGCTGGAGCCTCGTCGCCGAATTTATAGTTGAAGCCGAATTGGAGTTGATTTTGGTCCAAGCGGCGCGTGCCGGAAAAGAAGGTCCCTGCGCCGCCCACTAGTGTGGACGTATCCGTGACGCTGCCGAAATCCGTGTAGCGGTATTCGCCGCGCACCGACCAATTCCGGTTGAAGGCCCATTCGGCGCCGGCGCCGAGAGTCCAGCCCATGCGCATCATCGATTGGCCCTTGTTGGCGGCGTTGAAAAGGCCAAGCGCGTCCTGACCCCAGAAGTAGGACTGGAGAGAGAAGTCGCCGACAGCGACGCCGCCGGTAGCGAAAGTCAGCAGTCGGCCGAAAGCGTAACCCGCGCGGCCGCGAGCCGAGCCCTGGATGTTGGACTGCGCGGCGGTCGTCAATATGCCGCCGGTCGTCGCGCCTGTGGGATCGAACACGGGGAGAGTCGAGGTCCGGACGATATTCGTGCCGTCGACCGAACCTTCGAGACCGACCACCCAATTGTTGAACTGCTGATTATATCCAACGTGGCCGTCGACGATCGCGACCTGCGCGCCGCCGGTAAGAGGCTCGGAACCGAAGAGACCGCCGGGCGTCGCAACGTTGTAAGCGCCGTGAGTCGTGCCCCAAACAAGGCCGACCTGACCGCCCGCATAGAACCCGGTCCAGCTGTATCCTGTCCAGTCGATCGTCGGCGCGACCAGTTTCGCAAGCGTGTCAGTCGGCGAGGCCTTTGTCGACGCGGGCTGGGAGGCAGGCGGCGGCGAGCGCAGATCGGCCGTGACGGCCGGACCCTTGACGACGAGGGGAGCGGAGACGGGCTCGGGCGCCGAGTCGCCGAATTTGTAGTCGAAGCCGATCTGGAACTCGTTCTCGTCCAAGTGGCGCCCGCCGGTATAGAATGCGCCGGATGTCAAAATCTGGCCGCTCGGCGCGTCGGTGAATTTGCCGAAATCGGTATAGCGGTATTCGCCGCGCACCGACCAACGCCTGTTGAGCGCCCATTCCGCGCCGCCGCCTATGGTCCAGCCCACGCGCTCCACCGATTGACCGTTGTTGACGGCGTAAAACGCGGTGGAAGCGCTCGAATTTGAAGCGAGGTTGGATTGGAAGGAGAAGCCGCCGAACGCGACGCCGCCGGCGGCGTATGTCAGCAGGCGGCCGAAGGCGTAACCCGCGCGGGCGCGAACCGCCCCCTGAACGCCGGATTGCACGGTGGCC
>Ga0182030_10009804_pt1 | contig 19558 bp, 18 predicted proteins | sample 812S3MmetaG_FD_121299 | JGI IMG/M metagenome (GOLD analysis project Ga0182030, IMG submission 121299) | Permafrost microbial communities from Stordalen Mire, Sweden - 812S3M metaG (Illumina Assembly) | ecosystem: Environmental > Terrestrial > Soil > Wetlands > Permafrost | place: Sweden... | reverse complement strand
GAGCCAGACATTTTGGATCGAACTCTCCGTCCCCGTTAGTGAACAGCAACTGCGCCGGGCTTGTCGGAATGCCCGCCGTTTTGCGTAGCTGTTCCGGTTCGCTGAGTCTCCGTTTCGTCGCGACCGCAGCATCCTTCGCGACTTTCGCTAGGCCCTCAGACTTCGAGAGACTCAGGTCGGCGACAATGAGCCGGTCAACGGCGTGAAGGGCGTCTTGGGTTGAGAAACCGACTCGCTTGATCGCTTCCACCGCCTTGTTTGTTTCGGCAGTCGTGTTGCCGTGGGCTTTCGCAAGCGCGATGGTCACAGCCTCCATGCGCGAGGTGTGCGCCGCATACTGCGCCGCGCCAACCGTCCACTCCTTGATCCACTCGGCTCCTTTCTTGATGCTCTCGGCCAAGAGGTTGCCCGCCGTGGCTCCTTTCACCATGCTGGCGGTCATGCCGTCGATGCCCGAGGAGGCATTGCGCGCCGCCTTTACCGCCGCCTGCTCCATGCCGGACAGACCGGTGTTGACGCTCTTGATCGAGGCGTTCGCCTTGTTGGCGTCAACCTCTACGACGAGTTCCAGCTTGTTATCTGGCATGAGGGCGGTGCTCCGGTCTGCGTTTCGTCGGGTGTCGTGGGCTGGCTGGAACTGACGGCCTTCCGCGAACTTGGAACTCTCGACCTGACAGAACCACCGACCGAACGTGGAATTTCAACCTTCTCCAATCCGAGATGGCCATGGAAATGAGCGAAGGAACTTCCCGGCCTACGAGTAGGCCGATCATTGGTGCGTCAAAGCTTCCTCTTCCTTCCCTGCACATCTCAGCGACGGGACCGCACAACTGCTGTTGTGGTAGGATAATTCCTGTCGTCGCTGCATGGAGACACACTTCGCTTCGGTTGTCGGCGACTGACCCGAAGCTCATCGAATGGTGACTCGACCCGACGGTGGATGGCTGCCGATGGACCGAATGAAGCGAACACTGAGGAAGGAAGGATCGAGAGTCGCCCCCATGCACCTGATGTCAGTGCCTTTAGCGTGGACGACTCACGTCAACTAGGGTGCAAGCACATAACAAAATCCGGGCCGAGATTGCAATCCAGCTGTTGTCGATCAGCGCTGGCTACCTGATCCACGTAATCTTCCATAGATGGGACATCGCGATCGTTGTCACGCTCGCCCTGGAGTGCTTCCTGCACTTCCTGGCCATGATGTGGCAGTATGGGCCGGCGCTGGATAAAATAGCCGAATGGGTCCACGACGCAGGTAACCCGATCGAGGACATTCGACAGATCAGCCGAAACACAGTCCCCATGCGTCATGTCGCGCCTGCTCCTTCCGAGTGGCCATTCGACGAGCTTTTCCGCCAGGCCGTCTTGGACTTCCAGAGCAAGATCAACCTGATTGCCGAAGGCGATTGCACCATGGAAATGGAGGATATCCTCGATGTATCCCTGCGGGTATGTGATGTTGTTGAACTCGGTGCCTTTTGCACTGCGCTCGAAGAGAACATAAATATTTTTGATACAGAACGTGGAAAGGCACTATTAGCGCGGCAGCATGAGGCTGCAAAGCGTCTCGCACGAGATTCGGGCCGTGAGACTGGGTTTTCACGACTGTTCATTTTCGACTCGTTCGAATCGGTCAGCTGGAACCACTATATGCTGCTGCAACGAAATGCCGAGAACGCGATCGAGGTGCTAGTTGCGGAGAAGAGCGCGGTTGTTCCAGTATTTCGGAAATACGGACGCGAGGAACGAATGGACTTCGGACTGTGGCGCGACGATCTGCTCATGGAGATTCGGGGGCCAGAGTCCGAACGTCAGCTTCACGTTACAAAACGGCGCGAGGAGATCCAGGAAACCAAGTCTCTTATCAGGGCGCTCCGGGAGAAATCGCTCACCCGAGAAGCGTTCCTTCGGCGATTCAAGTCTGCCCACAATGTTGAACAGTGGTCAACTGAGCCTCAAAGGGCTCTCTGCTTAGATCCTCCTGATGGCCCTCACTCGACCGACTGCGACACGATGTTCAAGATCGCGTGCGCAGAAGTCAAGACCGGGGATCGGATTGCCATTTACGGCCTGACTTCACCGTTGATCGACCGGGCTACAAGCCTCGTCAAGTCCCCTTCCGGGGATGGAATAGCGGTCGATATAGTGGATGAACGTCATTACCTTCCAGCACCTCGCCCTTCACGCGTAGAGTTTATCAGTGCGAACTGGCTGGACTGGGTGTCGTCTGTGCCATACTCTGCGGTGATTGCGGATGACGTTCTCTGCAACCTCACTTACTGGCAGACCCCGGTCTTCTTCGACACGCTTGCGCGCAATTTGAAAGTCGGCGGCTTTGTTGTGATGAGAACAACCGCCAAGTTTTCTCCCGGACTGTTCAACCCAACATGGGAGGAGATCCTCCCGGAACTGCGGCGCTTCGACCCTGCGGACAAGATGTACGAGAAGGGCCTCAACCTTGACATGCTTACCCCAGGGGCCGTTTATGAGGCCGCTTGGCCAACGTTTCACAGTGCGCCATTCTATGACGAGAGATCTCGAGGCTTTCGGTTGGGTGATTGGAACAGTCGTGTTGGCAGGGAGCCCGAGATCACAGTTAACCTGAAGAACCGGCTGACATTTCAGAGAAATGTACGTATCACGTCGATGCCTTACCAGGAGCTATTGGAGCTTTGGAAGCCCCATTTCAAGGTTTTTCAAGCGGAGATGCCCGCCTATTCTTTCTGGGAGGCGGACCCCAAACTGGCGGGCGTTACCTGCGCTAAGGAAATCGCTCGCAGGTTCCATGAGTACTACCGAATCATAGTGTTACAGAGATGTTGAAGCTGTCGTTAAAGCCGGCTATCGGGCACGCGTCCCTTAAGCCCCTCCGCACCACCCTCGCTGCCTGCGCGATCGCGACGCAACGGAGACTCGGCGAACCGGAACAAATACGCGAAATGGCGGGCATTTCGGCAATCGCCAGCCCAGCGTCCCTTAACTAATGGGGAGAGAAAGTTCGACCACCATGTCTGGCTCCCCGATGGTGATTCGAACTCCGATTCACGGCTCCTGAACAATTTCCTTCGAGGTGCTCTGCGCGGATGTGGATCAACAGATAGCCGGCCGTCTCGACGCGCTCGACACCTAACATCCGCCCCTGAACCGAGGCGGCCTCATTGAAGCTCATGGACGAGATGCGCGTGCTGTTGGGCTCTCACGCCCGACGGCACGCTAAGACTTGGCGGTGCTACGCTTCTCTCATGGCCCTGCCGTTCGCTCCAAACCGATTTCGGGCGTACGAAATCGAAATCGGTGCGGGTGGACAACGGCTCGGCTGCAACTTTCTTCTAGAGGACGGTTCATTCCTTTACGTTCTCGAATCGGAGCTCACGCCCGAGCTTGAGTCGCTGATCGCAAGTCTGGGTTCACCAACAGTAGGTTTGAGAAACGGCGCTCCCAACCTAACGCGTTGAACACGAGAAAACGCCGCCGGAAAATGCCGGTGGCGTTCAGATCGCGGGATGTGCGAGGGTATTAGGCTTCAACCGAGTAGCTGCGCTCTCCGTCCTCGCCCTTGGTGGAGGTGACGGTCAGTCCCATCTTCTTGCGTACTGTGCCGGACAGGAAGCCGCGCACTGAATGCGGCAACCAGCCGGTCGCTTTCATCAATTCTTTCGAAGTCGCGCCGCCGGGCCGTTGCAGCATGTCGAGGATCTTGGCGGTCTTGCTGCCAGCGGCGGCTGTGGATTTGGCGACCTCGCGCTTGGTGCGGCCCTTGGGTGCCTTCTTGGCTGGGGTGGCCTTTCGGGCCGACTTGGCCTTGGCGGGCGCAGCGTCGGCGCGACGTGAGGCAACAATAGCCTTCGCATTGGGCTTCCGTTTCTGGCTCGCCGTAGCTGCAATCGTGGTGCTTTCTTGGGGGATCATCGTGGTCATTCTTTTCTCCTTGAGAAGGTGAATTCGCGGTCACGACATGGATGGCTCTGGTGCCCCACAAATGCAAGTTAATTCTGCGCGTGACGCTCAGAAAATGTTGTGTTTTTCTGCTTGCTTGTCAGCCCAAGCAGAGCGTTCATGGACGTGTGGTTGACGGCCACAGAGAGGAACGCACTTTATGGAAACGGCAGTATTGAGCGCGATTGAGAGTCTGCGCCGCGCGAACATGGCGGATCTGCGCAAGAAGTATCGAGAGGTGTTTCAGGAAGAGACGCGATGCACACATCGCGAGCATCTGTTCCGGAGGATTGCCTGGCGTTTGCAGGCATTGGCCGAAGGAGATCTGTCGGAGAGGGCGCGCGGGCGCGCGAACGAAATCGCCCAAGATTCCGACCTGCGGATTAACGCTCCGCGAGGCTTCTTTGCGGTAGGCAGCGAGCGCATCCAGACGACTGTGGATCTGAATCGGCGGGAACAAGATCGCCGCCTGCCGTTGCCGGGAACCTTGCTCACTCGGAAATGGAAAGCACGGACCATTGTGGTGGAAGTGATCGCGGACGGATTCCGATACGAGAACCAGCCATACCCCTCGCTCAGCGCGATTGCGACTGCGATCACCGGCACACGCTGGAACGGTTTGGCCTTCTTCGGACTTACACGCCCCGGGCGCAAGGAGCAACCCCGTGCGAAAAAGTAATCGGGAAGCAAAGCTCGCCGAGCAATCCACCGCCCCACTTCGTTGCGCCATCTACACGCGAAAATCGACGGAGGAAGGCCTCGATCAGGAATTTAACTCGCTCGATGCACAGCGCGAGGCCGCCGAGGCATTCATTAAGAGTCAACGGCGCGAGGGCTGGATTGCGTTGCCCGGGCTCTACGACGACGGTGGCTTCACCGGCGGCAACATGGACCGCCCAGCTTTGAAGAGACTCCTGCAGGCGGTCGAAGCGCGCGAACTGGATTGTGTGGTGGTTTATAAGGTCGACCGTCTGAGCCGGTCCTTGCTGGACTTCACGCGCATGCTGAGCGTCTTTGAAAAGCACAACGTGAGTTTCGTTGCGGTCACACAGCAGTTCAATACCAGCACTTCGCTCGGCAGGCTGACGCTGAATATCCTGCTTTCATTCGCCCAGTTCGAGAGAGAGCTCATCGGCGAGCGCACACGCGACAAAATGTCGGCGGCGCGGCGCAAAGGAAAATGGGTGGGCGGATGCCCGGTGCTGGGCTACGACGTCGACCCGGCCGGGGGACGATTGGTGGTGAACGAGGAAGAGGCGGAACGCGTGCGAGCCATCTTTGCGCTCTTCGAGGAAAACGGTTCAATCCTCCTGACGCTAGCGGAGATCGAACGGCGGAGCTGGCGGCTCAAAAGCTGGACGCGCAAGACAGGTCAGTTTCGGGCGGGCGCGCCGTTTGCACACAACTCGTTGCGGCGGCTGTTGACCAATATTCTCTATACGGGTGCGATCCTCCACAAGGGACAGCCGTATCCGGGCGAGCACGCCGCGATTCTAGCTCCGGGCGCGTGGGAGCGCGTGCAGCGTCTGATCACTCAACGAGCGACCTTTGAGCGCGCCGGCTCGCGAAACAAACATCTGGCTCTGCTGAACGGGCTACTTCATTGCGAATCCTGCGGGACGCGAATGGTGTATACGTATTCGGGGAAGAGCGATCGCAAGTATCCTTATTATGTTTGCCTGAATGCGCACCGCAAGGGTTGGGCGGTCTGCCCAAGTAAATCGCTTTCCGCGCGCGCCATCGAGGAATCGGTTCTGAAGCAGGTGAGGGATGCGCGACCTGCACAGTTTGGGGCTGGGGAGTGGGAACCCATGGATCGCAGGCAACAGGTCGAGGCGCTACAAACGTTCGTCGAGCGAGTCGGCTACGACGGAGCCGCCCGGAAAATCTCCATTCGGTTCCATCCCGCTGCGATCACAACGAGTGAGGAGGCAGCCGTATGAGCAACAACCAGGAAGTCACGTACAGCGTCGATTTTTGCGCGGGCGGCAAGGGTCGTCGGAACAGCAAAGCAGTTTCATCACAGGCCGAGTTTCCAGCGGCGAGTTGCTCGATTCTCCGGATCGCGCGACTCATGGCGCTCGCGATCCGGTTTGACGGGCTGCTGCGGGCCGGGAAGTTTCGGGATTATGCCGAACTCGCCCGCCTCGGCCGCGTGACGCGGGGCCGCATGACGCAGATCATGAAACTACTTGATCTGGCTCCGGACATCCAGGAGCAGATTCTCTTCCTGTCGCCCACGCTACGTCTCAATGAGCGAAATCTGCGACCGATTGTCCGCCACATCGACTGGCACGAGCAGCGGCGCATGTTCCAGAAACTCACGGGGCGCTGATTGAACCGTTGCTCGTGCTCGCCATTGTGAACGCGCTGGATACGCATCGACGACAATCACAGCGCCGTATTCAGAAAGCTCGCAGTCACGGTGCGTTACGCTGTGACGGATACGCAGCAACGTAGATCACATCGATGACCGTAGGAAGCCAGGGGCCCGCCGGTGGCTCGATGGGCGCGGGCCCGGGCACCTCAACATACTCCACGCGTTCTCGGCCATCTTCGCCCAGGAAGCAACGCACGAATTCTGAATGGCGCTCTCCCTTGTGGTCCTCAGGCAAACGGGTGAGGGTTCCGACCCGGAAGTGAATTGAAGGCTGAAATTGCGCGCCAGACCTCCACCGTCCACCGTGCCAACGTCCCAGTGGCCGGCCCTGCGCAAGCGCCTCTAGTTTCGCAATCCTCCGCGCGATGCTCTTCATTCTCATTGAACGCATGGAAATTTATGACCTCGAATCGTAATCTCAGGGCATCAATGCCCCGTCCCACGCTCTGCTTCTGCCTCATTCATTAAGCTCCGGCGACTCTGCCAGTTTCGCGCGCTCCAACGCAGCAAGCCGGATTTGGACGTCTTCGCTCTCGATGGCCTGGTTCGCGCGGTCCAATATGGAATCTGCCGCGCGCACGCGGACCGAGGCTGATTCGATCGGGTCCACCATGATTTTTAACAGCGTTGACGCAGCCACCCCGGAAGCCTGTTGCAAACGCCCGTTTGTTTGGGAAACGATAGCCCGGCGTGCTTCCTGTTGGTCAGCCTGGAATTCCGGTATCTTCATCCATCGCATCAATGTTTGCTTTCCGATGCCGACGGAGCGAGCCGCCTCTTCGATATTCCGTTGCGTAAGCAATGCTTCGATTGCCGCTTCTTTCTTGCGGTTGTATTGTGAGCCGTGTCCTAACATCTGCTAACTCCAGAACAACTCCCCTGGGTGGACTTCTGCTTCAGGGTCTTCATGCCGCCATCCTTACGCGGTCTTTTGCGATCACTTCAAACGTACGGCCGTCACCTTCGAGCGTGGCCTTCTTTCCGCTCAATCCCTGCCAGCGCTCGACCACGACGTCGGCATACTTGGGATCGATCTCCAGCCCGCAGCACACTCGTCCGGTTACCTCCGCCGCGGCAAGCGTCGTGCCGCTCCCCAGGAACGGGTCATAAACCGAGTCCCCAGTCTTGGTGTGGTTCAAAATCGGCCGCCTCATCAGTTCGACCGGCTTCTGCGTCGGATGATCAAACTTCTCCTCGCCCGACCCGCCCATGATGAACTTCGGCGACGCAACCTCCCACACCGTAGAGTTTTCGCCGGCCTTCCCGTACCACGGCGCGTTCTTCTTTCGCACGTAAGCACAGGGCTCATGCCCATACCAGTAATGCGTCCGCGTGAACACCGCCCGGCCTTTGTGCCAGATGATCTCTTGCGGATATAGAAAGCCAATCCTTTTGAGGCCTGCGAGTACTTCGCTCGCGAAGACCGAAGCGTGCCAGACGTAAAGAACTTGAAGGCTGGGCACCAGCTCATACGATTTCGACCAATCGGCGCGCGTATCGCCGCAGATCGAAGTCACGGTGTGGCCCACGGTGCGCTTTTTCACATAACTTCTTTCGGTGGCTCGATGCTTGTTCAGCCCGGCTTTGTCGCGCCACTCGGAATCCAGTTCGATTCCGTAAGGCGGGTCCGTCACCATCAACGAAGGCTTGCACGGGCCGAGCAGACGCGCGACGTCCTGAGCGCTGGTCGCGTCGCCGCACAACACACGGTGCGAACCGCAAAGCCAGAGATCACCGACACAACTAACCGGGCTATTCGGGGCCGGAGGCACGACATCTTCGTCCGGAGCGTCATGCAAAAGGAAATCGTCGATCTCTTTCGGATCGAAGCCCGTCAGGGAGAGATCGTAATCCGATATCTGAAGATCCCGTAACTCGATCGCCAGCAGATCCTCGTCCCAGTCCGCCCACGTAGCCGACCTGTTCACTATCAAACGAAAGGCTTTGACCTGGGCTGGCGTCCATTCGTCGCACACGATAACCGGGATTTCCATGATGCCGAGCTTGCGCGCGGCCTTCAGGCGCAAGTGGCCGTCAATTACTTCGCCGTCACTCCGAACCAAACACGGTATCTTGAAACCAAATTCTTTAAGCGCAGCGCACATGCGATCAACAGCCGCATCGTTCTTGCGCGGGTTGCGCGCGTACGGGATTAACTTGTCGATCGGCCAAATCTGGATCTCGAGAGATGCGGCGGTTGACTTCGCAACGTCCTGCTTCTTCAGACTTCCCCTCTTGGGAAGTGTCGTTACTTTCTTCATCGGTGAGAATTCCTTCTGCGCTAGGTGCGCACATGGTATGACGCCGCAAAATTTCGTTTGTGGTCTCGCGGGGAGTCTCGGGAAGTCTCGGGAAGTTTAGCGGGAAAGAATCAGGAATTAGTCGGGGAGTTGTTCGGGCTTCAACCCCAGCACTTGAGCCAACGCTTGCCGGTTATCAAGAGTCAGATTTCGGTTGCCATTCAGATATTCGTAAACGCTGTTCTTGCTTACGCCTGCTCTGGCAACCCACCGGCCGCGTGTCCACTTTTTCGACGCGAGAATCGGTGTCACCACCGCGCTCCGTCTCTTGGATCGTTCAAGGACACTCTCTGCTCCGCCTTCTTCGGGTCCGCGCCTGGGGCCCGGTAGAATTACAGGTTCCATGCCGGCTGCGGCGGACGGAGGAGGCTTTCGCGGTTTCACTTCGGACGACGCCACACCTTCGCCCATGATCCTTGCAGCGTCGGCGCGATTGGCGTTTTTGTGTTTTCGAACTCTTCTGAGTGTCCGCCCGAGCCAGTATTGCTTACGTTGCTGAAGTTGTCGCCTCACCTCAGTGGGATAAAGTCCCTCGGGAAGGAAGGGGTCCGGCAACCTCGTGGCGTTTGCCGCCATTACCGATTCGAGCTCATCTAGGAACTGCTCGAAAAGACTGGCGGCTTCATCGGTCAGGACGAGGAATCTGGAGAACGCGCGCACTCGAATATCGAATGCCCCCGCGTGCGCTTTCAACGCGTGGTCCAGGAATTCTTTCTGAGATACGTCCGCTGACGGCCTACGTTCCAGCATCTCCGCCTGGAACAGCGCGAAACGCTCTTTTGCCCATAGGTTCATCTCTGTCCAGCTTTGATGGTTAGGGGTTCCCTCGAGGAAAGGGTTCTCGTCCCAAGGCTCGTTAGGCATACTAGGGCGGCTAATCAAAAGCCAAACATATCACATCGCTATTGTTCTTGCCATCGCATTCTGAGCGCGCGGCCGTAGGGCGTAAGATTCCGATCAGGGGAAGTCGGAGTGCCGAAACGCAGGCAAGAATTGAGATCGAATGTTCTGCATCATATTGCATCCATAACTTACTCATTGCAAATCACTAATTGTCAATAGAGGCCGGGATACTTCTTTCAAATCAGTACCACCTGGTACCGTCTGATACCATCTGAACGCGCCTGCCTCTCCGGAGAGTCGCCTCGAACTCCGCATGTCTGCGGAGCCAAAAATCGTCACTACGTCCGTCTCTGCCTGCCGGTTGACTGCCTGCCTGCCTGCCTGCCAGACTTGCGCGAATTAGCGCGATAACGCCAGGTTTCCCATTCTCCGACACCCTGTGGAATTACCAGGAAGCCCCTCTCGGCGGCTAATTTGGGCGTGGCGGGCCCATGTTCTCTGAGAGACGTTGACGGCCTCGCTTTTGGTTAACTGCCTGGTGCGCGTGCGACGAGGCGTCGCCGACAACGACCCAACACACAGATTCAATGTGCCTTGCAGTCCGCGATTGCACTCCTTATGATGCCGTAGCTTTCCACGAGAATCCTTCAGCGCTCTGGCCGGCAGGCGTTTTGTGTGGCTCGGGGCATTGGCGATCATCGTTCTTGCTGGAACCTTGGCGGCGACCAAAGTGCGCCGAGTCATTAGCGTCGGCGCCGCCCCCCCCGAATCGAGTCCATAGCCGTGCTGCCGTTCGTCCATGTGAGCCACGATACGAGATCGACTATCTCAGCGACGGGCTCTCCGAAAGTCTCATCGACAGTCTTTCGGAGCTGCGAACCCGCTCGGGCCGCAGAATACTGAACGAGGTCTTAGCATTGCGGAAATTCTGCGCCAGCGGCGTGCGCGACACACAGCCCAAAGCGGAGAGCTAAGGTCGGGGGCGACGGCTCTCGACGCTACCGATAATGCTCGTTAACGGGCGCCACCATGGCGAGGATCTTTGGTAAGCGGGGTGCCCTCGCGATTGAGCAAGTCGGCTTCTCGAACGTATGGGCTAGGCAGAGGGAAGGACGAAGCGCCGCGCAACCTCAAGGCATTCGGCAGCACACGGAGCCGGTTCTACCGGGCCGTCACGTGCACAACGACCACTTGCTTCGCGTCGCCCGTGATGGTGACTTCCTGGCCTTTCGGCGCCAGCTTAGCCATTACCTCCGCACTCGCATAATCGGCGGGCTCGCCGTCTTCGAAGGCGAACATCAAATAGTCTCCGGGTGTCACCACAGGCCAGAGAAACGTGCCGTCCCCGTCGCTTTGATTAAAGCGATAAGCCGCGAGATTTTGCGAGTTACCTTTGGGGACCAGGACAACCAATAAGCCGCCTTCCGGCTGCTCCCCACGAAGAGCCCGCCCCTGAACGTTTCGCGGAGGCGTTGCGTCGGCGACAACGCTCACACTGATTTCGCCGGTCGCGGGAATATCCAGGATTCCGCCCCTCACGCTGGCCCCCTTCACCGTGACCGAAAGCGGCGTCAGCGTTTGCCCTTTAGTGACCATCACCTCATATTGCCCCGGCGGCAGCGCCGCGATTTCGGCGCGCCCCTCCGCATCCAGCGTCCGTTCGGCGCGCACGTTCTTGCTGTAGAGCCGCAAAATGATCGGCGCATTCGGATTCTTAATCTCTCCGCGCAGCTCAACTTTTTCGACCACATGAGCGAACGGCGTCTCTCCCAAGGTCACCGCTACGTCGCTGGTACCCACATCAATCATCGATCGAGCCATGCGCCTCCCCTGATCGTTGTCGAGATTCACGACGTACTGCCCTCCCGGAACGCCGTCGACGACAAATTGCGATCCAATCACCATGGCCCTGACCAAGCCCAACTCACCTCCGTATGGAGCCGCGGCATTCACCGAGACCCATCCGCCCTCGGGAAAATTCGGCAACACGACTTTCCCCGTCATGCGGACCCTCGACGTGGGCGCCAAGATCGCGTCCGCGCGGATTTCCTTGCCTGGTTCCACCCGAACCAGCGCCGCACGCGCCGCCACCGTGGTTCCAGGAAAATAGGTGACGGGGTATGTTTCCGTCGTAGCCATGGGCGTCGGGCCCGGACGTGCCGTCCATCCAGTGAAGACGATCACGAACGTTCCCGAGGGAAGCGATGCGATCCGGTACCGCCCTTGATCGTCCGTCCGATCTCCGAATTGTTGCAACTCGGCGTGGCGTTCGTCTCCTACCCCAACGACGCGATACACCATCACGCTCATCCCGGTCACGGGGTTTCCTTGAGTGTCGCTCACCGCCCCGGAGATCACTCCGCCCGGAATCATTCCGAACACCAGGTTCTCCGTGGACTGTCCTCCTCCTGTCGCGATTCCCGTCGAGAGATTGGTCATCAGCGAACGCTGTTGGTAGCTCTGGCGGCCAAAGCCCACCTTTTCCGCGACGAGTGGAAATACCCCTTGCTTAAACCCCGCGAAGCGGAACTTTCCATCCGGGCCCGTGACGTCCGGATCCGCCGGCCGGCCTCCCAACGTCACCCGCGCTCCGCTCAACGGTTTTCCGTCCACACGGTTTACAACTGTTCCACTTACCGTGTACGTCGGTGCCGGTTGAAAGAACCAAGCCAAAAGCAGCAGTTGCCAGATCATCGGGCCTCCACGGAAGTTGCCTTCACGTCAATTTGCTCGTCGCCGAATTCGTGCAGAGTCACGGAAACCGCGCCTCCCGAAAGCGATCGCAATACGTCGGGATTGCGATACTCAACTTGCTGGTCGGACGGCCAAGCATAAGCGGAGTACTGTCCCGGTGCAAGGTTGCCCGCGAAAAAACTCGCCTGGCCCGTGCTTGGATTCGCGAACGCTTGGACCACGGTCGGACGATGGATCGGACCAGCCCATCGCCTCAGGCACGGTTCCGATCGATCAGGCGACACCGACGGGTGCGGCCGGTTCGCCGGACTCGCCGATAACGCTGAACACATCCACTTCGCCGCTGCCCACGACTACCACGTCTACGACTCCCGTGTCCTCTTCGGCGACAACGACTCCTGCGCCGCCATCGGCGACCGCGACTCCCTCGGGCCCGACTACAACGGCCACGACGACGGCCACGACCACGCCCCGGACGACGGCGAATCCATCGTCTGCGACAACGGGCTCTCCACAAACGCCGCCGTCGACAGTTACTACCAAAACCGATACTGTTCCACAATCGGGATCCGGATCGCCAACCCGAACGGTAACTCCAGGTTCAACGACTTCCGCGTCCACAACGCCAAGCGGTGCGGTGCCGACGGCAGCCGACATACTAGCGACATCAAGCCGCGGTGCGAGCGGCAGTGCGGGCCGCCGTCTATGATGCGCCGTCTGGAGAGGTGAAGATCGAGTTCGTCCCGCTGCCTCGCGGAATCGATCGCGTCCCAGTGAGTTAAAATAGAACTGGTTGTAACCATGGCCGGGAATTTCATCGAACACCGCGACAGTGGGTATTACCTGGTCGGGAGCCGTGTGCCGATTGACCGCATCGTGCGGGAGTATCGCGATGGCGAGCAGCCCGAAGCGATCCGCTCGCACTACCCGACTCTAAGTCTTGAGCAAGTCAATGGCGCAATCGCCTTCTACCTGGGCCATAAAGAAGAAGTGGAAAAGGTCATGGCGGAGCGGGAGCACGTCGAGGCCGAGTTCAGTAAGGCCCACCCGACGCCAGCCCACCTAAAAGCGAAGATTGAGCGCGCGCGACAGCAACAGCCGGCGCGACGAAGCTAACGGGTGATTCGCTTCCTGGCGGACGCCGACCTCGACTATGCGATCGTCAGCGGTTGCAAACGCAGAGAGCCCGCGATCGACTTCCTTTCCGCGAACGACGCAAATCTTGAGGGGGTTCCGGACCCGACGGTGCTCGCCTTGGCCGCCGAGCAGGATCGCATTCTTGTATCACACGATTTCCAAACCATGCCGCGACACTTTGGCGAGTTCCTCGCTGACCGAGGTTCCAGCCCCGGCGTCTTTCTGGTAAAGCAGTCTTCCCCAGTTGGCGAGGTCATTGACGAGCTTGTGCTCATTTGGGCGGCCTCGGATGCGGAGGAGTGGAAGGATCGGATTTTGGAGATTCCCCTTTAGAGCACTCGGGACGCCAATCCTCTTTTTCAAAAACCCGCGGGTTAACAGCAAACCAAAAATACACAGGCTTATATCGCGCCCCGTGCTGTCGCGCACGAACTCTGCAAAGGTCCGGTTGGTGAAATCCAAAACGTAGCCAGTCTCCATGCCGAGCAACTGCTCGAACCTGCGCTTCTCCGTGAAAGTGAGGTTGGACATTGGTTAAGCCCCCCTCTTCGGGCCTGAAAGCGCGTGGATGGCGGCGGTCATCATTGCTTTTTGGCGCGGAGGCGATGACTGTCCTGCGTTGATTTCAGCACACTCCCATGCGGTGCGGGCCAAAAAACCGGACCTAACTTCGGGATCGATCTGGCAGATGAGGTAGCTCTGTCCCGAAATCCATGGGATCTGCTTGAGCCGTGCGCTGTTGTTGCCGAGTTGCCCCATGTCGATGCGTTCGTCAAAATGCGGACGGGTTGGCACCGTTAATCTATGATAGACTTCTTCGTACCATAGGCGACTTCTTGCGATGATTATCTGCCCACTTTGTCTTCAGGAAATTCGACCACCCGCTGGCTTCTTCGTCTATTGTCGGGAGCATAAGGGCGGCACCGCACCGGTTTCCTACACGGGAGATCGCAACTATCTGGATCTCCTCCGCTGCGGACACGGCAGCGCTTGCAACGAACCGCAAGATTTGTGGGCAGGTGTTTTTCTAGCACACCAAGGTTGTTCGGTAAAGAACCCATTCTGGGATGGAACTAAAGTCGATGCGCGTCCAGATCGCCATAAATTCGAATCGAAGGGTGGGACACTTCTGCCCGTGGTCGATCCCGAGATCGAACTATTGGAGGATCTCGCGACACAATTCGCGAATGTACCCGAGATGTGGTTTCCTCTGACGCTTTTCAGGGCGGTTAACGAAAGCGAAAAATACGGCCGTCTAGTCATGCTGGCAGGACCTAAGCAGGTCGGAAAATCAATCGTTTCGATGATGGCTATGAACCCGGACTCCTATCGTGTTCAGCAGCTCGCGCAGTACCAGCCCCAACCCTACGTGAGTTTGCAAAGTTCCGGTAACGTTGGCCAACGCGAGTCATTCCTGGCTGGACTCTATGCCATCTCGCGATTGCGGGAGAGAGAACCTGCTGTCGCACAGGTTGCTCCCACCGGCAAGGAAGAAGTTCACATTCGAGCGATTTTTTTTGCGAATAACCAGCGAACCCCTTATCAACGCATCACGCATGTTGGGGCGCAGATGAGGGACTTGGTCTTCAACCCTGAAACAAGAGACGTTTCCGGCCAGATCCATCCAACTGTAGCGTTTTTTGACTTTGCGGGCGAGCGGTTTTCGCACCTGAAGACTCATGAAATCGAAGAACGTGCCCGGAAAATGCATGTTGTGGCGGTGGTGATGGAAGCCCCCCATCTATCGCGCTTCGGCCGGGAGCCAGGCCCCGATACGGTAGACCAGCCCGACAGCGTGAGCAGGGCCGTGAAGCGTCTGAAAATCATCCCTCCGAACGTGCGGGGCTGCTTGATTGTGACAAAAGTCGACCTAGCCACAGTGCCATCCGCCGATGGGGGAAAACAGAGAGTTCCGGATCGGGACATGCGCGGCTATATGGAGAGATTAAAGGATGCCGAAGGACACAAGTTGGATAGTGATGCACGTGATCTGCTCCGCGGATGGCTTGATATAAGAATTACGCCAGAAGAGCAACTGGCCACGCTACTTCAGGGCCGTCGCGATGTTCCGGTTTTCTTCATCGAAACCCACAATTTGGAAGGGAATGTTCTCGGTGCGAACGGACAGGTTCCACAGTCGATCGGCCTGCAAAGATTCCTGTTGTGGACTCTGGGGTGGTTGCCCAGACGATAAGCTGCCATGCCAATTCGCGTGTTCGTCTACGGTGGGGTTAGTTTTCGGGAGCGGTTCCAGCTAGGGAACCTGCCGGAACTGCCGCTGTCCGTCTTTGAGAACTATTACGGCCTTCGGGGTGGTCTTCCCGTATTCGCCTTTTGCCTTCTTGACGGCCAGCCCTTCCTCTTGTGGCGGGAACTGCAAAATGAGGAATCTCGCGGAGGCTATCCTCTCACGGTCTTGTTGGATTGTGGCACGGAAGTATATGATTCCGTGGGCTGGAACACGGCAGGATTACTTTCCGAACTCTTTGGGGCCGGAAAACCCGCACGGAAACTGGTCGAACAGCCGGAGAGTGTTACACCGCAAGAGGTAGAGGGCTGGGTCAAGGCGGCGGCACGCTGCGAGGCTCGAAGTTCCGATATCAGCGAGGAGGTAGCCGCACTCTGGGCCTCCTCGGCGCTTACGGATGAAGTGGTGGCGGTCTCCCATGGTGCCCTCTCTTGCGAAGGGCGGCCTTCGCCCGAATTCATCGCAGGGATCCAGCAAGCACTGCCGTTGTTTTTGCGGAACGGACGCGGATGGCTGGTGGGGGGGGAGATCGTGGATGGGCGTGACCTAGGTGTCCATCTAGTCGCCGATGACCGATGCTCGGAGACACTGCAAGGACTCAATCCACACTTACAGCGCGGGCGGGAAATCCTGTCGACGTTTTGCCGCGCCGACAAACTGACTTCACCTTGGATCGAACTGGTCAAAAGCCTCTTGTCGATGCCTGCCTGGCACTCTATCGAAACGCTGCAACGATTTCAAATCGCCGTTGAAGCGATCGAGAAAGCCAAGTCGGATCCCTCCCGGCTAATGCTGCTGGCGAACGAATTCGAAATGATCGAATCGAGAAGCCGCTGGGCAGAGGAGATTTGCAAGTTCCTCTTAAAAGACCGCAGGAAACTTTCCAGCGCGGAATCAGAATTTGTGCTCGCTCAGTGCTTCACCGGAATTTGTAAGCTAGACGAAGATCAGTTCCGCGTTCTCGATAGCCAGGCAGTGAATGACTTTCTTGCGCAGAATGAGATCCCTCCCAAGGCACCGCCAGCCACTATGCGTTTGGCTCGATCTGTTCTGATTGCCCGGTGGAAATCCTTGATTGAAAATAGTGGTGACCCCGCTACAGTACTGGCCGCTGCGGCGGAACAACTCGATAAGGTTGACCCGTCTCTGGTTGATGTTGCTTGGAACGTCACTTGCCAACGAAAGACGCCCCTCTCCCCGTGGGGTAAGATGCAAATCCGCGAGATGTCGGAAAGGCTGCGCGGAGAAATTCGGGCAAGGGCGAAAACGAGTTTCAGATTTTCGCTAGAGGATTATTCTCAGTTCGGGGAGGATCCAGATTGGACATTTCTTCAGCAAGAGCTTTTGGACGAGAACTACGATGCTCTTGTTAGACGCCTTGTGGAGACCGGGAATATCGAAAGACTGCATTCGCTTGCATTGTGGCCGCAGCGCGACCGGCTAGCTCTTGCGACGATAAAGCGGGCCTCTGCGGTCGGAGGCAAATTGTGGGGTCACGTCGCTGAGTTAGAGAGTCTGGTGTTGGGTAATATTGGTGAAGTTGATGGTGTGACCGAGCGAGAACGGGTGCGACTGGCTGCGAACTTGGTAGCGATTCTGCGCATACACTCCGGCACAAGATATCCATCTTCTCCTCCGGACTTGACCGGTATCTTAAACTGCTTGGGGAAGCTCCCGCTTGAAGCCGTGCAGGAGTTGGAGAAACTGGAACCAGGATTTCCTTCAGACGCAGCCGCAGACCGCTGGATTGCAGGATTGAAGCGCATTTCTCCTGCGAAGCATGATTCCGAACTATCGCGCTGGATTCGTCAAAGAGCACGGAGTCACAATAGTTCCCTTCCTCCGCCTTCGTTTGTCGATAGACAACACCTGGTCGGTATATTGGAAGATTTCCTATGGAAGGACATCAGCGTCAACAACGAAGAGCAAGCGGCGGCGCTAGAGCGGATGTTTATTGCGTGGGAGGGACGGCCGGAGCTTTCCACGGCGGTCAATGGCGCCTTGGCGAAGGCTTCGTCCGCCGACCGGAAGAAAATCACGAGACGGGTCAGCAGCAACGAACAGCTCAAGCGCCTGTTTGATAATTTTCTTGACGAGAAGGGTAAACGTGATGCCCATGAACTCGTGCTCCGATCAATTCTTCTTGGTGAAGACGACGAGAAGCTACCGCAACTAGAGACGTTCGTTTCGATGCTACGTGGTGCCGGTCAACAAATGGTAAGCGCGTTATTGACGAACTGGCTGAGGGAAGAGAAGACAGAAAGAAGAATGCTCGCGCTACAACTTGGACAATCAGAGCCTCACCTGTCGGCCCTGTTGAAGTTCACAGACGAACCCCTGCATTGCCCCATGGTAGAAGCGGTAATTGATCACGCTGGCCTGGGAAGCAATGCCTCTCTAAAAAAGGTTGATGCTTCGGTCCGCTCGATACGAGAGCTTGGTGCAGTTGCTCAGGTTTGGGCCAAAGTTCGTTTGACCACGCGAGTAGAGACTCCCAGGCCAAAGTATCGGCTGTTCAAATGGTTACGCAAGTGAGGTCTTTATGCTGCTGATGCTCCTCATACTGCCGCTTCTGATATTCTGCGTCCTCGTCCTGGCGACCGACGTGCGTCTCTATCGCAACCAACTCATGGTGTTTGGACTGGTTTCCTCCCTGCTTTCTGGAGTTGTCGCAGTGTGGATTGTTCGCACCAATCCGAAATGGGAAGCTTCTACCGAAATCGCATGGACTGGTTTGGAGGCAGATACGGCAGGCGCGCCCCTGAAAATCGGCGGTTCCAAGCAGGACAAGACGATGGGCTGGCCGGATGGAGCGTTCGCTCCGCAGTTGACGATCACTGCCCTCGGCTCTGGCCAGTACCGCCTCCAGATCGCGAGGCAGGCCGCTTTTTTGGTCGCTGCCGGCCGCGCCTTGAATGGCGAGCCGATTCCGGACGGCAAACAAGTGACCAGCGGTGGGTATCGAATGTCTTGGCGGCGCTACTATGTCCTTCAGCGCCGGGCTACTCTGTACGACGAGAAGGGCCCCTTAGGGGAATTTACGATCCCCTCGAGTGGCCGTGACCATGTGCTGCCTCTGACAGCGCTCATCGATACGATCATCATTGACCTACGGAAGACGCAGGCCGGCGCCGAGCGGGCGCGTATGCTGGAACTTTGGGCGTCCCGCCACTGGCTTTTTTCGCGCCAGCGGGAGGGAATCTTTACACTGCTCAAGCATGTCCTAGGGCTTGGTTCGCAGGCACCGCTTCCCGACAAATATATACCCCGTCTAACGGACGACACAAGGCAGGATATCGCCGAAATAAACGCGAACGAAGTCGTCGGAGTCATGTGGCAGGCTCGTTCCCAGCAGTTCAATATCACCAACACGGATGGCCGTATTGGGGCGGAGTGGCAAGCACCTTGGGTTCGCAATTCCCCACCGCCGCCGAAGTCGGAGACGCACCCCATTGGAATGGTGGTTGGCGCGCGGGCGCTTCCGGGCGACTATGCGTTTACGCTTCCGTTGAGCGATCGGATGTCGAATATCCGCCGGCGGATGTTCTTCAGCGAAGGACATTTTGTGGAGAGTGACAAGGCGAATCCGAATCGCGGCACGCTCTCCCGATATGCACCGGACTTCCGAAGGAAGGCTACGGCGGCGTTGGGAAACCGCCTACTTTCCGAAATTACTCTCGATGCTGAGCCGTACTTGGTTAGACTCAACTCCCTATCGGACATGCCAGACACTGTGGGTGTTGCGCTGATTTTCCTGGTGGCATGGGGTGCCTTCGCAACTGCTTGCTACCTATATTTGTCGCTTCGAGAGCATGAAAATCCTGTCATTCTCATGGGCACGACATGCACGTTCTGGACATTCCTCCTTTTCCGGCTAGTGCTGGCGCTGCGATACGCAGAGGATGTCCCATTTGTAGTTGAAGGTTGGTAACGGCGGTGGCGCCGGTTTCGATAGAATCCGGTTGCCAAACACAAATCCTAAGAAGGAGCCAACCGCCGTGAAGAAACCATACCAAATTG
>Ga0182030_10009803_pt1 | contig 19558 bp, 20 predicted proteins | sample 812S3MmetaG_FD_121299 | JGI IMG/M metagenome (GOLD analysis project Ga0182030, IMG submission 121299) | Permafrost microbial communities from Stordalen Mire, Sweden - 812S3M metaG (Illumina Assembly) | ecosystem: Environmental > Terrestrial > Soil > Wetlands > Permafrost | place: Sweden... | reverse complement strand
TTTAACTTCTTACTTTTAACTTTTTTCCTCGCGCTCCTCGTCCCCTCCATCCCCCTCCACGCCGCCCCCGCCGCCCCCGCCCCCGCAAAACTCGTCCCCGTAGTCCGCGTCAACGCCACCGACCAGGCCTGGGACTTCTTCCACCCCTGGACCAAGCACGCCCCCTACTCCCGCCGCGGCCTCGGCGCCGTTCTCCCCGGTGGCCAAGTCCTCGTTACCGCCGAGATGACCGCCAACACCGACTACCTCGAACTCGAGCTCGCCGAGAGCGGCGAAAAAGTCCCCGCCACCGTCCAGGCCGTCGACTACGAAGCCGACCTCGCCCTCCTCAAACCCCAGGATCCCAATTTCTTAAAAGGCATCACCCCCCTCCAACTCTGCGACGCCGCCGTAGGCGATCACCTCGCCGTCTGGCAGCTCGAGACCACCGGCGCCCTCCTCACCACCGACGCCCTCCTCACCACCATCGAAGTAGGCCGGTACCCCGAGGAAGACATCGCCCTCCTCGACTACAACCTCACCACCTCCCTCCAATACCGCGACGGCAGCTTCACCGTCCCCATCGTCAAAGGCGCCAAACTCGTCGGCCTCCTCCTCCGCTACGACACCCGCACCCAAAACGCCGCCGCCATTCCCTCCGCCGTCATCGAGCACTTCCTCCACGACGCCGCGCAAAAGCAATATGGCGGCTTCCCAAAAGCCGGCCTCCTCTTCTCCCCCACCCGCGATCCTCAACTCCGCCGCTACGCCCTCATCCCCCCCTTGATCCCCGGCGGCGTCTACATCACCCACGTCGAGCGTGACAGCCCCGCCGAAGCCGCCGGCATCAAGGAAGGTGACGTCCTCCTCAGCCTCGCCGGCCAGCCCATCGACCAGGATGGCAACTACACCGACCCTCGCCACGGCAAGCTCTCCTTGATCAACCTCATCTCCCTCCATTACGCCGGCGAAACCGTCCCCTTCAAACTCCTCCGCGCCGGCAAGCCCCTCAACGTCGCTATCACCCTGCGCCACAAACCCGTCGATACCTACGTCATCCAGCCCTACGTAATAGACAAAGCCCCCAGTTACTACGTCCTCGGCGGCCTCGTCCTCGAGGAGCTATCCCGCCAGTATCTCAAAGAGTGGGGCGCCGACTGGCAGAAAAAAGCTCCCGAGCGCATGGTCTACTTCGACCGCTACCAATCCGACCTATTCCACGGCGACCGCAAGCACCTCGTAATCCTCTCCCAGGTCCTCCCCACCGCCGACACCATCGGTTACGAAGAGCTAAACGCACTGGTAGTAACCAAAATAAACAACATCCCCTTAACCAGCTTCGCCGATGTCCCGCGAGCCCTCGAACATCCGGTAAACGGCTTCCACAAAATCGAATTCGAAGAAAACCCGAACGTAATCTACCTCGACGCCCGGCAAGTAAGTGCCCACGCCCAGGAGCTAAAGAAAATCTACGGCCTCCCCGCCATAGACCGCGCCGAGTAACAGGCTTTTAAGCCTTCCGCCTATCGTAGCGTACACGATAAAGGCGCTCCGTAAAACCCCCTTCCGCCACGAACGACTTCTCCAGTGCGGAAATCTGCCGGTCCAGCAGGCTGCAGCCCACAACCAGAAGCGCCAACGCCCCATTCGCCGCGATTTCCGGATAAGTGGACCTTTCCTGTTCCCCATGCACATCCCTGGCCCACACCGCTACGTCATCAGCCGAGGCCGGTCGCCGCGCAATCAACTCCGTCCGGCGCGCATCCCCTTGCCCCCACAGCTCAAGCCCCGTTTGTCTCAAATAGTCCTCATAGTCCAGCCGCAATTCCTCCAGGCTCGCGCGCGCCACATTAGTAAGCTTCAGTTCCGTCTTCTTCGAAGTTCCGCTAGCCTGGCTCCCCTCCGCGATATTCTGCACCCCCGACCGCGCCGCCTGCACCATCTGGTCATGAGTCCGGCTCCGCTTATCAACATAGCGTTCGCAAAAGCGCACAGTCACATCATAGACCAGTTGTGCAATCTGAAAGCTCTTCAACTTCCGATACCCCCCATGCCGAGGAATCAATTTCTCAGGTTCATTCATAGCATTTTCCCAACGTCCAAATCGTCCAAATCGTCCAAATCGTCCATGTCGTCCATGTCGTCCATGTCGTCCATGCCCCGGCAGTCATGTCCCATGTTATAGCACCTGCCCCCTCATTCAAGCCCCCCATTTGACCATTGCTGACCGCCCGATTTCGTATATTTCTCGACCAGCCCGTTCAAGCCTCCCGCAATGCAATCTCCCCCACCAGCCGCCTCTTCCACTCCCCCTCCCGCAAAAGGACTTCAGCTCTACTGGCTGCCCCCTCCCGAGCCTTGGCACGTCGCAATCCGCGGAGCCGCCGATGCCGATGACGCGGTTGCCTGGAAGACGCTGGTTCAGGTTGCCAATACCCGCCTGGACTTCATCGAGACCATCCGGCTCGACCGCGCCGTGCGCCGGCGCTTTCCCGGGCCCCCACCGGGCTTGGCCTCCTCCCGCACCGCCCGTCTGGCACTGCTCGGCTCCTCCACGCTCGATCACCTCCTGCCGGGCCTCCGCGTAGGAGCCCTCCGGCGCGGGATTTGGCTCGATACTTATTCCGGCGGATACGGCCAATACCTCCAGGAATTGCTGGGTGCCGATTCCGCCCTGCATCGCTTCAAGCCTGCAACCGTCCTGTTCTGCTTCGATGAGGAGCACCTTTTCGGGACCGACATGCTTCTGGATGCTCGCGATGCCGCCGACCTCGTTGATGCCGCCGCCAGGAAGATCGAAAACCTCTGGCGGCTCGTCCGTGAGCATTTCGATTGTCCCGTCATTCAGCAGACGATCCTGCCGCATGGGGTGCCCGTCTTTGGAAATAACGAGCATCAGGTCCCGGGCTCTCCGCGCAGGCTCGCACAGGCCCTCAATCAACGGCTGCGCGAGATGGCGCCCCACAACGGCGCCGATATCCTGAGCATCGACGATCGCCTTCTCATGGACGGGATTGGTGCATGGCACGACCCCGCCCTCTGGCATCGCGCCAAGCAGGAGATATCCCCCGCCGCCTCTCATTTCTACGGAGACCTTGTCGGGCGCCTTCTGGCGGCTCGACTCGGCCACTCCGCAAAATGTCTGGTCCTGGACCTGGATAACACCCTCTGGGGCGGCGTTATCGGAGACGATGGTCTGGAGGGCATAAAACTCGGCCAGGGGAATGCGCTCGGCGAGGCCTATGTCGCCTTTCAGCGCTATGCCCGCAATCTTTCCAAACGCGGCATCATCCTTGCCGTCTGCTCGAAAAACGACGAGGCCAACGCCCTCTCCCCCTTCCGGCGCCATCCCGAGATGGTATTGCGCGAGGCCGATATCGCGTGCCTCGTCGCCAATTGGGACGATAAAGCCACCAATCTCCGGGAGATATCGCGCCGGCTCAGCATCGGGCTTGAGCACATGGTTTTTGCCGATGACAATCCTTTCGAACGCAACCTGGTGCGCAGTGCTTTGCCCATGGTCGCCGTTCCCGAGTTGCCGGAGGACCCGGCCTTTTATGCTCAGTGCATCGCCGATGCCGGCTACTTCGAAGGCATCTACCTCACCGCGGATGACATGGACCGCGGCCAACAATATCAGCAGAATCAAAAACGCGAATCCCTTAAGGCCTCCCTTAATGCCTCCGCTGGCAACCTGGACGACTACCTTGCCAGCTTGCAAATGGAATTGCTCTGGGCGCCGTTCGACGAGATGGGCCTCCAGCGCGTCACGCAACTTATCAACAAAACCAACCAATTCAACCTCACCACGCGCCGCTTTACCGAGAATGAGGTGCGCGCCGCCATGGAGGATGCCGCCACCATTACCCTGCAACTCCGCCTCCTCGATCGTTTTGGCGATAACGGCATCATAGGCGTCATCATCGCCCGGCCCGTGGCGGACCGCGCCGCCGCCATCGACACCTGGCTCATGAGCTGCCGCGTCCTCGGGCGCGGAGTGGAAAGCGCAACCCTTAACCTCCTGGTCGAACAAGCGCGCGAGCGCGGGTTCCAACGGTTGCTCGGAGAATATCTACCCTCCGAAAAAAACAAAATGGTCGAGCAACATTACCCGAAACTCGGCTTTGCCGGATTGGATGACTCCGAATGCGGGACCACGTGGAAGTTGGAACTGGCAAACTTTCGAACCCTCGATACCTTCATTACCACGAAAAAATCCCATTTAATCACTGGTTCCCTATGACAGATGCCCAAATCCTGGAAGCAATGACGGATATTTTCCGCCAAATCTTCGATGACGATTCGATCGTGCTCACGCCATCCACGGTCGCTAACGATATTCCCGACTGGGACTCGATGAACCATGTCAGCATCGTCGTCGCAGCCGAAGCCCGGTTCGGGGTCAAGTTTCTCACCGCCGAAATCGAGCAATTGAAGAACGTCGGCGATTTTGTGGCCCTCATCCGCAAGAAGCTCGGCCCCGCCGCATAGCGCGGCGCACCCGCCGCCCGCCGGCATCTCCGGAATCCTTGAATTTCAGAATTCGTTGCAAACGAGTCACTTTTAACTTTTAACTTTTTACCTTTCACTTGGTCTGAGGCGCAGCCTCGCTAGAATCCTTGAATTTCAGATTTCGTTGCAAACGAGTCAGATTCTCTTAAAACCCGCGAAGCGGCACGAGCCACTTTTAACTTTTAACTTTTTACCTTTTACTTGGTCTGAGGCGCAGCCTCGCTAGAATCCTTGAATTTCAGAATTCGTTGCAAACGAGTCAGATTCTCTTAAAACCCGCGAAGCGGCACGAGCCACTTTTAACTTTTAACTTTTTACCTTTTACTTGGTCTGAGGCGCAGCCTCGCTAGGATGTTATTCAATTCGCTGCCATTCTTGCTGTTGTTCCTGCCGGTGGCCTTCCTCGGTTTCCACCTCTCCAGCCGGGCGGGCGCCAGATGCGGCGCCGCCTGGTTGGTGGCAATCTCGCTCCTCTTTTATTTTTGGTGGAATCCTCCCTACGTCTTCCTCCTCTTGGGTTCCATCACGGTCAATTATGCCTTCGGGTCGATCATCCGCCGGCTGGAAGGCAAGGGGCAGCTTCCAGGGGTTGCTTTGTCCTTCGGAGTCGCATTCAACCTCCTCTTACTCTGTTATTATAAGTATTTCTTCCCCTTGCTGCATGGCCTCGAGGGATTTGGCCTCCATTTCCCCGCGCACCCATCCAGCGTGATTCTCCCGTTGGGGATCTCTTTCTTCACCTTTACTCAGATCGGCTATCTCGTCGATTGCAAGGACGGCATATCCCGCGGTCATGGGCTTCTCAATTACTCCCTTTTCGTTACTTTTTTTCCTCACCTCATTGCCGGCCCCATCCTCCATCATAAAGAGGTCATGCCTCAGTTTCGGGAGCCCGCTACCTACCGGTTGAACCTCGGGAACATCCGCCTCGGCCTATCCATCTTCCTCCTCGGCCTCGCCAAGAAAACCCTCATCGCGGATGTCATCGCTCCGGTCGCTGACAAGGCTTTTCAAAGCCCTGAGATGCTTTCGGCCATCAGCTCATGGCACGGGGTCCTATGCTATTCCCTTCAGTTATATTTCGATTTTTCCGGCTACTCGGAGATGGCTATCGGCCTCGCCCTTCTCTTCAATATTCGCTTCCCGGCCAATTTCGATTCTCCTTACAAGAGCCTGTCAATTATCGAATTCTGGCAGCGCTGGCACATCTCCCTCACCCGCTACATTACGCTTTATATTTACAACCCGATTGCCCTCAGGGTCACCCGCAGCCGCCAGTCGCGCGGACTGCCCACATCGAGAAAAGCTCTCAAAACGCCTTCCGGCTTCCTCCCGATGGTCATGTACCCTACCTTCGTCACGATGCTCCTGGCCGGTATCTGGCATGGCGCCGGCGTTCAATTCATTGTCTTTGGCCTCTTGCACGCGGTTTACGTCACCGTCAATCATATCTTTCGCCTATGGTGCCACACAGGGCGCCACACAGCCGGCGCCGCGCCCCCCGCGCGCAAATGGTATGTCGATGCCTGCAAGGTGCTCATTACCTATCTCGCTGTATTGATCGCTCAAATCTTTTTTCGCGCCTCCTCGCTGGCCGGTGCCATCGCAATGCTCAAGGCAATGATGGCTCTCAACTCCGTCCCGGTTATGGCCAACTGGAGGCTCGATTTCGGCCTTGAGAAGGGCTTCGTCCCACTCCATATCCTCGCCTCCATCTATACCGGAAGCTTCTGGGCTGTCATCATCCTCTTCGTTCTGGTCTGGAGCGCTCCGAACATCCTTCAAATATTTTCGGCCTATAACCCGGCGCTTACTGAGCCAAAGACCCCCTGGTCTTCCCCGCTCCGGTGGCAGCCAAACTGGGGCTGGTCCATTGCGCTCGGGCTCGTCGGCGGCATTGCCTTCCTGGCCGTCACGGGCACAACGGTCTTTCTCTACTTCCAGTTTTAGCACATGGCGACCAAAACGCCCCCTTATCTCCTCATTCTCGCCATCACGGTCGTCGCTCTGGTCGCCGCCGCCTGGTGGTGGGTCATTCACAAGCCCATGGGGTTTCTTGACCCGGAGTACGGCGTCTGGCTCGCGAAGCTCAAAATGGCTGACACACCCCAGCCCCCAGGGACCATAGTCATTCTCGGCGATTCCTGTACGGTTGCCGATCTTGTTCCACCTTTGATTGGACGTGACGTTCTCGACCTCGGCCTCGGCGGCGCCTGCCCGGTCGAGGAGTATTTCATGGCCCTGCGCCTCTTGCGCACCAACCATCCCCGGGCCGTTGTTCTCTCTTTCATTCCGGCCAACCTCGCCAGGATCAACCGCACCGGCTCTCACGTAAACATCCTCGACAGAGGCTCGAAATTTGGTCTCCTCGATTGGACCGATCTCGAACAGATTCGCCAGCGCTCCCGCGCCCTGCGCGACAACTCGATCTTTGACCGTCCCGCTCCCCTGGACATGGATGCCAGATTGAAGATATGGCTTCTGGCTCATCGTTTTCCTGCTTACTATTTTGCCGATTTGATCGGCGGACAGCTCGACTTGTGGAAGAGGGAAAACCCCCGCAGGCTCTTGTTCACAGAGCAAACCCGCGGCTATTTCGGCGGCCACGGCGCCCTCCAGGCCGGCGCCCTTGACTGGAACGCATCCCTGGTTGACTTCCGCCCTCCGCCGACGATCGATTTCTATTTCAGGCAATTGCTTGCGCTCTTTGCCGCGCGCGGGATTCCTGTTTATTTCGTAAGCATGCCCATGAGTGACGTCTCTCTCGCTGCCATGAGGCCAGAGGTCAAACAAGCCTACACATCCTATCTCAAGGAACTCGCCTCCTCTTACCCGAATTTTCACGAATTGGGCGATCCGTTGCCGTCATTCCCGCTGCGCTATTATCACGATGATATTCATCTCGCCACCGCCGGAGCCATCCTCTGGTCTCGCCGCATACGGGATATCCTCATCGCCGGAAACCTCGATCCCGGCCCGGTCGATCCGCGTTGGCAACTCCCCGCCGATTAGGGAACCGCTGATTAATGCTAAGGGCCAAAGGCCCGTCCCAAGCCAGCCCAGGCCAACGGCCTGGGTAAACCGCCCGCAGCGGGCCAAGCCCTGAAGGGGCGCGACAACCATTTTCATAATCAGCGTTTCTAAAAGCTCCCGACTTACTCCTGGCACGGCCCCTCCATCCGCATCACATGCGGCAGCATCACCTTCAGGCCATCTTCAGCCGCCGCCGGCAGGATCGTACTCGTCTGATCGGTTCGCGTTCGAGGCAGACGCTCGACCACGATTTCAATCTGCTTCCCGTGCCGGTTGTAAAACGCGCACATCTCTTCACCCGTCCGCTTGGCCATGGCATACTCGGCTATCTCCCGCGGCGGTTCCGTCACCGCCACGCTTGAAGGGTAGAATACCCTCAGGCGTGCCCCACAACTTGCCGCCACTCGGTCGATCAGGCGCCCGAACGCCGTTACATACACCTCCTCAAACTCCCGCAGTAGGTCGTGGCCGAAAAAACTCCTCCTCCTCCCGAAAATTCTCGGCGTCGCGAAATAATAAACCGAGCGCGGGCTCAGGCTCCCGGCGGTCAACCGCGCCATCAAACTATCGCTTTGTCGGACATCGAGTTGCAATACTTCGCACCGGCCTCCCGCGCCGCGAATCTCCGCCGCCACCCCTTCGGCGTCTGCCGCCCCTTGGTGGTAAGTGATGATCGCCAAACCTCCGCCCGCCGCGATCAAACGCGCCGTAACCTCCCCCAGGCCACGCGATCCCCCCACGATCAGCGCCACGCTCCGTTTGAAACACCCCGGCTCGACAACGGCTCTCACTTCCGTCATCCCGGGCTGGCGTTCGGGTGGCGGCCGATAATACACCGTTAACTCCCCTTGCACTCTTGGTCCCTTGACCTCGATGAGGACGGTCCCAAATCGCTCATCCGTCCGGTCCACCTGGTATTCCAGCAGCTTGCCTCCGCTCCTCTCCCGAAAGTTCACCGCGCATTGGCCGAATATGGAATGCAAACCGGGACAGTGCATTCCCACTAGCCGACTCAAACTCAAAACTTCAGCTATCCACGCACCTCCGAGCGCGCACATCGCCAGCGGAAACATTTCCTCTGCCAGCCTCTTGTCCAACCCCAACTCCAGACTTCCCGCCTTCCCCGCCAATTGATCGAAACCGAGATCAGCCACCGCTTCGCGCGCCAGCGGTGGCAGTTCGATCTGGGGCGCTGTGGGCATTTCCCCCCACCCAATCGTCACTTCGCATACATTCTCCCCCTGCATCCTCCCCGCAATCTTGCATTTCCCATCACTGAACCTGGTCAGATGGAAGATGACCGTTTCTTCCACCAGCACCGGTTTCTTGAATACAGCCTTTACCTCTGCAACTCCTCGGGCCGGCGATCCTTCGCGCGGCAGGTGCGCCAGCCCGGCCTCCACCGCCGCCAGCACCTGGTGGATGCCATGCACGACTTGCCCCCCTGCGATGGTTCGGCGCGCCGCGATCGGATCGTCGTGCATCGGATTGTAATCCCCCGACAATCGGCAAAACGCCTTGTGCAAATCACCCGTAAACCGGCGGCTCAGCAGAACAGGACAATCATTGGGATCACTCATTTTGGTCGGATTCGCCAGCTTGGATAACTTTCATTATTGAGCAGTCCCCGTCTCGACACAACCGCTCCCTCCTCTATCTTCGTCCCCCGCATGACCAAAGACGAACATCCCACCCCGCCCCCCTGGGGCGCCATCTTCGACTGGGACGGCGTCATCATCGACTCCTCCCGCCAGCACGAGCAGAGCTGGGAGCGCCTTGCCCGCGAAATTTCCAAGCCCCTCCCCGAAGGCCATTTCAAAGCCGGCTTCGGCCGCAAAAACGAGTTCATCATCCCCAACCTCCTCAATTGGGAGCACGACCCCGCCGAAGTCCTCCGCCTCTCCCTTCGCAAGGAAGCCCTCTACCGCGACATCATCCGTGAGCAGGGCCTGGAACCGCTCCCCGGCGTCCGCGCCTGGCTCGAGCGCCTCGATGCCGCCGGCATCCCGCGCGCCATCGGCTCCTCCACCCACCGCGAAAATATCGAGGTCTCCCTCGATGTCCTCCACCTGCGCCCCTTCTTCCACCAGATCGTCACCGCCGAGGACGTCACCCACGGAAAACCCGACCCCGAAGTCTTCCTCGCCGCCGCCGCCAAAATCGCGATGCCTCCCGCCAGATGCGTCGTCTTCGAGGACGCCCACGTCGGCATCGAAGCCGCCCACCGCGCCGGCATGCGCGTAATCGCCGTCGCCTCGACAAACCCCATTGCGGACCTCGGCAAAGCCGACAAAGCCGTAACCCGCCTCGACGAACTTGAAGTCCCGGAAATTTCGAAGTGGTTCCCACCATGCGCAATCTGATCATCGCCACTCGCAACCGCCACAAAACCGCCGAGATGTCCGCAATCCTCGGCCCCGGGTGGCAGGTCACCGATCTAACCAGTCGCCGCGACCTCCCCGAACCCGAGGAAAACGGAAAAACCTTCGAGGAGAACGCCATCATCAAAGCTGTCGCCGCATCGCAATCCCTCGACGGCCTCGTCCTCGCCGACGACTCCGGCCTCGAAGTCGACCTTCTCGGCGGCGCCCCCGGCATCCGCTCCGCCCGCTACGCCGGCGACAAAGCCACCGACCAGCAAAACCGCCTCCGCCTCCTCGAAGAGCTGGCCCGTCTCAACCACGCTGCCGAGGAACCCGTGACCGCCCGTTTCCGCTGCGCCGTCGCCATCGCCCAGGCTGGCAAACCCCTCGGCGCCTTCACCGGCTCCGTCGAAGGCCGCATCGTCCTCGCCGAGGCCGGCTCGGGCGGGTTTGGCTACGACCCCCTCTTCATCCCCCACGGCTACACCCAGACCTTCGCCGAACTCGACTCCACCACCAAAAACCTCCTAAGCCACCGCGCAAGGGCGATGGCCCAAGCCATCAAATGGTTGGCTGATGAGAAATAACGCGCACATGCGCCTTCCTGAAGCATATTGCGCCTTCAGTCCGCACTTGCCCCCCTCTCCATCCCCGCCGAATTATTATCAAGTGAAGAAGTATCTCCTCCTCCTGCTGGCATGCCTCACCCTCCATGCCCACGGCCAGGCCCTCGACCCATTGATCTCAGGCACCGACCTCTGGCAGACGCCCCGGGCGGACTTCGTCGACCAGCACCGGGACCTGGGATTTTACTGGCTCTCGGATGCCAAGGATCGGGCGGAGACGCACTCCAAGGGGCTGACGCTGTTCAGCGGGACGGTTTACGAGGTGGATGCGGAATTTCAGGCGGACAAACTCAATGGGCTGACGATTTCCGTTTATAATCGCGGAGACGCCGGGGCGATCGAGCGGGAGAGGATGACGGCGCTCTTCCAGAGCAGCTACCAGCAATTGACGGCGCTGACCAAGGTGCAGCCGGTGACGCAGGGGCAGGATGCGGCGGATGCGGTGAAGACCTTTGGATGGGCATGGCAGACGCCGACCTCCCGGTTTCTTCTCGAGCTTTCATTTACCAAGGAGAGCAAGACGAAGAACATTCCTTTCCGGGCGGAGTTCATTCGGCTGCGGGTTACGCCGCTGGAGAAGGCGAAGACCTTCCTTGCCGCGGCGCTGGCTTCTGCGTCGCCGCCGGGGGTCTTCAATGCGCTATCCCATGTGAAGAAAGAGGCATCCGGGGACGTGCGGATCGAGACGGTGCCGATGGTGGACCAGGGGCGCAAGGGGTATTGCGTGGTGGCTACGGCCGAGCGGGTGATGCGTTATTACGGGGTGCCTGTCGATGAGCACGAGCTGGCGGAATTGGCGAACAGCTCGGCGACGGCGGGAACGAGCAATGAGGCGATGTTCGACTCGCTCAAGAAGCTGAGCCAGCGGCTGCGGGTGAAGATCCGTACGGTCGAGACGATGGACGTGCGTCAGATTCTCGCTTTGATCAAGGAGTACAACCAGAGGGCGCGGCGCGGACACCGTGCGCCGGAGATCCCCGATCAGGGCCAGATGCTGGATATGCAGGCCATCTACTCGGCGATGCAGCCGCCCATCCTGAAAGAGGCGCGGACGCACAACAAGGCGGAGGTGGACCGTTTCCAGCAGATGGTGCAGGACCATATTGACCAGGGAATCCCGCTGCTATGGTCGGTGATGTTGGGGATGGTGCCGGAGACCAATGGGGCGAAAGGGATAGGGGGGCACATGAGGCTTATTATCGGGTATAATACGGGGACGAACGAGATTTTGTATTCGGACTCGTGGGGGCCCGGGCATGAATTGAAACGGATGGCGGCGGATGACGCTTGGACGATTACTACGGGCCTTAATACGATTGAGCCGCTGTAGGGGAGGCAAAGTGGAGATGATCGAAGAACTCAAAGTCTTCATCAGCAGTCGCGAGTCCAAGTGCGAGCATTGCGGCCAAATGCTGGACTGCGGGGCCTGGATTACGCTGGTGGGCGAGGCGGGCGCCCGCTGCCTGGCGTGTGCCGATCTTGATGAACTGGTTTTTCTCCCTTCCGGCAATACCGCGCTGACCCGGCGCGCCCGTGCGCATTCGACCCTCTCGGCGGTGGTTCTAAAGTGGAGTCGGAGCCGCAAGCGTTATGAACGCCAAGGGCTGCTGGTGCAGGAGGCCGCCCTGGTGCGCGCGGAAGGTGAATGCCTCGCTGACGCGGAAGCGCGGGAGCGCCGCCGGGAACGCGAGGCGGTCCGCCGCGCCGATCTTGATGTGCGGTACGTCGAGCAGTTTGCATCGAGGATTCGAGCCCTTTACCCCAACTGCCCGCAGAGCCGGGAAGCTCAGATCGCCGAACACGCCTGTCTCAAGTACAGCGGACGTGTTGGCCGGTCCGCGTTTGCGAAAGCACTGGACGAGGAAGCCGTGCGTCTGGCGGTGCGCGCGCACATCCGCCACAGTGAGACCAATTATGACGAACTTATAGGCCGCGGCTGCCCGCGAGATGAGGCGAGGGAGCGAGTGGTGGCCGCGATGGAGGAGGTCGCGTCACGCTGGGAGGGGAGTCGGCTGGAGAGCTACCGGGACGAATGAGGTTTTGTATTCGGACTCGTGGGAGCCTGGGCATGAGTTGAAAGGATGGCGGCGGATGAAGCGTGGACGATTACCACGGGGGTTAATACTATCGAGCCGCTGTAGGGCGGCGGAGCCGCAAGCAAAAAGATTTAACCGCAAAGAACGCAAAGATCACAAAGATACTCATCCAGAAAGCGGATTAGCCTCACGCGAAGGCGCGAAGGACGCGAAGGGGGAACAGGGAAGGGGATTTTTGAACAGAAGCCATGCCTAAGCCATGCCAAAGGACAGGTCCGTCCTTCGGCGGAGACAGGTCCGTCCTCTGGCGGAGAAACAAAGGAAACAAAGCGGCATAAATAAACAAAATTCGCTGGCTGCGGAAATTTTCAGGGTTGGCAATGCGAGGAACTCAAAGGGAGGCGGTCGGGGAATTACTTGATTTTGACTTTGGCCTGTTTTCCGCGCATCATGTTTCCATGAGCAAGGCCAAAAAGCCGGGCAGGAAAGCGCGCGAAAAGAAGACGCCTGGCACCGTGATGGCAGAGGAAGCGCGTGCCCGGGCAAATAAGCTGACGGATGCGGAGCGAGAATCGCTCATGGGCTACGCGATGCGCGCCATTTACGGCGAAGAGAGCGGCGCTGCCCATGCTCATCGCCGTTGATACGAACGTCCTCTTTGACCTGGCGTCGGAGGTTGAGTCGGTGGTTGACGCAATAACAACAATTCGAAGGCGAGTGAAGGCGGCACGCTTTATCGTTCCGCCGACCGCGCTCCATGAAGTCGCTGACAACGCACTGCGCGGCGAGACGGCCAGGAAACGCAAAATCGCGGAATCCGTGTTCTTGCGCCTGCGTACCGTGTGGAAATTCGAGCCGGTCAATCTGGTTCCGGTTGAACATGGCATTGTAGAGCGGATTGCCGACGCCGTGCGCCAGCAGGATCTGCTGCCAGTCGCGGAGCGCAATGATTCATTTGTGCTCGCGGAGGCGGCATTGCTTGATTGCCGGGTGCTGCTTACGAGCGATGAACACTTGCGCGGCATCGACTTTCAAAGCCTCACGCTGCTCTTGCAGGGTTTTGACGTTGCCGCGCCGGTAATCGCCACCCCGCGCGAGATTGTGCGGAAATTCTGCCAATAGCCTCAACGTAATCTGCCCGGCGGGTGATTGGGTCGAAATCGCCGAAAACCCGGAATTGACCGCCAGCAGCAAGAAGATCAATCCTGCCTCTCCATGAAAGTCTTTCTCAGTTGGTCCGGCACACGGAGCAAGGCCGTTGCCGATACGCTTGGGCAATGGCTCGCGCAAGTGATTCAAGCGGTAGAGCCGTGGATTTCCTCGGAAATTGAAAAAGGGACACGAGGGGCTTCTGCAATCGCTGAGAGCCTTGAGAACGCCAAGGTGGGCATCATTTGCCTCACCGCCGACAATCTGGACGCCCGATGGATTCTTTTTGAAGCAGGTGCTCTTTCGAAAACGAAAGACTCCCATGTTTGTACGTTCCTGCTCGATCACTCCCCGGCGGACATCGAACCGCCGTTGGGGCAATTTCAACATACCATCTTCGCAAAGGATGATATTCACAAGCTCGTGCGCACCGTGAACAACCGCCTTGAGGCTTCGGGAGGGAAGCCATTGAGCGAGTCAAAGCTTTCTACAGCCTTCGAGACCTATTGGCCGCAACTCGAAAAGGCATTCAGTGAAATCAAGGCCAAGAAATACAGTGAGCCGGTCCAAAGACCTGAACGCGAAATCTTGGAAGAGATGCTCGAAATCCTTCGAGGGCTGCGCTCGTTCCTCGCTTCACCCTGGGCTGGCTTCGGACGGGCCTTTGGCCCTTAGAGAGAAAAAGCCGAAGTCAAGCTTCGGGGCTCGCTGTTGCCCGGGCTATTACATCAGGGGCTTTCAGGCCCGGGAGATGGACGAAATGGACGACATGGACGACATGGAGGGGTGAGGGGGAGGGGTGAGGGGGGAGTGGGTCGCTTCGCTCGGTTTGGGGAAGGCCAATCGGGAGATTGGCGCTCCCGGAAATACAGGTCGCGGGTGGTGGCATTGTCGCGCCCCTTCAGGGCTTAGCCCGTTGGGTCTGTTAACCTAGGGCGTTGCCCCAGGCTAGCTTGGGACGGGCCTTTGGCCCTTTGAGATTTGCCTTTGGCGCTTGGATGCGATTGCATTAATCGGCATCTCCCTAAAGAGTCTGTGAACCTGAATTTCTCCATGTCTGGAAAAAAAGTGCGTCTGGTTTTGGCGCTGGCCGCCTTGCTCTGCATCCCCTTTCTCTCGATGGCCGATCCGGCCGGGATTTCCGGTAGCGGTAATTTTACGACGGGGGATAAAGAGGCGACGGCCCAGTCGCAGTTTGCCACTCTGCGCGCGGCGGGCGCGGAAGCCATCCGGATGGATGTCTATCCTTATAATTATTGGGATGGCGAAAAGGCGCTGCCTGAGAAGATGGAAAAGCAGATATTGGAGGCGCATGAGGCGGGAGTTAAGAAAATGATCCTGCTGTTTGAATATCAGGGGTCGTACCAAAAGGTGCACGACGCACCCAACCAACTGGGGGACTACGACAAATGGCACAGCATTGGCGAAGCGTATGCGCAACGATTTTCACCGAACAGCCCTTGGCTGAAAGCCCGGGGCATCTTGGATTGGGGCATTAACATTTTTGCGGCTTTCAATGAGCCGGACGGGGAAAACCCCAAGGATTTCATCCCTAAAACGGGTCCGTCCAGTTATTACTCCAGTTTGAAGGGACTGGCAGACGGCGTTCACTCCGTGAACCCCGCGCTGGCGGTAATCCCGGGCGGATTCATGGCGGAAAATGCCTGGCTCGATCACACGCTGCGCGGCTACGGGCTGGCCCTGGCTCCGTTATGGAATGACGGGACGCTCGATGGAATAGACCTGCATACTTACAACGATATCAAGTACGCTCCGATTATCCGCGAGGATGGATCGGTCGTTTTCACCTCGTCTGCGCAAGCGGGATTCGATGCGGTGAAGAAGGAGTGCCACATTACTCGCGACATCAATTTCTACACGACGGAATATAACTTCAAGGCCAATACCCAGGGGATTGAAGAACCATTGGCGGCGAAACGGTTTCTTACGTGCATCTGGAACAGTCTCGGGGTGGTGAAGAACGACGGAAAGACTCCGGCAACGAAATTGGCGCTCGTGTGGAATCTGTTTCTCACGGACAAAGAGGATCAATTCGACGGAGGAACCTACGGATTGGTGCTCAAGCAGGACCCATTGACGCCGACGGACCGCGGCAAGACCTATCGACTGGTGCTGTCCCTAACCAAGGGAATGGAATTTACCTCACTCGACCCGAAGGGCCATGGCGAATATGTCATGGAAGGCGCCGGGAAGAAGCTCTGGGTGTGGCAAAATTACGTGAATTGGACCGACATGCCGGGAACGTCATTTACAGTGAACGATATTCCCGCCAAGGCGACGAAGCTGGATGTGTATGGGTGGGACGGTCTGCGAAAAAGCATCCCGCTTTCGGGCAAGGCCAGCTATACCGTTGGCGATCTGAGGCCGAACGAGACGTACATGTTTCTGGTCACGGCCGACGGGGATAGGTAGGGAATTTTCGGTCCCGGTCAATGCGACGTGCCCGAAAGGGTTGGCGCCAACTGGGACAATTCGGCTACGACGCCATTGGTCTGGACCATGAGATTGCCGTTTCCGTGGGGATTGCCACGTTCGACAAACCATGGGTAGGTGGCCCACTTGAACGGGGTCATCCGTTTGAGGTCGAAAGGCATGGCGAGGTAATCGGTGCGATAATTTTCGGGTTGGGTATAATCGAGGCCGCCGAGGAGGCGCTCCGTGGTCGGACAAATCCAGGAGGCACGTCCGACACCGAATGGCATGAAGGCCTGAACCCATGCCTCGCCATAGGCGTTGTTGGGCTGTTTCTGAAGGGCCGGGTTGACCTGGGGCCAGCTTCCATGGTCCTGGATATAGGAGTTGGCGGCAACGTAAAGCTGGCGCAGATTATTGGTGCAAGTGACCTTGTCCATGCGCGCCCTGACAACCTCGAACGCGGGAAGGAGGAGCGTGGTGAGAATGAGGATGAGAGCGATGGCAGTCGCGATTTCGAGTATCGTGAAACCCTTCGTGAACCCCCTGGGCCTCCGCAATCCCGCGGGCAGAGCCATCGCCTAAAGGGTGCCGCTCGATGCAGGGGCGCTGGTGGTCTGTTGCAGCCCTTCGACGTCGTAAGTGGCCTGCTCGACGGGCGTTAAGGCGCCGAACGCATCAATGGTGGAGAATGTTACGCCGGCGGTGCCTGTGATGATAGCGCCTGTCGGCGAATTCGAATTGTTGCTCGCCTCTACCGCAGCCTGGATCTCGCCGCCGGCTTCGCCGGTAAGGTCGACGAAGAGAAAGGCAAAATTGACGGTGCTGGCGCTTCCCTCAATGACGCCGGTGGCCTGGATAATGCCGATAATTGAGCCTGGATTTGAGGGATCGGGAAGGGCCTGGATGCTTCCGGAAAGATTTTGTCCACTGGCAAAGATAAGAATTTGACCCGCGCCGACTCCGACATCCGGAATGCTGAGGGTAAACAAGCCAAGCGTATTGGTGCCGAAGCCGGTAACGGTGGAGGTCGAACCGGAGGTGGTGGTGGTGCCGGTAGTGACCGTGCTATTGATAACGGTATCAGTAATCGGAATCAAGACCCCGGCGTAGGTGCCGGTAACCGACTGAGCCCCCCCCAGCGTGTAGCCGCCATGGATGGCGAGGACGGGAGCCTGGGAAATAATGAAGCTGAGGAGAATTGCGAAGGCGGTCTTCATGTTGCCGAAAATATCAAGAAAAGGAAGGCCGTCAATGCTTGAGGCGGAGCAAACGGTGGTTTTGTGGCGCCAACGGCCGGTGGCACCCATGCTGCTTTGTGAGAGGTGAGTGAAGTACGCCGTTGCCTTATTTTCCCTGATTCTCGCCCCCCTCATCTGCGATGCCTCCAATGACGGGGCGGTGCTTGAGGAACTGAATCTGGCGCGGACGCGACCCCATGAGTACGCGGCAAGCCTGGAAGCGCGGATGCGGGCACTCTCCGGGACGGACGACCGCTGCGTGGCGGAGGCGGCAGCGTTCCTAAGGCGGCAACATGCGCTTGAGCCGTTGCAGAGTTGCCAGGGGCTGGCAATGAGCGCGCGGGAGCATGTGGCGGAGCAGGGGGCGACGGGTGAGACGGGCCATAGGAGCGGGAATGGGGAGAGCCCGTTCTCGCGGATGGGAAGGTGGGGGCAATGGACGGGTCGGGCGGGGGAGAATATCTCCTACGGGTATGCGGATGCGCGCACTATCGTGATGACGCTGATCGTGGACCAGGGAGTCAGGGACCGGGGGCATCGGCGAAATATTTTTTGCCGTGATTTCAAGGTGGCGGGAGCGGCTTGCGGCCCGCATGCGCGGTACGGGGCGATGTGCGTGATTGATTTTGCGGAAGGCTTTGTGGAGAAGGGGGATAAGGTGGTGATGGCGGAGGGATGGCGAGGGGTTGGGGAATAGGGGGAAGAGGGGGTCTGGTGTGGCCCGGACTTAGGTTGCCGGAGAGCCAGCCAAGAAAAGTGAATTGTAAATCGGGAGGAAATGTGATAAAAAAATTAATCACCGAAGTGTTTCCATGACTCCCCCGTTTCTGTTCCTCATTGCTGCCGCTGCTATTTTCCGACTTCTGTCCGCCGATGCGAATAAGGCGTTTCGCAAACGGCTGGAAGGGCTTCTGCCCAGGAAGGTGATGCGGGATCATTTGCGGGCGCTGCTGAAGGATTACCCGGAGCGGCTGGGGGAATTCCGGAGGCGGGTGCTGCCGTACTCGGGGTTGCACGTGGCGCTGAATGCGGGGGCTTGCGCGTGTTTTGTGTCGGCGCTCTGGTATTTTCCGCCGAGCGGAATGGAGCACTGGGATATGGTGTTCGTGCGGTACGGAAGTGTGCTGCTGACGCCGGTGGCCTTCGTGGTGGATGCGGTGGGGTTTGCGAGGATGCTGCGGGCGACGTTTGGGCGGGATGCGGAGATTGATGGGATGGCGTGAGGGCGGGGGACGGGAATTGCGGATTGCGGATTGCGGATTTCGGATTGGGCGGAAAGAACGTGGATGACGTGTGGGTTGCTCGTGGGCTGGGAGGGTTTGAACAGAAGGACGCAAAGGGCGCGAAGGGGGAACAGAGAAGGGGAACTTTGAAAATAAGGAAACAAACAGGCTTTGCTTCGCTACGCCCGGTCAAGGGGGGGATGGGGCATAAGAAAGTCTTGTTAGTCCCATGTGTCCGATTGGCTTGGGGGGGCGGGGTCTGATAGGATGCCGGGCTAATGAGTTGTCTTTGGTGGATTTTTTTAGGGCGAAGAGGGGAGAGGAGGCGGTATGAAGATTGATCACGCGTTTGCGGGGGGGGTGGTTTTTGCCAGGAAGAAGGCGGTGGCGCCTTCGTGGCTGGAGAAGGTGCTGCGGCGGAAATGCGGGGGTTTTTTGCAGTTTCGCAGGACGGCGTTTGAGGTTTGGTCGAATTTTGAGGGGTGCGGGGAGATCGACGGGTCTTGCAAGCTGGGGCCGGATGCGTTTTGCCTGAGTGAGAGGAAGCGGGTGAGGCTGGGGCGCAATGTGATCTGCCGGGGGATATTGAGGTGCGAGCTTTTCGGGGACGGGGAAATCGTGGTGGGGGAGGAGGTGTATATTGGGGATGATGTTATTATTAGCGCGGCGGAGAGCGTGAGGATCGGGGCGCGGACGCTGCTGGCGCAGGGGGTGGAGATTTTTGACAATGATACGCATCCGCTGGATGCGGGGGAGCGGTGGCGGGATTACCAGTACATCCTTGGGAAAGGGGGGGAGAAGCCGGCGGTGCCGGTGGCGCCGGTGGTGATCGAGGAGGATTGCTGGATCGGGGCGGGGGCGTTTGTTGCGAAGGGGGTACGGATTGGGGCGGGGAGTGTGGTAGCGGCGCGTAGCGTGGTAACGCGGGATGTGAGGGCGGGAACGCTGGCGGGGGGGAATCCG
>Ga0182030_10009802_pt1 | contig 19559 bp, 16 predicted proteins | sample 812S3MmetaG_FD_121299 | JGI IMG/M metagenome (GOLD analysis project Ga0182030, IMG submission 121299) | Permafrost microbial communities from Stordalen Mire, Sweden - 812S3M metaG (Illumina Assembly) | ecosystem: Environmental > Terrestrial > Soil > Wetlands > Permafrost | place: Sweden... | reverse complement strand
TATTATATTCTACTATAGCTTATTTAACTATAGACCTATCGACTAAGGGGCTTCGGCTATATCACCTGACCAGCCCCCCTTTCCAACTACAACTTGTAAGGACGAATGTGGTCTTTCGATGAGAGCAGTGTGGGTAACAAGCAGAAAAGCAAGGCTGAGGCTGAGGAAAGCCTCGCATATCCCACATTGGTGATTTACGCATAGAGGTTATGTAAACTCCTCCTCGATCCCTATCTCTGGCATCACCGTAGAGCACATAAACCAAGTGCTCAAAAGCAGCGAAGATAAAGAATGGTCATTTATCGCCTGCGCCTGTGAAAAATGGTAGGCTGAAAATATAGCCTCATATCCCATTCTCAACCGTTAAAGCTAATAAGCTGCTCTTCTAACTAAGTGTAAAGTTTCTTGGCCAGATTTCCATCCTTTAGCACCTTGGAATCCATCACCCTCATGCACCGAAAAGCTTTAACATCTATTGTGTCGATATCTAGTGATCTGAAACAAAAGGTCAAATTTGGCAACGCCGTTTCACTGATATGAAGCATTGTATTAGACCACAGAATTCATCTGAGGAGTAACCCTGGCATGTGGCGCCATGATTAGCAACTTTGTCTCCCGCCATCCCAAACATTCCATGTCCGTGAATTGACAATGTAATGAGGACCAATTACCACAAGTAGCCAAAGTTTCCCCCGCTAATTGAACTTCAAGGCCGTGCCTATCTGACTATCATTCCGGAATATTTTGCGGAGCCTGAAAGAGTTTCGCACGTCTGTTTTCGCCTTGCTCATTTCTCCACATATGACCGTCCCCAACTTCTTGAACCTGCCTCCGAACTTCCTCATCATCAACACTCTCCCACTTCCCATACGGCCTCTCACTAACCATCCAAGAAATATCCTCCGCCTGAGAATAACTAATCCTCTTCCCAAGCACAAAAGTTTTCAACAAAGGTAATCGATCTCTCAACAATCGACACACATTCACAATCTCCATATCATTCAAACCTCTTTTCCCTAGATAAATCACCTGAACATGCTCCAACTTTGGAAAGTACTTTAGTAACGAAAACAAATGCTTTAATCTATCCAACGAGATCCCATGAGAAGGAATGCTCAACTTCCTTAAACAATGTCTCGCAAGACACACATGGTCTAACCCCGCTGCTCTCAATGGCGCTCTCAGTTCGTCCTTCCTCCGTCTAAAGATCACTAGATTCAAAAATTCAGGCGCCATATAAGCGGGATGGCCTCTGATTTGAAACATGTTTTGGCCGTAAAGGGTCTCAATGGCCTCGGAATAGATCTGCCGGTTTGTTCTCAGTAGGTTGATTGCTTCTGAGATGGTGCCTGCTCGTGCTTTGCTGGGATAGACAGGCATATTTGGAGAGAGGAAGACGAGAGAGTAGATCTCATCTCGGATTTCGCGTGGAAGGTCTAAGAAGGTGAGAATTGGAGTAACTTCGTCGACTTCAAGGGTAGTTTCAACGGAGTCTTTGAGGTTGGCTCTGGCCTCGAGATTGAGGCCTGCCAGGATGTTGTCGGTGCTCTGGATGGGCTCCATGATCGTAATTTTGACAGTGCGGGAAGTGGAATGTGGTTTTCATGATGATAGAGAGAAAAGTAAAGTACAGCTGAGATGGAGTCCGACATGCAAGCCACCGGCCTCATCGCGCCCTTTTGATACACGTGACCTGTCAAGCAGGAGCCCAATCAGGACTAGCTCCCGCTCTCTTCGAAATTCCGAAGAATTTTATTTTATTTCCAAAGCTCGAGCTGAAGCATTCGAGCAGTTTCCCACGCAAGCATTTTTTGAGTATCGATTAAAAGTATGTCACATCCTCCTCTGAAATATGATTAAGTAATTTAGAATATTAAAAAATACCAGCAACTAATTCCATCTCAGACGTTCACTCCACTACACTCTCGCGACCCCAAAAGCAAACCGCAAATATGCATCTCATGTACACCCTCGACGAGCAAGGCAAGCGTGTATACACACTGAAGAAGGTTGTTTCGGGAGAAGTCACCAAATCTGCGCATCCGGCGCGGTTTTCGCCAGATGATAAATACTCCAGACATCGGGTTACGTTGAAGAAGAGATATGGGTTGCTTTTGACGCAGCAGAGTAAGATTTCTACGTTGAAAATTATAGGATTTTACTGATCTGGTTTTTTTAGAGGATCTTAAGGTTCTGGGACAATGATTGAGGGCGTAGGAGAGTGAAGGGAAGAGATTGAGGGGAGGAGAAAATATTGAGGATTGGGAAATTGAAAATTGGATGGAGTCTGGCGAAATACTGTACAGGAGCATACCAGGCGTTTGAGGAAAATTGCTTTCTGTCGTTGATATTGTAGGAAGTCAAAAGACTCCCGAATTCACAAGTCTATTTAATCGACTACTATATGCCAGAACGCCAGTCGTGCGACCTTTTATGCCACGCTCACACTTCTATACCAGAACTCCAGGCTCGATCAAATAATTTTTATACCATTCAATGCCGTTTCCTTGAGTTCACGCTTTTCCCCGCCCCAACTTTTGGTCTCCCACCAGCCCTCCCTCTTTCCCCCGACAAAATACTAGGCAGATAATCCTCATCCATCAAATCTTTCTCCTTTTTTCTCCGCGCCCCGGTCATGGCCTGAACATACTCCTTCTGATCCTCCGCCAATATCAATCCCTGACCCCAGCCACCTTTTCCTCCCCCAGAGACAAGTTTTCCGTTCGATGTCCCCGCAACAGGTTTGGGTATACTGTAAACATTCCCTCTGGTGTTCCATTGCATATTCTTCTTCAAATGAACCTTGAAGTTCCCATCTTTGTCGGTAGAGCATGACGTCCGAAGTAAAGTAGGCTTTCCGCATCGAGGACAAAATTGCTTGCCCATGTCCTTGGTGATATGGAAGCAAGCATGACATCGTAAAACCCAGGTCTTGAGCTGTTTTATTCGCTGGAGGGAAGGAGATAGTAAGTTGAGGTTCATGCGCAGTAAGACGTTCTGCATAGCGAAATCGGTTGTCATAAGTGCGACTTGCATTATCTGGGGTTCCTGTTGCGGTTCAGTGGATCCATTGGCATCTTTTTCCTGGTATTTCTTGAGGTTTGATGGCGTTATCCAGCCTTCTTCATCGTCTGAGTCTGATGCTTGGACTTCTTCGACGGCGGGGTTGGACTCGGTCACAGGTTCGGTTTCCCCCGCCTTAATCATTCCTTCCGAAACAGCATCTTCTGCTGCAGGTTCTATGTGTGTATCCTTGAGTGACTTTGCTACCTCAGTAATCGCAGGTTCCGGGACAGACGTTCCCCAGGCTCCCCTCGTCTCTGGAACGACTGAAGGCTCAGTTGTTATCGGTTCAATTGTGGATTCTGCAACTATCTCACTGGGTCGACCTTCCAACAACGAAGCAGGGGGAGCACCGTTCAGCCTCTTTTGCCCAGGAACACTCCGCAACCTCCAATCTCCATGATTCCTTTCACATTCAAGCTCATATGCCAAAGCCATCAAATGAATATCCGGTCGACTAAGGACTTCCAAGTCTCCAGTCTTCCGCGCAAAGTCCGTGATTGTTTTTATACTTGCGGCTCTTGGTGAACGTATTGTCAAGAAATCCTGCAAGGTATTTTGAAATCGATTTCGTGTTTCGACATCTCGAATTTCTTCCACTACCGCAGGGATCGTAAAGAGCTTTTCGGCTTTTTCCCGGAGTGTCGATGCTGAAGGTTCGTTCTTGATGATAGGGCCGGTGTCTATAACAAGACTATGTATTGATTTGGGGGTGGCTGTCATCATTCTGGCGGTGGAGGAAAGTTGATCTTTGTTTGAGGCGGGGCTCCAACAATTTTCTTTTGAGGTGGGATGGCAGAACCAAGGCGGTGAAACCACGAACCCCCGCCCTCAGACACTTCTTGAATAGTGGTTTTTTGAAGTCAGTCAAACCTCATTCAGAACTTATACTGGATCTAGATCATGCTTTCCGCTCTTATTCACACCAATGTTATGTTTAAGCAAAAATCAATATTTTCCTGTCACCCGCATATTGAAGTCACCGAAGCAAGGCTTTTGACATTAATTTCCTTGGACTACTTTTAAAGATTGCAGTCTGGTTAAGTAGCTTTTCTTAATCAGATGATCACGAGACTGTCGAAAAGATGAAGCATTATCCGTACATTGGGCGTTGGAGAGCACGGCCTCTCGAATCATGATCTGGATGTTAGAGGATCTCTCGTGAACAGATCATTCATAGCAAGTGTTGGTACAGTTCTGTCGAAATCTTGAATGAAATTTCATTTTCTCCGTAACTCAGTCAATCCGAGGGCTTTGTAGTTGAAACACTATCCGGACCTTCATTCTTCATTCAAGGCTTTTGGACCTCAAAAGAATGGCCGATTTTATTCCATGTGCGGGCTCAAATCCCTTTATTTTTTTTTTTTTTGCTGTGGGCAGAGAACCCCAGGGACAATCATTTTCGAGAAGTCATATTTAGCTCTCTAATCGCATACATTGAATTAGCACTCCCCTATCCCCTATTTAATGTAGGATTACAAAATAATTTGACGATAATCAAAGATCACATTTAATGATAAAGGTGATTTCGTGGACAAAGGTTTATCTATGAGGATTTATACCAGTACTAGCCTCTCATAACAAGGTTATAAGGTATGCTTATAAGGTATGCTTACTTCATTTATTGCACACTCACTTCCCACCACCACCACCAAGTACCCCCCTCCACAACTCCTCCACATACTCCTCGGTCTTCCCCTCTACCCCCAAAAGCCCATTATCCACTCTCTCAAAAGCAGCACCATAACCCTCCCCAAATATCCCCGGCTTCAAATACTCAAACAACAAGTCCATCGTCCCCTCTCCCTTCGCAAACTTCTCGTCCAACCCCTCCTTCAATGCCTTAATATCCATCTTCACAATCTCCCATTTCTTTTCTGGCGCGACCTTCTTCGCAAGCTCCAACAGCTTATTTTGAGATATCTTCAAGTCCTCAATATACACACCCTTATTTTTCGTCTCTTCGAAATGAGTGAGTACATTTACGACGGCGGTACTGATGGAGGAGAGAGACGTAGTGCTGAATAGTTGGTCCCCGCTATCGTAGATGGGTGTTTTTTCGGCGCGGTAGTTGAGGATGAATCCGACTTTGAGACCCCAGTCTAGGAAAGGGCCGTTACGGATGGCGGTATAGGTGAAAGAGGGGTTGGTGGCAGATTTTTCGATGAGGTAATCTTCGACCGCCACTTTGTGGCCGAAGATGGGGAGGGCGCGGCCGAGTGGGTTGGCGGTGTTCGATCCGAATTCGGACGGGCTACCCATCAAATATCAGTTAGTATTTGAACTTTGTTTGAGAGGTTGGATGTTATGAGATGTTGTTAGATGTATAGACTAGGAAATACGATAGAACATTCGGGGCGCAAAGAGTTAGGAAGTAAATACGAACATGAAGCGTTTGACTCCCGCTGCGATGGCGGCGTCGATCACGAGTTTCTGGCCGAGGAGACCAGGAGACCCAACTGTGGATACCACCGCATCTTGTCCATGAAGTGCGGTGGTCAGGGACAAGAGGGATGTGTAATCGACGACGTTCACTTTGACGGAGGGAGGGAAGGTAGATTGGGTTGAGCGGGAAAGGACTGTGAGGTTGAATTTCTTGGATGCGATGAGTGCTTGAAGGACGGGTGTTCCTAGCTCTCCAGTCGCCTAGTGGATGCTTAGCTTTCATCATTAACAGAAGGAGCTGGAATCAACTAACTCCGACAATTGCAACGTTCTTGATGACGACCATTGTGTTTCTTGTTGGAGGGGATTTATATAAATGGTGAGTGTGAGATGTAATAAAAGTTGGTAGGCTCTTAGATCCTGAGTGGAAGCTGGGATGAGGAGATGATAGAGAAATGAGGAATGAAGACAGTCTTTTATAGCGAACTCGAGCTGGCGGAAGCACCAAGACTGCGTTGCACAATTTCTAAGCTAGAGCACGTGCTCCGCATACGCATTCCCGTAAACTCAGAATGCTGATACAATCAAATTACTAACCACTAATCTGAAAGGAACTATGATGTCTTGAAGCTTATATGTTGGTATTCTAAGCACTCTCGGCGCCCCGCTGAATCTTAGTAAAAGGCGAATTGAGTATCGCTAATTTTTATGCAGAACTTTTTTAAGGGACTGCGGGGTAAGCCTGTGGCTTGTGTGGCTTATACAAAGAGATACCTTAAAAAGGCAGAATTGGTAATGACCTTCTATTTTGTCTTTCTTTTACTAGTTTCTACTTCACTAGAGTCAGCACTTTTGTATTATTTACAATTATAATATTGTCACTAAATACTGTGCCTTCAACTATAAAACTTGTTTTATATTGAAGGGTTATACGAGAAGAAAAGCACATACTAGTCAAGTCCGACACTAATTGACTAGAGCATCACATAATATACTACCTTCTACTTTAAATAGATTTTGCTATTTACCTATATATCTATACCTAGGGGGCCTTCGGCTAGGCGGCAGGTAGAGACCAGAGGCCTCCCCTTTCCCCTATCCTATTAGTGTCTAAACACCTACCCAGGTACTAGTAGAAAAGTTGAAGGCTAGATTGTATACTCGCAGCGTACCCTGTATATAGTATCTTTTAATTGAAACTTTGTTATAGAGCAGGTAAATCACGTGCTTCGAGCACGTGATACGCATAACAAAGCTCTTGAAAAGCTTGGACTATAAATACTCTTATTTTACTTAAATACTACTTAGCTTTTTAAGATATATTATATACTTTATTTATACAAATATTATAATATATAGTCTTAAAAACTTACTAACTTTATAATATAAAGATTAAAACAATCAAAAAGCTTTATTTAAAAAAATTATTAATTATATAAAAAAAAAGAGGACAGATATTAAAGTAGAAACTGTGAAGATAGATTTATGTCTTTCTATTTTTGATTAGTTATCACGACAATTGTGATATGTAATCTTCTATACCAAATATACTATACTCTGGTAACTTCCGCTACTTCTCGTCACTGTATATTGAGCTCCACATAAATGTACTAAGTTAAAGGCAATTATTGACGGCGAACTGATGACAACACTTCAAAAACCGGGCCTCTTCCCCTTTTCGACACGTGTTCGCCATCACATGGAACGTCAAGAGTGATAGTTTAAAGCTAAACCATAAGCAGAACGTACTCGCTTCTGCCGCGGTTACAAAGACAACGTCAGCAAGCTTAAGTTAAGGGCTTTGCTAAATCCTCTTCCTGAGACCATTCTATTTTGCTCACGCCCCTTCATCTTACGCTGCTACTAAAGATATAATCATCATCATTCCTCGTATTCCTCATCTCGCGACTCTCTTCTATCCTTGGTTTTTAATTGGCTTTTGAACCCTAGTCTTATACGTAAAACCTATGAGTAAAAATCCTCTGCAAAGGGCCTCCTGTTATAATTAATTAGGAGGGGGATAGTAAGAACTAAGGTGAGGCACGGTACCAGCCGTACTACAAAGGTCAAGATGCTCAAATGAGAGCCTGTGATTCGTGATCTCGCAATAGAAGTGGTCAGCAGCCCAAGCGGAATGAACTTCTGGGCTCGAGAAGGCCTCAAATGATGACTGTAAACGTGCGAAGACAGATTGATGAGACGCACCCCATGCCAAGCAGGCGTTTAACCTAGTCTTGTGGCGCTCTTATCCTTGCTGCTGATTCAGATGTGTATGATTCTTTTCGTCAAAACACAAATATCTGAATGGGCTGGGCCGAGCAGAATTTTACACAATACGTTCAAGTCATTTGCCTTTGACCTGAGAGACGAAGGAAAAGGTTTCTTTCGAGATGTAGGAAATCCTATTTGATTATAGTTTTTAATTAGTGTTAAGAAAAAAATAATTACGATCGATGAAACTCTGAATTAAGAAAGAAATGGTCAAAGACGTCGGGTGTATCACCTTATTCATCAGAGCTATGGAATCACATACTCCACTCATATGATATGAACAACCTAACTAGGCCTAGTTGTACGCCCAAAAGGCATCACTTTGTAGCTTTGCATATGATGATGAGGCGCAGTATTCATTGACGAGGGTGCAAGATATGATGGGAAATTGTGCTGACCACCTCTATGACATGCGTGCTTTCCACTCTGGGCAGGTATAAATACTTTCGAGTCGGAACAGTGTCTACTTGTGTCACCCATCCTCAATCTCATCCCAAGCTTTGAAAATATGGAGTTTCAAACGGCTCTCTCTTTGCTTTTTAGTTTTATTTTGTTTCTCGGACACTCTTTTGCATTACCTTCCCCGTCTACAATACTCGCAACAAGAGACTCCAGCATAGCAACAGTCTCAAGCAGCACCGATGTGGTCTACAAAGCATACGAATTCCCCAACGAAACATTTATACAAAAAATGGCGATTCGATCAAACGGCAATGTCCTGGTAACCTTATTCACGGCCCCCGAAGTCTGGGAAATCGACCCCTTCACCCATACCGCAGAACTCATCTATTCCTTCCCTTACGCCACTGGTGCATTTGGGATCTCAGAGGTCTCACCAGATGTCTTTATTATAGCCGTTGGCAATTTCTCTTTCGCGACGTTCAGCACCACTCCGGGATCCTACAGCGTTTGGTCTGTCAACTTGACTGGACTTGCGGCCAGTGTTCACAAGGTTACTGATATACCGCAAGCGAATATGCTGAATGGTGTAGCCGTACTGCCTTCCCAGCCGTGCACGGTGCTTGTTGGAGACGCTGGAATTGGGGTTATTTACCACGTTGATACGAAGACTGGTGCTTACTATATTGCAATTGATAACCCGGACTTCAAGCCAAATGCGAGTGCTCCTCTTGATATTGGTGTGGCTACTATCCACGTCCGTCACGGATATTTGTATTTTGTAAATGTAAGTCATGCATTAGCTAGCGTTCCTTCAGAATTTGGAAGCTTACGTTTAACAGACATACCGTACACCTCTCTACTCTCGAATCCCCATTCATCGGAATGGCTCCGCTAGTGGGCCGGTAGATCCCATCGCAAGCACCAAATTCTCAGCACCAGACGGTTTTGCACTTGACAAGGACAACAATGCTTGGATGACAACCGATCCGGAGCAAAGTCTTGTGAAAATAACACTTGAAGGCCAAGTGAGTCTCGTTGCTGGAGGCCTAAATTTGACAGCACTACTTGGACCCACTGATGCTGCTTTTGGGAGGACGGCAAGAACTCGGAATATTTTGTACATCACCACGAATGGTGGAATGACTAACCCTCCGCCTACGGGAGCTATACCTGGGGGGCTTTATTACATTGACACATCCACATATGCCTGATAAATAGGTAACGTCCGTCCCTGCGTGGAGAGACGCACGGTGTGGCGAGGGTACTTTGAATTCAAGTGATTATAACTTTGTGAGCGCATCGAATTTTCCCTTAGTTTTAATATCAGTTATGTTGTATAGCCAATTCTAAACACTCCTTACCCCAGCTACTCGGAAAATTACATTCGCATCGTCGCCGCCTTCCTGATATGCGGAGAGCCTCCTTTCATAGCAAAATTGCAACGCCCTATCACAGCACCACCATCGAGGTCTTTCCGCCTTTTGAACTAAGTTACCCTTTGTCAATAGAAGTGCTGTATAAAATGTAGGTCAAAAATAAACAATTATTGAGGGTTGGGGGCCGCAAGAATTGGCTCCGCTCTGCGATGACAACTAATAGCGGTACCTTGGAGTACATCTGGGCAGGCAGGGGTGCACAGCTACAAGTGTCCGGAAGTGGAGCCCGTTTAAAAGAGTTAACTAAAAAATAGCGACACTTAATTCGCCTTTTACCGTATATGTTGGTATTCTATAAGCACTCTCGGCGCCCGCTGAATCTTCGGATAAGGAGAGGACGCGAGCCAATGGACTGCTAGTGCCCGGATTACCAAATACTCGGCATCCCATCGGCTCCCTCACGGCTCCCTCATCCTCCCACCGATAATACCATCAGCAGGCGATGGCACGAATCCTTCAAGTCACTGTTTTGACGCGTCCTTCGTGATTCTATGTTTGGCAACCTTTGGTCTGTGCATATCACCCTTACTGAGCATATGTTACTAGACGCCTCATACGTGGCCGGTCTTTCTTCTCGGGCTCTCAAGACAGACCTTGCTTCCGAGATGGATAGCTTAGAACCAAGAAATGAAAACCCCATAAATACACGATACGAGTGCCATTATAATGGATGCGAGAAGAGCTTTGCCCGGAAGGAGCATTTGACTCGGCATGCCCGATCTCACTCCAATGCTGTCGCTCGTCACGTGTGTTCAGTATGTCAACGAGAATTTACTCGCGGGTTTGATACATCTCTCCCTGCATCCAACAAAACCTAATGAATTATACAGGGATAGCTTACAGCGGCATCTAGTCCGGCATGGCGAATCATATAAGCCAACCCCATCGGGACGCAGCAAGCGTGCTTGTATCCATTGTCATGCGAGCAAAATCAAGTGTGACAGCAATCCTCAATGCTCGAGGTGTATCAAGAAAGGCATTGAGTGCAAATATGAGGGCCCTGATCCGGATTTACAGATGCTTGACTCTGTTGTGGATGTTCAAGTGCAAGAGCGTGACCCTTCACAATCTGGTCTATTGCCAGACAAGGAGGACCCCAAGCACGGCATGGGCTCGGGTCTTAAAGAATTGAAAGCGAGTGGTATCAAATGGATCCTTTCTTCACGAGTTGAGAGAGAAGATGACGATGCCATATCTCGAACATTATTAATTATTGATAAAAACCCCTATCCAGTGCCCGAGGAACTCGCTCAAAAATATACGGCGCTTTATTTTGCTCACTTTCATCATCGTTGGACCATTATTCATGCGCCGACGTACGAGGCTGATGGATTGACTGTACTCACATCTTCCATTGCCATGATTGGCGCCTGGTTAGATGGAACACCCGAATCCAAAGAGTCTGCCATCAAAATGCATAACAATTTGACGGACCAGATTTCCGAGCGATTAGTGAGTTAAAATTAGCTCAATATTTGTTTATTTCTTGATAGATGACATAAAATAGGGTCAGATGTCATCCAAGGATGTTTTTCAACAATCCTTACCTGCTGTTCTCTGCCAGGCAGCCCTTCTTAATATCATCTTTGGATTGTATAGCGGGGTAAATTGCCACACCTATTGATTACTGGAGATTCTAATGTACTCAGAAAGACAAATTATTGTCTAAAGCCATAAATTTGCGAAATAGTCTGGTTGCAGTTCTTCGAGAGGTAGAATTTTTCACGCCAGAAATTCCGTACATCAAGGAGGGGGTCTTTGAAGCATATCGGTCTATTACCATTTCGACTAGGCAGAGGTAATAACCAAAATCTCTACCGAGGCTTGTCTTACTTTTGGTGTCAGATTAGCAGCTTATCTGTTCAAGATCGATTCATATATCAGCATTCTTCGGTGCCAACCTACAATTCTTATCCCCGAGGAGCTGCACTTTCCTCTGCCCTCAACATTTGCTCTTTGTAATGGTCTAGGGCTTCATATTTTCGAGAGTCGACTGTCTATCGAACCAGCCGTCAGAAGTACAATGACGATTCGAGATCTAATTCATGAACCCACCCCATGCTCCAAGATTCCCGAAGACGGCCTGATGCTCGTAGAAGATATACAATTAGGACTCTGTTCGATGCATTCATACACCTGGCGATTACAAGAACAATTGAGATACAATCCGAACGTCGACAGCGACAATAAAGGGGCCCATATGCACACTTTGATGACTCAGCTTGAATCATGGAAACGTTTGCTTTATCTACTCCCTATTCAATGTTCAGATTTGCCAAATCTTAGCCAAGAAGCACGTATGGCAATGAGATTTTATCACGGATTTGAGGACCATTCGGAAGTTGGTTGGCAATCGATCGTGTTCGCCCGTCCGAAGAGTCTTCACTTCGATGCTCTCATGCTTTATCACCTTTCCAGCTTGCATGCTTGCCTGGATATCAAACTGATCCATCGAATCGCAAAGGAGAGGTCTTACGGCGATGCACTAGACGTTTATGGGGCTTCATATTGCCAGGAGCGTACGCGCCGGATGAAAAAAATACGAGAATTGACTCTTACCCCTAACATGCGACGAGCGTTGTACCACTCGGCATGTACATTAGTTCTATATAACAGCCTCTCGGATCTCGAAAAGCAGACTGTGGACCCGATTACGTACATAGTTTTATCTGTCGGCGCGCTGGTGATCTGGGCATACTGCACTTTCGTGGAACGTGGTTGTGGCATTTGTGCGCTGGAACCTGGACTGATTCTTCCATCAGATATCATGCCAGCAGTTGAGCTCACGATGTGGACTGAAACAAGGAACAAAGGCAACGTGCAAGGGAGGGACTGCTGGATAGACAAGGGGGGTGGTCTAGTCCTGTTGATGGGGAGTTCCTTATGCCGTTGCAACCAAGAATTGCTGACTTCAAATTATCGACAGTGCATCCCTGATGATTGGGACCTTGCCAAATACATTTTTCCGTTTTAGAAGACAAAGGCTAAGACATGACCAATTCATCTCTTTGTTCTCCGAACGGCCAACCCGAAATCTTGGACGCACCGGAGATTTATGCGGCCCATGAGCACGATCCACTACCGCACTCTATCAATAACATAGGCGTTTGAGGGATTGGAGGCTTGGGATTATTGCATATGTTCCTGCCCTCATCATTGAGGTCCTGGCACCCTAATTAATGCGCTGTATTTGACGGAATGTTTGTTCGAATCACTAATTCCGAGATCTTCAAATTCCGGTGATCTCCCAAATCATGTCGCCAATGCCAAATGTTACCTATGTTTGAGGTACGAGTTTCAAGTGAAAGCTTTGAATTAATTACTAATATCCATTTAAGGTACAATAAGGTCTCTACCATGACTATACAAGAACGCCTAAAATCAAGATCAAAACGAACATTTTCATACAAACCTGGACAGCTCGAACTTTGCAGTCAAAATACTAATATTAATTAAAATTCTGAAATTTGTCTTCCTCCTCCACTTGCGGAGTAATGGTAGATCCACTCTTTCTCCTCACCGCGCCTGTTCTTTTCAGCGAGTGCCTTCCCGATAAAACACTTGGAGGATTTGGTAGAACCGGTGCGAATGTCTGCGAAGGTTCTATTGGGGCCGGTGAATGAAACGGCGGACTAGGTGCCCCTTCACTCTGCCCATCTTTTTCAGGAACATCATCCAGAGTTGGTGGCATTGCTCCAATAGGGACCGGACCGGTGAAAGCCGGATGCTCTGGTCGCCATTTATGTGCTGTACCACTTGTAAGATGTGGCATTGGATGGCCTCTCTTATTTGGGTTTGAAGGCGTGAACATCTTATGTTGTGGCAGTTTTGGGGTTGGTGGCTTTTCTCCTCCATCATCTATATAGTGTCCTTCATCATCTATATAACGTCTCTGGAGGCCCATGTAGCTGACTGGCCTTGAACTGGCTCCTCGCGAAGAAGATAGGGATAGGCCTTCGCTCACACGTATCGCTTCCTCCCTCGCTGCAGCCTCTGCGAAATTGGCTGTTTCTTCGATTTCAGCGACAACAGCCTCATCTGTCAATTTTTCTTGCCGGTCAGTGACCACAGCCTCAATCCCACTCCCAAAGTCAATCAACCGCCAGGTAAATGTGCAAGGATTCCTTTGTCCGATACGTCTGACTCGACCATAAGCTTGTCTCTCCTCGCGGGGATCGAGCAGAGGTTCCATTAGGATGACGGTAGCAGCACGGGTCAAGTGATGTCCTGCACTAAGCTGTTTGAGAGTACCAATGAGAAACTGGTAGTTTTTCCCCTGCTTTCGGACTAGATTGCCGTTTCTGTCTTCAGTTTGTTCACCTGTGAAGGCTTCCATCATGTCCGTTCTATCCTTAGTTTTCATTCTCTCGTAAACAAGACCCACGCGTCCTCTTTTTTTGGGTACATATCTTTCAATCACCTATAGGTTATTAGAAAGTGCTCTGCAATTAGCCGAAAACATTCTGTGCACTTACCAATTTGACAATATGAGCTATGCAGTTGAAATGCGTCATAATGATAAATTTCTGTTCCTTCCCATCAACGTCTGCGTACGGCTCTGCGTCAACGATATGTTTTCTTAGCCACAGCAGCTTGGGGCTATTTTCGAAAATCTCCTGGATATTTCTGGCGTATGGAGAGTTCTTTTCCTCTTTACCACGCCATTGTCTCATTTCGTCGTTCTTCAACGTAAGAGCATTCTCACCCGCCGTCAGCTTGATCAGCGAGGGGCATGTGGCTAGGATTCTCAGCTTGTATTGCATGTTAACATAGTTGGTCCATGAAAGCAAGACGGGTCTTCTGGGTGCACGCTTATTTGCCGGTTTTGAATCCCACATCTTCTGAAGTTTTTCAAGCGCCATCGCCTTAGCAGCATCGAGTTCAGGTTGCAGAGCCAGTATTTCTTGCTCGTACTTGTCGTTGTGCTCGAAGTAGATATCGCTATGGACGTTGGGCTTGAGCTTCACAAGCTCGTGGCCGAACCACTGAGTATCTGCCGTACGTCGAATCATGAACGTGGTAAGGAATGGAAGAAATCTTTGCATGAGCGGTTCGGAATTCCAGTTCTTAACTTTGACAAGAGTATCGTACTCTTTGCAGATACCATCAAATACATCATGCTTGAATTGCTTCATATATGGATTCTGAGCCCATCCGGAAGCCGCCAAAGTCGGATCTGCCTTTACGGCCTGTTGCTCGAGAGCCCAAAGCATCCCTTCCAAGTTACGGGGAGTACTTTCCAATGGAGTTCCAGAATATCCCCAAATGAATGGATTTCCTGGCAAACGTGCAAGGATCCCAGTCCTTCCATCGCCAGCCTTAGGGTCTTGATGTGATTCGTCTGCAACTCCTAGACCAAATTGGATGTTGTATTTGTAGTAGCCTGCTTTATAAGCAAGTTTTGTTTTCAAAATATTGGGTTGCAGAGCCTCGACTTTTGTTCCAGGACCGCCGTATCTGAATTTAGCAATCAAAGCATCGTAAGACTGGGCAGTCGCGAGTATTAAAAATTTCTCTTGGCTAGGCTTGGCGATATCTGGTCCTCGACTTGTCTTGGTCGCCTTGAGCGCATTGATATTCACTGGCCAGTTTGCCATCTCTTGTGTGGTAGCGCTTGCCAAACTATCTTCATGAGCGATCAAAAGTCGCATATCCAGAACTGGATCATCTGGAGTAATGTGTTCCTTCCATTGCTTCCTCCAACTTGGCATCAAGCTGGCCGGAAGGAGCGCAATACGAACACCGGACTGTTTGGGTAGTCGTGATGTGGGACTTGAAAGGTCGCACGGGCAAGTTATCCAACCTGGTCTTTCTTCGGCTGATGGACAAACATCTGCGTGTAGCTGTCTCATTTGCAAATGTCTGCCGTCATTGGCCGCTCGCGACTTCTCTACATCATCCCATAAGATGCAAAGTTGGCGCTCAACGACTATAAGAGCCAAGAAAGTCAATGTTTTACCTAACCCCATGGTATCTGCGACGAAACCACCGCCATTCCGTCGAGAATTGACCATCTGCCAATAAACAGCAAAAGCTTGATACTGGAATAATGGATTCTTTAGGCCATAGACGGGGACTTTATTCTCGAGATCTGTCTCAGTGGGATCGATGCCGAAGATGCGACAGCATTCTTCCCAGATGTTTTCAGCCCCCTCTTCAGCCTCGAGATTGAGTTGGGTTAAGGCTTCAACATTTTGAAGGTCTTGAAGTCTGTAATGCTTGAGTCAGTCTTAGGTTACAACGATTGGCATACTTCGAGCACTTACCTCGTGGCAGCGTCCTTTGGCAGGTCAGGCTCAGAATTTAGGTCACTGCTACTGTCATCAGCGCCGGCCAATAGCGTCAAACGTTTTTCAAGCTTCCTTGCCAATTCATCCTGGTCATCGTCACCTGTAATTGTTTCAACCTTTGTGCGGATTTTAAACATGCCATTGTACTTGGACAAATCTTCTTCAGCCGTCTCTTGCTCCGATGTAACAGACGAACCAGTGCCTCTTCGCATCAGTGACGAAACTCGACTTCCAAGACCTGGGCTTTGGGGACCGCTTCTAGTGGATGTGGGACTATTTGTGCCTGAAGTTTCACCTAATGAGCCCTTACGGCTTGAGCTGAATGACTCTTTACGGCTTCCACCCGGCGAGCTTGTCGCGCTCTTCGTGCTTCCACTAAACGAACTCTTCTGATTTTCACTAATTGCGGGCTTTTCACTTTTACTTGATGAGGTTCTTCGAAATCTGTTTAGCATGCTGATTCGACTTGAGGCCGCTTTAAGTGTTTCTTGTCCGTTCTCTTCATTAAATCCAGATCCAGTTCCAGCATAAACAACAGTTGGTTTTGGAGCACCAGTGTTTGGAACTGGCCTTCGTGCCATTGGAGGCAAAGGAGAACTGATGCTCGATATAGCGGCCACGGGTCTGGGATTTGTGTGTGTCACGGGTTTACGTGCAATAGCCGGCTTGGGCTTTCCACCAAGCTCGATGAAAGCCTTTTCGACATCGCCATCACACTTGACAAGTGCCCACTCCGCTGCATCTAGTTTCGGCATCTCATTTGCAGGGAACATTTGCCTTATCTTTGCAACCTTCCTTCGACGTTCTTCAGGGGGCATCGTAGTCGTCATAATTTCGGGAACTGCTGGGGCTTCTGAGCGATTCCTTGAACTACTTCCAACAGGTGTTGTACGACCGGTTCGAGTCGCTGAAGGATTTCTCGAATTGCTGCCCGAAGCATTTGCTGATTTAGTCCGGTTAGTTCTACTGGCTGAAGGTTCTCTTGAACTAGTACCTATAGACGGTGCGGGTGTCGTCCGATCGGTTCTACCACGCGATGAAGTGGCTGGGGGAGCTTGAGAGTTGGGGTTTGATGTCGCAATACGCTTATCAGAAGGTCTTCCCGATGAACCCACAGGCTTCCTCGCTATTTTAACTCTCTCTTGAGCTCTTTCACTTGCTTTTCTCGCGTTAATAAGAATGGCTTGATCTGGATGAACCTTCGTGATTATCTGTTCAACCGCCGCCATTCCAACATCCTCCGGCATGAAAATCGCTGGAATGAAAGAGAACTTCATTTGGTTCGATGCCCCTCGGCGGTGATATAGATGACTGACTGCAAGTTCGAAGTCGTCCTGGTCTCTGATTACCGTGTCAGTCCCTTCGTCGTTCCATTGGAGTCGGCCTTGTCCGAGGTCGCTTTCATGTGCACGTCGCCTCTCAACGAGCTTTTCAAATTCATAATTGAACATTTCCAGCTTGTATTGATGGGGATGCTGTCCAGAAGTACCCCTCAGTAGACACCGTGAGGCCGACAGTCCGAGATTCAGAGGGTCGTCCTTTTGCGTCTTACTGCCGACAGTGAGAAGGAAAGTCATTTGGTAAAGAGGTGTGGGATTTAGAGGTGGAGGTGCACCTGAAGTTCCGAGCGGCCAACCCGAGTCTGATGGCCCTGGAGGGGGAACATTTTTCTCTTCTCTCCGGCTCTGGCTATCTTTTTCCTTCTTACTTACAGCATCCCAAGAACTGATGGCTTTCGGTTTCGTGAAAATTGCTTCGCTATCGTTAGGATCCCAGCTATCCTCCACAAGGATGATTTCTGTATCTTCATCTTCATATATTAGCGAGTCCCGGCGATCGTCAGCCATGATATTCGAATAAGTTCACAATATTATCCTGGTTAAAAGCGCAATACTTGTTCTTCGAAATAATTTTGAGAACATGGAGAACCTCAGAGGGCAGTCCCGGGGAGAAGAGTTCAATCTTGGAACAATGAAATTTACTCACCTTCATATTTGCTTTATTCGACCTCGAAATTAAAGCTTGAGATTTGTTTATCTAAGAAAATATTTCTGGACTAGCAGTCGAAGACTTTATTACGCGAATGATCCAATTAAAGGACAATCAAATCCGGCGAGCTTGTCTTGCGATCTTGTGGTCGAGAGCACAAAGACGCATTTCGAGGTGCGTTTTGTCTTTGACAAAAGGGACTGCAGATGAGGCACATGACGAGAAACTCAACTTGGCCGGATCGAGCATGAAAGAAATATCATAATTCAATTTCATGAGTGAAAGAAAAATATCCGTGTCGCCGAATCCTATGCCGATTTCTTGATATGGGTTTTGGATTGTGGGATAGGCGAGCGGAATGACTACGGCATAGATGTTCTAGAAAAATTGGGGCTCACGAGTCAAGGCTCATAAGAAGAGACTTGTCTAGTTTCTTGTGCCTGCTCACCTCATGCTCTTCAATTTACTTGAGATTGATTCTCTATTGTTTTCCCGCTGAAATATGCGGAGACGAAGACGCCAGGATGGTGTAGGAGCGCCAACAGAAAATTCTCTGCTGTCGAACGCTCGTTGAGTATGAGTGAAACTGTATACCGAAATGAGGGACATGGTTCTGGATCACACTTTGGATCTATAGCTATAGGTGGTTCTACGTTCTGTACGATTCCAGGAAGGTGCGAGTCAACTTTGAGCAAGAAGTTGTTCGTGCTAATCTCGATCCTAATTCTCAAACTAGCATCGTACCTTCCCACTTCCCAATTTTGATTATTAAAGTACCTCTCTCCGTCCCTTGAATAGAAGAACTTCGACTTTACCTCAAATGTTGTCACTCTAGCATAGTTGCGCGATCAACCATTCCTTTAATAAATTTAGGCGCCGCATCTACGGGACTATCATGCTTATAATTTTTTCCAAAACAACAAGATCATTCGGGCACCAATTTTTCGGACCCTTTTCTCGATGTTTGAGCGATAGGAGTGCCCTTGAGAGGATACTAATTCCAGATTCGTAGTAAAGTGCATTTGCCGATCCGCTGCTATGTTCGTTGGCACTTATCTCTCAAGATCGTGGACGCTAAGAAGTACTTAAAGTCTTAGGGCCCAGTCATGGTCTGATTTGATTAGATTTGAGTTATCAATATTGATTCGATGGGGCCTAAATTGACAATTCAAGGAGCACACTTTGCGGTTCTCGTAATCCAGTTTGGATCCAAATCGATTTTACCTATATTTATAAGATTTCCTCTCCAAAAGATTAAAAAAAATCAAAGCAGTTTTTATAAGCTGTCACTTCAATCAATTAGCCCAAAATCACCTCAAATTAACCCCATAAAAAACCCAAACCACGCCCTTACCGAGCCTCGACTATTCGAAAATCCTACTATTGCACGTACAATTAAGGCCACTCATCATGGACCGTGCACAGCACTTTGTCTTCTGTTGCGATGATTTCAAACGGCCTTCAAATATCGGAAATACGGCCATCGGATTTTTCCTTAACATTTGGGAAGGGGTGAGACAATCACGAAATCTAGCTGTTGGCGAGTTAGATAGGGCCACTTATATTTTCCAAGTCTATGGATCTATGCATTCGAGGGTTTCCAAGAAAGAGAATGCTACACTCGGCTACGGCGACCAGAGCTCAATGAATATTGGCCCCGATGTACCAGAGGATCGCAGGTACTATATCGTCTCCCCCAAGCATGAACTTGTCCAAGCGTCAG
>Ga0182030_10009801_pt1 | contig 19559 bp, 20 predicted proteins | sample 812S3MmetaG_FD_121299 | JGI IMG/M metagenome (GOLD analysis project Ga0182030, IMG submission 121299) | Permafrost microbial communities from Stordalen Mire, Sweden - 812S3M metaG (Illumina Assembly) | ecosystem: Environmental > Terrestrial > Soil > Wetlands > Permafrost | place: Sweden... | reverse complement strand
TGCGCCGGAACACGGCGTCTATGCGCATCAAGAAGGAAGAGCATAAGCTCTCCGGAGTGCGAACTGAACGGAGCCTCAAACCTCCCGAAAATCCTCCGGCTTCAGCCGGGGGAAGATGTTAATGATCGATTTCGCTGCGCTCTACCCATCCTACGAACGAGCCTGCTAAACCACCTGCAATCATCCTGGGAGGCAAGTGTGAAGGTCGGTTTGAATTTCATGGGGGCCGAGGGCCTCTTCGACGGCGCCATAGGCCCGGTTCTGGATACGGTGACCAAGGCCGACCGCATCGGTGTCGATCTGATCAGCACCTGCGACCATCTGGGTTTCAACGCCCAGGTTCATGCCGACCGCATCCGCACCCACGGTTTCCCCTATGGGCTCGAGCAGCCCTGGATCGAGCCGATCTCGTTCCTGTCGGCCGTCGCGGCCGTGACCAAGCGCGCGCGCCTTTCGGTCTTCGTGCTGGTCGCCCCTTTGCGCCCGCCGCTGCTGCTGGCCAAGCAATTGGCGACGCTGGACGTGATCTCAGGCGGGCGCGTGACCATGTGCCTGGGGGTGGGCTGGCAGAAGGCGGAGTTCGACGCCAACAACATCCCCTTCGAAGGGCGGTTCGGATATCTGGAGGAAATGGTCGAGGCCTGCCGCGCCCTGTGGGGCAGCGCGCCGGCCAGCTATCACGGCAAGCATATCAATTTCGACGATTTCCATTCCCTGCCCTTCCCGGTTCAGGGCGCGCGCCTGCCGTTGCTGCTGGGTTTTGCGCCGACGGACCGCAATTTCGAGCGCATCGCCCGCGTGGGCGACGGCTGGGCGGTGAACCCGGCGGGTCTGCCCGAATTCGCCGAACGCGCAGCGACGCTGAAACGCATTACCGCCGCCCGTGGGCGGGACCCGGAAACGCTGGAGATCGAGATTCAGTTCGCGCCGGTACGTAAGAGCGACGGCACGATCAACTTCCCCGCCAGCGCCGAGGCCGCCGTGCAATGGTCCAAAGCCGGCGCAACCACACTCTCCCCGCTGCTGATCGCCTTTTGCAAAAACGCGGCCGAGATCGACCCGTTTCTGAATTGGGTCATGGAGTTGAAGCGCCGGTTGGGGTGAGTTACCGCATAACCGAATTCAACAATACGTCCCCGACCTTGTGGCGATGTCGCCTATGAGCTTGGCGAGGGCTAAGGGATCACGGGGACGGGGAATACGTTTCTCGGTCATTTTTTAGGAGTTTTCGCTAAAAGGTTTCGGTTGAGCAGTAAGATTGTTAATCCCGCTCCCAACGCGATACCGAAAGTCCAATTCTCTCCGTCGCTGGCATTCTGCGTGAGATAATAATCTGCGCCCGTCCTATATCTGTGATAGTGGACAACCTCTCCCGTGGCCGGGTTTGGTACAGAGGGAGCCGCCATTACAATGTAAAATCTGGCCGCTGCCGTCGAGAGCAGCAAAATGAGGGCGATCGCGCTTGTCCAGTTTTTTACTTGGTTCCACATGCGCCCCAATATGTCACCACCCGATGCTTGACGCTAGGCATGGATATTTTAAGAAATTTCAAACTGACCCACTACCGGAACCTTGAACCCTCGCTGACGGCCAAAGACTAAACGTTACGATAACGACTTTCTTTGCACTCGCCTGTACCCCTAATCCGCCTCGTTCTCGATCCGGGCCATGTCATTGTCGGACAGGCCGAAATGATGGCCGATTTCGTGGACCAGCACATGGCGAACCACGTCCTGCAAGGCGCCGCCGCGCGTGCGCCAAAACTCCAGGATCGGCTTGCGGTAGAGAAAGATCATATCGACATGCTGAACCACCGCCCCGGCCTGTTTGAAGCCGATTGGCAGGCCACGATAGAGGCCGAGCAAGCCTAAAGGATTGCGGATGCGCAGGTGACGCAGGGTCGCGTCATCTGGCAGATCGTCCACGCGCAGCGCAACGCCCTGGATGTGGCGTTTGAATTCCTCAGGAATTTCGGTCAGCGCTGCCTCGGCAATTTCGGCGAGGTCGTCGAGCGAGGGTGCGGTATGGGTGTGCATTGCACCAGAAATGGTGTGCGGCGCGGAGTTTTACAGGGCGACGGGGGAGCGCGTGAGCCCCGCACCGAAATTATATGATGGCACTACCTTGTATGTACATTATGTAGTAACAACTATCGATCTACGAATGGGACGAAACCAAAAACGCGCGCAACATCACCAAGCACGGGGTCAGTTTTGAACTGGCCTGTTGGATTTTCGATGGCCCGGTGCTGACGGCGATCGACCGACGCGAGGATTATGGCGAGCTTAGAGAAATCAGCATCGGCGTCGCCGATGGGGTTGCCGTTTTAACGGTCGTACATACTGACAGGTTGGGTCGGCTCCGGATTATCTCTGCGCGCCCTGCCTCGCAACGGGAAAGGAGACGGTTTGAAGAAGCGATACGATAGAGCGATGACGCCCGCCGAAATTGCGGCAACGGCGGATAGCGCGATCGATTATAGCGATATTCCCGAACTGGACGATGCGTTTTGGAAAAATGCCCGTCTAGTCGAGCCCGACCGCACCCAATCGGTGACATTGCGGATCAAACGATCCGTGCTGGATGCCTACAAAGCGCAGGGCCGAGGATATCAAACGCGCATGAATGCCGTACTCGAATCGTATGCCCGCACGATCGCAGATAAAGACAGCGCCCAGCCGGCGCCTGTGACACACCCCGCCAACGGGCGCCGATGAGGCCTACCGGTTAGGCTGATCTCGTTATCAGCCTGCGCAAGGCCAACCCGAGAGTGGAGAAAATCTATGCCGAAACTTAAAGCACGGACCATCATCCCCAGCCCCGACGAAGCGAAAGCCATCAACACAGGCATCGCCGCGGATCGGGACAACCCCGAACTGACAAAGGAATGGTTCGCCAAGGCCAAACCGGCAGGCGAGGCATTCGCGCCGGAGACCTATGCCGCGCTGACCGCCATGAAACGCCCGCGCGGTCGCCCGAAGGCGGACGAAACCAAGGTGTTCACCGCAATTCGCCTGGACGCCGATCTGCTGGAGGCCTTCAAGGCCACGGGCAAGGGCTGGCAGACCCGCGTGAACACAGCCCTGCGCCGGTAGTTGCCGGATCGCCCTTCGTGTCACTGAAGGCCGCGTCCAACGACGACGAAACCAATGCGGCGGAAGACGCCGAACCCGACGACAGTAAAAACGAGCATCAACAGAACGGGCGCGGTCCGCCGGACGGGTGAGGGCTTAGCCCCCTGCGTGCCGGTTTCTTCGTTTTCCCCAATCCCTCAAAACCTCCGCCATTCGACGCCTTACCCCCATGGGTGAGGTTACCGGCGTTTGCGTCCCCGGGATGTTCGGAGCCGAAGCCCGTCACGTTCCGCGCGGCTTGGCGCGGGCGGTCGCCTGAGCCGAGACAGGGTCGTCTGGCCAGAAATGGCGCGGATAGCGGCCCTTCAGATCTTTGGCGACATCCTTCCATGAGCCGCGCCAGAAAGCAGGAAGGTCGCGAGTGAGTTGGATCGGGCGATGGGCGGGCGACAGCAGAATCAAGAGCAGCGGCACCTTGCCCCCGGCGACGGCGGGATGGCGGTCGAGCCCGAACAGTTCCTGAACGCGGATTTCCAGCGCCGGCCCGTTCTCAGCCTCATAATCGATCGGCGCGCGCGAACCGGAGGGCGCATCGAAATGCGAAGGCAGCATACGGTCGATTTCCGACCGCAGATTCCACGGCAGCAAGAGATCGAGCGCAGCCCCCAAATCCTCCGCGGTGATCTGGCCGAGCGCGGTGCGTCCGGTGACGAAGGGCGCCAGCCATGCCGCGCTGCCCCGGCCCAGCGCCGTGTCGGAGAGATCGGGCCAAGGATCGCCCAGCGCGCGATTGAGGAAACTGGCGCGGGCGCGCAAGGCGTTCTGATCTTTCGACCAGGGCAGTTGGCCGACCCCAATACCCGCGATACCGGCGCACAGTAGTTCTGCGGCCCGCACCGGATCGTCGAGCGAGACCGGATCGTCGTCCAAACGCAGCGAACCCAGCCGTCGCACCCGTCGGGCGCGGACGCTGCGCGAGGCGAGGTCAAAGGCCAGATCGGTTTCGCTGACGATATGGGTCGCGAACAAGTCTTCGATATCGGCCCGATCGATGGTGGCGGCGGCGCGGATACGGCCGTTGGCAGCAGAGCCGGTGATGTCGGCCACGACCAGATAATCGGCGGCGGCCAGCGGGTCGGACTCATCCAGACTTGCCGCCCGCCCATTGGCGAGCCGGAATCGACCCCGCCCGCCGGCCCGTTCGGCCACCCTGTCGGGATAGGCGCGGGCCAGGTGCCGACCGATGCTCCCGTCCGCCGACCCGCCCGCCTCACGACCCGCAAGTCGTGCCCACCGCGCAGCGAGATCGCGTGCCTCACCTGCGCGTTTGGACCGGTCGCCGCGGAAGCTGCCCAGGCGATGCGCCAGATCCACCCCAGTGCCGCCCAATCCGCGTTCGGTCAGCAGCACCGCCAGCATGGCGGCGGTCAAGCCGTCGCCTTCGACGGCGGCCCGGTGGATCATATGAGCGAGACGCGGATGGAGCGGCAGCCGGGCCAGCGCCTCGCCTTCCCGGGTGATGCGGCCATCGCCGTCCAGCGCATCGAGGGTCTGGAGCAGCGTCACCGCCTCGGACCAGGCAGGCTTCGGCGGCGGATCGAGAAAGCGCAGCTGAGACGGGTCTGTCACGACCCAGCCGGCCAAATCGAGGACCAGACCGGCGAGATCGGACTCAAGCATCTCAGGCCGGTCGAAGGGTGCCAGCGCCGCCGTCTGCCCCTCGTTCCAAAGCCGGTAGCAGACACCGGGCTCAGTCCGGCCGGCGCGGCCGCGCCGCTGATCGGCACCGGCACGCGAGACGCGAATGGTTTCAAGCCGGGTCAGGCCGGTCGCCGGCTCATAGGCCGGAACGCGGCGATAGCCAGAATCGATCACGATCCGCACCCCCTCGATGGTGAGCGAGGTCTCGGCAATCGCGGTCGCAAGCACGACCTTGCGCCTTCCAGCCGGTGCGGGCAGCACAGCCCGGTCCTGCTCGGCAGGCGAAAGCTGGCCGTAAAGCGGCGCCAGATCGGCGTCACGCGGCAGACGCCCCGCCAGGCGCTCGGCTGTGCGGGAAATCTCGGCCTGGCCGGGCAGGAATACCAGGACCGAGCCGCCGTCGGCCCGCATCGCCTCGAGGACCACCGACGCGATCTGATCCTCAAGCCGTGCGGCAGGGTCGCGGGCGACATGGCGGGTTTCGACCGGGAAGGCCCGCCCCAGGCTTTCGATCACCGGCGCCCCGTCCATCAGCCGGGCAACCCGCGCGCCGTCGATGGTGGCCGACATGACCAGCAGTTTGAGGTCGTCGCGCAGCGCCGATGCATCCAGCGCCAGGGCCAGCCCCAGATCGCCATCCAAGCTGCGCTCGTGGAATTCGTCGAACAGAACCGCGGCCACGCCCGCAAGCTCCGCATCGGCCAGGATCATCCGGGTGAAGACGCCCTCGGTCACCACCTCGATCCGCGTTCGGCGGGAGACCTTGGCGTCCAGCCGGACGCGATAGCCGACCGTCTCGCCCACCTCCTCGCCCAACGAAGTCGCCATGCGCCGGGCCGCGGCCCGGGCCGCGAGCCGCCGGGGTTCCAGCACGATGATCCGCCCGTCGCCGCGCCACGGCGCATCGAGAAGGGCCAGCGGCACACGTGTCGTCTTGCCGGCGCCGGGCGGCGCGACCAGCACGGTTGCGGGGCCTGCGGCCAGCGCCGACAGCAGGCGCGGCAAGGCCTCATCGATAGGCAGAGTATCGGTCGGCGTGAACATCGCACCGTCATGGCCGACATTCCAACCGACGGCAAGGCCGGGCCCTGGGTAAGCCGACGCTTGCGGACGCGGCCAAAATCGGCCAAATGCATGACAGCTATGATCCCGACATATGACCCTGTAGCCTCGGTTCACGCGACGGACAGGATCCGGGCGGGCCGCAGCGGAGACGAGACTTTGTCGAATAAGCAGACCGTTGAACACGAGAAGCCGAATTGAGACGGGCCGGCGCCTTCGCATTGCAGAACAGCCTTAAGGGCGGGGAAGGTCGATGAACACGGACGTTCCAGCCTCGACAAGCAGCGATATCCCGACATCCATGACAGGCACGGGCACGATCTTTGGCCATCCCAAAGGCCTGGCCGTTCTGTTCGGCACCGAAATGTGGGAGCGGTTCAACTATTACGGCATGCGCGCCCTGCTCGTGCTCTATATGGTGAAGTATCTGTTTCTGCCTGGTCATGTTGAGCATGTCCTGGGGTTCAGCGCTCTCAAAGGCGCGCTGGAATCCATGTTCGGGCCGCTGGAAACCCAGCCGCTGACGTCCCAGATTTACGGTTTCTATACGGCCTTCGTTTATATGACGCCCTTCTTCGGCGGCATGATCGCCGACCGGGTTCTGGGGCAGCGCCGCAGCGTCTATGTGGGCGGGCTTTTGATGGCGGCGGGGGAATTCCTGCTGACCCGCGACGCCCTGTTCTTTCCCGGACTTTTGGCGATCATTCTGGGGAACGGTCTTTTCAAGCCCAATATCTCGACCCAGGTCGGCGGCCTCTATGCCCCCGGCGACAATCGCCGCGACCGCGCCTATTCGATTTTCTACGTCGGGGTGAATCTGGGCGCCTTCATGGCGCCGCTGGTCGCCGGAACGCTCGGCGAAGAGGTCGGCTGGCATTTGGGTTTTGCGGCTGCGGGCATCGGCATGCTGATCGGGCTGGTTACCTATGCACTGGGCCAACGGCACCTGCCGCCCGACGAGCTGACCAAGTCGAAGGCTGCGCGCAAAGACCACAAGCCGCTGGATGGGGAGGAATGGAAGGCGGTTTTCGCCCTGTTGACCATCACCGTCCTGGTCAGCTTTTTCTGGGCCACCTACGAGCAGTCGGGCAACACGATGTCGCTGTGGGCCGATGAGAATACCGATCGCACGGTCGCCCTGTTCGGACACAGCTGGGTCATTCCGGTTACATGGTTCCAGTCCGTCAATCCGATCATGATCTTCGCCTTTACGCCTGCGATCATCTGGGCTTGGGCGCGACAGACACGCAAAGGCACCGAGCCCTCGACAGTCAACAAGATGGCGATCGGCTGCTTCCTGGTCACCGTCTCCAATTTGGTGATGGCCGGGGCGGCGATACTGTCCGGCGGGGACAAGGCGAGCTGGTTTTGGATCATTCTGTACAATACGACACTGACCCTGGGTGAGCTTTATCTCTCGCCGGTCGGGCTGTCGCTGGTCAGCAAGGTTGCGCCTGCGCGGATCGTGTCGGCGATGATGGGTATCTGGTTCATCGCAAACTTTATGGGCAATCTGCTGTCGGGCTATCTCGGCAGCTTTTGGAGCCGAATGGAAAAACCGCATTTCTTTCTGATGATCGCGGGGATTTCGTTCATGGCCGGTTTGGCCATCGCCGCATTCAATCGAACGCTGAAACCGATCCTCAAACAGTAAATCTGTTGCGCACCGTTCGGCAGTCTTTGTAGTTTATAACGCTATTCGGTCGTTGCCAGCGCGACGACAAGGGAAAGAGGGTTTTGTCATGTTGAAAATCTTCCGCCTGTCGCCCGCCATTGTGGCCGCCTGCCTGTTGCTGGCGCCGGTTCTGGCGAACGCCGACGAAGGCATGTGGACCTTCAATAATTTTCCCTCGGCCAAGGTCTCCCAGGCCTATGGGTTTTCGCTCGATCAGACATGGCTGGACCATGTCCGGCTATCGTCGATCCGCCTGGCGCGCGGATGTTCGGCCAGCCTGGTATCCAAGGACGGGCTCGTCATGACAAACCATCATTGCGCCCATAGTTGCATCGAGCAGCTCTCGACCGCGGCCCGCGACTATGTCCAGACCGGCTTTTACGCCAAAGACGCCAAGGACGAGGTCAAATGTCCGGATATGGAGGCCAACCAGCTGATCCAGATTTCCGACGTGACCGACCGGGTGAAAGGCGCCATCGCCGGCAAGGACGGCAAGGCTTTCTCAGACGCGCTGAAAGCGGTTGAATCGGATATCGCCAAGGAGTGCACCGGCGGCAGCGACACGCTGCGCTGCGACGTGGTCGAGCTTTATCACGGCGGAATTTACAACCTCTACAAGTACCGCCGCTATCAGGACCTGAGGCTGGTCTTCGCGCCGGAATTCGCAATCGCCTTCTTCGGCGGCGACCCCGACAATTTCGAGTTCCCGCGCTATGACCTGGATGTCAGCTTTGTGCGCATCTATGACCAGGGCAAACCACTGGATTCCAGCGCAAATTACCTGCCCTTCGCCAAGGAAGACGCCAAGGAAGGCGACCTCGCCTTTACCTCAGGCCATCCGGGCAGCACCGACCGGCAGGACACGGTGGCGGAGTTGGAGTTCGCCCGCGATGTGAAAATCCCGAACACGCTCATGTATCTGGCGGAGTTGCGCGGCGTGCTGGAGCAGTTCAGCGAACAGGGACCGGAACAGCGGCGCATTGCCGATGCCCGCCTGTTCTATGTCGAGAATTCCTATAAGGCCCGCAAAGGTCAGTTCGAAGCCCTGGTCGACCCGGCGCTGATCAAATCCAGACACGACGACGAGGCTGTGCTGAAAGCCAAGGTCGAGGCCGACCCGCAAATGAAAGCCGATTACGGCGCTGCCTGGGACAATATCAAGGCGGCGGTCGATCGTGCAAAGCTGGTCCGAGACCGCTATAATATGCTTGAGGCGGGCCAAGGGTTCGACTCCGAACTGTTCCACGCAGCGCGCAATCTCGTCCGCTATGCCGAAGAATCCGGTAAGCCCGACGCCCAGCGTCTGCGCGAATATACCGACGCGAACTTCCCGGCGGTGAAGCAAGGCTTGCTGTCCACCGCCCCGATCTATCCGGAGATGGACAAGACCACCTTCAGATTCTCTTTGACGCTGGTGCAAAGGTTGCTGGGTCCGGACGATCCGACGGTCAAGAAAATATTCGGCAATAAGTCGCCCGCCGATCTGGCCGATGAGCTGGTCGAAAAGACCACGCTGAAGGATCCAGCCATCCGCAAAAAGCTGCTGGAAGGCGGCGCGGCCGCGATCGATGCGTCGAAAGATCCGATGATCCTCTTCGCCAAGCTGGTCGACGACGACGCCCGCACCGTGCGCAAGGATTTCGAGGACAACGTCGATGCGCCGCTGACGAAGAACTCGGCTTTGCTAGCCTTGGCGCGTTTTAAGCTTTACGGGGCAAGCGTCGATCCCGACGCCACATTTACCCTTCGCCTGTCATACGGATCGGTTAAAGGCTATGACCAGAAGGGCGGCCATGTCGCCCCCTTCACCACCATGGCCGGCGCGTTCGATCGGGCAACGGGTGCCACCCCGTTCAAACTGCCCGACAGTTGGCTGACGGCCAAATCCAAGATCAACCCTGATCAGAAATTCAATTTCTGCACTACCAACGACATCATCGGCGGCAACTCAGGCTCGCCGGTAATCAACAAGAACGCCGAGGTGATCGGCCTGATCTTCGACGGCGACATCCAGTCGTTGGGCGGCGATTTCGGCTATGACGGCACAGTCAATCGTGCAGTGGCGGTCAATAGCGGTGCGTTGCGCGAAGCGCTGGCGAAGATTTACCACGCCGATCGGGTGGTAACGGAATTGAGCCGGTAAGCCGAAGAACGGGCATGACACCAGACGCATTCCATCGCGCGGCGCTGGGCCTCAAGGCCGTGACCTGCGACGTGAAATGGGGGGCCGATCAGGTCTACAGCGTCGGCGGAAAAATGTTCGCTGTTGCCGGGCCGATCGGTGACCCTGATCTGACGTATGCCTTCAAAGCTTCGGAAGTAGCCTTCGAAATGCTCACTCAATCGGGCATCGCCAGGCCGGCCCCCTATTTGGCAAGGGCCAAATGGGTGAAACTGGTCGCCGCGGACACGCTTCCCGACGACGACCTTAAGGCCTATCTCGGTCGGGCGCATAGCATCGTCGCAGCGACTCTCACCCGAAAACTTCGTGCTGAATTGGGCCTACCGGTTTGATCAAAACCCCACGGAGCGGCTATTCCCCGTCCTGAAATTTCCCGCTGACGGCACCATCGAATTTACGCACCTTGGCCGCAGCCAGGACTTCCAGGTCCATCAACCGCGCATTCACGCCCATACGGTCCCCGAAAGGCTCCCGTATGTCTTCCCAGTGAGTGAGACAACCGCAGATCTTGCAGTGATGGAAGGCGATCACCCTGTCGCACCAGACATAAGGGACCGTCGCATCGGACGCACAGCGAATGGCTACTTGGTCGGGCCGGTAATAGGCCCACAGCACACCCAATCGGCGACAAATCGAACAGTTGCAATCGGTAACAGTGGCCGGGGCGTGGGCAGTTTCCAATCGCATCGCCCCGCAATGGCAGGACGCGGCGATCATAGTATCGAACCCTACTCTATTTTGCGGCGCAGCTGGCGCAAAGGCCTTTTAGCTCGATTGTCTGGCGAGTCAGGGTAAATCCATGGCTTTGCGCCCGATCGCGCAGCAGTGCAGAGACGCTTTCGTCGGTCAGCTCTTCGGTTTTTCCGCACTCGGAGCAGATCAGAAACTGCCCCTCATGCGCGTGGCCCGAATGAGTGCAGGCCACAAACGCATTCAGCGATTCGATCCGATGAACCAGCCCCTTGCCCTGAAGGAAATTGAGCGCGCGATAGACCGTCGGAGGCATCACCCGCGTACCCTTGGCCTGCATCGCCTCAAGAAGGCGGTAGGCTCCGACAGGCTGTCCGGCTTTGACAACCAGATCGAACACTTTGCGACGCGTGTCGGTTAGCCCGATACCGGAATAACCAGTGTCGTTAACTGCATCAGGCGACAGCGCCCTGGTTGCCTTGTGCATCAAATTCTCCCTCTTTTGCGTCAGATTTACTCCACCAAAAGAAAACTTAAAAGTTCTTAATAATACCCGCGAAAAAGCCTCGGCGCGGCCCGAATTGCGGCGCACCCACTCCAACGCCGGTTCCATCTCGTATTTCATAACTATCATCGAATATATTCACGATGTCGAAGCGTATTGTGGTCCCCGCGAAAGCTCCGCTCGCTTCGATATCCTGGGCAAAGCCGATATTCACCTGAGTATAGCTGGGCAGTTTTTCTCCGTTGGGCTCGACAGCATTGAGCGGGCTGCGCCGCAATCCGCTGCCGAAAATCACGTCGAGGCTGGTGCGAACCTGGCCAACCGCGTCGGACAAGGCATAAGAGGCCCCGCCCGAAATCGTCCAAGCCTGATCGTGGTCGGTGTAAATGGCGTTGTTGTGAATAAAGGCCAGTTCGGCCGGCGTGAAAAAGAACTGGCTGGAGATGATGTCCTTACCCTTCTCCTGGCCATAGGCGACATTCGCATAGGTGCCGAATGGGCCGTTATGATAGGAGCCGGTCGCCTCGACGCCGTAGGCGCGGCCGAAACGATAGTTGAAGGGCGATTGGACGAGCGATTCGCCGAACTGTCCCTCGTCGATCAGATTGCGCTTCAGCTTGTAATAACTGTCCAGCCCGATATCGAGACCGGGCAGGACAGTTCGAACGATGCCGGCATCGAAATAATGCTCGCGTTCCGCCCGCACCGGCGCGTTTAGCAATACCTCCGGCTGCTTTGTTGTGCCGATCAATTCACCGATCGATTGGCTGCCCACCAACTCCTGCGGCGGCGGGGTAAAAGTTCGGGCATAACCGATGTGGAGTGTGGTGTCCGAATCCGGTTTCCAGACCAGATTGACCCGGGGGCTGATCTGATTCTCGTCTGTATAGGCATTCACGACATCGAACCGTCCGCCGAAATTCAGCGTCAATTCGGGCGTTATTGTCCATTCGTCCTGCAGATAGAGGCCGTAGAGATATCCTGTCTTGCTGTTCTGGTCATAAATCCGCACCGGCTGATCGTTGATCTGCGCCCCGAACGGGTCGACCGGGAATACGTCGGACGTTACTTGAGTAATCGTGCGTTCAGCGGACGTGAATATGCCGGCGCGCAACGTGTGATCGTCAGTCAACTTGTAGCTGGCGTCGCCCTGAATGCCGGACGACCAGCTGGAAAGCTGTGATCGATCCGAAAATCCGTTAAAAATCAGATCACCAAGCGGGTCGGGGCTGAATTTCGTTTCCGAATAGCGCGTGAAAGGTGCGATCTGATAGTCTAACCGGTCGCCTGAGACTTGAAAGGCAACGATCGCGTAATGATTGATCTCGCGCTGATTCTGGTTCAAGTCGCGGGAGTTGAAACTCGATAGGCCCGCGTCGGTAAATTTGGGTGTCTGTCCCGGATTATCGGGGATCTGAAAATAACCGATCGAGGTCCCGAGCATTGCCGAAATCCGGGCATCCGTCGTCGGGATATAGGAGAGATAGGCAAAACCGTGGGCCTGAGTGGTGTGGTCGTGGATCGCATCGCCCGAAGACGTCGGATTCTCCACGCCCAGGTCGTTCTGCAGGTAGCTGCCCGACAGGTAGTAATTGAAGGCGCCGGACGATCCGCTGGCGGTAATGGAGGGCTCGAAAGTACCTCGGCTTCCGCCATAGAGGCTGACATCACCGCCCTGGTCGAACGCGCCGCTCTTGGTGGCGATATCGACAATGCCGGACGTGCGGTAGCCATACTGTGCGGGAAGCGTGCCGGTTATGACATCGATCGAATCGGCAAAGCGTGGATCGAGTGCCTGACCGAAGCCGGAAATGCCTTCGGGTAGTATGATCCCGTTAATGCGATATTGCAGATTACCGTGTTCGTTTCGGACATGAAGCTGTCCATAGCTGTCCTGGGAAACGCCGGGGGCCTGCAAAAGCACCTGATTGAAACTGGTATCCACACCCTGCGGCGTATTCTCGATCGCCTTGCGGTCGATGACATAATCGCTAGCCCCCAGACTGGGCGCGATTGCGTCACGCGCAGTATCGAGTCGCTTTGCGGTGATGACGATTTCTTCAGGCGTCGCATCCGATGATGCCGGCGCCTGTGCAAAAGCCGCGCTCGTAACGGAAGCAGTCATGCCTATCAAAAGCGACAGGCCAAATTGGCGGACAAACATTAAAGAGACTCCAAGAGCCTAAGCCGATCATAGGAGAGGACACCGGCCGGCAGCGGTCAGGTCTCATCGATTTGATTAAAGCGAGCGGCTGAGGTCAGAGTGGCGGCGCGTGCGCCCGAAAGCCGAGACGATCGCTCAGCCGTTCGACGGTGCTTTCGCAGACCGTCCAGAATGTCAGGAAAAATACGACGAGGGAAAGCGGGGGAACGAAAGCCACCAAGTCCGCAGCCCCTGTCGTCGGCAAGAATGCTGTGCAGGAATCTTCCCCGCACTCCATATGTTCCGGCGCGATGTAATGTTCTATGCGGTGCGCGACTATGCCCAACTGAGCGATCAGCAGCACAAGCGCGAAAAACCTTACCAGAGCGGCAATGGTGAGACTGCCACGAGGCGAGGCGAACATCGGCGATTCGGCCAAAGCAGTTGCGTTGAGCGCATATCGCCGTGCCATTCAGCCGCCGATAATAATTAGAAAGTGTGACAAGGTGATCTTCGCTGCAGTTGCGAAGGCGGTATATCATACGCAATGCGCTTAGGGGAGAGTCTGCGAATCCGTGAAGGGATTGAATTTTTTCTCAGCGAGGGCGGCCCAGGCTGTGGCAGCAAGATGAGGAAGGCGATAGTAATAACGCTCAGTCTTCGGATCGCTGGCGCTGCCAAAGCCGGTGGCCAGTTGCGGGCCGGCCGTTGCATAAATTCCGCCCGAAGGCGCCCATTGCGTGGCCACAGCCGTTTCCAACGCAGCCGCCTCCAGATCGTGACCAAACAAATGTTGAGCCAAAGCCGCCTGCGCAGTGCCTTCGGTCCACAGGCCATGGTCGGCGTAGCTGTAGGCATAGCCATCGGCGCCCCGCAATCGCGCGCCGATCGTGGCAATGACCTGACCGGAATGCGCGGCTGCCATCCCAGGCAGGGCGATTAGGGGCCAAATTTCGGCATCCAGCGCCAAAATCTTATTGGGCGTCACGCCATCCTCGGTAGTACCGACGGCGAAGCAGGCGCAGCCATCGTCCCACATTGCGGCGACGAACCGTGCGGCATGTTCGGCTCGATCAGCCCAGACATGATCCCCAGTGGCACGCGCCAGTAGGGTAAAGGCCGCGGCCACATCGGTATTGTGCTCAGTCGATTTCCAGGTCAGCACCGCCGGCGATGGCTCCCAATCGCTAAAGCCGCCGGTGAAGCCGCCGGCACCCCGGTCGTCGGATCTGCCGACAAGCCATACGCCGATGCGCGTGGCGCCGGTGCGGTAACGAGGGTCTGCCGTCGCATGGTCGAGAGCGAGCAGCGCCAGCATTGCCCAGGCCATGTTGCCGCTGTCGCTGCCAACCTGATAGCCGTCCTCAAGCCATCGATTCTGCCCCTTGTCCCACCAGCCACCAAGCTTGACCGGGTATTCCTGTACCGGTCCGGCAGCATAGGCGTTGCGCAGCCTCCCATCGTGCCAGGCCCGATCATGATCCAGGGCGGCCAGAATCGCATCGCCGATGCGTCGAGCCGCACCTGTGTCACCGCAGCCGACGAGCGCAATCGCCGTAACCGCATCATCATAGAGAAAGGCAGCGCTGTGCAGCGGGCCTTCCTCCACCGTCGGGTATGACGGCAAAAAGAGCGGACCGCCATCCACCGGTATAAGGCTTGCCAGATAAACACAGGCGTCCGCCGGCGCTTTGGCCGGCTGGGCCCGAGCAAACGGGACAAGGGCCAGAATTAAATATGCAGCGAAAAGAATGCGCGGAACGTTCATGCCTCACCCAAAGGGATCGCTCGGCGGGCAATGACACCGGAATCTATCGTCCGGGGTAATGTCCCAAAAACGCCACCGCCATCGCCGGAAAGTCGCGAGGCGCAAAACGCATCGGCGATTTCCGCCGTTCCATCCTGGATCAGGAGTGCGCCCTGCAAAGCCAGAACGAGCCTTTCGACCAGGCGGCGCGCCTGCCCTTCATTTGAACCATCATCGGCAAAATCGCCTTCAAGTTCACGGCAGAATTGATCGTATCTGCGATCCGCGCCTTGCGCGTTCTTCAGTTCGGACATTACAGCCGTCAAAGCATCAGGCGTTCGTCGAGCGGCGCGCAAGACATCGAGGCACATGACGTTGCCAGACCCTTCCCAGATCGAATTGACCGGCATCTCGCGATAAAGCCTCGGCATGATGCTATCCTCGACGTAGCCATTGCCGCCCAACACTTCCATCGCCTCCGCAGCCAGAACCGGCCCGCGCTTGCATATCCAATACTTGGCGGCCGGCGTTACGAGCCGGGCAAAGTTCGCTTCTAAGTTATCGTCCGGCCGGTCATAGGCGCGCGCCAGCCGCAACGCTAGGCGCATCGCCGCTTCCACTTCGACCGCCATGTCCGCAATGACATTCTGCATCAGGGGTTGATCGATCAGCTTGCGCTGGAAGGCCGTGCGATGGGCCGCGTGATGCGCCGCCTGGACCAGGGCTTGGCGCATCAACCCGGCAGAGCCCAAAGCACAGTCCAGACGAGTATAGTTTGCCATTTCGATGATCGTGGGGATACCGCGTCCCTCCTCTCCAATCATCCAGCCTGTTGCACCGGCAAATTCGACCTCGCTCGAGGCATTGGATCGGTTACCCAGCTTGTCTTTCAAGCGCTGAATTTGGATCGCATTGGGTCGGCCGTCTGGGGTCCAGCGCGGCATAAAAAAACAGGAAGGCCCGGCTCTTGTCTGCGCAAGAACCAGGAACGCGTCGCACATTGGGGCAGACAGAAACCACTTATGCCCGACGATTCGATAGGCTTGTCCGGGACCGCCGGCGGAAAGCGGATCTGCGCGCGTCGTGTTGGCGCGCAGGTCGCTACCGCCCTGCTTCTCGGTCATGCCCATGCCGATCAGCGCACCGGCTTTCTGCGCTCCAGGCGCGAAGCTCTGGTCATAGATGCGCGAATAAATACGCGGCAGCCATTCCGCAGCTATTTCAGGTTGCCGCTTCAAGGCCGGGACTGCGCCATAGGTCATCGTGACAGGGCACTGAACGCCCGCCTCGACCTGGCACATCAGATAAACCCCGGCTGCCCGGGCGACATGTGCGCCGGCCTCGGGCTCAGCCCAAGGGGCGCAGTGCAGCCCCTGTGCGACAGCCAAAGTCATAAGTTGATGCCACGCGGGGTGGAATTCGACCTCGTCCCGGCGCTGACCGTACCGGTCGAAGCTGTGAAGTATCGGCGAGTTGCGGTTCGCCAGCGCCCCCAGAGCAAAGGTCTCGGCCCGACCGAGCCGTTGTCCGAATTCAGCTAGCGTCGGCACTGCCCAGCCCGCGCCCTCGCGCGCAACGGCCATCGTTAGAGCAGCGTCGGTTGAAAACAGGTCGTAGTCTGCCAGGGGCGGTGGCTGATTGAAGACCGCATGCGTATCGCCTGACGCGGGCTGCTGGTTTAGTGTCTGAGACATTGGTATTCGGGTGGCATACAAGGTCCGTAGCGTCGTCCGGCAGTTTTGCCAATGCTTAGTGATACTTAGTTAGTCTTAGTTTTTAATGTTTCGAGACGTCGGAATCCTTTACACTTCTCCGCGATCCATTCCGAGAAGTTTCACTAAAATGTTGAAAAATAGAAGTATTTTTGTCTGGCACGAGATTTGCTAGTATCGACGCGATTAACGTTATGTCGTGATCGTGCGCGACAGGGAGCCTCGAGATGTTCAAATTTTTGAAACTTGCAGCCATCGTCGGTGCGGGCGTTCTGCTCGCCGGCGGTTCAGCGCAAGCAACCGCGGTTCCGGCAGGTACTTTGAGCATCGCCTTCCTAGGCGACCCGACTGTAAACAACACCGGCGGGACGATCACTGCGTCAGTTCCAACTGCCTACTTCTCTGGTACCGGCTCATTTGCTCCATTTACCGGTAGCGGCAATTTCACGACAAGTACCTTCACGTTTGCTGAAACAGTCGGTGCACTCGTCAACTACTCCACAAATTCGATCGCTAACTTCTTCACCTTTACTGGCGGCGGTGACACATATACGTTCAGCCTCGACCAAAGCATCCAGACCGTCAGCTACAGCTATAACTCCACTCTGGGTACAGGCCAGGTAGGGCTTTACATTCTAGGCGATCTGACCGCGACGGGCTCGACCCCCTATACCACACTGACGCCGACCGCTTTCTCTCTGACGCTGAATGATACCGGCGGGTCGGGCTACAGCGCTTCGGCAACTCTCGCCAATCCGCCTCCTGGATCGGGCATACCGACGCCGGAACCTGCCAGCATGACGCTTCTGGGCGGTGGCCTCGCCGCGCTCGGCTTTGTCCGCCGTCGCCGCCAGCGCCGCCAGTAAATCTTTCTCGATATTAGAAAAGCGGCGCCTTGTGGCGCCGCTTTTCTGTTGCGCCCGGTGTTTTATATCGGTCCACTCTCGGCTTTCTGCCGCTTCCTAGAGGAAACTGACCATGTCGCGCTCAACGGTTACCGTCGATGATCGCCTCGCTGCATATCTGGACGATACCAATCGCCCGGAATCACAGGTTCAGACCCGTCTGCGCGAGGACACCGGCCAGATGTCCAACGGCGGTATGCAGATCGGCGCAAACCAGGGAAGTTTCATGGCCTTTTTGATCGGGCTGGTCGGCGCGCGCAACGCGCTCGAGATCGGCACCTTCACCGGCTACAGCGCGCTCAGCGTCGCTTCCGCCCTGCCCGCCGGAGGCAAACTCGTCTGCTGCGACGTCAGCGTGGAATGGACGAACATAGGCCGCAAGGCATGGTCGCAGGCCGGTGTAGCGGATCGGATCGAGCTCAAAATCGGCCCTGCCGCCGTGACCTTGGACGCATTGATCGCAGATGGTCAGGTCGGCCGTTTCGACTTTGCCTTTATCGACGCCGACAAAGAGAATTACGATCGATATTACGAGCAATGTCTTGTGCTGGTGCGCAAGGGCGGCTTGATCGCCGTCGACAATATGCTGTGGGACGGCGCAGTTGCTGATCTAACAGATCAGTCTGTCTCAACCACGGCCATTCGCGCCCTGAATTTGAAGCTGCGAGGCGATCCGCGTGTCGATTTCTGCCTGATCCCTGTTGGCGACGGCATCGCCCTAGCGCGACCGCTTTAAAGAACGATCCCTCCGGCGCTTCTGCGATGCAAATCCCTGACGCGCAACGCCAGCGCGATCAGGCCCAAACCAAAAAGCAGAGCATAGATAGCCACAGACCAGGATATGAAGACGATTCCTGCGGCAGGACGCGCGATGATTACGATGCCGAGCGCAAGCGATATCAGTCCGATTATCACGAATAGCCATTTCCCTGCCCGGTTGGGCAGCACCCATCCTGGTATCAGCATCACCAAGCCCGTCGTCATCGCCCATACCGCGACCAGAATGGTCAATACGCCGGGGACTAAATAGACGATTGTCCCGGCGATCAGATCGGCAATACCTTCGACTGCAAAGGGCCACCAGGGCCGGTGGCTCTCGGCCGCACGTACACCCGCGACAATCGCAAAAAAGCCGTCCAACACCAGGTAAGCAGCGATAAAAATGGCCAACAACAGGAACGTTACCGGTGGATAGGCTAAAGCCAGCACGCCGAACAGAACCGCCAGCAAGCCACGCAGGGCCAGCACCCACCAATGTCGAGTCACAATGGGAATCATCGACGTCTCCCGATATCGCCTATTCGCACAGTCCAACGGCGATGCGTATACGCCATTCCCGGCCCTGAACGACAGTTATTGAAAAGCAATCGGCTCAGATAGCCAAATCGACGGTGGATCGTCCGGTCACGAGCCGCTAAATGTCACGGCTATGAGCAGCGACCGTCTCCCTACCGAATTCTGGGTTCAGGCCCAACTCCGGCGTTTCAACGCTGCCGGAACCGGCGCTTATTTGCTGCGCAGAGGCGATACCGAGCGCGGAACCATTCTGGTCCGCCTTATAGGGCGGGAAGGTACTCGGATACTGATCCAGGTGCGCGACCTTGAGGGCAAACTGGCCTGGATGGGTGTTAAGGATGGGGCTGTGCTGAACAACGAAGACGCCGACAGCTATGTAACTCGGGCCGTCGATCGCGATTCAGACCTTTGGGTCATCGAAGTCGAGACCCGAAATGGCGAAAACCCGTTCGAAAACGAAGTCGTCGGCCTTTAGCCTACAGTTTATTCTGCCAGTACCGGCACTGGTCGCGTGACCTGCCAACAGACGAACAAAGCGCCAGTGACGAACAAAGCCGACAGATAATAAGGTGCCCCGGGCAGATGCACGGCCGCAGTGACCGCGATGCCGGCGGCGAAGACCTGACTGAATAAGAGCGGGCCAACCATATCGGCAATCCCGCCAAGGCTGGACTGAGCTCCTTGCAACTGTCCTTGCTCCCTCTGGCTGACCTGCCGGGTCGCCAGACTTTGAATCGCCGGATTTGCCAAACCCCACAAGGCAACGAAGGGCAGAGCCAGCATGAAAATCGTGCCGTTCGGCGCATATCCATAAAGCGCAAAGCCGACTGAGCCGCTGAACAGCCCAAGCATCATGGCTCCACGTTC
>Ga0182030_10009800_pt1 | contig 19560 bp, 15 predicted proteins | sample 812S3MmetaG_FD_121299 | JGI IMG/M metagenome (GOLD analysis project Ga0182030, IMG submission 121299) | Permafrost microbial communities from Stordalen Mire, Sweden - 812S3M metaG (Illumina Assembly) | ecosystem: Environmental > Terrestrial > Soil > Wetlands > Permafrost | place: Sweden... | reverse complement strand
TGCGTCTGGTCCAATTCGTGTTTCAGCCCCTCAAGTTTGGACGGCTCGGAAGATTCCTGCAAACTGGTCGCGTCGTAGTACGGCTTGAACGCGCGATAAATGTCTTCGGGCGGATTGACAAAATCGAGAATGAACGGCTCGTCCTTGCCGGGAATTTTGCGGTCCAACCGCGACAGGGTTTGCACCGCCTGAACGCCGTCCACGCGCTTGTCAACATACATGGTGTGGAGCAAGGGCTGATCGAACCCGGTCTGATATTTATTGGCGACAAGAAGGACTTGGTAATCCGGGGAATTAAAGCGGGCGGGAAGCTGCATTTCGCTGATCGGCTGGCCGGTTACGGAGTCCGGGTTCATTCCGGGTTCGGTGTATTCGATGCCTGATTCCGGGTCCCTGACCGTGCCGCTGAATGCCACCAGCACGCCAATATCGGCGTAGTTTTGCTCGGCGATGTAATCCTCGAAGGCCAGCTTGTAGCGCACCGCGTGGAGGCGCGAGGACGTGACGACCATCGCCTTGGCCCGGCCGTCCAAGCGTCCCCTGACATTCCGGCGGAAATGTTCCACCATGATCTCCGTTTTCTGCCGGATGTTGTGCGGATGGAAAGTCACGAATTTTGCCAGGGCCCGCGCGGCTTTCTTCTTCGGGACATTCGGGTCGTCCTCAATTGCTTTGACCAGCCGGAAATAGGTGGCGTAGGAGGTGTAATTGCGCAAAACATCCAAGATGAAGTTCTCCTCTATCGCCTGCCTCATACTGTAGGTATGGCACGCCTCCGGCTTTCCGTTGGCACCCTTGCGGCCAAATAATTCCAGTGTCTTGCCTTTGGGTGTGGCGGTGAAGGCGAAGAAACTGAGATTCGGCTGCCGCTGGCGCGACTGCATGATTTGATTGAGCCGGTCTTCCCAATCTGGTTCCCCGTCTCCGTTTTCCGGCTTTGCCTCGGCGCCCAGGATCCCTTTAAGCTCGCGCGCGGCCTCCCCGGTCTGGCTGGAATGCGCTTCGTCAACAATAACGGCATATTTTCGGGCGGCGATGGCGGCTTCCCATTCCTTGGCCCTGGCCTTTTCCTCGGGAGTTGCGTTTTCGTAACTGTCCGCTCCGCTGGCATGGAGCAATCCCCGCAGCACGAAGGGAAATTTCTGCAACGTGGTGATGACGATTTTCGTCCCGTCAATCAGGGCCTCGGCGAGTTGTTTGGAATCCTGGTCAATAGGCTTGACGACTCCCTGGGCGTGTTCAATCTGGTAAATGGCGTCCTGCAACTGCTTGTCGAGAACGCGGCGGTCGGTGATGACGATCACGCAATCGAAAACCTTCCGGTCGTCCGCGTCATGCAGGCTGGCCAGCCGGTGTGACAGCCAGGAAATGCTGTTGGTCTTGCCGCTGCCCGCCGAATGCTGAATCAGGTAATTGTGCCCGGCTTTCTCATGACGGGCCATGCTGGTAATTTTCCTAACGGCGTCAAGCTGGTGATAGCGGGGGAAAATCACCGCTTCGTTCGTCACCCGCTTTTTGCCGCCCTGGCCGTCGTCAACCTTCTCGTCCCTTTTTTCGATGAACATGAACTGGCCCAAAATATCGAGGAAACTGTCGAACTGCAGAACCTCCTCCCAAAAATAGCCGGTCCGATAGCCCGATGGATGGATTGGGTTGCCTTTTCCGCATTTCACTTCCCCCGGTTCGCTTCCACGATTGAACGGCAGGAAGTGGGTTTTCTCCCGGTCGAGCCGGGTCGTCATGTGGATTTCGTCCGTGTCGGCGGCGAAATGCACGACCGCGCGGGCTTTAAACCGGAAGAGCGGCGCGCGCGGGTCCCGGTCTTCCTTGTACTGCCTGACCGCGCTACGCCAGCTTTGGCCGGTTGCCGGATTCTTCAACTCGGTTGTCGCCACCGGCAAGCCGTTCACCGCAAGAACCATGTCCACGGTTGAATTGTCATTGGGATGGCAGGGCACCTGCCGGGTGACTGTGAGGCGGTTCTTTCCGTAGGCTTCCAAGACATCGAAGCTGAGGCCGTGGGCTGGTTTGAAATTAGCGAGCCGGAAAGTCTTGCCGTAGAACTTGAATCCGTGGCGGAGAATATGGAGCGTCCCTTTGAGGTCCAGTTCCTTTGCCAGGGCGGTGATGAGGAGCGGTTCAAGCCCGGCTCCGTGCAATTCCTGCATCTGCGACCATTGCTTCGGTTGCCCCTCTTTGAGGAAAGCAAAAATGCGGGCGGGGAAAAGAGCGCGTTCTTTGTCCCACTCAGCCAACGTGCCGACCTGCCAGCCGCCTTTTGTCAAAAGCATTTCTTCGACATAAGTCTCAAAAGCTCTTTCTGTGGTTTGGGCGGGCATCCAGATCGTTCCCTCAACCCAGCCAGCCCTGCTCCTGCAATCGCCTGAAAGAGAGCGCCAGATGCTCCGGCTTCATCAGCCGCTTTTTGCGGGGGCTCCAGGAATGGACTGCCTTTTGGACTGCCTCCACGCCGCCGGTCGCTGCGTGTTCGTGGCAAGCAGCCCAATGCACCGTGGCCAGCAATTCCATGCCGTACGGCGATTCGAAACCCTCAATCAACTTTGCAACCCGGCGGAGACGTTGCAGGCTTTCGCGGCTGCTCTCGGGATTTTGATCTAGGAATTGGTCCGCTTCATGGGCCGAGCCTGGCAGCAACTCTATTTGCGTATCCGGCTGGTTCCGTCCGTCGCCGAAACCAAGAGTGAAGTGACCCTCAAAGCGATGCAAGAGGTGCCGGAGATTGTCCGCATAGGGTCCATACGGGCCTTTGGCAAACCGCAAACGCAACGGCTCGCCTGCCTCCTGAAGGAAATAAAGCAACTTGTGAATTTCGAGGAGCGTTAGTTGGTAGCCCAGTACGAAGTACTCCCGCCATATTCTCAGCACTATCGCGCGGCTAGGATTCATCTCGGGCCGTTCCGTCTTGTGGGCGATTTGGGCCGCTTCGGGAGCGCCGGCGGGCGGGTACATCCATACGTGAACCCCGGCCAAGGCGCCCAAGGCCCGCTCGATGGCCGGGCGCACTTGATGCCAGTCCAAACCGCCATTCCCGCATCCCAAGGGGGGAACCGCGAGGCTCTTGATGCCTCGCTTCCTAACCTCCCCAACCAGCGCGGCTAATCCGGCTTCGATGTCTTCCATCCGAGCGGGCGACCGCCAATGCTGTTTGGTGGGAAAATTGATGATGAAGCGCGGATTCAGCATGTCCCGGCGTTCAAAGACATTCATCCGCCCAATGACCACCTCGCCCGCATGGCAGGCAGCGCGGTAGGCCGCGAACATGTCCGGGTATTTCTTCTTGAACTGCAAGGCGATGCCTTTGCCCATGACGCCTTCGGTGTTCACGGTGTTCACCAGGGCTTCAACATCGGCTTCCAGCAAATTGCCTTTGGCTGATTCCAGCATTGGTTCGCTCTTTCTCATATATAATACCACTTCGGCTGAATTGTCACGCGAGGAAATTGCGCTTGGGCCGCGCCAAGCTTCTTGACCCGTTCGGCCATTTGGTGGTTTATCACGCCGATGTCGGTAATCAGATTCCAGGGCATTTTCCGGTGAACCAGAAATTCCGCCTGCTTTCGGCGTTTTCGGTCGAGGTCGGACAGGGTGTTCCTCCAACTCCAGTCCCGGATAACAGCCCAATCCACCTGGTTCAGATCCTCCAGTTTGTCGTAAAATTCCGTCACTCCTTCCACGGCGTGGCCATTTGTGAAACACCACGGCACCCCGGAGGCGTCGACGGCTTCCACTGTCGAAACCAGATAAACGACATCATTCTCTTTTCCCGGGTATTGGGTGACGTGGCCGGTATGGATGGCGTACAACATTGGCGAGCGGTTTGCGAAATAGAACGGAACGTAATCCGACAGCATCCCTCCGGCGGCGACGTCCCCGAAAAACAGTTTCGCCACATTTCGGCGGCTGCGCCTTTCCTTCAATTCCGGGTATGCGATGGATTGCTTGCACAGGCCCCGCTGTGCGGCCTCCGCGTCGCAGACCAGTCCCCCCTCCGCCAGAATGTGGGGCAGGTTTTCGATGTGCGTAATGTGGTAAATGGGCGTCATGACGCGTTTCGCACATCAATTTTGCCGGTGACGGCGGCGGTGATCAAGGCCGTGCGATATTCCAGCAGTTTCTCAATCGCCGCTTTGACCTTTTCCACCAGCCGGTCAATCTTCGCGGTTTCCGCGTCCAGAAATTCGACAATGGCTGCTTGCTCTGGGGCCGGTGGGAGAAGAATTCGAGTGAGCTTCACGGACTCGAAATTGAGGCTTTCAACGGTCGCTCCCTGCTGACGCCAAAGCGTGAGAAGTGGGCCTTCATTTCCTTGAAGCAAATAGGCCACAAAGGTTGCATTGACAGAACCCAAAGGGACGCAGCCGCGTATATCCTGATTTATCGCCATCTCGCGTGTAGTGACCGCAACAGGAAGTGAATGTCTCAGGATTCCAGAGCGATTTACCATGAGAAGTGTGCCGCTGGGCAGCTTGCAAGTTGCGGAAACCCGCACGGCTTCTTCCGAAATGTGGTCTTGCGTATCGTTGATCACCGTGGACTTCATATCTTTGGAGGAAACCCACGGAATATCACCATCCCAAAGCGAATTCTCGGCAGTGGAAGGCGTGCCCCCACTGTAAAATCTGAAAAGGTAGCCGAATCGCTTCGCGTTCCAATGTGCCGGGATGTCCGCCAGCCATTCAATGCCGGAGGGTTTGAGTTTGGCGTTTGGGTTCAAGCCGCGCGTTACGGTGCGTGAAATCAGGGCGGTGCGTTTTTCATTCAGCTTTTCGATCAACTGCCGCTTTTTTGCGATCAAGGTGTCCAGCCGGCCAGTTTCCCTCTCAAGAAAAGCTGCGATGGACTCCTGATCGGCGGTTGCCGGCTGCGGAACAAAAAACGATATGTACTCTGGAACTTGTAAGTTGGGATAGGTTGTTGTTGAGACCATCAGCCTCACTTGCGCTCGCACGATTCCCGAACTAAGAAAGGACCACGCGAAGGACGGACCGAGACGGCCTTTCGCGGGCCTTACGCGAAGCGTGAAATTGCTAAAGCAGATTTTGCCATGCTCCGGCCGCACCAGCGCGCATTTCCCGGAAATGACGCTTGTCGCCGAGCCACTGGATTTTACGACGATGATGTCCCCGAGCTGGCAAAGCCCTTTTCTAATCTCCTCTTTGGACAGTAGTCGAGTGTGCATCCCTGCCACATCGATCTCACCCAAAGGGCTAATATTGGCCGTTGTCGCAACTGGATAACCTTCGCCGTCAATCGGCGGGTCGTCCCCCCAAACGCCGCTTGTCGAGATGTCGGCGAGATATTTCAGCCTCTTCACATTCCAATGCTCTGGCACGTCGGCCAGCCATTCGACGCCGCTGGGTTTGTATTTTGGGTAGGCCGGGAATTTCATTTTACTGTCCCGGAAAAAAAGTAACCCGCCGATTTGGGCATCGTTGAGAGGCCTGGCAGGTATTGTTAAGCCCGAGTATCGGCGTTCGCGGGGCTTTCGTCAATTCCAAAATGCACCGAAAATGACTCACGCTGTTACCTCCTTGAGCAAGCCCAAAATCTCGGTTTCGAGTGTTTTTATCTCCGCCTCAATAACTTCCAAGGGCCGGGGCGGCTCGTAACGGTAAAAATGGCGGTTCAGCGGGATTTCGTAGCCGACCTTGGTTTTGGCCTGGTCAATCCAGGCGTCCGGCACATGCGGCAGCACCTCCCGTTTGAAATACGCCTCGATGTTTTCCTTGAGCGGCACGCTTTCGGTGTCGCGCAGATCTGCGTCGGGTTCGGGATTGCCATTGCGGTCGCGGCAAATCTCCGCCGTTTCGTCCCGTTCGCCAAGCGCGGCCATGACCGCTTTGACCTCGGCGGGATCAAGCCGGACATCGCGGGCGCGGTCAATGGCGCGCAACTCCGTGAGAAATTCCGTGCGGTCCTTGAATAGTTTTTGCCCGGTCTTTTTGCCAAGTTCGCGGAGCAGGGAGCGGATCACTTCCTGGCGCTCCCGGCCGGCTTCAATTTCCTTGAGCCGGATTTCTTCGTTTTTCTTGGTGCTTGTGGCTAGGTTGTTGAAGCCGCTTTCATCCTCCAGCCGGGCGATGCGCTCTTTGCTGGCCTGGAAATTCAGGCGCAAGGGGCGTTCGACCGTGATTTTGTTAAAGCCGAAATCCTCATTTGCAAAAATCTTACTGACGACCAGGGTCTTTTCCGTGCCGTCAATTTTGAACTTGCGGCTCTCTCCGTCCTTAAAATTGCCAAAGATTTTGGTGATTTCGGCGATGTGGTCCGGGTCTTTTTCCTTGTCGGTGGGGTCCCCGATGCGGCGGCGCTTGTTGCCCAGGCTTTTTTCCATCTGGACCCAGAAGTTGCGGGCGTCGAGAAGCTGGATTTTGTCTTTGCGCTCCCTTTCCTTGCGGTTGGTGAGAACCCAAAGATATGTCGAGATGCCCGTATTGTAAAAAAGCTGTTCCGGCAGGGCGACAATGGCTTCAAGCCAGTCGTTTTCAATGATCCACCGGCGGATTTCGGACTCGCCGCTGCCGGCGTCGCCGGTGAACAGGGGCGAGCCGTTGAAAACGATGGCGATGCGGCTGCCGCCAGCCTTTGGATCGCGCATTTTTGCGAGCATGTGCTGGAGGAAAAGCAGGGCGCCGTCATTGACGCGCGGCAGGCCGGCCCCGAAGCGGCCTTCGTACCCGAGCGTGGAACTTTCCTGCTCAATGAATCGCTGCTGTTGTTTCCACTCCACGCCAAAGGGCGGATTGGCGAGCATGTAATCGAAAGTGCGCTTCTTGCCTTCCTCGTCCCGCTCAAAGCCATCCTTGGTGAACGTGTCGCCCGGGACGATATTGTCCGCATCCTCGCCTTTGATGAGCATGTCGGATTTGCAGACGGCCCAGGCCTCGTCATTCCAGTCCTGGCCGAACAGGTGCGGCTTGGCCTCCGTGTTGAGATCGTGAATGTATTTTTCGGCCACAGACAACATGCCGCCCGTGCCACATGCCGGGTCGTAAATAGTTTTGACAACGTGGCTGCGGGCAAGGTCTCTTTCCGGTGAAAGCAGCAAGTTGACCATGAGTTTGATGACTTCACGCGGGGTGAAGTGCTCCCCGGCTTCCTCATTGGATTGCTCCGCGCCTATCCGAATGAGCTCTTCAAACACGTAGCCCATTTGCGTGTTGTCCACATGCTCCGGGGAAAGTTCGACCCGGCCAACAAATGCCTTGATGACCTCGTAAAGCAGGTTTTTCTCCGCCATGCGGGCGATTTGCTGGTCGAACGCAAACCGCTCCATGATGGCGCGGACGTTGGGGGAAAAGGCGTTGATGTAGCTGTTGAGATTGGGGGCAAGCTGGTTTGGATCGTCCAGGAGCCGGGGCATGTCGAGCTTGGACAGGTTGTAAAACGGGCGCTTGGTGATTTGCTGGAGGCGATGGCGGATGACAGTTTCCGGCTTGGCCTTCAATTCCCGGTATTCCTTCAAGACGGCCTCTTTCGTGGGCGCAAGCAGGCAATCAAATCGCCGCAACACCGTGAGGGGCAGAATCACTTTGCGGTATTCGTTCCGCTTGTACGGCCCGCGAAGCAGGTTGCAGATGCCCCAAATAAAGTTCGCGAGTTGCGAATGGATTTCAACTGTCATGCGCTTATCCGGTTGCTGTCATTTGGGCCATTTCGTTTTGGCCTTTCCGTTTCTGTGAAGAATGGGGGTGATCTTACGGCTTGGCGGGATTTGGTCAAGCATGATCAATTGGGCATTCTCGGGGCAATCGCTGGCATGTCGGCTGTGGGGCGGTCGGGTCGCGGATTCACGCAAAGGGTGAAACGGGTTCGGCTGGGGGATTCCGTCGGCGAGTCGCCGACGGGGACGACCGGGTCGGTCGTGCTACCATTCGATGGGAGGAACTCAGCTCCCTCTGAAAGCTGAAATGCTGAAATGCTGAAAGCTGAAACCTGAAAACTGAAACCTGAAACTTGAAAGCTGAGACCTGAAAGCTGAGGAAGGGGGAAGTGGGACATTATGGCGCTTGGGGCGGGCGAGGATTTGGATTTTGTGCCATTTTGGCGCTTTTGGTGTCACACGCGCGGGGATGGGGTTTTGCGTAAGTGGCGCATTATCAATGACTTATGGAGGAAATGGGATTGTGGCACCGGGATTGCTGGAATGACGACGCTGAAATGCAGCTAAAATTTTTATGCCAAAAGTAATTGGAATTGATTTAGGTACCACGAACTCATGCATGGCGGTGATGGAAGGCGGCGAACCGGTTGTCTTGGAGAATTCCGAGGGCAAACGGACAACGCCTTCTGTCGTCGCTTTTACCAAGACGGGCGAACGTGTGGTCGGCGATGCCGCCAAACGCCAGGCCGTCACAAATTCGCGGAATACGGTGTATTCGATTAAGCGGTTCATGGGCCGGAAGTTCGAGGAGGTGCAGGAGGAGATTAAGCGGGTGCCTTACAAGGTGGTGCGCGCCAGTAACGGGGACGCGGCGGTGGAGGTGGAGGTGGATGGGAAGCCGAAGAGTTTCAGTCCGCCGGAGATTTCGGCGATGATTTTGTTGAAGTTGAAGGCGGATGCGGAGATGCGGCTGGGGGAGAAGATTACGCAGGCGGTAATCACGGTGCCGGCTTATTTTAATGATTCGCAGCGGCAGGCGACGAAGGACGCGGGGAAGATCGCCGGGCTGGAGGTGCTGCGGATCATCAACGAGCCTACGGCGGCGTCGCTGGCGTACGGGCTTGATAAGAAGAAGAATGAGGAGATCGCGGTGTATGACCTGGGCGGCGGGACGTTTGATATTTCGGTGCTGGAGATCGGGGACGGCGTTTTTGAGGTGAAGGCGACGAACGGGGACACGCATTTGGGCGGCGATGACTGGGATAACCGGATCATGGATTGGATGCTGGACGAATTCAAAAAGGAGCAAGGGATGGATTTGCGCAAACAGCCGGATGCGCTTCAGCGGATCAAGGAGGAGGCTGAGAAGGCGAAGATTGCGCTTTCGAGCGCGCAGGTTTTTGATATTAGCCTGCCGTTTATCACCGCGGACGCGAGCGGCCCGAAGCATTTGAGCGCGAAGTTAACGCGGGCGAAAATGGAGCAGCTTTGCGATGATCTTTTTGAGCGCACGCTGAACCCTGTCAAGAATTGCTTGAAGGACGCGGGTGTGACGACGGACAAGATTGATGAGTTGGTGCTGGTGGGCGGAATGACGCGGATGCCGCGTGTGGTGCAGGCCGCGGAGTCGCTGGTGAACAAGCCGCCGCATCAGGGGGTGAACCCGGACGAAGTGGTGGCGATCGGCGCGGCGATTCAGGCGGGGGTGCTGAAGGGTGAGGTGAAGGATGTGCTGTTGCTGGATGTGACGCCGTTGTCGCTTGGGATCGAAACGCTGGGCGGGGTTTTCACGCGATTAATTGAGCGCAATTCGACGATTCCGACGCGGAAGTCGGAAATTTTCTCGACGGCGTCGGACAGCCAGCCGGGAGTGGAAATTCATGTGTTGCAAGGGGAACGGCAGTTTGCCCGCGACAACAAGACGATTGGGAAGTTTAATTTGTCGGACATCCCCCCTGCCCCACGCGGCGTGCCGCAGATCGAGGTGACTTTCAATATTGACGCGAACGGCATTCTTGACGTGAGCGCGAAGGATTTGGGCACGGGCAAGGAGCAGAAGATCACCATTACGGCGAGCAGCGGGCTATCGAAGGATGAGATTGAGAAGATGCGCAAGGACGGGGAGTTGCACGCGGAGGAGGACCGGCAGAAGCGGGAGGAGGTCGAGGCGCGGAACGAGGCTGAGAATGCGGTTTATCGGAGCGAGAAGATGCTCAAGGACAACGCGGCGAAGATTTCCGCTTCGGATAAGGAGAAGATCGAAAGCGCGGCCGCAGCGGTGAAGGAGGCTTTGAAGGGGAGCGACATCAGCGCCATTAAGGCCGCGAGCGAGAAGCTCAATGAAGGGTGGCAGGCGGCGTCGGCGGAAATGTACAAGGCGGCAGCGGCGGAATCCGCGAAGACGCGGCAGAGCCAGGGAGGCCCGAAAGCGGGACCGCCGCCCGGCTCCGGCCCCGAACCCGGCCCCGGCGCGAAGGAAGAAGGGCCGATCATTGACGCGGAAGTGGTGGATGAGAAGAAGTGAAACGAACAGTCTATATTGAGACCACGATACCGAGTTACTACTACAGCCAGCGCAAGGAACCGGAAATCTCGGTGCTGGAACAGTGGACCCGCGATTGGTGGGACAACCAGCGAGAGGATTATGACTTGGTCAGCAGTGCCGCAGTCATTGATGAACTGCGCAAAGGGGAACATCCTTTGAAGGAAGAGAAGCTGGCACTAATGAAATCCGTCAGACTTTTGCCTTATGCGGACGAAATTGGTCGGATTGTGGACGTTTATATCGCCCGAAAGGTGATGCCGAATGATCCACATGGTGATGCTCTGCACCTGGCCTACGCTTCATTTTACAAATGCGACGTGCTGCTGAGTTGGAATTGCCAGCATATAGTTAATTATCAGAAGGCCGGTCACATCCAGCGTATCAATGGTTTGCTGCGACTGCATGTGCCGGCATTGTTGACCCCGTTTGAGCTGTTGAAGAGGAAATTGAGCGAATGAAACCAGACCCTATAGTGGCGGAAGTCCGCGAGACGCGGCACCAAATTTCAGCGGCGTTCGGCCACGACACCGAACGGTTGGCGGAGCATTACAAGCAGCTCGACAGGGAATTGCACGAAAGCGGCGAGTTCCGGTTTGTCACAGGCTTTTATTCGACCGAGCCGGAAAAAAAAGAACCGGCGAAGTCGGGACAGTTGCGATAGAGAAATGAAAAAACACAAGATTTTCCCGGCCGCGGGTGCGGCGGGAGTTTGATTCGAAGTCGAACAAAAACAGAAACACAAACAAAAAAAGACACCTATGGCACAAAATGTAAAACCGCTCGGCGACCGGGTTCTTGTCGAACCGGCCGAAGAGAAGGAAATTAAAAAAGGCGGCATCATCATCCCCGATTCCGCCAAGGAAAAACCCACCGAGGGGATCGTGATCGCCCTCGGCACCGGCAAGACCGACGACAACGGGAAGAAAGTTCCGTTTGAAGTCAAAAAGGGCGACCGCGTGCTCGTCAGCAAGTACGGCGGCACGGAGATCAAGATCAATGACAAGGAGTACAAGATCCTTTCATCGGACGATATCCTCGCGATCATCGAGTAACCCCAACCGCAACAGAGAAACAGAAAGAATTATTATTTATGGCAGCAAAACAATTGGTATTTGACGAGGCGGCCCGGCAGGCGCTCCTCAAAGGCGTCAACAAACTGGCCCGCGCCGTTATCGCCACCCTCGGCCCCAGGGGCCGCAATGTCGTGCTCGACAAGAAATTTGGCTCCCCGACCGTCACCAAGGACGGCGTGACCGTCGCCAAGGAAATCGAACTGGAAGACCCCTTCGAAAACATGGGGGCGCAAATGGTGCGCGAAGTCGCCAGCAAGACCAGCGACGCGGCCGGCGATGGAACGACCACCGCCACCGTTCTGGCCGAAGCGATTTATTCGCAGGGCCTGAAGTTCGTCACCGCCGGAGCCAATCCCATCAGCATTCAGCGCGGCATTGCCAAGGCCGTCGAAGTCGCGGTGGAGCAGCTCAACAAGATCAAGAAGAACGTCAAGGACAAGGAGGAGATCAAGCAGGTCGCCACCGTTTCCGCCAACTGGGACACCACCATCGGCGAGATCATTGCCGACGCGATGGACAAGGTTGGCAAGGACGGCACAATCACCGTCGAAGAAGCCAAGTCCATTGAAACCACGCTGGACGTGGTGGAAGGCATGCAATTCGACAAAGGCTATCTCTCGCCCTACTTCGTCACCAACGCGGAGACGATGGAAGTGAAGATGGAAGACGCCTATGTGCTCATTTACGAGAAGAAGATCAGCAGCTTGAAAGACCTCCTGCCGTTGCTGGAGAAGGTCGCCAAGATCGGCAAGCCGCTTCTGATCATCTCGGAGGAAGTGGAAGGCGAAGCGCTGGCCACACTGGTGGTCAACAAGCTGCGCGGCACGATCAACGTCTGCGCCGTCAAGGCCCCCGGCTTTGGCGACCGCCGCAAGGCACTGTGCGAGGACATTGCGATCCTCACGGGCGGCAAGTTCATCAGCGAAGACCTCGGCGTCAAGCTGGAAGGTGTCTCGCTGGACGACCTGGGCCGGGCGAAGAGCATTGTGGTTGACAAAGAGAATACGACAATTGTCGAAGGCAATGGAAAGTCCTCGGACATCCAGGGCCGGGTCAACCAGATTCGCCGCCAGATCGAGGAAACCACCTCGGATTACGACCGCGAAAAATTGCAGGAACGGCTGGCGAAGCTGGCCGGCGGCGTGGCCGTCATCAATGTCGGCGCGGCGACCGAGAGCGAAATGAAGGAGAAGAAAGCCCGCGTGGAAGACGCGTTGCACGCGACCCGCGCGGCTGTTGAGGAAGGCATTGTCCCCGGCGGCGGCGTGGCGCTCATTCGCTGTCTGCCCGTGCTGGAGGCGCTCAAGCTGGAAGGCGACGAGCAGATCGGCGTGGACATTGTCAAGCGCGCCGTTGAAGAGCCGTTGCGCGCGCTGGCGAAGAACTCCGGCGTGGAAGGTTCCATTGCCGTGCAGGAAGTCAAGAAGCGCAAGGGCAACGAGGGTTACAACGTCGCCACCGGCGAGTACGAAGACCTCGTGAAAGCCGGCGTGGTTGACCCGAAGAAAGTCACGCGGACGGCGTTGCAGAACGCGGCATCCATTGCCGGCCTGTTGCTAACCACCGAGTGCCTCGTGACCGAAATCCCCGAGAAGGAGAAGGCTCCGGCGGGCGGCGGGCATGGCGGCGGCGGCATGGGCGGCATGGGCGGCGGCATGGATTATTAAGCGGTTTTTGAAACTCAGGAGGAACTGAGAAATCACGGCGGGACCGGCTTTTGCCGGTCCCGCCTTTTTAATTGCTGATGGTGCTTTTTCGCAACCATAGTATAAGAGAGAAGCAGAAGTCGTGGAAAAGGGTTCTGCAAAATCAAGGGACCGGATCAAATTGAGTTCGCGATGTGGCGAATGAATCCGAAAGCAAAATTAATGTCCTGAATGCGGCGGCCCGTTCGTCTTATCCATGAAATGAACGATATTAACAAATCACAAATAGAAAAACTATGACAAGCAAAGCAATCGTGGACACTGGCAAAACCACCACATCAACCGAAGGCCGTGACCTGATTCTCTCCCGCGTCATCGACGCGCCGTGCGAAAAAGTGTTCAAGACATGGACTGAACCCTCCTTGCTCAAGCAATGGTTCGCGCCGCTTCCGTGGACAATTTCAAAAGTTGAAACGGACTTGAAACCGGGCGGTTCAACTTTAATCGTCATGCGCGGCCCCAATGGTGAGGAAATGCCATGTCCCGGCGTCTATCTTGAAGTCGTGAAAAACAAGCGGCTCGTTTTTACCAACGCATACACAAAAGCCTGGGAGCCTTCCGAAAAACCGTTTATGACGGTGGAAGTAACCTTTGACGACATGGGGGGAAAGACAAAATACATGGCGCGGGTGCGTCACTGGACGATTGCAGACCGCGAAGCGCACGAAAAAATGGGCTTCCACAAAGGTTGGTCAATATGTGCCGAACAACTAGCGGCGCTCGTCGAAAAAAAGCAGTAAACTGCGAAAGCCACATCTGAATAATCACATGAAGACCAAACTCACTCAGACTAAATCAAGCCGAGGCGCTCCGCTCTTCGCAGCTTGGCTGTCGGCACCATGTCGTCGGTCAGATGAGATCGGAAGCACCAGATGAACGTTCTCGTGCTCGACGCAATGGGCGTTATCTACAAGTCTGGTGACGACGTGGCTGAGCTTCTCTGCCCATTTATTCACGAAAACGGTGGCATCCTCGACAATGGTCGCATCGCAGCACTGTTCCACGAGGCGAGCCTTGGACGAATTTCTGCCGTTCAATTCTGGAAGGAGGTCCAGCTTGATCCCCATCTCGAAGATGCCTACCTGCTCCGGCATCGCCTCTCGGCTGGCGTGGTCCAATTTTTGGGCAAAGTCAAATCCAGAACAACCTCAATCTGGTGTTTGTCCAATGACGTTTCAGAGTGGTCTCGCAAGTTACGGGAACGATTCGGCCTCCACCACCTTATGAATGGATTTGTGATCAGTGGTGATATTGGCGCCTGCAAACCTGACCCGGTGATATATAAGCACCTGCTTGCACAGACCGGCGCTGCGGCAAAAGAGATTATATTGGTGGATGATCGCCCCCGGAACCTCGACGCGGCCGCTGCTTTGGGACTACAGACGATCCTCTTCGGGGCAGCACCGCAAGCTCGTCCTTTCCAACACCGTGTGGCGGCTGATTTCAACCAAGTTTTCGACATCGTCTGCCAGACCCCCGGAGTTTAATAGGCTTCACAGGCACACCGGGCATTCCATGCGTCTTATCCGCTACCAACCCGAATACCAGGTGTCGGTTAGTGGTATTGTTGAGGAAAGCCGTGACTTTTTCGAGTGAGGCGGCTTGCCGCCGCTTTGTTCCACGTAACTTGCGCATGATGCCAAAGCGGGAGCAAGCTCCCGCACTCCAAATTTGCGACCCTGAACTTTCTCCTTTGGACAATGACCGCATTCTCACCCACAAGAAATGTCGAGGAACCCTCTTTCAAATTTCTCTCTCAGGCGATGGCGGCGGGGTGGAACGTAGCAACCCCCATTGCAAGGACAGACGCGGGGTTACTTCGAGCAGATTCTGGATGGTGACGGGCTTGAGGATGTGGGCGGCGGCACCCAGTTGATCGGCGGCGGGGAGGCGCGTGTCTTGATTGGTGGCGGCGAGCATTATTGCCGGGATGGAACGGGTGCGGGGGTCGGCTTTGATGCGGCGCAGGACTTCAAGGCCGTCCATTTTGGGCAGGTCTAAATCGAGGAGGAGGAGTTGCGGGGGCGGGTTCGGGGCGGCGCGGCTGGACAGTGCCGACGTTCGATGGGATGAACCGCTGGCCATGAAGTTGTTGGGAACCTCCTCTCCCCGGCCCTCCACTCCGCAAGTTTGTGGAGGGGAGGGAGAGGATGCGACTTGTTGTTCATGGGCACAATTGCGGGCGGCGCACCGAAGATATTTGAGCGCCGCCGGGCCGTCGTGGGCCACGCGGATGGGGTTGGCGACGTTGGCCTGCTTCAACGCGCGCAACGCAAGTTCCACTTCGCGCTCCTGGTCCTCCACGAGTAAAATCTCCGCCAAGTGGTCAGCGGGGAGTAATTTCGCCGCCGGGGTGGTCTCCCCGGCTTCGCGCGGAAAGGCGAGAAGGGCGGAGGCCGGGACTTCGAGGGCGGTGGCAAGCCTTTGGATGATGAGGAGGGAAATGTTGCGCGCGCCGCGCTCGACATCGGACAGGTATGTCCGATGCAGCCCTGCCCTTGCGGCCAGTTTTTCCTGGGAGATGCCCAAACGCGCTCTCCAGACCCTGACCGACGTTCCAAATGGTTTCCTAACGTCAGTGCCAACCATAATTTTGCTGTGTACGAATCCGCCGGATTGCAACAGCCCCCCATAGATGCCTATGAGTGACCCGTGGTGGGACTATATTCGATCCCGGAGCGGTGTCAAGGGGTTCATTGTCGAAAAACGCGCGATTCTGATGGACTGCGCTATAAGGCGCTGAGATTCAACCCTTACAGGGTTGATCAACTCCAATGTTGTTCCCCAGGGCAGGCCTCTCGGAATCGGCCAACCCTGGGCTGGATGATTCAATCCCTTTGGGATTGAGGACAGACGCCCCTGGCTGATGCACCTAAAATGTCGTGGCATCCTTTTCTTAAACGGCTTTAGGAAAGCGGAGGTTCCGATTGGGAATTGGTCATTGAGGATTCGTTATTGGTTATTGGAAGACGATGAGAAAACGGCATTGTTTCCAGGGCGGGAGGGGGATTAGGATTAGGATTAAGATCAGGATTAAGAGGGGATATGAAAGTGAATGCATCGTGAGCGCGGAAACCAAAAAGTCACCCTCCCCACCGACGAAACCGGCGGGTGAGCCTGCTTCGCGCATGGCGTGGCAGCCGTTCACTTTTGGCGGGGTGGCGGCGTTTGCGACTGCCAAATGGAGGCGGCTGTTGACGGCGCAGGCGGTGGCGGCGGTGCTGTTTGCCGGCATCAGTGTCTGGTTTCTCGGTCATTGTTACGCGCCGGTAGTCACGGGGGAGATTCACAGGATGCCCAAAGGGGCGGCGCTGGCCAGCGGGCAATTGACTGGCGTGCCGGACGTCTCGATTTATGAGACGAAGTTTCTCTCCATCGCCATCACAGCCAACGACAACGCCGACTTGGATCAGGGGGCTGATGTGCAAATCGCGCTGCGCCGGGATCATGTGGCTATTTCGTCCATGCTGAGTTCGGCGATTGGGTCGGTGGAGATGGGTTATCCGCGGCTGCTGAGCGTGGATTTGAGCCGGACGCATCTGGAGCCGTGGTGGGGGGCGTGGGGGCCGATAGTGGTGGTTGCGGCGGGACTGGGGATGGCGGTTGCTCTGGTGCTGCTCTGGGTGGCGCTGGCGTGGGTTTACGCGCCCGGGGCGAAGCTGGCGGCGTGGTTTTTCGACCGGCAACTGACCTGGCCCGGGGCCTGGCGGCTGGCCTGCGCCGCCTTGCTGCCGGGAGCGGTGCTGCTGACGGCGGGGGTGGTGATGTACGGGAGCCGGATGGTGGATGTCTATGGGCTTTGTTACTTTGGAGGTGTCCATTTTTTGGCCGGTTGGGTCTATTTGTTGGCAGCGCCGGCCTTTGCGCCGCGATTATCGGCCGGGCCGGCGCGTCGCAACCCGTTCAGTCCGTGATACTTGGGAGAAACAGTTGTTTTCAAATCCGTCGGGGACGCGCAATTTTCCTGGTGGCACATTAGATGCTTTTACCCCCTTGGCCCGCCCATTAACAACACGGTTAAATGAGCCGATATAGAGACACGGCTCCGAGCCAATGAGACAATTTTATGGAACGCGACATAGAACAACGCACGCAGTACGACGAACCCTTCAAACAAGCGGCGGCGCATTTTCTTTCCCTCAGCGGCAGGAGCGTGGAAGAAGTCTCCACGGAACTGGGCCTGAAAGCGGCGGAGTTGCGGAGTTGGAAGCGGAAATACCCGCAGGCGCGGCCGGAAGAAGCCGCCATTCCTTCCAGCCCTCTGTGCCAGCTCCAGGCCGAGAACAAGGCGCTGCGGGACGAAATCGTGCGCTTGAAAGTGCAGTGGGACATACTGAAAACCACGCTGGGCATCCTGTCCGGAGGCACCCGGGCGAACGGAAATTCCGCCTGACAAAGTTATGAGAAAGACACGGCGATTATTGAGCGTGGAGCCGACGGCTCCATTTCAGCGCTTTGCAGCCGCTCCTCCTTTGGCCGTTGCGACCAAGCTCCACCGGGACCAGACGGGCCATGCGCGCAAGATACCCGTAAAGCATCTCCCCAGCCCGCACAGCCCGATCCTCTTGAAAATCGTCGCCATCGAAACCTATTCCGGCAACACCGCGCGGCTGAACCGCCGCCGTCAGTTCTTCAACCGATTCCGCTCGACCTGAGAGCGGATTCCAAATGGCGGGGCGCCACTTGATTCGACGGCTCGACCGAGTCTCACCCTGCCTCAAATCAGGCGGTTTGACATTTGGAATCTGAATCTCATCATAGGGCCGGTCTATTTGATGTTTCCGGTGATATGACTGGTCCTGAGAAGATGTTGTGTGAACTGATCGCGCTGCCCAGCGTGAATCCGGCGTTTCTGCCGGACGGTGATCCGCGCGCCGGGGAGGGGCGGGTGGCGCACTTTTTGGCGGCAACCGCAGCATTGGCAGGGCTGGATGTGGATTTGCAGGAGGTGCCATTTTGGGAGGACGGAAGGATGGGGCAAACTCCAAGCCCCAAACCCCAAACTCCAAGCGCCAATCGCCAATCCGCAATCCGCAATCCGCAATCCGGTGTTCGGTCCAATTTGATCGCCACGCTCCGCCCTGGGCGCCGCGCGCGGCTTCGGGTGATTCTCGCGCCGCATTTGGATACTGTGCCGGGGATTTCGGATGAACAGTATCAACCGCAGTTGCACGGGGCGCGGATTTACGGGCGGGGCGCTTGCGATACGAAAGGTTCGGTCGCGGCCATGCTGACGGCGCTGTGCGAATTGGCCAAACACGGCCCGCGCCCGGCGGAAACGGAGATTGTCTTTGCCGGCCTGGTGGATGAAGAGAATCTCCAGTGCGGCTCGCGCGCGCTGGCCGCCGCCGGTTGGAAGGCGGATTTGGCCATCGTCGGGGAGCCGACGCGGCTGCAAATTGTCACCGCGCACAAAGGGAGCCTTTGGCTCGGCTTGGCCACGCGCGGCAAATCGGCGCACGGGTCGCGCCCAGACTTGGGCCGGAACGCGGTGCATGAAATGGCGCGGGTGGTTTGCCTGCTGGAGGGGGAGTATGCGCGCAAAATGTTGCGGCGGCGGCATCCGTTGCTGGGGCACGCGACGGTGAACGTGGGGGTGATTGCGGGAGGGACGCAGCCGAACATCGTGCCGGGGGCGTGCCGGATCAAGGTGGACCGGCGGACATTGCCTGGGGAAACGGAACAGACCGTGCGGGCGGAACTGGGGGAGTTGTTTCGGAGGCGGAAATTGCGGGTGGAAATTGACAATCAAAAGGGGGTGCCCTGCCAGCCGATGGAAACGGATGCGCGGCTGCCGCTGGTGCGGCAGTTTTTTCGCGCCACAGGCCAGAAGGAAGCGGCGGGGGTGGATTACTTTTGCGACGCTTCGGTGCTGGCGCGGGCGGGGATCTCGAGCGTGGTGTTCGGGCCGGGAGACATCGCGCAGGCGCACACGGCGGATGAGTGGATTGCGAGGAAGTCGCTTGAGGAGGCGACGGGGCTGCTGCTGAAGTTTTTGCGGACGCTGCCATAAAACAGATGAGTTCCACCGGCAAATCCTCGTTTTTCCGCCAAAGCGGCTGGATGGTTATCTCTACATTTCTGGGCGGCATCTTCATGGTGAGCGTGCAGATCGCGGCGCAAAACGACCGGGTGATGGATGCTTCCGATTCCACGATTTTCGTTGCGCTGCTGGGCTTGCTAATACTGCTTGGCGGAGTGCCGTCCGCGGCGCTGCAAACGACTTTTGCGCAGCAGGCGGCCGGGGCGGTGACGGAAGAGAAGGAGCGTGAGTTGACGGCGGCATTACACGCTCTGTTGCGCGTGACTTTCTGGTGCTGGCTCGCGCTGGCGGGCGTGGTGATTGTTTTTGCGGGGCCGGTGTCGGCGGCGCTGGATGTGAGGAATCCGGCGGCGCTGCGGGTTGCGATGCTGGCGGTGCTGGCGGTGATTTGGCTGCCGACTTTCAAAGGGTTATTGCAGGGGCAGCACCGGTTCGCGCCGTTGGGGTGGCTGCAAATCATGGAAGGGGCGTTGCGGCTGGGGATATTCCTTGTGCTTGTGTTGTTGCTGAAAGCGGGGGCGACCGGGGGGCTTTGGGCGGTGTTTGCCGGGTCCTATCTGACTCTCGCT
>Ga0182030_10009799_pt1 | contig 19563 bp, 13 predicted proteins | sample 812S3MmetaG_FD_121299 | JGI IMG/M metagenome (GOLD analysis project Ga0182030, IMG submission 121299) | Permafrost microbial communities from Stordalen Mire, Sweden - 812S3M metaG (Illumina Assembly) | ecosystem: Environmental > Terrestrial > Soil > Wetlands > Permafrost | place: Sweden... | reverse complement strand
GCGGGCTTGCTCCTGCGTAGTTTGTGGAATCTGGAAAATCAGCCGCTCGGCATGCGCGTGGATGGCGTCATGACTGCGACGGTTACTCTCGGCGCGCAATCCTACGCCGACCCGGTGCGTCGCCAGGCGTTCTTTGAAGACTGGGAGGCGCGCCTGCGGCAGACCCCGGGAGTCTCCGCCGTGGCTCTGGTCAACGCCCTGCCGCCGGTTACGAATGTCACCCTGTCGATGTTGTACAACTCCATCGGAGTCGCCGGCCGCCCGCAGGATACCAACGGTACGGGTGGCAACGTGGCTTGGCGTTCCGTCACGCCTGACTATTTCGCGGTCCTCGGAATTCCGGTAGTGCGCGGGCGCGGGTTTCGCGAGGAAGATCGCGCCACGGATCGAAACGGGGTCATCCTGAACGATGCGCTGGCGCGGCGCATGTTCCCCAACCAAGACCCGCTCGGTAAGCAGCTTCAGCCCGGGCTCAGAAGTCCCTGGCTGAGCGTGATGGGAGTCGTCGGCAACGTGAAGAACAGCGGCCTGGTGGAGGACGCGGGGCCGGAGTACTATGTGGTGCGCAAACACGGTGGCGGAGAACAGAACCGTACCGCTACGGCGATCGTCCGCACCGCTGCCGATCCAGGCGGAATGTCGCGCTGGCTGCGAGCCGAAGTGGCGGCGCTCGATCCCACCACTCCGGTGAGTATTGAAAGCTTGCGGCAGCACGTCGGGAAACTGGCGGAGCGGTCGCGATTCAACGCAGTATTGTTAGGCCTGTTCGCTGGCATGGGACTCCTTCTGGCCGCCATCGGACTGTATGGTGTGGTCTCCTTCCTGGTAGCCCAGCGCACCCAGGAGATCGGCGTACGGATGGCCCTGGGCGCCACGCCCGCGGCGATCACCGGGATGGTGCTGCGCCACGCCGTGCGCGCCACCGCCGCCGGCGCAGTGCTGGGCGCTATCGGGTCGTTCTTCGCACTACGATTGTTGGGCGCCATGCTGTTCCATGTGCCGGCGCGCGATCCGTGGACGGTGACGGGCGTGTTGGCGGTATTGATGGCGGTGGCGATGCTGGCCGCCTGGGTGCCTTCGCGGCGCGCGGCGCGAGTGAATCCCGTGGAAGCGCTGCGGCAGGAGTAGCGTTATCATCGTCGAGTGGAAAACGAGACGACAGTAGAAGTCCGAGGAGCATTGCTCTTATCCGATATGATTCGGTTCCAGTATTTTCATGCATACCGCCGTCCCTGGCTTTTTGGTGCGGTCGTAGGCGCGATCGCTCTGACGCTGATCGTACCCGCGATGCGGGAACCGGTGGGTGAGGCAATCGGGCTCGTGATCGCCGGTTTTGTGTCGCTTGCCATATTGGCGATTGCGCCGTATTGGAGCGCTAAGAAACAGCATGCCGCCCTCGATTACATGCGCGGTCCGGTGACCCTCACCTATTCGGCGGAAGGATTCAGCGGCACGGCCCCCGGCGCCTCATGGACGAACACTTGGAGCAATCTCAAGTTCGTGCGCGAGACCAAGAGTTTCTTCCTGCTCTATCAATTGCCGCAGATGGCCCTAATTATTCCGAAGCGCTTCTTCGAGACTCCGGAGCAGATGGAAACATGGCGGCGATTGGCGAGTAGCGGCATAGCTCCCAAGAGAATCGAGAGGCCTGGACTGGTCGCGCGCTGGTGTTGACTGAATTTGAGCAAACTGAATTTGACCGAAACGGATTCGCGATTCTTCCGAGCGTGTTCGAACCCGCCGGGATCGACCGCCTGATCGACGCAGTCTCGCGCATCGCGGAAGATCGCGGTGTCCGCAGCCGCGGTGGTGTCTACGCCATCCGCAATCTGCTGGAAGTACCGGCGCCGGTCCGCCAACTGGCCTGCTCGCCCAAAGTCAACGCCATCGTGGCCGCTCACTTGGGAGCGGGCTCCTTTCCCGTTCGGGGCACGCTCTTCGACAAGATCGCCGGGGCGAACTGGCTGGTTCCATGGCACCAGGACCTGACCATCTGCGTGGCTGACCGCATCGACGTGCCGGGTTACGGACCGTGGACCAGGAAAGCTGCCGTACACCACGTCCAGCCACCGGCGGCGGTGTTGGAAGGCATGCTCTCGGTGCGCATCCATTTGGACGACTGCGGAGAATCGAACGGCGCCCTGCGCGTGCTGCCGGGAACCCACAAGCTTGGCCGCCTCACCGCCGCTCAGATCGCCGGAGAGCAGCGTTCACGCCCGAGCGTCGCCTGCGTGGCGTGCGCCGGCGATGTTCTGTTGATGCGTCGTCCACTGCTTGTACATGCGTCTTCCGCGGCCTCGCAAGCCGATCACCGGCGCGTTATCCATATCGATTACACTTCCTGCCAACTGGATGGCGGACTGCGATGGCTCACAACCTGAGGGTATGGATTCGCACTAGAACTAGCCACCGGTTCTCATAACAAAAGATAGCATTGTAACCTTGGCCTTCGGTTGACAGAATCGGATTAACCCTTAGGAGGGCGTTCAGAGATGTATGTGCTTTTCCAGTACCCTGTCGGAGTGGTCGTGGAAGGCGTAGTGCTCGCCAACGGAAGGAATCGTATGCGGGTGGCTGCGCCGGGTTTTGCCGATGCCATCGAACTGCAACGTTCGGGCGCCAATTGGATCGATTCCGACCGCCAGTGTGTAGAACTCGAGTTCATCATGTCCCAACCCTGCGATACGCAAACTGAAGTTGTCATGCCGCTATGCAACGGACAGGCGATGATGTTCGCGAGCGTCAACTAGTTTAGTGCCCCAAACGCGCATCCGCCTCGATTCGCTCCCGAGGCGGGTGCGCATCGCGCCCCACAGTGATTCCCACTCCTGAAGTCGGCGAGTCAGTGTAATCTCGTGTGGCAGGCAGAATTGCCGGCAATCTTGGCTGTCCGCAGGGCGCTTCGCGCTACCAAGGGGGACGAAAACCTGTGTCTCCTCCAAGCCGGCCCTGGTGATCGGGAGGCTTCGACCGTGCAGGCGGGATTGCCTATCGCCTCATCGGGGCGCCCCATCTCTGGTAGATCACGCCGAGGCTCTGGACTCCTGACTAGGTGGAATGAGGATGAGCTGCCTCGAAAACAAACATTATTGGCCACGGATGAACACGGATAAGAAAGGAAAAGCTCTTGTTTTATCTGTGTTTATCTGTGTTCATCCGTGGCCAATAACACTTGGTTATTGTGAAGCAGCGGCTCAGTCTGATTCCTTGGCGCATCAAAGTTACGGGGAGACATCAGGCGTTCAGAGGCTGTGGCAATCTTGCCCGCAGGCGGGCTTCAGCCCGACTGGGCAGCCCGCAGCCAAGCCTATTTGTCCAGGAATGGCGAGCAGCAGGGCGGCTGGACCGGCTTCGGCTCCATCAACTCAGCCCGCGTCAAGTTAGGATCGTAGAGATTCAATTGCCACTTGCCGTCGCGCCCGATCTTCGGAGGGCCGTCCATCTTGAGGCCGCGATCCTGTAAGGTCTTGTACGCCGCCTGCACGTCCGGGACCCCCAGCGCCAGGTGATTCATCACCCCACGAGTCTTGACCGAAGGATGCGGCTGGTTCAGCATGTACTCGATCCAGTCCGGCCCGTCTGGAACCCTCATGTCCACCCAATCGGTCTTGGTGTCGGTCATTCCCCCGTGCCAGGTGTTCTTGAAGCCGAGGATCGCGGCGTAGAAGCGGTCGGCAGCGTCCGCGTCCTGAATGGTAAACCCGCCGTGAATGATGCGCTCGGAGATGCGCGTCGTGGGTAGCGACTTGCCGAAGTTGCGGCTCACCAGCGAACCCTTCCGGTATTCCACGAACTCGATGCGATGGCCTTCCGGATCCTCCACCGTGAAACTGTAATCGCCATCCAGGTCGGGCTCCACGGCGGCTGGGACTTTCATGCCTCGCGCCGCCAGGTACTCGCGCAACTGGTGGGCATCGGCCGTCTCGAAGGCGATGTGGTCGAGGCGATCTTCGTCGCCGGTGAGGGTGGCGGCCACGTCGATGTACTGGTGGTCGTTCACTTTGAACATGGTCCCGTGAGTCGCGCTCGCGAGGGCTTCGAAGCCCAGATAGTGCCCGTAGAAATCGCGCGCGGCAGCCATATCGTTGGTCTTCAGGGCGATGTGCGCGACTCCGAGGATAGGAGGCCGTTTGACATCGGTCTTCTGCGAGAGCAGGCAGGGTACGAGCACGGCGGCGCAAACCGCCGGCGCAATAAAATGACGAAGCGCCATGCAGGCATTATATGCGCCAGCGCTATGGCGCGGTTATAGTTGGGGTGCCTATCTGATTTTGGGGAGACGTTCCCGACGACCGCTTGCTCGCGCGCGGCTCCGTAACTGCCATCAAATCCGCGGCTGTCTTCCGGGCCACGGCCGTAATGGAGTGGTTCTCCCCAAAACGGGTAAGCACCCTGATACCTGGGTCATGACCGGACGGCCGGGCGAAGGTATTGACTGGCGGCGGTACGCCAGCGCTTTGGCGTGGTTATACTTGGGTCATGGCTGGAGCCCCGCGCCGAATCCTCAAGGCGGCTATGGCGATTGCCGTTGTCGGCCTGCTCTGGATCGCGGTCGCGTCCTATTCGGTGATTCATACTGCGCGCGGCCGGACGTACTCGGACCTCGACGCCATCCCGGCTCGCCGCGTTGGCCTGGTGCTGGGATGCTCGCGCCTCCTTCCTAATGGCTGGCGCAACGCTTTCTTCGACAATCGCATGGAAGCCGCTGCCGCGTTGTTCCGCGCCCACAAAGTCGACTACCTGGTGGTGAGCGGCGACAACCACTCCACCGGATACGACGAGCCGCGAGACATGAAGGACCGGCTGGTGAGTATGCGCCTGCCGGAAGATCGCATCTATTGCGATTACGCCGGCTTCCGCACCCTGGATTCCATCGTGCGCATGCACGAGATTTTCGGCCAGACTGAGGTGACGGTGATCTCGCAGGAATTCCACAACCAGCGCGCCATTTTCATCGCGCGGAATCGCGGTGTGGACGCCATCGGGTTCAATGCTCCCGAGGTGGACGCGTACAACAGCTTCAAGACGAAGTGCCGCGAAATGGTGGCGCGCGCCAACATGCTGCTCGATCTTTTCGTGCTGCGCCGGCAGCCGAAATTTCTCGGGCAGAGGATTATCATTCCTGCCGTGTCTTGAAGGTTCGGGACATAATGTCCCGAAGATCTTATCCGTTTATTGAAAACAAAAGACTTGACTCGAAATCTTCGAGACGTGATGTCCCGGGTTCTAGCTCTAGGCTGCGATCCCTTCCACATGTGCCGCTTTCGCCGCTGCGGGATACTGTGGCGAAACGCGATCGACCAGTTCCTTGTTGCTTCAGCCGGTTCGAGCTGCACGGGCACCGTAAACGTGACGATCGACTGCGGCCCAGTGGGGACATCGACGGGTCGCCGTTCGGGCGGAACTTCCCTCCCGACGTGGCGCAGGCACCCTGCCGGCGCGGGCGAGTTGCGCTCGCCTGGACGAGCTAAAGCAGCGCAGTCACAGATCGTACAATCCGGCGCCGTCGGGGGGCCGCTTCCACCTCCCCAATCGCGCCGCGATTTCAAGGACGACGCCCTTGTTTAGGAGCTTTGTTAAACTGAGGTTGTTCGGAGGGGTCGGAATTTTCACAAATGCCGGGTACTCTGGCTTGGCCGCCTTCAGCGGTGGAAGCAGTTCTACTTTCACTCGCTTTGGCGGCGATCGTGCTGCTGGCGGCGATCGCCTTTCGCCGTTGGAAGACTTCGCGCATACCGCCCGAAGAACGCGAACGCCGCCGCCGGGCGATGTTGGTAGCCCTTGGAAAAATGGGCGACGCCGTTCTGGTGGACATCCGCGACGACCAGATTTTCTTTAGCTACTACGTGCGCGGTGTGGAATACACAGCCTCGCAGGACGTCTCCGCGCTACGCGATTTAGTGCCCGAGGACTTATCGGAGGTACCCTCCGTCGCGGTGAAATATCTCCCTCGGAATCCCGCCAATTCGATTGTGGTCGCCGAGGAGTGGAGCGGTCTTCGGCACGCCAAGCGCAGTTAAGCAGCCGCGCAAGAATAACTTCAGATTGTCAGAAGGTGGCGATGTGGCGCAGGCACCCTCGAAAAACACTCGTGTCTGCAGCGCCGAGACTCATCTCGGCGTTTCCAGCGCTGGCTATAACTCCTGACGAGGGTCGAGACGAGTCTCGACCCGGCAGGCACGAGTGCCTGCGCCACGAAAACAAGCTCACTTCAATTCCACGCCATCAGGAGTTCCCAGACTCGTCTCGACCTTCCTCGCTCGGGAGTCGCAGCGGCACTAGGGACCGCCGAGATGAGTGCCAAGGCTCACGTAGAATTACCTCGACATCAGGAGTTCGAAATCTCAGTGCGGCAGGTCCTCTTCGACCTTCAAAATCCTATCGGCAGCAACATCCTTCAATGTCTGGACCGCGCCGCGCGGCCACCGGATCTCGATCGCGGAGATTCGTTTTTCGTCGCCGAGCCCGAAGTGCACGCGCTTGTCGCTCGAAGACATGAACCCCGTGCTGACCGATACCTGATTCCACAGCACGCGGCCCGATGCCGTCGTGAGCTTCACTTTCGCGCCGATGGCATCGCGGTTGCTGTAGCGGCCCACCAGTTCCAGCGTCAGCCAGTGATTGCCGTTGCCGCCCGAGTTGAGCAGGATGCGCGGCCGCTCCATGAGCGAGGTCACCACCAGGTCTTCGAAGCCGTCGTTGTTGAGATCGCCGATGGCGGCGCCGCGCTGGTAGCCGGTGTGCAGGAAGCCGGCGCCCATCTGCGCGGACACATCCGCGAACTGCTTCCCGCCGAGATTGCGAAACATGGTGTCGTGCTGGCGAGAGCTGGGCTTGATGTTGTCGATGTCGCCGTTGGCGGAGTACAGATCTTTCCAGCCGTCGTTATCGTAGTCGATGAAGGCGGCGCTCCAGCCGGATAAGGGTTGGCTGAGTTCCTGCAGATGCACCTGGTCGGGGACATAGCGGAAGAAGTCGCCGCGGTTGCGGTAGAGTTGCCAGATCTGCCCCATCAGGTTGTTGGTGAAGATATCGACGCGGCCGTCGTTGTCGTAGTCTTTGGCGTCGCTCCCCATGGAGGAGACCGCTTTGGCCTCGTCATTGTACGCCACGCCGAGCTGCATGCCCTGGTCTTCGAAGGTTCCGTTCCCCTTGTTGATGAAAAGAGAATTCGGCTCGGTATCGTTGGCGATGAAGACATCCTGATAGCCGTCGTCGTTGAAGTCGGCGATGGAGATTCCCATTCCTTTGCCCGGCGAGGAAGCGAAGCCGGACTTCTCGGTGACATCCTCGAACCGGCCATGGCCCAGGTTGCGATATAGCCGATGGGTCGCGCGCGGGTAGAACGTCGGACTGCAATAGTATTCCGTACCGTTGACGGTGCAGCGCCGGTCGGTTTGAGGAGTCCAGGTGGTGTAGTTGGAGACCACCAAGTCCAGGAGGCCGTCGTTGTCGTAGTCGAACCAGGCCGCGCCGACGCTCAGGACGCCGGCAGGCTTCCCACCGATCCCCGACTGTTCGGTGACATCGGTGAAGGTGCCGTTGCCATTGTTGCGATACAGCGTGTTCCGGCCCACGCCGCAAATGAAGATGTCCTCGAAGCCGTCGTTATCGTAATCGCCCACGGCGACGCCCAGATTGTAGCCCAGATTGTACCCACCAGCGCTTTCGCCGAGCAATCCGGCTTTCGCGGTCACGTCCTCAAATGTGCCGTCGCCTTTGTTGCGCAACAACGCGTTGTAGAAACCCGGGCCGGTCTTCTTCAGCTCCGGCAACTTCGCGCCGTTGGTGAAGAAGATGTCCATCTTGCCGTCGTTGTCATAATCGAAGATCGCGACCCCGCCCGCCATTGGCTGCACGAAGTACTTGCGCTGCGACAGATCGTTATTGGTGATGTAAGAGAACTTCGAGCGCGCGGCGATGTCGATGAAATGCGGCTGCGACGGTTGGAATGCGAGTGCGGCGGCGACAAAGACTCCCGCCACGCCGGCCGTAAGGAGCGCCGGCCTCACTTGCCGGCCGGGGTTGGAACGCCGGAGACGTTTCGCTTTACCGTCTCGGTGTCGTGCTGAATCTTCTCGGCGGTGCTTTTCTGCAACGCGAATTCGCGGGCGGCATCCTCCTTGCGTCCCAGTTCCTGGTAGGCGTGCGCGAGGGTGAAATGGATGGTCGGATTAGCGGGCGCCAGTTTGGCGGCGGTTTCCAGCGGCCCCACCGCGTCGGCCGCGCGGTCGGAATCGAGCAGGCAGCGGCCCAGGCCGAATTGCGGTTCGGGAAACGCTGGATTGAGCCTGGTGGCGTTGCCGTAGTGCTCGATAGCTTGCGGCAGGTGGCCGGCCTTGCGTGCCAACTCGCCCAGGAAGTATTCCGCACTGGCGTTCTGCGGGTGAAGCTTCACCTCCTGCTCGAACTCCTTGCGGGCCTCGTCGTTGGACGTCGCGGTAGCGGGCAGGGTCAGGATGATCTGGCCGATGCGCGCGTGAATCCCCGGCATCTGCGGATCGCGCGCCAGCAGGACACGGTACTCGGCGATGGCCTTCTTCCAATCGCCCTGCCGCTCGAAGTTCTCGGCATTAATGTCGATTACCAGCGGCGAATCGGGAGCGGACTCCATGAGCTCTTTCGAACTCCGGGAGGACAGGTCCGAGTACACGTGAGTGGCCATGAACAGGATTTCGGGATCGTGCGGGAACTGCTCTCCCAGCCATGCCAGAATCGTGGTGGCGGCGCCCCGATGGTCCAGGATCATGGCACAGCGCACGCCGGCGGCGCCCATGCGGCGCTTCAGCGCGGCGTCTTGAATCTCAGTGTCGTGTTCCAGCGCCTGGTGGATCAGGGGCATGGCTGCGGCGCAATCCCCATGCTCGGCCAGTTCGGTCCCACGTTCGGCGGCTGCCTGATCGGGCGCGGCAAGGCCGATACCGAGGAAGAACGCGGTGGAGAGAAGTGCGCAGATGGCGGGCCGAAGCATACGCGATTCACTTACTATATGGGAATGCGCGGCTCAGCGCCAGTGGGCTGAGCCGCGCATGTCCTACACCGAATTTCTGGACAAGCTAAAGCATGTCCTACTTAAAACACATATTTCAAGCCAAGCTGCAAATTGCGAGCGCCTTGCGACGTATTGACGACGCCCGCTCCCGAACCGCCGAAGATATCGACGGAGTACCCGATCACATCCAGAACCGGGGTATTGAAGGCGTTGATTGCCTCCGCCCGGAACTCGATGCGCTGCCCTTCGCGAATGGTGAAGTTCTTCGCGAGACTCAAGTCGATCTGTTTCAATCCGGGACCGCGCTCCGTGCCGATGCCGCAGTTGCCGAAATGTCCAGCCGATGGATTGACCATGTTGGCGGTGCTGAACCACACATAGCCACCGCCGTTGGCCGCCGAGTTTTCGGCTTTAGGCGTGGCGATCGCCGGCCCGGTGCAACTCGGACGAGGATCGAACGAACCTGTGCCCGGATCGCCGGCCCAACTCTGCATGGTAATTGGGAATCCGCCATGCACCGTGAAGACCGCGTTCACATCCCAGCCGCCGAGCACCGCATCGAGAATCGGGCTGGCGTCCTTGCCCATCGACCGGCCCTTGCCGAAAGGCAATTGATAAGTGACGTAGCCGTTGAATACGCTGGTCACGTCGTGATCGCAGACGCCGTAATCGGCATTCATGTTATAGGTGTCCTGCGGGAAGCTGATGTCGTTGCTGGCCTGGCTGGCGGCGCCATCGCCATATCGTCCGTAGTAGCCGTTGTTATTGGTCAGGCATTTGGACCAGGTGTAATTCGCTTGGAAGGACAAACCCTTGTTAAAGCGTTGCTGAAATGCAAGCTGCAGGGCGTTGTAATTGGCCTGTCCAGTGGTCAGATTGAGTCTTACCTGGCCCGTACCGTCGGCTACCAGGGCCGGATTCCCAGCGAGGAATGGACTGGGCAGCACCGCGCCCGACGAGGTGAGTTGACCCTGGCCGGCGTTGACGATCGTCGCCAGGTGGTCGTTATGTTGTCCCACATAAGCCGCCTGCAAAGTGGTGGCGTTACCGAACTGGCGTTGCACCGAGAAATTCCACTGGTTCGATACGGCTGGACGGTAGTTGGTGTCGGTCATATGGATGCGAACGCCCGCGAAACAAGACTTGGGAGCCGAAGTCACGTTCTGTAGCGTGCAACCAGCCGTGTTGCCAAGGGCGGCGAAACCCTGATCGAGAGTGACCTGATTGGCCGGGATGCCATTGGTGCCGTCATAGTTACCCGATAAGTCGGCATTCCAGGGAGCGTTAGTCGCGAGCCGGTTGTATTCGCCGGTGCCTTCCTGGAAGCTGGAGCGGCTGAACGCCGCGCGAATCACCGTGTTATGAATCGGACTCCAGGCCAAGCCGAGGCGTGGCAGGAAATTGGCGATGCCGTTGTACTGGTTGTACATGGCTCGGCTCTCGCCGTTCACGCCCGCGAGCAGGATCTTGCCAGTGAGCTCCTGGACGTTGGTCTCGCGGTTGCCGATTTCGTAAATCGGCGTGAAGAGCTGCCACCGCAAGCCGAAATTGACGGTCAGTTTCGGCGCGATTTTCCAGTCATCCTGGACATAAGCTCCCGCCGTGCTGCTGCGCTGCCCTACGGAGGCGCCGAAACCGCTGCCGACACCCATATAGGACGGCAGGCCGAGGATAAAGTCGGTCTCGGCGTTACCGGTATACGTGCCATCGAACCCGATCTGTCCCGCGCCACCATCGGCCACTACCGAGGGGATGTAGTCGTTGCGATAACGAATGAACTGGAAGCCGAATTTCAAATTGTGCGCGCCATGGGTCCAGAGTGCCGTATCTTCGAACTGGATAGAGGTCTGGTGGAAGATCTCCGGGGCATCCACGGTTCCGAATGCGAACGGACCGCCGTTGCCGCCACCGAGAGGGGCGCCCGAGAAGTAGAAGCCGGGGAGGAACTTGGTGGACTCACCGGGCACCAGCGCGCCCAGGTTCGTCGAGGTGGCCGGCTGGGTATTAGCTTCCGCCGGGAAGTAGTTCACGCCGACGCGGAACTCATTTATCAGAGTCGGCTTCACCGTCTTGGTGTAGTTGATGACGCCGTTCCAGAGCGGCAGCTTTTCGTTGCCGCTGGTGCTGTAGAGAACCGGCTGGCTGTTGACGAAGTTCTGTACGACGTTCTGTTGAGAGTAGCGCACCGATAGACGATCTTTATCGCTGGGAACCCAGTCGATCTTGGCGTCGCCCTGATCGCCATTGGTGAAATCGTGCTCCGCATTGGGTACGTTGTTGACCAGCGCACTGGAACTGGGTTGCGGAAGCGCCTTCATAATATTAAGAGCCGTCTGGCTGAAGGTGACGCAGGGATTGACTCCCATCTTCTGCCCGGCGCCGCATTGCGTCGCCTGGTTGAGGTTCGCTGGCATGACCACGTTCGTGCCCGGATAGTGCAGCGCCACTCCCAGGTCGGTAAAGTTCAAGCCGTTTTCGGCGGAGGTGAAGGTATTCATGGCGCCGACGGTGGTGGGGTGGTCGAAGCGCGAGCCCTGATAGTCGACGAAGAAGAAGAGTTTGTTCTTCTTGATGGGACCTCCAAAGGTTCCGCCAAATTCGTTCCAGCGCAGCTTTTGCGGGCTGCCGTTGACCGAGGGATCGGTGCTGAAGTTCCGCGACCACTCATTGGCGTTCATGGCGTCATTGCGAAGAAACTCGAATAGGTCGCCGTGGTACGCATTGGTTCCCGACTTGGTGATGACGCTGATGACGCCGCCCATGAACTGTCCGTACTCCGCCGAGGGATTGTTGGTGATGACGTTAAATTGGTCAATCGCATCCACGTTCGGCGCGAAGGCCACGTTGTTGTCGACGAACTCGATGTTCTCCATGCCATCCAGCAGGTAGTAGCTCGCCTGTTCCCGATTGCCGTTGATGTAAGGACGGCCGGAGTTGAAGGTCGACTGCCCGGTGTTGAACGCGCCCGGACTGGTGGTGACCGCGCCCGGCATGAGCAGGGTCAGCTGGTTGTAGTTGCGCGATTCGAGCGGGAGGGCGGTGATCGCCGTCGACTCCATGATGGTGCCCACCTCAGTGGTTTCGGCTTGCAGCAACGGAGCTCCGCCGGACACTTCTACGGTCGTGGTAGTTTGACCGATGGTGAGCGCGACATCGATTCTCGCCGTCTGGTTCAGATCGAGCGCGAACGGTGGGTGGACAGCGGTCTTAAACCCGGCAGCCTCGACAGATACTTCGTACTTGCCGATAGGCAGTTGCGGCAGGGTGTAAAAGCCCTCTTCGTTGGTCTTGGTCACCCATGGGGTGCCGCGGTCCATGTCTTTGGCGGTAACCGTGGCGCCCATCACGGCCGCGCCGGATGGATCGGAAATCTTGCCGGTGATGGCGCTCAATTGCTGGGCTGCGCCCACGTCCGCGAATGCCACGAGCAGTGCGATTACCAGAATCAGTAGGAACCCACTGCGGGTTCGCAACTCACTTTGCCTTCTTTTCATAAGCTCCTCTTTCAACCCCTTGTGTAACTGAATTGTGGCCTTGGCTTCTGGCACATACTGAACCCGCCCGCGACGCATGTCCAGTTCACAACGGTTGTGGGGTGGTTATGACAGGTTCGTTACCGCACCGAACGTGATGCGATTCAAGCGGTTAGGCGGGGCTTCGAGGTGGCGAGCGGGACGCGCCGGGTTGGTTCCCCGCACGCGGGCCGGGGTGCTACGAAGGGGTTCCGACGCCTACCAAACATCGCCGCAACCGTTGTGAACTGGACAGGTCCGGAGCGGCGGTTTAGTCTTGCCCTGAGCGATGCCCCACTCCATGAGACGAGCGGCGACCAATCCAAATGAGCCAACGGCGGCCAATCCCATGAGCCAAGCGGCGACCAATCCCATAACCGATCCCGTGAGCGACCCAACGACCGATCCAGCTAAGCCTCGCCGCAGCCCCGCCGCCTGGGTGCCGACCCTCTACTTCGCCGAGGGCATCCCGTTCTTTGCGGTCTCGCTCATCGCGGGAATCCTTTACAAACGGCTGGGGTTGGGCAACGATGTCATTGCCCTTTACACCAAGCTGCTGCTGCTCCCCTGGTCGCTCAAACCGCTGTGGAGTCCGCTGCTGGAAATGTTCAAGACCAAGAAATACTTCGTGGTCTTGCTGCAGTTGGTGGGCGGCGTGAGTCTCGGGGTGATCGCGCTGTGTTTGCCCCTGCCCGGGTATTTCCTGTACACGATCGTACTCTTTGGGGTGGTGGCATTCTGTTCCTCGACCCACGACATCGCCGCCGACGGCCTGTATATCGCCAGCCTCTCTACTAAGGAGCAGGCGGCATACGCCGGATGGCAGAGCGGGTTCTATAGCGTGGCTCGGCTATTCTCCCAAGGCGGCCTAATCATCCTGGCGGGATACCTGGAAGCGCGCATGGATGTGCCCCACGCCTGGATGGCCATTTTCGCCACCATGGGCGTGATCCTGATGCTGCTCGGGCTCTACCACGCCCGCGTTTTGCCCACCGGAGGGGCCGCGCGGCATTCGGGAAGCCTGCGCGAGATCGGCGCCACTTTCTGGGACGTCCTGCTCAGCTTCCTCAAAAAGCCCAATATTTATCTGCTGCTGCTCTTTATCCTTCTGTATAGGGTTGGCGAAGGCCAAGTGGTTACCATCGGACCGCTCTTCCTGGTGGACAAGCGATCGGTCGGCGGCCTGGGCCTGTCGATGGACATGTTCGGCACCATCTACGGCACCTTCGGCACGCTGGCGTTTCTGGCGGGCACCGTGCTGGGAGGATATTTCACCTCTTGGTTGGGACTGCGGCGGGCGATTCTACCGCTGATTTGCGCCATGAATTTCCCCAACGTGGCGTATGTCTACCTGAGCATGGCGAGGCCCACCAGCCATGTGGCGATCGCGTCGGCGATGAGCGTCGAGATGTTCGGCTACGGCTTCGGCTTCGTCGGTGTCATGCTATTGATGATGCAGGAAATCGCGCCCGGCAAATATCAGACGGCGCACTACGCGTTCGCCAATTCGCTAATGAATCTGGGGCTCATGATTCCCGGTGCGGTCAGCGGCAAGATTCAAATGGCGCTGGGGTATCGGAAGTTTTTCGTATGGGTACTGATCTCGTCGATTCCCGCCATCGTTCTGGCGCGTTTCATTCCCATCGGGCGGCACACTGTGAGCGAGATCGCGGATCCGGAGGTACAACCGTCGAGTGTCTGACACATTGAAAGCAGCAGTGCTGGCCGCGGGAGATTCCATTCTGCTCGAGCGGCTAGGCGAGCGGAGCATCGTGGAATGCGTGATGCAGATCGCGCTGGAACACGTGGCCGCCGAGGATATCTGCGTAGTGATCGGCGGCAGCAATGGCGACCAGATGCGCGCCCAACTGGGAGAGCGGTATCGCTATGTAGTGCAGGAACAGCCGCTCGGTACGGGCGATGCCGTTCGACGCGCCGTCTCAGCTTTTGGCGACTTCCACGGCGACCTGCTGGTGCTGTACGGGGACTCGCCGATGTTCCGGCCGGCGTCCATTCGCGGCATGTTGAATCGCCACGTCCTGCGCCATGCGGACGCCACGGTGCTGGCCGCGACCTTTCACCGGCCGGAGCCGGACGTGGGCGGGTACGTGGTACGCGCCGACGCGATCCCGCCCGGTTGCGGCCGGCTGGCCGACTGCATTCACGACCTGATCCGCGCCGGGCGCCGCGTCGAGAGCTACCAGATCTACGACCCCGACGAAGTGCAGGGAATCAATAATCCCGACGATCTGGCGCGCGCCGAACTGATCCTCAAGAAGCGGCTTTACCGGCCGCATTGCCAGGAGGAGGCAAACCTCGTCACGTTCGGTACCGGCGGATGGCGCGCGGTGATCGGCGAAGGCTTCACCATGCACAATGTGCGCCGCCTCTGCCAGGCTCTGGCCAATGAAATCACGCGGCGCGGCACGGAAAAATGCGGCGTGGTGGTAGGGTACGATCGCCGCTTTCTCTCGCGGCAGGCTGGATCGGCGGCGGCCGAAGTGTTCGCAGGCAATAACATCGCCACCGTCCTGCTGCCCGAGCCGGCGCCCACACCGCTCGTCACCTACGCCACGGCGCTCCGCAACTCTGCGTATGGACTGGTATTCACCGCCAGCCACAATCCGCCCGAGTGGAACGGCCTGAAAGTTTTTCGCGGCGATGGATCCCTGCTCCTCGACCGCGAAACCCGCCAGATCGAAGCCGAGACCAACGCGCTCCCCCCCGAGCGCGTCATCAAACTCGACCTCGATCTGGCGCTGGCTGCCGGCATTGTCGAACAGCACGACTACACCAACGAGTACGTGGACGCTGTCGAAAAGCTGATCGATCTGGAAGCGATTCGCAACGCCTCGCTCAAGCTGATCGTTGACCCGATGTACGGCGTCGGCCAGCTCACGCTAGGCACGGTGCTTACGGAAGCGCGTTGCCGCGTGACGTTCATCCACGAGCGGCACAATCCGCTGTTCGGCGGCCGCTCGCCTGCGCCCGATGCCGAAGCCCTGCGCCTGCTCAGTTCCACCATGCGCGACGATGGCTACGACCTGGGACTCGCCATGGATGGCGACGCCGACCGCATCGCCATTGTCGACGAGCGCGGCGATTATGTGTCGGTCAACGATCTGCTGCTGCTGCTCTATTGGTACCTGCACGAAGTGCGCGGCGACAAGGGCGGTGTGGTGCGCAACCTGTCGACCACGCATCTGCTCGATCGGCTAGCCGCGCGTTTGGGCGAAGAATGCTACGAAGTGCCGGTGGGCTTCAAGCACGTGGTGAATGCCATGGTCGAGCACAATGCCGTGCTGGGCGGCGAATCGTCCGGCGGGCTGACCATTCGCGGCCATATTCTCGGGAAGGACGGCATCTTCGCGTGCGCGCTGGTGGTGGAGATGCTGGCCAAGACGGGGCAGCGGATTTCCCAGTTGCTGGAGCGAGTGTACGCTCTTACCGGTCGACTCTATCAGGCGGAAGAGAGTATGCCCGCCACGCCCGAGATGCGCGTGGTGATTCCGCGGCGCTTGTGCGAAGCTCCCTGCGATCGCATCGCGGGGTACGCGGTGAAGCGGATCTCGAAGGACGACGGCATCAAGCTGTACCTGGATAACGACAATTGGGCGCTGCTGCGTTTCTCCGGGACGGAGCCGGTCCTGCGGCTTGGAGTGGAGGCGGATACTCCGGAGAAAGCGGGCGAGTTGCTCGATTGGCTTCGGCAGTTCGTGAAGGCTTGAACGACTCCCATGCGCTACGGCCATCGGAGGTTGCGTTGGTAGGACATGCTTCAGCTTGTCAAGGCGAGCGAAGCTCGCCCAGCGCTCTTGGCCATTCGCCGCGGGCGACGGCCACAGGATATTGCTTTCAGCGCGACTCTCGTCGGCTTCGCCTGGAGCACGGGGACGGTGGAGAAACTCGTTGCCTATCGAAGACGGCGGCCTGGAAAGGCCGCCTGCAAGGCAAGATTGCCTGCCACACGAAAGAGCCTACCAGGCGAGCGGAACTCGCCCGCGGCAGGCAGTTCCTAACGAAAGAATCCCATGCGCTACGGCCATTTCGACAACACCAATCGCGAATACGTCATCGAACGCCCGGACGTCCCGGTGTCCTGGACAAACTACATCGGGGTCGAGAACCTGTGCACCGTGCTCTCGCACAACGCCGGCGGGTACTCCTTCTACAAACAAGCCGAGCACCAGCGCGTCACACGTTTCCGTCCGAACGGCGTGCCGCTCGACCGTCCTGGGCACTACGTCTACCTGCGCGACGAAGAGACCGGCGAATACTGGTCGGTCTCCTGGCAGCCCGTCGGCAAGGACCTCGCGCAGGCCAACTACGAGTGCCGCCACGGTCTGTCGTACTCGAAATTCTCGTGCGATTACCGCGATCTGCACGCCGAACAGACCGTCTTCATTCCGCTCGGCGACGACGTGGAACTGTGGGACGTGCGCATTCGCAATAACGGGTCGACGCCGCGCTCGCTCAGCGTCTTCTCGTATCTGGAGTTTTCCTTCCACCACGTCGAAATCGACAACCAGAACCTGCAGATGAGCCTCTACGCGAGTGGGTCTAGCTGCGAGGACGGCATCGTCGAGTACGATTTCTTCTACGAGCCTTGGACCTTCCATTACTTCGCCGCCAGCTTCCAGCCCGACAGCTTCGATTCCATGCGCGACAGCTTCCTCGGTCCGTACCGCACCGAAAGCAACCCGATTGCCGTGGAGCGTGGCGTGTGCGGCAACAGTTCGGAGTTGGGCGGCAACCACTGCGGCGCGCTGCATAAGCGCGTGAGCATCGCGCCCGGCGAAGAGGTGCGACTGGTCTTCATGCTAGGGGTGGGACCGCGCGCCAAGGGCCGCGAAGTGCGCGCAAGGTACTCCGACCCGGCGAACGTCGACCATGCTTTCGATGCGCTCCGCCGCTACTGGCAGGACAAGCTGGCGATCTTCCAATGCGCGACGCCGCACGAGGGACTCGACACCATGATCAATACCTGGACCCTCTACCAGGCGGAGACGTGCGTGGTATGGTCGCGCTTCGCGTCCTTTATTGAGGTGGGCGGGCGCACTGGCCTGGGGTATCGTGACACGTCGCAGGATGTGATGAGCGTGGTCCACACCAACCCGGCAAAGTGTCGCCAGCGGATTGTCGAACTGCTGCAAGGTCAGGTGAGCCAGGGTTACGGACTGCACCTTTTCGACCCCGACTGGTTCGATCCCGAGAAACAGAAGGCGCCCAAGTTCAAGTCGCCCACCGTCACCCCGACGCCCGACCGCAAGAGCCTGATCCACGGCCTCGCCGATGTATGCTCGGATGACGCACTCTGGCTCGTCCCCTCGGTCTGCGAATACGTGAAGGAGACCGGGGATGTCGCGCTGTTTGACCAGGAGATTCCATTCGCGGACGATGGGACGGCCACGGTATACGAGCATCTCAAGCGCGCGCTCGATTTCTCCGCCGAGCAGGTGGGCCCGACGGGCATCTGCAAGGGACTGCGCGCAGATTGGAACGACTGTCTGAATCTCGGCGGCGGCGAAAGCGCCCTGGTGTCGTTCCTGCATCACTGGGCACTGCGCGAGTTCGTCGAGGCGGCGAAGTTTCTCGGGCGCAGTGAGGACGCGCACCAGTACTGCATCGTCGCGGAGAAGGTGCGGAGCGCGTGCGAGAGCGAACTGTGGGACGGCGAGTGGTACAGCCGCGGCATCACCGCCAAAGGCGTGAAGATCGGCACGCAGGCAAACGACGAGGGCAAAATCTTCATCGAGAGCAATACGTGGGCCGTGGTGTCGGACGCCGCGTCTCTGGAGCGCGCGAGGTCGGCGATGGATGCGGTCGACCGGCACCTCTACTCGCCATACGGCATTCATCTGCTGTGGCCGTCATTCTCGCGACCCAATGACGACATCGGTTTCGTAGCGCGTGTGTACAAGGGGATTAAGGAGAACGGCGCGATCTTCAGCCATCCGAATCCCTGGGCGGTGATCGCCGAGTGCAAGTTGGGGCGTGGCTCGCGTGCCATGAAGTTCTACGATTCGCTGCTGCCCTACAATCAGAACGACGCCATCGAAGTTCGCGAGGCGGAGCCATACTCGTACTGCCAGTTCGTGATGGGCCGCGATCACACGGCGTACGGACGCGCGCGCCATCCATGGCTCACCGGCAGCGGAGGGTGGAACTACACGGCGGTGACGCGCTGGATTCTCGGTGTTCGACTGACGTTCCAAGGGCTGATCGTCGACCCCTGCGTGCCGGCGGGTTGGAAGGATTTTCAGGTGACGCGGCAGTGGCGCGGCGCCACGTTCAAGATCTCGGTGAGGAATCCCGAGGGCGTGGAGAAAGGCGTGAGGTCGGTGAGCTTGGATGGTCGGCCGGTGACGGGCGCGATTCCCCCGCAGGCTATGGGGAGCGAGCATAGGGTGGAAGTCGTGATGGGTGCGGTATCGTAGACACATGACGCGGGTAGAGCAGGACTTCGACGACGAAGAGGCTTGGGCGCGCAGCTTTCGCGATCGGCCAGAGGTCTTGCTAGCGATGGCCCGAGAGGCTCTCGAAGAGCATCGGCGAGGCGAAACGCGCCCGCTCGACGAATTGCTCGGATGAAGTCAGCCTCGGCTCGGCGATTTCGCGAATGTTGTAGCCTAGCTGTCGCCGCCGACCCGAGTGACCTCTCCCTTACGTGTCAGCGGCATCGTTCTCATGAGGTCGGGCACCAGCGGAAGGAGGTCGGCCAGCCGATTCGATTTTCCGCCAAGAATCAGAATTGCGATGTTCCGGCCCGTGAGGTTCTGCTGGTATTCGAGCCCTTTATCCATCGTCACGAAGATTTCGAAGCCAGCCCGTTCCGCCAGACCGAGCAGGATACGTTCTTCTTGCCGCCGAAGCCGGCCTCAGGTACGGTCTGACAGTCATGGCCCGAAAGACTGTACTTGAGTTTACCCGGGAGGCATTCGTCAAGAAGAACTTTCATCCAAGCTGGCCGACCAATGCGGACTTCGCCAGTTCCAACGCAGAGATAGCGGCTTCAGCGGTGACTGTCGGGAAGTCATCAACGAAGTCGCCTAAGGTTTG